>Ga0105106_10000177_pt1 | contig 42360 bp, 41 predicted proteins | sample PPLLaktember2015_5_FD_79109 | JGI IMG/M metagenome (GOLD analysis project Ga0105106, IMG submission 79109) | Freshwater sediment microbial communities from Prairie Pothole Lake near Jamestown, North Dakota, USA - PPLs Lake P8 Core (1) Depth... | ecosystem: Environmental > Aquatic > Freshwater >... | reverse complement strand
GTCGATCCGCAGCTGTCCGGCGGCCTCGAGCTCCTTGCGCCGAGCGTCGACCCACGCCTGCTGCGCGAGCTGGCGCTTCTCGCTCTCGAGCCGCTGCTTCTCGGCGGGAAGCTGCTGATCGAGCTCCTCCGGCGTCGGACGCGTGTGCTCGAGCACCTGCACCAGCACGAGCTTCTGGCCCGCCTCGAAGATGCGCGGCGAGCTCGGAGCGCCGTCGGGCAGCGCGAACGCGACGTCGAGCAGCTCGTCCACCTGGCCGAGCCCGGGCACGAAGCCGTCCGGCCGACGCTGCAGCTTGTCGGTGCGGTCGAGCGTCAGGCCTTCGTCGCGGGCCGCGTCCTCGACGGACTTCCCGGCCTTCACGGCCGCGGAGATCGCGTCGGCGCGCTTGTGCGCCTCCACCTTCGCGACGTCCTGGATCACGAGCTCGCGGGCGATCTCGCGCTGCGCCTGCTCGTAGCTCGTGTCCTCGGCGGGCTTCTTCTCCTCGGTGCGGATCACGTGGAAGCCGAAGTCGCTGCGAACGACGGGCGAGAGGCCGCCCGGCTCGAGGGCGAACGCCGCGGCCTCGAAGGGGGGGACCATCTGCCCGCGTCCGAAGAAGCCCAGGTCGCCGCCGCGATCCTTCGAGCCCGGATCCTCGGAGGCCTCGCGCGCGATCGCCGCGAAGTCCTCGCCCTTCTCGAGACGCGCGCGCAGGTCGAGCATCCGCTTCTCGATCGCCGCGGTCTGCTCCGGGGTCGCGTCCTTCGGCACGCGCAGAAGCACGTGGCGCGCGTGGACCTGCTCGCTCTTGTGGAAACGCTGGGGATTCTCGTCGTAGAACTTCCGCACCCGCGGCTCGTCCTTCGCGACCAGCTCGTCGACCTGGGCGTCGGTGATCTCCGTGCCGTCGGGGAGCAGCGTCGTGTCGATCGCGACGTAGGCGAGCTTCACGCTCTCGAGCCGGCGGCGGAGCGCCTCGCGGGCCTCGGCGTCGGAGACGCTCACGCCGCTCGCGACGAGCGCCAGCGCCTTCTGCACCAGGATCTGCATCCGCAGCTCCTGGATGAACAGACGCTCCGTCCCGTACTCGTAGTTCACGAAGGCGCGGTAGCGCTCGAGCGACAGCTTTCCCTGCTCGTCCTGGAAGTCGGGGATGCGACGGATGATCTCGCGCAGCTCCTCGTCGCTCACGCGCAGGCCGAGCCGCTCACCCTCGGCGGCGAGGATCCCGAACTGCGCGAGCTGGTTCGCGGCGAGCGCATCGAGGTTCATGCGCTCGTCCACGAGCTTCGGGTCGTACTGGTCGCCGAGCTGCTGGCGGAGCTGCTCTTCCTGGCGCGCGCGCATGCGCTGGACCTCGCGGCGCCCGAACTCCTGGTCCGCGACCTGGACCACGACGTCGTGGCTCGCGCCGAGGATCGGCCCGCCGACGCCGATGAAGAACACGAAGCCGGCGCCGACGACGAGGATCACGATGCCCATGATCCAGCGTTGGCCTTCGCGGAGGATTCGCAGCATGGAGGCTCCCGGGGTTCGGTCGGCCCGCCCGCCGCCGCGCGCTGCGGGGAAGCCGGATCGAGCCGCACAGAGTGCGCGAGCGCACGCGGCGGCTCAACCCCGCGGCCGATCGGTCGATCCAGAGAGAGGACACAGTCGGTCCGGTGGACCTGGGCGGGTTTTCCCTGCCTTGAACCGCCAAGGCCTTCCGGGTAGGATCGCGCGGGTTCTCGGCGCCGTTTGAATTCGACCAGAAACGTGCGCAATTGCGCGCACTTTTCCGCCGCTCCGCTGATCCCCCGAGGCGGCCAGGCCGGCACTTGGAGGCAGCCCCTTGCTGCTCGATTCGATCCTCGGCTGGTTCTCGAGCGACCTCGCGGTAGACCTCGGAACCGCGAACACCCTCGTCTACGCGAAGGGCCGCGGCATCGTGGTCTCGGAGCCGAGCGTGGTCGCGGTGCTGAAGGACGCCCGCGGCCCGGACAAGGTCCGGGCTGTCGGCCGCGAGGCCAAGGAAATGCTCGGCCGGACGCCGGGCAACATCGTCGCGATCCGCCCGATGAAGGATGGCGTGATCGCCGACTTCGAGATCACGGAGGCGATGCTCCGCTACTTCATCCAGCGCGTGCACAACCGCACGCGGCTGGTGCGGCCGCGGATCGTGATCGCAGTTCCGTCCGGCATCACCGAGGTCGAGAAGCGCGCCGTGCGCGACTCCGCGATCTCGGCCGGCGCCCGCGAGGTCTACCTGATCGAAGAGCCCATGGCGGCTGCGATCGGCGCCGGGCTGCCCGTGACCGAGCCCTCGGGAAACATGATCGTCGACATCGGCGGCGGCACGACCGAGGTCGCCGTGATCTCCCTGTCCGGCATCGTCTACTCGAACTCGACCCGCGTCGGCGGCGACAAGATGGACGACGCGATCATCAACTACGTGAAGCGCAAGTACAACCTGCTGATCGGCGAGCGCACGGCGGAGCTGATCAAGATCAACATCGGCACCGCGTATCCCACCGAGGACATCCGCGCGATGGAGATCAAGGGCCGCGACCTCGTGGCCGGCGTGCCGAAGACCCTCGAGCTGAAGAGCGAAGAGGTGCGCGAGGCGCTGGCCGAGCCCGTGAACGCGGTGGTCGAGGCGGTGAAGGTCGCCCTCGAGCGCACGCCGCCGGAGCTCGCCGCGGACATCGTCGACAAGGGCATCGTGATGGTCGGCGGTGGCTCGATGCTGGCGAACCTCGACATCCTGCTGCGCGAGGCCACCGGCCTGCCGGTGATGCTCGCGGAAGATCCCCTGACCGCGGTCGCGCTCGGTACGGGCCGCTGCCTCGACGAGCTCAAGCTGCTGAGGGAGGTCACGATCCGGTCGTAGCCCGCGCCAAACCCCCCCAGCGTAGGGCCGGGCGGCGCTGCGTGCGCCGTGAACGCCGGTTCCCTGGGATCCCATGCGCGACCTCCTCTACCGCTATCGCCTCATCCTCCTGCTCCTGGTGCTCGCCGGGCTCGGCGTGCTCACCTGGCTCGCCAACGAGCGCTCCCCGGCCACGGGCGAGCGCCGCGGCTCGGCCTGGACGACCGCCCTGCTCGAGCTCGTGGTGCCGGTGCAGCGCGCCGTCACCGCGCCGGTGGACTACGTGCGCGGGGTCTGGAACGACTACGTGGCGCTGGTCGGCGTACGCGAGGCGAACCAGGCCCTGTCGCGCGACCTCGACCTGCTGCGCGACGAGAACCTGAAGCTGCGCGAGGCCCTGCTCGCGACCGAGCGCCTCGACGCCATCGCGGAGACCCAGGAGAGCGTCGGCCTCCCGATGCTGCCGGCGGAGGTCGCCGGGCTCGGCCCCTCGATCTGGTACCAGAGCGTGCTGCTCGACCGCGGCACGAAGCAGGGCGTCGAGCCGGGCATGCCGGCGGTGACCGACGCCGGGGTCGTCGGCCTCGTGACCGCGTCGAGCCCCCACGCCGCGAAGGCGATGCTGCTGCTCGACCGCCAGAGCGCGATCGACGGCATGGTCCAGCGCACCCGGGCGCGCGGCATCGTGCGCGGCCAGGGCAACGATCTGCTCGTGTTCGAGTACGACGCCCGCGAGCCCGACGTGAAGGTCGGCGACGAGGTGATCAGCTCCGGCCTCGGCGGTGTCTACCCGAAGGGCCTGCGGATCGGCGAGATCGTCGAGCTCTCGCCGGCGGGGCGGGGCCTCCTGGCCCAGGCGCGCGTGCGGCCCGCGGTCGACTTCGGGCGGCTGGAGCAGGTCTACGTGGTGCTCTGGCGCAGCCCGGCCCTGGAGCTCCTGAACGAGGGCGACGACGTGAGTGACGTGACGAAGCCGCCGTCGGTCTCGGCGGCGCCCCGATGATCGCCGCCCTCGCGGTCGCGGTGGTGGGCGTGCTCTTCCTGGCGCTTCAGGGCGCCCTCGCGACCTTCCTGCCGCGCGCGTTCGTGCCCGACTTCGCGCCGCTCTTCGCGATCGCGCTGGCCCTCCAGCTCGGCGGCGCGCGCGGCCTCGTCGGCGCCGCCGTGATCGGGATCGCCGCCGACACCCTCGCCGGCGCGCCCTTCGGACACCTGACCCTTCTCTGCGTCGTGCCGTACCTCGGCGCGCGGGCGGCGAACGCCTCCCTCGAGCTGCGCAGCCGCGCCGCCCAGGCCGCCCTGGCCGCGATCTGGACGCCGCTCTCCGTTGCGCTCACGCTCGGGCTCGCCTGGGGCGCCGGCGCGCACGCGCAGCTGGCGCCGCGCTTCCTGCTCGGGATCGTGTTGCAGACGGGCGTCGCCGCCGCGCTCGCGCCGATGATCGGTTCGCTGGTCGAGCGCGTGGTCGCGCTCGCCTTCTTCGACGAGAGCGGCCGCCGCGGCGCGCCGCTCGCCGTGCAGCGACGGGTGGGCTGAGCGTGGCCCAGACCGTGCGCGGCGTCGGGCCCGCGGAGCCGATCGCCGGCACCCGCCTGGCGCTGCTCGCGGTCGCGATGTTCTTCGTCTTCGGCGTCTTCCTGACGCGCCTGTTCCAGCTCCAGATCGCCCAGGGCGAGGAGCTGCGCCAGCAGTCGGAGCGCAACTCGATCCGCACCGTCCGCCTCGACGCGCCGCGCGGCGAGCTGCTCGATCGCGAGGGCCGCGTGATCGCGACCACGCGCCCCGCATTCCAGCTCGAGGTGATCCCGAGCGAGCTCCGGCGTCCGACGACGACCTTCGCGGCGCTCGGCCAGCTGCTCCAGCGCGACCCGGCGGAGCTCGCCGGGCGCGTCGGCCAGCCGCGCGGGCGCGCGCGCTTCCAGCCCGTCGGGCTCGCCCCCGACCTGAGCTACGAGGAGCTCGCGCGCGTCGAGACCCATCGCCATGCGCTGCCCGGCGTGGTCACCGAGGCGCGGCCGCGGCGCGAGTACCCGGAGCGCGATCTCGCGGCCCACGTGGTCGGGACGATCGGCGAGGTCCGCGCCGATCAGCTCGAGAAGCCGGCGTACGAGGGCTACCAGCAGGGCGACGTGATCGGGCAGTCCGGCATCGAGTCGGTCGCCGAGAGCTGGCTGCGCGGCACCGCCGGCGGCCGCAACGTGATCGTGAACGTCGCCGGCCGCGAGGTCGAGCGGCTCGACGAGGTGGAGCCGATCCCGGGACACGTCGCGGTGTTGAGCCTCGACCTCGACCTGCAGCGCGAGGCCGTCGCCGCGTTCCAGATCCTGCCGCCCGAGCCGAAGAACCTCCCGACCGGCGCACCGCCGCCCCCGCCGCCGCCCTACGAGCCCGGCGTCACCGAGAAGCTCGGCGCCCTGGTCGCCCTCGACCCGCGCAACGGCGAGGTGCTGGCGCTGGTCTCCCGGCCCTCCTACGACCCGAGCGCCTTCGCGGGCGGCGGGATCGACCCGAAGATCTGGCGCGACCTGATGAAGAGCGAGTGGAAGCCGCTGCAGGATCGTCCCGTCTCGGGCCAGTTCCCGCCGGGCTCGACGTACAAGCCCTTCGTCGCCGCGGCGGCGCTGCAGGAAGGCATCTTCACGCCGCAGACGCGCGTCTTCTGCCCGGGCTCGTACTGGTTCGGCGGTCGCGCCTACGGCTGCTGGAAGAAGGAAGGTCACGGCTCGGTCGATCTGCACACCGCGCTGGTCCGCTCCTGCGACGTCTACTTCTACGAGGCCGGCCGTCGCCTCGGGGTCGATCGCATCGCGCACTTCTCCCGCATGTTCGGGCTCGGAGGGATCACGGGAATCGACCTGCCCGAGGAGAAGCCCGGGCTGATCCCGACCGCCGCCTGGAAGAAGAAGCGCTTCGGCGAGCGCTGGCATCCGGGCGAGACGATCTCGATCTCGATCGGCCAGGGCTACGACCTCGTGACGCCGCTCCAGCTCGCGGTCTCCTACGGCGCGATCGCGACGGGCCGTGCGATGCAGCCGCACCTGCTGAAGCGCGTCGAGAAGGCGGACGGCACGCTCGTCTTCGAGGCGGAGCAGAAGCTGTTGAGCGAGGTGCAGGTGAAGCCGGCGTACCTCGACGCCGTGCGCGCCGGGCTGCGCGGCGTGGTGATGGAGCCGGGCGGGACGGGCGGTCGCTCGCGCGTTCCCGGCATCGAAGTCGCCGGCAAGACCGGCACCGCGCAGGTGATCCGGCTCGACGCCTTCAAGGGCGTGCCCGAGTCGCGCGTCCCCGTGAAGTACCGCGACCACGCCTGGTTCGCGGCCTGGGCCCCGGTCGACGCGCCCGAGATCGTGGTCGCGGTGCTGGCCGAGCACGGCGGGCACGGCGGAGCGGCGGCCGCGCCGATCGCGCAGCGCGTGCTCGCGAAGTACTTCGAGAAGACGCGCGCCACGCCGCCCGCGACGACCGCCGCGGCCGGGTCCGCGACGCCGCCCGTGACCGCCGTGCTGGTCGAGCCTGGGCCCGACGCGCTGCCCGCCGCCAGCGCCGCGCCTTCGGAGGACGCCCGTGGACGGAATTGAGCGCCGCGTCTGGCGCGATTTCGACTGGCCGCTCTTCTGCCTGATGTTCGCGCTGATCGCGATGGGCCTCGGGAATCTCGTGTCGGCGACCCACGCGGGCTCCGTCGGGGTGCTCTCGACGGAGGTCGAGCGGCAGCTCGTCGCGCTCGCGATCGGCGTCGTCGGCCTCGTGTTCGCCGTCGTGCTCGACCTGCGCCGGCTCGAGCGCCTCGCGCTGCCGATCTACTTCGCGAGCTGCCTGCTCGTCGCGTCGACGCTGGTGCTGGCGCCGATGCACCGCGGCAGCCGGAGCTGGCTCATGTACGGCCCGATCCGGCTCCAGCCGTCGGAGTTCACCAAGGTCGGGCTCGTGCTCGCGATGGCGTGGCTCTTCGTGCGCTGGCCCCCGACCTCGATCACGCGGCTGCGCGATCTCTGGCGCCCCGGCCTCGTGATCGCGCTGCCGGTCGGCCTGATCATCGCCCAGCGCGACATGGGCGTGGCGGTGCTGACGCTCCTCGTCGGCGCGACCTACCTGCCGTTCGTGCGCATTCCGTGGCGCGCCTGGGCGCTCGTCGCGGGCCTCGGGATCGCCACCGTGGTCGGGATGTGGTTCTTCGTGCTGGCCGAGTACCAGCGCAGCCGCGTGCTCGACTTCCTCGAGCCCGGCCGCGACCCCCTGGCTTCGGGCTACCAGGTGATCCAGTCGCGGATCGCGATCGGCTCGGGGGGCGTCTTCGGCAAGGGCTGGATGGAGGGCACGCAGACCCAGCTCCGCTTCCTGCCGACCCAGCACACGGACTTCATCTTCTCGGTGATCGCCGAGGAGTGGGGCTTCGTCGGAAGCGCCGTCGTGCTCGGGCTCTACCTGACGCTCCTGCTCTGGGGCGTGCAGGTGGCGCGGCGCTCCCGGGACCCCTTCGGCGCCTATCTCGCGGTCGGGGTGGTGGGCATCTTCTTCTGGCCCGCGACGATCAACGTCGCCATGGTGCTCGGCCTCTTCCCCGTGATCGGCGTCGCGCTGCCCCTCTTCTCCTACGGCGGCTCGGCGATGATGGCGAGCCTCGTGGCCCTGGGCTTCCTGCTCAACGTCTCGATGCGTCGCTTCCGTTACTGACGGCCGGGCCGGTAGACTGGGAGCGTCATGCCCGCGCGCAACGCACGCCCGCAGCCCCGGATCGGCGCCTTCTTCGACATGGACAAGACGCTGATCTCCGAGAACTCGGGCACGCTCTACATGAAGTACCGCTACGAGCGGGGCGAGGTCTCGGGCCTCGATCTCGTGAAGGGGCTCGGCGCCTATCTGCGGTACAAGGCCGGCGTGCTCGACATCGCGGCCTGGACCCGGAACGCGATGCTCGAGTTCCGCGGCCAGAGCGAGCGCACGCTCTCGCGCGAGGCGCGGCGTTGGTTCGACGAGATGGTGGCGGAGACGATCTATCCCGAGGCCGAGGAGGTCGTGCGCTGGCACCAGGCCCAGGGCCACGTCGTCGCCATCGTCTCGGGCTCGACCAAGTTCGTGGTGCGGCCCCTCGCCGAACGGCTCGGGATCAAGCACTTCCTCTACACGCGGCTCGAGGTCGAGCACGGCCGCTTCACGGGCCGGGTGGTGGAGCCGATCTGCTTCGAGGAGGGGAAGATCTACTGGCTCCAACAGTTCATCGAGGAGCAGAACGTCGATCTCGCGAAGAGCTGGTTCTACACCGACTCGATCACCGACCTGCCGCTCCTCGATCTGGTCGGCCATCCCGTCGTGACGAACCCGGATCCGTTCCTGTATCGCGAGGCGGCGCGCCGCCAGTGGCCGGTCCGGATCTTCGAGCCGCCGCCGTCGGGCGCGCGCCGGAAGGAGCCGGCGCTTCTGCCGGCGGAGACGGAAGGGGGCGGCGACTGACGCCGCCGCGCCTCAGACCAGCTTCTTCGCCATCTCCTCGAACTTGGCCCGCGGATGAGCCCCGAGGATCTGCTCGACCACGGCGCCGTCCTTGAAGGCGAGCACCAGCGGGATCGACCGCACCTGGTAGCGGCCCGCCACCGAGTGGTTCTCGTCGACGTTCACCTTCACGACCTTCACCTTGTCGCCGTACTGGGCGGCGAGGTCCTTCAGGACGGGCGCGATCGCGCGGCACGGCGCGCACCACTCGGCCCAGAAATCGACGATCACGGGCTGCTTCGACTGCAGCACCTCGGCCTCGAAGCTCTGGTCGGTGACGTCGGCGACGGCTGCCATGGGATCCTCCTCGGGCGTGCTCGGGCCATCCTAGCAGCCGCCGCAAGGCCCGCGCCGCGCTCGCGTTGACGCTCGGAAAGCGCGCCGATAGACTCGTTTCCGTTCGATCTCGGCGATTTTCCTCCGTTTTCTTCCCGCCCGCGCAGCCCCGGGAGAGGATCCGAGCGGCCCATGAGCGAGCCTTCCTCCGCCGCCACCGACCCGGTGGCCCGCGTGCGCGCGATGCTCGAGGCGAGCGCGGACGTGAAGCGCGCCCTCGCCGCCGAGGGTGCTTCGGCGATCGTGCGTGCGGCCCAGATCGTCGGCGCCTGCCTGCGGCGCGGCGGCAAGGTCCTGCTCTTCGGCAACGGCGGCTCCGCCGCCGACGCCCAGCACCTCGCCGCCGAGTGGACCGGCCGCCTGCGGGGCGAGCGCGCCGCCTTCCCGGCGATCGCCCTCACCGCGAACTCGAGCGAGCTCACGGCCCTGGGCAACGACTACGGCTTCGAGCGCGTGTTCGCGCGCCTCGTCGAGGCCCACGGCCGCGAAGGCGACGTCGCCTGGGCGATCTCGACTTCCGGCAACTCGCCGAACGTGCTCGCAGCGGTCGAGACCGCGCGGCAGCGCGGCCTTCACACCATCGGTCTCACGGGCCGCCGCGGCGGCAAGCTCGCGCCCCTGGTCGACGTCGCGCTCTGCGTGCCCTCCGACGACACGCAGCGCATCCAGGAGGCGCACATCACGATCGCCCACGTCGTCGCCGACCTGGTCGAGGAGACGCTCCTCGCCTCCCGCGAAACGGGCACGTGAGCGCGAAGCCCCCGCCGATCGACCGCACGAAGGTGCGCACGGTGCCGGTGCGGCGGCGCCCGAGCACGGTACGCACGCAGGACGAGGCGAAGCCCCACGTGGCGGGCGCGAGCTTCGCCGACTTCCTCGACGGCCTGCCGCACCTGCTCGGCGCGAAGGACCTGCGCGCCGCGAGCGACGCCGTCGCGCGCGCGCGCCACGCGGGCCGCACGATCCTCTGGGGCTTCGGCGCCCACGTGATCAAGACGGGTCTCGCGCCGATCGTGGTCGACCTGATGGAGCGCGGCTTCGTGAGCGGGCTACTCGCGAACGGCGCCTGCTGCGTGCACGACCTCGAGCTGGCGCTCCTCGGCCAGACCAGCGAGGACGTGGCCCCGGCCCTCGACGACGGCAGCTTCGGCATGGCGAAGGAGACCGCCGAGCTCCTGAACGGCGCGATCGCGGCCGGCGCGCGGGACGGACTCGGCATGGGCGCTGCCGTCGGCCGCGAGCTCGCGGGGCAGGGCGCCGGCAAGTACCCCTTCGCGGCGCGCTCGATCTTCGCGACGGCCTGGCGCCTCGACATCCCGGTGACGGTGCACGTCGCGATCGGAACCGACATCCACCACATGCATCCCTCCGCCGACGGCGCGGCGCTCGGCGCCACGAGCTACCGCGACTTCGAGACGCTGACCGGCCTCGTGGCGACGCTCGAGGAGGGCGTGTTCCTGAACGTCGGCTCGGCGGTGATCCTGCCCGAGGTGTTCCTGAAGGCGCTCGCGCTGGCGCGGAACCTCGGCCACAAGGTCGAGCGCATCACGACCGTGAACCTCGACTTCATCCGCCACTACCGGCCGAGCGTGAACGTGGTCGAGCGTCCGACGCGGCTCGGCGGCCGCGGCATCTCGCTCGTCGGGCACCACGAGATCCTGGTGCCGCTGCTGGCGGCGAGCCTGGTCGAGGCGGCGGCCCGGGACGGCACGCGACGCGGCGCCGCCGAGCGCGACGGCCGCCCCGCGCGCCGCGGCACGCGCAGGCCCGCGCGATGAGCGGGCGCATCACCCTGGTCGAAGGCGACCTCACGGCGCAGGCCGTCGACGCGATCGTGAACGCCGCGAACAGCGCTCTCGCGCTCGGGGCCGGCGTGGCCGGCGCGATCCGCGAGAAGGGCGGCCCGTCGATCCAGGCCGAGTGCGACGCCCACGGGCCGATCGGCGTGGGCGAGGCCGCCGTCACCAGCGCGGGTCGCCTCGCGGCGCGCTACGTGATCCACGCCGCTAGCATGCCGCCGGGCGGCGGGGCGAGCGACGAGAGCGTGCGCGCTGCGTTCCGCGCGAGCCTCGCCCTCGCGAAGCAGAAGGGCTGCCGCAGCCTGGCCGTTCCCGCGATCGGCGCGGGCATCGCGGGCGTGCCGCTCCAGCGCTGCGCCGAGGTGCTGCTCGAAGAGGCGCGCGCGCACCTCGCGGGCGAGACCAGTCTCGAGGAGATCCGCTTCGTGCTCTTCGGCGAGCCGGCCTATCGCATGTTCGAGATGACGAACGACGCGGCCCGCGTCGCGGAGACGCTCGCGAAGCTGCAGGACAGGCGCTGAGCCGTGGGCATCGCGCTCCACCAGGTCGCCGCGCTGCTCTACCTCGCCGCGGCCGTCGCGTCCGCCGTCGGGCTCGCCTGGCCGTCGCGCAAGCTCCTGCGTGCGGCGACGCTGCTGCTCGCCGCCGGTGTCACCGTGCACGCATCGGCGTTCGTCGCGTTCCACGTCGAGGGCCGGCCGCCGCCGCTGACCGAGCTTCCGGCGGTGCTCTCGTTCATGGCGCTCGTCGGCGTGCTCTTCTTCCTCGGTCTCGAGTGGCGGATGAAGATCGGCTCCCTGGTCGCCGGGATCGCGCCGGTCGCGGCCTTCAGCACCTTCGTCGCCGCGCTCGAGCTCCCGCATCGCGTGAGCGAGAGCTTCGCCTTCGGCGCGGGCTGGCCCCACGCCCACGTTCTGCTCGCGAGCGCCGGCCTCTCGTTCCTCGGGATCGCGTGCCTCGCAGGGATCGCCTTCCTGGTCGAGGACCGGCGCCTCAAGGCGAAGCGTCCGCAGCGCGGCGTGCGGCTGCCTTCGCTCGAAGCCCTCGACCGCGCCAACGCCGCCGCGCTCGCGGCGGGCTTCCCGCTCCTCACGGTCGGCGTGCTCACCGGCATGATGTGGAACCACGCAGCCGAGGGGCGTCTCTTCACCGGCCACGCCCACGAGACGCTCTCGTTCCTGGCCTGGGTGGTCTACGCCGCACTCGTGGCCGCGCGCTTCGGCTCCTACGCCGCCGCGCGTCAGGCCGCGCTCTCGGCCGTGGGCGGCTTCACGCTGCTGCTCGTCGCCGTGATCGGCGTGGGGCTGTTCACGTGAAGATCCTGCTCGCCGGGCTCTCCCACCGCACCGCCCCGCTCGAGGTGCGCGAGCGCTTCGCGGTGGTGGATCCGGCGCCGCTCCTCGGCAAGCTCGTCGCGAGCGACGAGATCGACGAGGCGTTCCTGGTCTCGACCTGCAACCGGGTCGAGATCGCGGTGCTGACCCGCGAGCCCGAGGCCGCGCGCGCGCGCCTGCGCCAGGTGTTCCGGCGCGAACTGCCCGAGGGCGGGGAGCTGCCGGCGGGTGTCGAGCTCGACGCCGTTCTCGCCGAGCGCCAGGACGCGGACGCCGTGCGCCACGTGTTCCGCGTCGCCGCGAGCCTCGATTCGATGGTGGTCGGCGAGCCCCAGATCCTGGGCCAGCTCAAGGAGGCGCACCGCGCGGCGGTCGCCTGCGGCGCCTGCGGACCGATCCTCTCGCGACTGCTCCAGAGCGCGTTCGCCACCGCGAAGCGCGTGCGCCGCGACACGCGTATCGGCGAGCGGCCAGTGTCGGTGGCCCGCGTCGCGGTGGATCTCGCGCGCCAGATCTTCGAGGACTTCGACGACAAGACGGCGCTCCTGGTCGGCGCCGGCGAGATGATCGAGGCGGCGCTCGAGGCGCTGCGCGGCGAAGGCCTCGCCGCGGTGCACGTCGCGAACCGCACCGCCGCCCACGCCGCGAGCCTGGCCGCGCGCTTCGGCGCCGCGGCCCACGGCCTCGACGCCCTCGGCGAGCTGCTTGCGCGCTCCGACGTGGTGCTGACCTGCATCGGCACCGACGCGCCGATCCTCACGCCGCAGCAGGTCGCCGAGGCGCAGCGTATGCGGCGCGGACGGCCGCTCTTCGTGATCGACATCGGCGTGCCGCGCAACGTCGATCCCGACGTGAACCGGATCGACGGCGTGTACCTCTACGACATCGACGATCTCGCGGGCGTCGCCGCCGCCAACGCCGAAGAGCGTCGGCGCGAGACCGCGGCGGGCGAGGCGATCGTCGCCGAGGAAGAGCAGCGCTTCGCGGCCTGGCTCTCGACCCTGCAGGCCGTGCCGACGATCCGTCACCTGCGGGCGCGGGTCGAGGCGATCCGCAATCGCGAGCTCGAGCGCGGGCTCGCGCGGCTCGGGCTCGACGAGGCGCAGCGCGCGGGCGTCGACGCGATCACACGCTCGCTCGTGAACAAGATCCTGCACGCGCCGCTGACGCGCCTGCGCGAGGAGGCGGAGCGCGAGGAAGGCCTCGCCTACCTCGAAGCCGCCCGCAAGCTCTTCGCCCTCGACGACCCCGAGGCGGGCGGCGGCGAAGGCGGCGGCGAGGGTCCCGAGGGCGGAGCGGGCGCGTGAGCCTGGTGCGGATCGCGACGCGTGGGAGCGAGCTCGCCCTCGCCCAGGCGCGGGCCGTCGCGGCGCGCGTCGAGGCCGAGCTCGGCGCGCGCACGGAGCTCGTGATCGTGACCACGACGGGCGATCGCATCCAGGATCGACCCCTCGCCGCGGTCGGCGGCAAGGGCCTGTTCGTGAAGGAGATCGAGGAGGCGCTGCTCGAGGGGCGCGCCGATCTGGCGGTGCACAGCGCGAAGGACCTGCCGGCGCGCACGCCCGCTGGCCTTGCCCTCGTGGCCTGGCCCGGACGCGAGGATCCGCGCGACGCGCTGGTCGCGCGTGCGCGCGGTGCCCACCTCGCGAGCCTGCCGCGCGGCGCGCGGGTCGGCACCGGGAGCGTGCGTCGCAGCGCGCAGCTCCACGCCTACCGGCCCGATCTCGCGATCGTGCCGCTGCGCGGGAACGTGCCGACGCGCCTGCGAAAGCTCGAGGAGGAGTCGCTCGACGCCGTGGTGCTCGCCTGCGCGGGACTCGCGCGGCTCGGCCTGGCGGATCGGATCGACGAGCGCATCGCTCCGGAAGTCCTGCTCCCCGCCGTCGCCCAGGGCACGCTCGCGCTCGAGGCGCGCGCGGGGGACGCGCTCGCCCTCGACCTCGCGGCGCTCACGGACCCGCGCGCCGCGCGCTCCGCGGCCGCGGAGCGCGCGTTCCTCGTGCGCCTCGAAGGCGACTGCAACGTGCCCCTCGCGGCCTTTGCCGAGGACGAGCCCGGCGGCGTGCTGCGCGTGCGCGGGCTCGTGGCGAGCCTCGACGGGCGCACGATCGTGCGCGGCGAGGCGCGCGGCGCGGACCCGGGGGCGACCGGCGTCGCGGCGGCGGAGCGCGTGCTCACCGCGGGCGGCGGCGCAGTGCTCGCGGCGGCGCGCCCAGGCGCCACGTGAGCGGCCGCGTGATCCTGGTCGGCGCGGGCCCCGGGGACCCGGGTCTCCTCACCCTGCGCGGCGCCGCGGCGCTGCGCGAGGCCGACGTGGTGGTCTACGACGCGCTGGTCTCGCCGGAGGTGCTCGGCCTCGCGCCGGCGGGCTGCGAGCGGGTGAACGTCGGCAAGCGCGGGCACGAGGAGCCCACGATGTCGCAGGCCGAGACCAGCGCACTGCTCGTGCGCCTCGCGCGCGAGGGCCGCACGGTGGTGCGGCTCAAGGGCGGCGATCCCTTCGTGTTCGGGCGCGGTGGCGAGGAGGCGAGCGCGTGCGCCGAGGCCCGCGTGCCGTTCGAGGTGGTGCCGGGCGTGACGGCCGCGATCGGCGCGCCGGCCTACGCGGGCATCCCCGTCACCGATCGGCGTCATGCGGCGTCGTTCGTGGTGGTGACGGGCCATCGCGATCCGTCGGAGCCGACCGTGGCGCTGCGCTGGGGCGAGCTCGCGCGGGGCGGCGACACGATCGTCCTGCTGATGGGCATGAAGCACCTCGCGGGGATCTGCGCGCGCCTCGTGGCCGAAGGCCGCGCGGCGACGACGCCAGCCTGTGCGATCGAATGGGGCACGACGGTGCGGCAGCGCGTGCTCGAGGCGCCCCTCGGCGAGCTCGCGGCGCGCGTCGCCGCGGCGGGCTTCGGGATGCCCACCACGGTCGTGATCGGCGACGTCGTCGGCCTGCGCGCGAGCCTCGCCTGGCGCGAGACGCTGCCGCTCTACGGCTGGCGGGTGCTCGTGACGCGGGCCGAGGAGCAGGCCAGCGCGCTCGCGGAGACGCTTCGCCGCGCGGGCGCCGAGCCCGTGGTGCTGCCGACGATCCGGATCGTCCCGGTGACGGGCGCGGCCCTCGATGCCGCGATCGCCGCGCTCGACACCTTCGACCTGCTGATCTTCACCAGCGCCAACGCGGTCCGACACCTCGCCCGGGCCGCGGCCGCGCGCGGAGAGTCGCTGGCCGAGCGTCGTCCCCGGGCCGTCTGCGTCGGGCCCGTCACCGCCGCCGCGGCAGAGGCGGTCGGCCTGTCCGTCGAGCCGCTGCCCGGCCGCTTCGACGCCGAGGGCGTGCTCGAGGCGGTGGTGCAGCGCCACCCCCTCGCGGGCCGGCGGGTGCTCCTGCCGCGGGCCGAGCGCGCCCGGGAGCTCCTGCCCGAGGGCCTCAGGAGCGCGGGCGCGACGGTCGAGACGGTCGTGGTCTACCGCACCGAGCCGGCGCCTCTCGATGCGGCGGCCCTGCGCGGGCGCCTCGTGCGCGGTGAGCTCCATGCCCTCACCTTCACGAGCCCGAGCACCGTGCGACACTTCTTCGCGGCCCTCGATACGCCGGCGCGGGCGGCGACCGGCCGCTGCGTGGTGGCGGCGATCGGGCCCGTGACGGCGGCCGCCCTGGACGAGGTCGGCCGGGCCGCAGACGTGGTGGCCGCGCAGTCCGGAGGGCCCGCGCTGATCGAGGCGCTCGTCCGCGCGCGCCAGGCGCGGGCCGAGCAGGAGACCGGCGAAGGCCGGGAAGGAGGTGAGCCGTGAAGTTCCCCGTCGCACGACCGCGCCGGCTGCGCCGCAGCGACACCCTGCGGCGCATGGTGCGCGAGACGCGCCTCTCGCGGGACGACCTCGTGCTCCCGCTCTTCGTGGTCGAGGGCAAGGCCGTGCGCGAGCCCGTCGGCTCGATGCCCGGCGTCTTCCGGCACTCCGTCGACGCCCTGGCGGACGAGGCGAAGGCCGTGGCGGACCTCGGCATCCCCGCGGTGATCCTGTTCGGCATCCCGTCCCACAAGGACGCGCGCGGCTCCGGGGCCGACGACGCGCGCGGCATCGTGCAGCGCGCGGTCGGCGCGGTGAAGAAGGCGGCGCCCGCCCTGTGCGTGATCACGGACGTCTGCCTCTGCGAGTACACGGATCACGGTCACTGTGGCCTGGTCGAGGGCGACGAGGTCGTGAACGACCCCTCGCTCGCCCGGATCGCGTCCACGGCGGTCTCCCATGCGCGCGCGGGCGCCGACGTGATCGCGCCGTCGGACATGATGGACGGCCGCGTCGGCGCGATCCGCACGGCGCTCGACGCCGCCGGCTTCGCCGACGTCCCGATCCTCTCCTACGCCGCGAAGTACGCGAGCGCCTACTACGGCCCCTTCCGCGAGGCGGCGGAGAGCGCGCCCGCCTTCGGCGATCGCCGCGCCTACCAGATGGACCCGCCGAATCGCCGCGAGGCCCTGCGCGAGATGCGCCTCGACCTCGAGGAAGGCGCCGACGCGCTGATGGTGAAGCCGGCGCTGCCCTACCTCGACGTCCTCTCCGACGCGCGACGCGCGTTCGACGTGCCCCTCGCCGCGTATCACGTCTCCGGCGAGTACGCGATGATCCACGCCGCCGCGGAGCGCGGCTGGATCGACGGCGTGCGCGCGATGGACGAGGCGCTGGTCGCGATCAAGCGCGCCGGCGCCGACCTGATCCTCACCTACGCGGCCAAGGACGTGGCCGCGCGGCTCGTGCCCTAGAGAGGAGCGTCGTGGGTCTCACCTGGAAGGTCGTGGAGTCGAGCAACGTCACCGACGAGGAGCTCGAGCGGATCCTGAACGAGGCGACGCGCGAGGGCTGGCATTTCGACGCCTTCCACTTCGCGATGCGCGAGAGCTCGAAGCGGCCGAGCATGGCCTTCCTGACCTTCACGCGCGACGACGAGGACGAGGAGTCCTTCGAGGACGTCGCCGACGACTGACGCCCTGGAGCGTCAGCCCAGGGAAGGCAGGACGCGCGTCACGAGGGCCTCGAGGGAGCGGCGCTGCGCGGCCTCGTCGACGCTCGCGACCTCGCTCCGCACCACCAGCAGGTCGAGGCCGAGGCGCTCGCGGTAGAGGCCGATGAGCTCGGTCACCGCGGCGACGCTCCCGACGATCACGCGCGCCGACGCGGGCCCGGCGGCCGCCTTCGCGAGGGCCGGCGGGAGCAGCGCCGCGCTGCCGGCGGCCTCGGCGTCGAGCCGCGCGAGCACCGCCGCGGTCTCGGCGTCGCTCGCCGTCACGTGCACCGTGCGCATCACCGGCGCGGCGAAGGGCGCGAGCGCGGCGCCCGGCGCGAGCGAAGCCCGGTGCAGCGCGTAGTTCGCCTCGAGCAGCGCGAGGGGCTCGAGGGGAGACGCGAGGTAGGGCAGGCCGTGGCGCGCCGCCTGGAGCAGCCCCTTCTTCCCGAAGGCCGCCACGAGGAGCGGCGGATGAGGCCGCTGCACCGGCCGCAAGGTCGCCGCGTGCTCGCCGCGCGTCGCGAAGTGGACGCCGTCGAGCACGAGCGGCGCGCCGCTCCAGGCGCTGCGGATCGCGTCGAGGGCCTCGTCGAAGCGGTCGCGCTTCGTCGTCGACTCGACGCGGAAGGCCTGGAAGAGCGGCGCCGCGAAGCCGCGTCCGAGGCCGAGCAGCACGCGGCCCTCGGAGAGCGCATCGAGGGCCGCGACCTCCTCCGCGACACGCAGCGGGTGGTGGATCGGCAGCAGCAGCGAGGTCGTGCCGAGGCGGATCCGGCGCGTGCGCGCCGCCGCCGCGGAGAGCGCGACCAGCGGGGACGCCATCGCGCCGCGGCGGAAGTGGCCCTCCGGCACCCAGAGCGAGTGGAGGCCGAGCTCTTCCGCGAAGACGGCGCGCTCGAGGAAGCGGGCCCAGGCCCCGCTGCGCGCGCTCGCGTCGCCATGCCCCGTCGGGCCTCCGAGGGCGAGGCCCACCCGGAGCGGCGCGCTCATGCGCGCCCCAGCGCGTAGGGCAGGATCGTTCGCAGGAGATCCACGCGCGAGCCCAGGGAGCGCGAGGTGCCCGAGAGCAGGCCGAGCACGCGGCCGAGCAGCACCACGTGGTTCGGCACGCGGACGATCGGGTTCTGCCGGATCATGTCCGGGATCTCGTCGCCCAGTTCCTCGAGCATCTTCGGGTCGGCGTGGGGCTGCTCGCGGAAGCGCTTCGCGAACGCGAGGAAGAAGCGCGCGATCTCGTGCAGCCCTTCGGGCCGACCGTCCTTGGTCTCGAAGCCGAGATCGACCAGCGCCTGGCCGAGCTTCCCGGGATCGTCGGCGATCAGGGCCAGGGCGAAGGCGACGATTCCCTCGCGGAAGCGCGGAGGCAGGTCCTTCGTCAGGCCGAAGTCGAGCAGCACCAGGCGCGGGCCGTCGGGCTGCACCATCAGGTTCCCCGGATGCGGATCGGCGTGGAAGAAGCCGTGGGTCAGGATCTGCCGGCAGAACGCCTCGACCAGGGTCTGCGTCACGCGGTTGGGATCGACCCCCGCGGCCCGCAGCGCGTCGACGTCCGTGATCTTGATCCCCGGCATGTACTCCATCACGAGCACGCGGCGGGTCGTGAGCGCGTGGTGGATGCGCGGCACGACCACGTCGTCCCGGCCCGCGAAGAAGGCCGCGACGGTCTCGGCGTTGCGCGCCTCGTTCTGGAAGTCGAGCTCGCGCGGCAGGTACTCGCCGAGCTCGTCGAGCAGCGGCATCAGGTCGAAGTCGCGTTCGAACACGCCTACGGCGCGGAAGAGCATGCGCAGGTTCGCGAGGTCGCTCCGCACCAGCGACTCGATCTCCGGGTACTGGACCTTCACTGCGACGCGCTCGCCGTCCAGGAGCTCGGCCTCGTGCACCTGGGCGAGCGAGGCCGCGGCGATCGGCTCCGGCTCGAAGCGCCGGAACACTTCGCCGAGGGGCCGGCCGAGCTCGCGCTCGACCGTGCGCCGCACCACCGCGAAGGATTTCGCGGGCACGCGGTCCTGGAGCCGCGAGAGCACCTCGACGTACTCGCGCGGCAGCACGTCCGCGCGCGCGCCCAGGAACTGGCAACCCTTCAGGATCAGGCCGCGGAGATCGATCGCCGCGTCGTAGATCGACTCGGCGCTCTGGCGGTTGAAGCGCGACCAGCGCTCCCGCATGTCGGACGGCCGCAGCCGTCGCTGGATGAACTGGTTCGCCTTGATCCCGAGGTACACGCGTCCGAAGGTCGTGCCGATCCGGCGCGCGCGTTGCAGTCGTTCGACGGTGCCCAGGGCGGCAGCGCCGGGGCGCGGGCTCGAGCTCATCGGCTCACCAGAGCTCGGGCGGCTTGCGGGGACACGACCAGGAGCCGGGCATGGCGTCGCTGACCGCGTCGCCCGCCTCGTCGTTCGACGCGAGCTCCTCGCCCGGAACGCCGTCGGCGTCGGCGGACGGCGGGGCCGCGGGCTCGGCGGCCGCGCCCTCTTCCTCTTCCTCCTCGAGGTCCTCGTCGCCCCAGGGCGGGTTGTAGGCGCACTGCACCCAGCGCGGCGCCGAGAACTCGAGGATGTAGCTCGTGCCGAAGTTCTGGTACGTGAAGGCCGGCTCGCCGTCGACGCCGAAGCCGACCTGCGGCATGGGCACGGCGGGCAGATCCTTCGAGGCCACGAGCTCCTCGAGCGTGTCCGGGTAGCCGCTCTCGCGCTCGAAGTAGTGCTTCAGCGCTTCGTTGATCTGCTTCGCCGCGCCTTCGCGCGTGGCGGTGTAGTCGCGATCCACCCAGGCGAGGCCGACGCCGATCGGGAGCGCCACGAGGATCGCGCCCACGGCGCTGGCGTGGGCCGCGAACGCAAGGCCGTCGCGCCGGCCCGGCGCGAGGCGGAGGATCGCGACGATCGCGGCGGCGGCGAGGGCGCAGGCTGCGACGGCGAACGCGAGGCCGGGCTGGGGTCGGAGCAGGACGGCGAGCGCGACCAACGTGCCGAGGACGACGCCGATCGCGGCAACGCGGCCGCCGACCGCGAGCCGGCTCGACGCGGCGAGCGCGAGCAGCAGCGCGACGGCCGCGACCAGCAACACCACGACCGAGGCGCCGATCTCGATCCCGAACATGGTCACGACCGGCCAGGGCGAGATCGCGAAGGCGAGACGCGGATTCGTCCCGGTCACGTCGCGCAGCGCGACCACCACCACGGCGACGATCGGCAGGTAGAGCGCGAGCCGCAGCGGCCAACCGCGACGCAGCCAGCTCGCGCCGAGGAAGGGCGCGCAGAACGCGGCGGCCATCACCAGGGCGAAGAGCGTCATCACGGCCGAGCCGCGCCAGCCGAAGAACGACCAGATCGCCGCCCGGTTTCCGCCGAGGCCGTAGAACAGGAAGACCGCCACGGCGATCAGCGATCCGATCGAGAGCGTGCGCGCCAGCGCGGAGCGCGTGGTCGCGAAGACCGCGGCGGCCAGGGCGAGGGCGGGAAGCGTGAACGCGACCAGCCCGCGGAGGGGCGTGTCGAGCCAGGCGCCGAGGCTCGTCGCGGCGAGAACGTCGAGCAGCCAGCCGCCTGGCTCGAGCCAGCTGCGGGCGCCACCCGGGGGCACGGGCCCGACGCCGCGGTAGACGGCGAAGGCCCAGCCGAGGGCGGCGAGGGCGAGGATCCATCCCAGCGGGAACGCGTCGAAGCGTCGGGGGGGGGGCGCGGCCCCGTTCGAAAGGGTCACTCTTCCTTGTCTCCGTCCACCACCAGGAAGCGAAAGGGCGCCCCGCCCGCGCGCGGCTTCGAGCCGTCGCTCGCGGCGTCGTCGGGCTCGCGGGGCGCGAGGCGGATCTTCGCGCGCAGCTCGATCGTGCGGCCCTCGAGCACGCGCTCGGCGATCTGCACCAGGTCGATGGTCTCGAGCGTGCGGGCGAGCTCGAGCGCGAGGCGCTCCAGGAACTGGGAGCGGGTGCGCTCGCTCTGCTCCGTCGCGAAGTCGATCCAGTCCCGCGGCATCGCCTCGCCGACGGCCCGGCGAACTGCCTCGGTCGGTCCGAACACGCCCGTGAGCCCCGCGGCGACTGCCTTGCGGAAGAGGTCGCCCAGGGCGGGCGGGCGGTCGCTGGCATCAGGCTCGACAGGCGCGGGTTGCGCTCGCTCGCGCTCGGGAGCGCGTGCGCGGGCTCGTCGTGTGCCGCGCGCGGTGCGCGCCGGCGCCGGCACGACGGGGTGTCCGCTCTCGCCGTCGCCGGATTTGCCCCCTCGCTCGCGGGCCATGGGGTAGACTCCGTTCGTGCCGAAGGTGCGCGTCCGAGACGTCATGCAGGAGAAGGTCGTCACGATCTCTGCGGGCGAACGCCTCTCGACCGTGCAAGATATCATGACGCTGGGTCGCGTGCGCCACATGCCTGTGGTGCACGGCGGGAAGCTCGTGGGCGTGGTCTCGGAGCGGGACCTGCTGCGCGCCTCCCTCTCGAGCCTGACCTCGGTCGCCGACGACCAGCGCCGGGCGTTCCTCCACGTGGTCGAGATCGCGCGCGTGATGTCGTCGCCGCCGATCGTGATCGATCCGGACTCGCCGGTGGAGGAGGCTGCCCTCGTGATGGCCGAGCGCAAGATCGGGTGCCTGCCGGTGCTCGACGGCGACGATCTGCTCGGCATGCTGACCGAGACCGACCTGCTGCGATATTTCGCCGGCGTGTGGGCGGCCGCCCGCGGCGAGTCCCGCGGCGAGCCGCCCGGCGAGGAGCCCGGAGAGCAGCCCGCGCCGACCCCCGAGACCGACCCCGACGCCGGCCCCGATCGCGGCGCCTGACCCGCGCGCGCCCGCCGGCCTCTACACGCGCACGTGCCGCCAGCGCCCCGAGCGGAAGCGCCCGGCGAGCAGCAGCGCCTTCACCACGTAGTCGGCGAGCAGGCACGACCAGACGGCGACCACGCCGCCGTGCAGCACGTGGGTCACCAGCAGCGCACCGCCGAGGCGGAACACGAAGAGCCCCGACAGGATCGAGACCAGCGGAAAGCGCGTGTCGCCCGCGCCGCGGAGCGCGCCGCCGAGCGCGAACTCGACGGCCATGAGCGGCTGGGCCGCGCCGAGGATCCAGATGAAGGTGATCGTGAGGGCCACGGTGCGCGGGCCCGCGGCGCCGAAGTAGCCCGCGATCCACGGCGCCGCGGCGATGATCGCGCCACCGACGACCGCCATCACGATCATCGCGAGCTGGTTGGCGCGCCAGCCGGAGCGCGCGGCGAGATCGGGCTCGCCCGCGCCGAGGTGCTGTCCGACGAGCGTCGCCGCTGCGGTCGAGAACGCGAGGCCCGGCACGAACGAGAAAGCGAGGATGCGGACGCCGATCAGATAGGCGGACACGGGCTCCGTGCCGTAGTGCGCGACCAGGCGCAGGAAGAGCCAGAGCCCGGCCTGCCACGCGCCCTGCTCGAGCGCCGTCGGCAGGCCGATGCGCAGGATGCGGCGCGCGCGGGCCCGCGTGAGACCGTCGGCGGGCGGGCGGGCGCCGAGCACGAGCGTGCCGCGTCGCCAGAGCCAGAGCGAGAGCGCCGCGCTGGTGGTGAACGCGATCCCCGACGCGAGCGCGGAGCCGTCGGTGCCGAGCCTCGGCATGCCGAGCGCGCCGTAGACGAGGCCGTAGTTCCCGACCACGTTCACGACGTTCATCGCGACGCCGATCGCGAGCGGCGTGCGCACGTCGCCCGCGCCGCGGAGCGCGCTGCCGATCACGAACGCGACGGCGAAGGGCAGCGTGAAGCAGAGCTGGATGCGGAGGTAGGAGCCGCCGAGCCGCACCACCTCGGCGTTCACCCCGAAGGCCGCCACGATGCGATCCGCGAGCGGGATCAGGCACGACACGCCGATCGCGAACACGGCGCCGAGCACGATCGAGACGCGCAGGATGCGCTCGGCCTCGTCCCGATCGCCGGCGCCGATCGCGCGCGCCACGAGCGCCACCGTGCCGGTGGTGACCGCCGCGAGCACCGCGAACAGCACGTTGAAGAACTGCACCGCGACGCCCACCGCGGCCACGGCCTCGGTGCCGAGGGAGCCGACGATCACGAAGTCGACGAGGTGCACCAGCGACTGCAGCGCGAACATCGCCATCGAAGGCCAGGCGAGCTCCCAGATGCCGGGCCGCGGGCCGCCGCCGCTGGCGCGGCGCGCGAGGGCCGCGCCAGCCTCGATCGCACCTTCCTCGTCGAGCTCGTCGACGCTCGGCGCGCTCACGCGCCGAGCTCGTCCCAGCGCGCAGCGATGTGCCGGGCCGTGCGGTCGGCGAGCGCCGCGGTCGTGATCTGGGGCGGCGCCCCAAGGGAAGTGGGGAACACGCTCATGTCGGCCACGAAGAGGCCCGGCACCTCGTGGCACTCGCCGAAGGCGTTCGACACCGAGCTGCGCGGGTCGCCGCCCATGCGACAGGTCGACTGGGGATGCGTCGAGGCGAGCCCGATCTCGCCCTCGCGCACGCCGCGCCGGGCCAGCACCGAGAGATCGTCGCCGGGGCGCAGCTCGATCGGGTCGATCCAGTAGGGCGCCACCACGCGTGTCGCACCGCCCGCGAGCAGGATCTCGGCGCAGCGCACGAGACCCTCGCCGAGCTGGGCGCGGTCGTCGGGCGTGAGCGCGTACTCGATCGTCGGCTTCGCGGGCGAGCTGCCGCTCGTGACGCTGCCCGCGCTGCGGTCGTGCAGCAGGGCGAGCACGGCGGCCATCTTCGAGTAGTCGCGGAGATCGCGGTAGAGCGACTTGCCGAAGCCCGGCATGTTGGCGGCCGTCAGCACCGGGAAGCCGGTGATCGGCATCAGCACGAAGCCGCGATTCGGATCCTTCTCGAGATCGATGAACTGGTCCACGTAGTAGCTCTGGGGGATCCCGCGGTACGCGTGGATCGGCTCGTCGAAGAAGCCCGCGACCATCACCGAGGGATGCAGGTGCAGGTTCCGGCCCACCTGGCCGCTGCCGTTCGCGAGCCCGCTGCGCAGCAGCAGGTCCGGCGACGCGACCGCGCCCGCGGCGAGCACCACCACCTTCGCCGTCACCTCGATGGAGCCGAGGGCCGTGCCGTCGTGGGCGACCACGCGGCCGAGCACGCGGCGCGCGCGTCCGCCGACGGTCTCGATCCGCTCGGCGCGGGCGTTGGCGTAGATCCGCGCGCCCGCCGCCGAAGCGCGCGGTACGTAGGTCACGAGCATCGACTGCTTCGCGTCGTAGGAGCAGCCGAGGATGCAGTAGCCCGCTCCGATGCAGCCTTCGCGATTGTGCTTCGCGACGAGGCCCGACCAGCCGAGCTTCTGCGCGCCCGCGCGCACGATGCGGTTCAGGGCGTTCAGCTGTCCCTCTTCGATCGGCTTCACCTTCAGGTTCTGCTCGACTCGCGCGAAGGACGGCGCCAGGGCCTCGGGCGTGAGCTCCGAGAGGCCGTGCTCGTCACGCCACATCTTCAGGATGGGATCCGGGGTGCGGAACGCGTAGCAGAGGTTGTGGACGGTCGAGCCGCCGACGTTCCGCCCCTGCAGCACCACGACGGCGCCGTCCGCCGTCTGGCGCATCCCGCCCTCTTCGAACAGACGGGGCAGCATCTCGTCCTCGCGCTGCGTGAAGTCCTTCGCGGTCCAGTGATGGCCCTGCTCGAGCACCACCACCGAGCGCCCCGCCGCCGCGAGCTCCGCGGCGGCGACGGCGCCGCCCGCGCCGGTCCCGATCACGCAGACATCGGCCTGCTCCACGAGATCGCCGCCGCGCTCGAGCAGCGTCGTGATCATGCGCCGCCCTCGGGGCGGAGCAGCGGGCCGCCGTAGCCGATCAGCGGCCAGGTCGCGTCCTGGCTCCAGTACCCGAAGAGGGCGAGGTTGCGGAGCGCGTAGAAGGCGAGGCGGCGGGTGGCGAAGCGACTCGTGCGCCAGCCGTCGAGCGAGGCGTCCTGGTCCGCCGGGGCGAGCTCGGTGAAGCGCGCGAGCTTCCAGTCGAAGACATAGGGGCCCCACTCGACGAGCTGGAGCGCGAGCGGCAGCGGGTCGGTCAGCGCCGGGTCGAGGCCGCCGCAGAGGCGGTCGATGCTCTCGATCGCGCGCGTCGAGCGGACCGGCGGCGCGCCGGGCTCGCCGGTGTCGACCATGCGCTCGACGATCGCGGTCAGGATCGCGGTCGCGCGGGCATCGAAGAAGGGCGCCGCGCCCGCCCCCGTCGCGGCAGCGCTCGCGGCGGTGGGGCGCAGGCGGGCGAGGGCGGCGAGGGAGGCGCTTGCGCCGGCGAGGCCGAGGAAGCCGCGGCGCGAGGTGCGGAGCACGGTCGAGGGCGGATCCGTCATGGGCCGCGCGTAGATATCACCGCCCGGCCGGCCCCTCAAACCGGCGCCGCCTCGTCCGCCTGCGGAGCCGCCGCCGGCGCCTCGGCCGCGAGCAGGCCCCGGAGCGAGGCCGGGAGATCCGCCTCACTCGCCAGGCGCGGCGCGGCGGCGGCCACGTCCACGGCGTTGAAGGTGTTCCAGAACAGGACCGGCCCGTCCGCGAGCGCCCCGGCGCGGGCCCGCTCGAGCAGGGCGGCGAAGCACTTCGCCGTGTAGGTCGTCTCGAGCGCGAGGCCGCGCTCCGCTGCGCAGCGAAGGGCTGCCTCGGCCGCGGGCGTGGTGGCGCCGTAGCCGGGACCGAGGGCCTCGCGGGTGAGCCGGAAGTCGTCGCGCCCGAGCGCCGGCGCGTGGGTGGCGGGATCGGCGCGCTGCAGCAGGCGAAAGCTCCGCCGCGCGGCGCCGAGCAGCCGCCGCGGCGTCGGCGGCAGGATGTCGGTCACGAGCACGCCCGTGACGCGTGTGCGCAGGCCCGCGAGCGCGAGGCCGAGCACGAGCCCGGCCATCGTGCCGCCGCTGCCGACGGGCAGGAAGATGTCGCGTGGCTCCGGCAGCACGCCCGAGCGCACCTGCTCCGCCAGCTCGTAGCCTGCGGACACGAAGCCGAGGTCACCGCGCGCGGAGGACCCGCCCGTCGGCACCAGGTACGGACGCTCGCCGCGCGCGGCGGCGCGCGCGAGGACGCGCAACACCTGCGCCGCGCAGCCGGCGACGCTGCCGCCGTAGACCTGCTCGGCGCCGTAGCTCACCTGGAGCAGCAGCGAGCGGCGCACGGCGTCGGTGACGGGCTGGTGCGCGAGCACCAGCGTGGTCGCGAGGCCGGCCTCGCGGCCGAGGATCGTCGTCGCGAGCCCGTGGTTCGTCCCGAGGCCGCCCGTCGTGACGAGCCGCCGCGCGCCACGCTCGAGCGCGCGGCCGATCACGAACTCGAGCTTGCGCGGCTTGTTCCCGCCGTAGCGCGGGGAGCTTCGCTCATCGTGCTTCACGAACAACGCGCCGCCGTGGCAGCGCTCGAGAGGCAGCGTCGACACGGGCGTCGGCACCTGCACCAGGGCTCGCCGGGCGAGATGCTCGCGCGCAGCCGGATGCGCGCGAAACAGCGGAAGATCGGCCGGATCCATCGCCGGAGCATACGCGCCGCCGCGGCCGGGCCGAAGCGGTTGCGACTTGATTGACACCTCCGCTGCGCCTCTCGTACCCTCGCCTCACCCACCGATCCTGCGGAGGTCCCCCCATGGCCGTCGTCGAGCCGGTCGAGACGCCCGCGGGCGCGCGTCGTCGCCTGCGCCTGCGCAATCCCGCCACGCTCGAGGAGATCGGCGAGATCGAGGTGTCGACCGAATCGGACGTGCGCGCGGCGGTCGAGCGCGCGCGAAAGTCCCAGCCAGGCTGGGCGTCGCTCCGCTTCGAGGAGCGCGGGCGCTACCTGCGGCGCGCCGTGCGCGTGCTGCTCGAGCGTCAGGACGAGTTCGTCGACGCGATCGTGCGTGAGACCGGCAAGCCGCGGGCCGAGGCGCTGGCAGTCGAGATCCTCGCGGCCTGCGACGCGCTCTCGTTCTACGCGCGCCGCGCGAAGCGCATCCTGGCGGATCGCACGCTGCCCGTGCACCTGATGAAGACGAAGAAGCTCCGGATCGCGTACCGGCCCCTCGGCGTGGCCGGCATCATCACGCCCTGGAACTTCCCCTTCCTGCTGTCGCTCAACCCGACGGTCCAGGCGCTGATGGCGGGCAACACCGTGGTGTTGAAGCCTTCGGAGCTCACGCCCTTCTCGGGGCAGCTCGTCGAGAAGCTGCTCGAGGAGGCCGGGTTGCCGGAGGGCGTGTTCAACCTCGTGCTCGGCGACGGCGAGACCGGCGCGGCGCTGGTCGAGGCCGGCGTCGACAAGATCTCGTTCACCGGCAGCGTCCGCACCGGCCGGCGCGTCGGCGAGGCGTGCGGCCGGAACCTCGTGCCCTGCACCCTCGAGCTCGGCGGCAAGGACCCGATGATCGTCTGCGCCGACGCCGACCTCGAGCGCGCAGCGAACGGCGCGGTCTACGGCGCCTTCAGCAACGCGGGCCAGGTCTGCGTCTCGACCGAGCGCGTCTACGTGGTCGACGAGATCCACGACGCCTTCGTCGAGAAGGTGGTCGCGAAGACGGCGCAGCTCCGGCAGGGCGCCGAGGGCGAGTTCGACGTCGGTCCGATGATCTCGGAGTCGCAGCTCGGAATCGTCGAGCGCCACGTCGAGGACGCGCGCGCGAAGGGCGCCCAGATCCGCAGCGGCGGCCGGCGCAATCCGGCGCAGGCGGGCCTGTTCTTCGAGCCGACGGTGCTGACCGGCGTGACGCACGAGATGGCGATCATGCGCGACGAGACCTTCGGCCCCGTGCTGCCGATCATGCGCGTGCGCGACGAGGACGAGGCGCTGCGACTCGCGAACGACTCGCCCTACGGCCTGAACGCGAACGTCTGGACGCGCGACAAGGGCAAGGGCGAGCGGATGGCGAAGGCCCTCCAGTCGGGCTCGGCGGTCGTCAACGACTGCATGCTCACCTACGGCGTCACCGAATCTCCGTTCGGCGGCGTGAAGGAGAGCGGCGTCGGCCAGGTGAACGGCGAGATCGGGCTGCGCAGCTTCTGTCACGCGCAGTCGATCCTGATCGACCGCTTCGGCGCGAAGAGCGAAGTCCTCTGGTATCCCTACACCGCGAAGAAGCTCGGGCTCCTGCGGCGCGCCTTGCGGCTGCTCTACGGCACGCCGCTCGGGCGTCTCTTCTCCTGAGCGCCGCGAGGTCGCCGATGATCGAGACCATCCTCGTCGCGACCGACGGATCGAACGCTGCGGCGGCCGCCGAGATGGCGGCGATCGATCTCGCCCGCGTGCTCGGCGCGCGCCTGCGGGGTCTCACCGTGATCGACGCGCGCCTGCGCCTCGCCCTCGGCGCGCCGGAGGGCGTCCCGGCTTTCCCCGGGCTCGACGCCCTCGACGGCTTCCTGAAGGCGCGGGCGGAAGCGGTCGTGCGGGCCTTCGAGGCCCGCGCGCGCGCGGCCGGGGTGGTGGCGAGCGGCGAGAGCGCCGAAGGGCGCCCGGACGACTGCATCCTCGAGAGCGGCGACTCCGCCGACCTGCTCGTGATCGGGCGCGAGGGCCAGAGCGCCGCGCTACCGAGCGGGCTCCCGGGCTCGGTCACCGACGCCGTGCTGCGGAAGGCCCGGCGCTGCGTGCTCGTCGTACCGGCCGGCGCGAGCTGCGAGGGCCCGATCCTGCTCGCGTTCGACGGCTCCGCCGGCGCGAGGCTCGCGGCCACGCGCGCGGTCGAGCTGGCGCGGCGGCTCGGCGCGGTCGCCCACCTCTTCGTCGATTCGAAGGACAAGGACCGCTCGAAGCTGCGCTTCGACGAGGTCCGACGGCTGCTCGGCGAGCTGCCGGGCCCCGGCACGGAGATCTCCTCCACGCTCGGCCGCCCGGACGCGAAGATCGTCGAGAGCGCGGAGAGCCTGCGCTGCGGCTTCGTCGTGATGGGCGCCTTCGGCCGCAACCGGATGAGCGACCACTTCCTCGGCAGCAACGCCGCGGCCGTGGTGCGGACCTCGTCTCGGCCCGTGCTGCTCGCCCGGTGACGCGCGCCGCCCGCCCCATGCGCCTCGGCGAGATCGCCGAGCGCCTCGGCCGCGGTGTCGCCGGCGACGCCGCGCTCACGATCGGCGGTGTGGCCGCCCTCGACGGCGCCGGGCCCGACGAGCTCTCCTTCGTGCGCTCGCCGCGTTGGGCGAAGGGCCTCGCCGCGAGCCGTGCCGGCGCCGTGATCGTGCCCGCGGGCGTCGAGCCGGACCGCCCGGCCATCCTCTCCCCGAACCCCGGTCTCGACTTCGCGCGCGCCGTGGCGCTGCTCGTGCCGCCGTTGCGACCGCCGGCGGGCGTCGATCCCCGGGCGTGTGTCGCCGCCGACGCCGAGATCGACGCGAGCGCGAGCGTCGGGGCGGGCGCCGTGGTCGGCCCCGGCTGCCGCGTCGGCGCGCGCAGCCTCGTGCTCGCCAACGCGACGCTCTACCCGGACGTGACGCTCGGCGCCGACTGCACGATCCACGCCGGTGTCGTGCTGCGCGAGGGCACGCGGCTCGGCGACCGCGTGGTGGTGCAGCCGAACGCCGTGGTCGGCGGCGACGGCTTCGGCTTCGCCTTCGACGAGCGCGGCGAGCCCGAGAAGATCCCGCAGGTGGGACGGGTCGTGGTGGAGGACGACGTCGAGATCGGCGCCTGCACCACGATCGATCGCGCGGCCCTCGGCGAGACGCGGATCGGACGCGGCACGAAGATCGACAACGGGGTCCAGATCGCCCACAACTGCGACGTGGGCGAGGCGGTGGTGATCGTGGCCCAGGCGGGCCTCGCCGGGAGCACCGTGGTCGAGCGCGGCGCCATGCTGATGGCGCGCGCCGCGTCGGCGGGCCACCTGCGGATCGGCGAGCGCGCGTTCGTGGGCGCGGCGGCCTCGCTCCACCGCGACGTCAAGCCGGGCGGCCGCGTCTGGGGCACGCCCCAGATGGAGGAGCGCTTGTTCCACCGGGTGGTGGCGGCGATGACCCGGCTTCCCGACATGCTGCGACGCCTGCGCGCGGTGGAGAAGAAGCTCGGCCTGCGCGCCGCCCGCGGCGAGCGCGCCGACGCCGGCGAGGAGGGCGAGGTGTGACGCGGCGGCCACCCCTCGCGCCGGGGCGACCCGTGCCGCGGGACGGCTCCGCTCCCCTCGCCGCGCTGCGCGCGCGCCTCGCCGAGGCGGCCCTCGACGAGGAGGAGCTCGCGACGTGGCTCGCTCCGCTGCGCCGCGATCCTCGCGCCGGGGCTCGCGTGCTGGCGACCGCGATCGAGCGTCGCCTCGCGCGCTCCCGGGCCGAGGTCGCGCGGCTCGCGCGCCTGTTCGCGCCGACCGCGGCGCTCTGGGCCCAGGGCCGCGGTGCAGTCGCGGGCGTGGACGAGGTCGGCATGGGCCCGCTCGCGGGCCCCGTGGTCGCCGCCGCCGTCGTGCTGCCGCGGGACGCGCGACTCCCGGGCCTCGACGATTCGAAGCGGCTCACGCCGTCGGCGCGGGCGGCGCTCGACGGCGCGATCCGCGCCCAGGCGCTGGTCCTCCACGTGGCCGAGGTGTCCGCCGCGGAGGTCGACCGCCTGAACGTCTACCGCGCAGGTCTCGAGGCGATGCGGCGCGCCGTCATCGGCCTCGGCCGCGCGCCGGACCACGTGCTGGTCGATGCCCGCACGATCCCGGGCATCGGCTCGCCCCAGAGCGCCCTCGTGGGCGGAGACGCGCGCGACGCTTCGATCGCCGCCGCGTCGATCGTCGCGAAGGTGCATCGCGATGCCTGGATGGAGCGCCTCGACGCGCTCCATCCGGGCTACGGCTTCGCGGCGCACAAGGGCTACTCGACGCCGGAGCATGTCGCGGCGCTCCGGCGGCTCGGGCCGTGCGCGGAGCATCGCCGCTCGTTCGCGCCCGTCGGAGCCTGCTCGTGATCGAACGCCTGCCCGCGCCGCTTCGCACCGCCTGGGCGATGGGCGCGATCGCCCTCGACACGCTCTGGGCCGCGCCGGCGGCGATCGCCCTCGGCGCCGCCCTCGGCCCGACCCACGACGCCGTCTCGGGCGTCTATCGCCAGTTCGCATGGCTGATGCTCGAGGCCTGCAATGCCGAGCTGCGGGTGCTCGGCGAAGACCGGCTCGACTCCGAGAGGCGCTACGTCTTCGTCTCGAACCACACGAGCCACCTCGACGCGCTGGCGCTGCTCGCGGCGCTCCCGCGCCATGGCCTGCGCTTCGTCGCGAAGAACGAGCTCGGGCGGATCCCGCTCTTCGGCCAGGCTCTTCGCACGACCGGCAACGTGATGGTCGAGCGCACCGACTCGCGCCGCGACCTCGAGACCCTCGACGCCGCCCAGCGCGAGCTGCTGCAACGCATCTCGGTGCTGTTCTTCGCCGAGGGCACGCGCAGCGAGGACGGCAGGCTCCACGCGTTCAAGAAGGGCGCGGCCGCGTTCGCGCTGAAGGCGCAGCTTCCCCTGGTGCCGGTGGGCGTGGTCGGCACCCACGACATCCTGCCTCCCGGCTACGGGGTCGGCACGGGCGGCCGGGTCGTCGTCTCGTTCGGCGAGCCGATTTCGACCCGGGGCCGGTGCTTCGAGGAGCGCGATGCGCTCACGCACGAGCTGCGCCTGGCCGTCGCCGCCGAGATCGCGCGCGCGGAGAAGTGCCGCCGGAAGAAGGCGTAGGTGGCCCGCCTCCGGGCGTCGCCCGAAGACTTCGAGGTCGAGGAGCTCCCGCTCTACGAGCCCTCGGGCGAGGGCGGTCACACCTTCGTGTGGGTCGAGAAGCGCGGGCGCACCACCGAAGAGGTGGCGCGCGAGCTCGCCCGCGCGGCGGACGTGGCGCCGCGCGACGTCGGCTACGCCGGCCGCAAGGATCGCCACGCCGTCACCCGACAGTGGCTCTCCGTGCCGGGCCTCGATCCCGAGCGCGCGCTCGGCCTCGCGCTGCGCGATGCCCGGGTGCTGCGGGCGGCGCGCCATCCCCACAAGCTCCGCACCGCGCAGCTCGCCGGGAACCGCTTCGTGCTGGTCGTGCGCGAGCTCTCGGAGGAGGCGCTCGCGGGCGCCGGCGAGCGCCTGGCCGCACTGGTCGCCCACGGGCTGCCGAATCGCTTCGGGGAGCAGCGCTTCGGCGCGGGCGGCGACAACGCCGAGCGCGGGCGTGCGTTGCTCCAGGGCGGCGCGCGACCGCGCGACCGCCGCGAGGCCCGCTTCCTCGCGTCCGCGCTCCAGGCCGCGGTCTTCAACGAGGTGCTGCGCACGCGCCCGCTCCCCCTCGACGCCCTCGAGGCCGGCGACGTCGCGGTGGTGCACGCGTCGGGCGGTCTCTTCCGCGTGGACGACGTCGCGCGCGAGGGGCCGCGCGCGCTCGCGTTCGAGATCAGCGCCACCGGCCCGATCTTCGGCCCGGGCTGCTTCGGACCGCCGCGAGAGGGTGACTTCCGCCAGCCCGCGGGCGCCGTACGCGAGCGCGAGTCGCGGGCCCTCGCGGCCTGCGGCCTCGATCCGGACGCCCCGCTCCGGACGCCGCCGGGGCTTCGGATCGAGGGCGCGCGCCGCGCCCTGCGCGTGCAGCCCCGCGACGCCGTCGTGGCAGCCGGCGCCGATTCCGGCAGTGCGCGGCTCTCGTTCGCGCTGCCGGCGGGAAGCTACGCGACGGTGCTGGTCGAGGAGCTCTTCGGCGCGGCGTGAGCCGAAGCGTTCGGATGACGGCCGCGGGCCGCGCTTGCTAGTCTGGCCCGGGTCGAGGAGGACCCCCCATGAACATCGCCCGCGACGTGACCGAGCTCATCGGCCGCACTCCGCTCGTCCGGCTGAACCGCGTGACGGCTGGCGTGAACGCCCAGATCGTCGCCAAGCTCGAGGGCCGCAATCCCGCGAACAGCGTGAAGGACCGCATCGGCCTCGCGATGATCCTGGCGGCCGAGCGCGACGGCCTGATCCAGCCCGGCAAGACCGTGATCGTCGAGCCGACCAGCGGCAACACCGGCATCGCGCTCGCCTTCGTCGCAGCCGTCAAGGGCTACAAGTGCATCCTCACCATGCCCGAGACGATGAGCCAGGAACGCCGCGTGGTGCTGCGCGCCTTCGGCGCGAAGCTGGTGCTGACCGAGGGCGCGAAGGGCATGCGCGGCGCGATCGAGCGCGCGAACCAGATCTGCGCGGACCTGCCGAACGCCTTCATGCCCCAGCAGTTCCGCAATCCCGCGAACCCCGAGATCCACCGCAAGACCACGGCCGAGGAGATCTGGGCCGACACCGACGGAAAGATCGACGCGCTGATCTCCGGCGTCGGCACCGGCGGCACGATCACGGGAATCGCGAGCGTGATCAAGCCGCGGCGCCCGACCTTCCAGGCGATCGCGGTCGAGCCCGAGGCGAGCCCGGTGCTTTCCGGCGGCTCGCCGGGGCCTCACAAGATCCAGGGCATCGGCGCCGGCTTCGTGCCGGAAGTGCTCGATCGCCAGTTCGTCGACGGCGTGATCCAGGTCAGCAACGAGGAGTCGTTCGAGATGGCGCGCCGGCTCGCGACCGAAGAAGGCCTGCTCTCGGGCATCTCCTCGGGCGCAGCGGTCGTCGCGGCGATCAAGTACGCGAAGCAGCCGGGCAACGAGGGCAAGCTCGTGGTGGCGATCCTGCCGAGCTTCGGCGAGCGCTACCTCGCGACGGACCTGTTCGCGCCCTACCGCTACGACGGCAGCGACGACGTCGGCGCCTAGCGGGTGCTCGCCTTCGGCGCGCTGAGCCCGCGGATCGACCCCTCGGCCTGGATCGCGCCGGGCGCGATCGTGGTCGGCGACGTCGAGATCGGCCCCGACTCGAGCGTCTTCTTCGGCTGCGTGCTGCGCGGCGACGTACACGCGATCCGGATCGGCGCCCGCACGAACGTCCAGGACGGCTCGGTGCTGCACGTGACGAAGGAGCGCTTCTCGACCTGGCTCGGCGACGAGGTCACCGTGGGACACCGCGCGGTGGTGCACGGCTGCCGTGTCGGCGACGGCGCCCTGATCGGGATCGGCGCGATCGTGCTCGACGGCGCCGAGATCGGCGAGGAGGCCCTGGTCGGGGCGGGCGCGCTCGTGCCCCCCGGCGCGAAGGTGCCCGCGGGCGCGCTGGTCGTCGGCACGCCGGCCCGCGTCGTGCGGCCGCTCTCGGCGGACGAGCGCCGCGAGCAGCGCGAACGCGCGCTGCACTACGTGACCGTGGCCCGGATGCACCGCGACGGAGCGCGGCCTTGACGCCGGCTCGCACGCGCGGCGGTGCGACACCCGACGACGTCACGGCGGCGGCGCCGTCCCGGGTCGCGGCCGGGCCGGCGCCCGCGCGGCAGGATGACCACGCTCCCGCCGCGTCGCCGGGCGGCGATGCGCCGGCCGCACCGCGCCTGCGCCGGGCGGAGCGCAAGGAGGCCTGCCGCGCCGCGATCCTCGAGGCGGCGCGCCTCGTCTTCTTCCGCGACGGCTTCATGCCCGCGAATCTCGACGAGGTCGCGGAGCGCGCCCAGGTCGCGAAGGGAACGCTCTACCGCTACTTCGACAGCAAGGCCGAGCTCTACGTCGCGGTGCTTGCGCGGGACGGGCGCCTGTTCGAGCAGAAGCTGCGCGCGACGATCGATCCGAACCTCGACCCGCTGGAGCAGATCCGCCGCACGGGCCGCTTCTACTACCAGCACTGGACCGACAACCCCGAGTACTTCGCGATCTTCTGGGCCCTCGACAACCAGAGCGTGATCGGCGAGCTGCCGGACGCCGTGGTCGAGGAGGTGACGAAGCTCTGGGAAGGCTGCCTGCGCGTCCTCGCCGACGTGATCGCGCGTGGCGCGAAGGAAGGCCGCTTCACTCCCTGCGACGCCTGGGAGATGGCGAACGTGCTCTGGACCCTCGCGAACGGCCTGCTCCAGAGCGATCTGGCGCCTTCGCGGCGGCGCCTCCGCAAGCGGCGCCTCGACCGCGTCTTCGAGCACGCGGTCGAGATCATGCTGCGCGGTCTCGCCGCGCCGGCCTAGCGGCGCGGCGGGCGGAAGCCCGGCAGCACGCCGGCGCGGAGCGCGAGAGCCGTCGCCCCGAGCGCGGCGATGAATGCGATCGGGAGCTTCGGCCGCGCGGCGTCCCGCGCGGCGATCTCGATCAGCCGCCGCTTCTCTTCGGCCGGCGCCGCGACTCGAGCCACCTCCCACAGCGTCGGCGAGATCAGCACCAGCATGATCACGATGAAGATCGCGGCGAAGTAGACGAGACCGAGGGTCGCGACGGGGCGGAAGGGCTCGGGGCGTCGACGCGGCTCCATGGCGCGAGCCTACGTGGCGCGCGCGCGGGGGGCAACGCGCTTGACCGCACCGGGCCTTCCCTCCATCGTGTCGCGGTCGTGCCCCCCACGCCGAACACGCCTTCCGCCGCGGGCCGCCTCGTCGTCGTCGACGCGGCGAACACGATCTATCGCGCCTTCTTCGCCCTGCCGCCCCTGCGCAGCCCGAAGGGCGTGCCGACGAACGCGGCTCTCGGCTTCGTGACGCAGCTCCAGAAGGTGCTCCGCGAGGAGTCGCCGGACCACGTCGTGGTGGTGATGGACGCGCCCGGGAAGAGCTTCCGCGCCGAGATCTACCCCGCCTACAAGGCCACGCGCGACAAGCAGCCCGAGGATCTCTCCGCGCAGATCCCGCTCGTGCGCGAGCTCGTCGCGGCACTCGGCATCCCGCTGCTCGAGGTGCCGGGCGTCGAGGCGGACGACGTGATCGCGACGCTCGTGGCGAAGGCGCCGCCGGAGATGCCGATCACGATCCTCTCGACCGACAAGGACCTGATGCAGCTCGTCTCGGACCGCGTGCGTCTGCTCGACACCATGAAGGATCGGCGCTTCGGGCCGGCGGAGGTCGAGGAGCGCTTCGGCGTCCCGGTCGAGCGCGTGCTCGACCTGCGGGCCCTGGTGGGCGACCCGAGCGACAACATCCCGGGCGTGAAGGGCATCGGCGAGAAGGGAGCGGCGCAGCTCTTGCGGGAGTTCGGGAGCCTCGACGCCCTGCTCGAGCGGGCGGCCGAGGTGCCGGGCAAGCGTGCGCGCGAGGCGCTGCTCGCCCAGGCCGACGAAGCGCGCCTCTCGCGCCGCCTCGCGACGCTCGAGCGCGACGTCGCGCTGCCCGTCGGTCTCGATGCGCTGCACCGCACGGCGCCCGACACCGAGCGGCTACGCGCGCTCTACCGCGATCTCGGCTTCACGCGCCTGCTCGAGGGCCTCGACGCCGCGAGCGGCGCAGCAGCGCCGGCCGGGGCTGCGACGGCCTCGTCCGCCCGCTCCGTCGGATCGGCATCGCGCGCGGCGGCTGCGCTGGAAACCGCCGACACCGGCGCGGCGCCGTCGGCCGCGGCCCCGGCGGCGATCGCGGGCGATGTCCACGCACCCACGGTCGAGATCGTCGACACCCCCGACGCGCTCGCGGCCCTCGTTGCGCGGCTCGCGGGCGCGACGCGCATCACCCTCGCCACGCTCCCGCCCGAAGGCGACGCGATGCGGGACCCCGCCGTCGGCCTCGCGCTCGCGAGGGACGCGGCGCGCGCAGCCTGGATCCCCCTCGGCCGGCACAGCCTCGTGTCGGGACCGGCGCTCGCGCCGGAGACCGTGCTCGCGGCCCTGCGCCCGCGCCTCGTCGGTGCGGACGCAACGGCCTGGGGCGGCCTGCGCTGCCAGCGCACGCTGGTCGTGCTGGGAGAGGCCGGGCTCGAGCTCCCGGCGCCGGCCTTCGACGCGGAGGTCGCAGCGTTCCTGCTCGACCCGGGCGCGCAGCGCGGCCTGCCGGCGATCGCGAGCCGCTTTCTCGGCGTGGCGTCGGCGGCGTTCGAGGCGATCGCGGGCCGCGGCGCGAAGGCGATCGCGGCCGGCGACCTGCCCGTCGAGGCGATCGCCGCCTTCGCTGCCGGGGAGGCGTGCACGGCGCACCGGCTCGAGCCGGTGCTGCGGGAGCGGCTCGAGGCCGACGGCCTCGCCGCGCTCTTCGACCAGGTCGAGATGCCCCTCGCCGCGGTGCTCGCGCGCATGGAGCGCACCGGCGTGCGGATCGACGAGGCGAAGCTCGCGGAGCTCGCGCGCGTCTACACCGCCGAGCTGCGCCGTCTCGAGGACGAGATCCACCGCCTGGCGGGCGAGCGCTTCCAGGTCGGCTCGCCGAAGCAGCTCCAGCACGTGCTGTTCGAGAAGCTGAAGCTCCCGGCCTCGAAGAAGACCAAGACCGGCTTCTCGACCGACGAGGCCGTGCTCGAGCAGCTCGCGCCGCAGCATCCGCTGCCCGCCCACGTGCTCGCGCACCGGCGTCTCGCGAAGCTACTCGGCACCTACGTCGAGGCGCTTCCGCGCCTCGTGAACCCGCGCACGGGCCGCGTGCACCCGACGTTCGTCCAGACGGGCGCCGCCACCGGGCGGCTCGCCTGCGTGAACCCGAACGTGCAGAACATCCCGATCCGGACGCCCGAAGGCGTGCGGATCCGCGAGGCCTTCGTGCCCGCGGAGGGCATGCAGCTCCTCTCCGCCGACTACTCGCAGGTCGAGCTGCGCATCCTCGCCCACTTCTCGGGCGACGAGAGCCTGATCGAGGCGTTCCGGAAGGGCGAGGACATCCATCGCCGCACCTGGGCCGAGGTCGCGGGCAAGCAGCCCGAGGACGTGAGCGCCGACGAGCGCGCGCGCGCCAAGGCCGTGAACTTCGGGATCATCTACGGCTCGAGCGCCTTCGGCCTGGCGCAGCAGCTCGGGATCGCGAGCGCCGAGGCCCAGGCCACGATCGACGCCTACTTCGCGCGCTATCGCGGCGTGCGCCGCTTTCTCGACGAGACGATCCAGGAGGCGCGCGAGCGCGGATTCGTGAAGACGCTGTTCGGCCGCCGGCGCTACCTGCCGGATCTCGCCTCGCGCAATCGCGTGCTGCGCAACGCCGCGGAGCGCATGGCGGTGAACAGCGTGATCCAGGGCACCGCGGCCGATCTGATCAAGCGCGCGATGGTGGCGATCGACGCGGCCCTCGGGCGCGGGGGCGCGCCGGTCCCGGGCGGCGCGCGGATGATCCTGCAGGTGCACGACGAGCTCGTCTTCGAGGTGCGGGAGACGGACGAGCCGGCGCTGCGGGCGCTCGTGACCGCTCGGATGCGCGGCGCCGGCGAGCTCAGGGTTCCCCTGGACGTCGAGGTCGGGGTCGGCCGATCCTGGCGCGAAGCCCACTGAGCGCCCGCCGGGCCGCCCTGTAGGCGGCTCCGAAGGCTGCGGGGTCGAATACTTCCAGCATGACGCCGTCGGAACGAAGGCGAGAGGAGACCGTGGCAGGCTCCGCGCGGGACGAGCCGGCCTCCGGCCGGGCCGAGCATGCGGCAGAGCATGCGGCCGAGGGTCGGGGCGCGTCGGGCGCTGCCTCTGCGGAGATCCGCGAGCGCGAGCGGCTGGCGGACGATGCCGATGTCGCCCTCGCGCGCGAAGGGGACCACACCGCGTTCCGCTCCCTGGTGGAGCGCCACGAGCGGCGTGCCTACGGGCTTGCGCTGCGCGTGCTGCGTCACGAAGAGGCTGCCCGCGACGCGGTCCAGGAGGCCTTCCTACGGGTCTATTCGGCGCTGCGGCGCTTCGAGGGGCGGTCGGCCTTCGGGACCTGGCTGCACCGCGTGGTGCTGAACGTCTGCCTCGATGCGAAGCGGCGCGACCGGTCGTCGCGCGAGCTCGCCTGGGAGGACGAGACCACGACCGACGTGGTCGACACCGAGCTGGGTCTGCCCGTGAGCGTCGCGACGAGCGCCGGCGCCGAGCCCGAGCGCGCGCTCATGCGCAGCGAGCTCCGGGCCGGTCTGGCCGAAGCGATCGAGGCGCTGCCCGAGGCGGCCCGGGCGACGCTTCTGCTGCGCGAGGTGGATGGCTTGAGCTATGCCGAGATCGCGCAGGCGCTGCAGATCCCGAAGGGCACGGTGATGAGCCGGCTCCATTACGCGCGGCGCCGGGTCCAGGAGCTGCTGATGTCCGCGGGGGTCGTCGAAGATATCGGGGCGCGGGACGACGAAAGAGAAGAGGAAGAAGGGGGAGGAGACGATGCGTGACGGCCTGCCAGCTCGTCGCAGCCGACCTCGAGGCGCTCCACGACGGCGAGCTCTCGCGCGAGTCCACGGCAGCGGTCCGCCACCACGTGTCGGCCTGTCCCCGTTGCGCAGCGGAGCTCGAGGGGCTCGACGCCGTCGCGCGTGTGCTGCGCGAACGGCCCGAGCCTGCGCCGGCTCCCGGCCTCTGGGCGGCCCTGGCCCCGCGCCTCCACGAGATCGACGCCAGCCTGCCGTCCACCGCACCGGTGGTGCACCCGCGCCCCGCCGCACTGCGCTCCTTCCCACGCCCGCCCGTTCGGCGACGTACCGACGCACCGGCCTGGCGGCGCGCGCTGCCGCCCCTCGCCGCCGCGGCGGGCCTCGCCGCCCTCGCGCTGCTCGTCTTCGGACGCACGCCGCCCGCCCAGGCCCTGAACGTGGTGCGGAGCCTCGACACCTTCGGCGCACCCGTGATGGTGATGCCCGAGGATGCGAACGGCGCGACGGTGATCTGGCTGCTCGACGAGCCGGCCCCCGATGAGCCGCAGGACGGCGAGGGCGGGCATGCGACTGCGCCCTAGGACCCGCCTCGCCGCCCTGCTCGGGCTCGCCGCGCTCGCGATCCTCGCAGGTCCCGCCCGGGCCGCGGAGCCGGCGCCCATGGTCGAGGTGAAGGTGACGGTGGCGCGGCTCTCCGACCGTCCCGACGCCATCGCTCCCGACGCGGCCGGCCTCTACCGCCACCTGAGCCGCGACTTCCGCTACCGCAGCGTGGAGATCCTGGAGCGCCGCGACTTTCGGCTGCGGCTCGATCAGTCCGGGAGCCTCCGCCTTCCGACGGGCCGCTGGCTCCACCTGAAGCCCAAAAGGCTGGGCGACTCGGGCGTCCTGATGTCGGTCGAGATCGAGGGGCGAATCCGCACGAGCCTCCGGATCCCGAGCCACCACGAGGTCGTGATCGGAGCGGAGCCCTACGAGGACGGGAAGCTCGTCGTGAGCCTAGAGCCGCGCTTCTGACGCCTCCGGTGAGACCCCGAAAAAAACTCCGTACCGGTCGTGACACTTTCCCGTCGGGCCGGCCACCTAGCTCTTAGAAAAGCCAAATATCCCCTTCCCAGGGAGGCCCGGAATCGCCGCAAGGCGGTTCCGGGTCTTGGCTTTCTGGGCCATGGCGATCTGGGGTCGGAATCAGCTGCGCGCGACGGGGCTTCAGCCCGAGGAGGGGGACGCCGATCCACTCCGCGTAATCCCCGAGCCGGAGGGTCCCCGATGCGCACGATCTGCGTCCTGGTCGTCTTCGCTGCCGCGATGCTCGCGGGCGCTGCTGGGGTCGCCCGCGCGGCCGATCCGGCACAAGACCCGCTCGCCAACACCGCCAGCCCCTCCGAGCCCAAGCGCGCGACCACCCGAAGCCCCGACGACGACCTGGCCGTGTCCGAGGACTCCGACGGCGAGGCTGCGGTCGCGGAGGATTCGGACGACCTGGAGCAGGGCTCCGAGAGCCCGGACGATGCGGCGGCCGTGCGGCCCGCCGAGGCGCCCGCGAAGCCGCTCCCGCAGCCCCCGAGCTGCAAGGCGCCTGCCGGCGACGACGCCTGGGCCACCTGCCTCGCCGACGCGAGCGCCCAGATCACGAGCGCGCGGACCCGCCTCGAGGCGGCGGAGGCCGCGTACTCGCGCTCGGTCAACCATCGCAACGACCTCGGAGCCGAGCGCGCGCTCGTCGTTGCGGCGCGAGACCAGGCCCGCTCCGACGTGGCGACGGCCCAGGAGCGCCTTCCCGAGCTGGTCGATCGGGCGCGTCGTGCCGGCGTCGGCCCGCGCGTGCTGGATCCCTACCAGGACTGAGCCTCGCCGAGCAAGGTCGTGGGCACGGCCTGCCTGCGCGGCAGGCGGCGCGTGCGGGCGCGAACGCGCCACGCGCGTCGAAACGTCGCCACGTCGCGCCGCAGCGCGGCACGATCGATGCAATCCCGACTCGCGTGTCGCAGGAGTCGTCCGGATCACCCACCCGGGCGGACGGTGCGAGCGGGATCGGGGTCCCCGATCGCGCCGGCCGCCCGGGATGGGCAGCGGAGGAAGAGATGGCCGCAGCAGCGGATTCGTTCTTCGGTACCGGGCGCGGCGCCGGCGCGCACGGGATCTCGATCCTCGACGAGCCCGGCTTCGAGATCCGCCGCGCAGCGGGGGGCCAGCTCACGCTCCAGCTCTGGGGCCGGCTGCGGCCCGGCTGGTCGGGCAGCCTGACGGAAGCCCTGTCGGCCCAGCGCGTGAGCGTGGTGCGCGGCTTCGCGCGGAAGTTCGGCGCGATGCGCTGGCTCGCGGAGCTCACCCTCGAGCGCACGGAAGGCGGCGCCGATCCGCTCGCCCTCGACTACCTCGAGCTCGCCTCGCGCCCGCTGCCATCGGGCTGGCGCCGGCCGATCCGGCTCGACTCGTTCAAGCTCCTGCCGTCGGCGAAGCACGGCGGCTCGCTGCTGCTCGAGATCGAGGGCGACGACGAGGTCGGGTTCCTCGGTGCTCTGCTGATGCGGCTCGCGTTCCTCTCGCTGTTTCCCGAGGAGCTCCACGTCGACACGCGCGACGGGCGCGTCCACGACCGCTTCCACCTCGTCGGGATCGGCAAGAGCCGGCCGCCCGAGAGCGCGGCCGAGGCGCTCGAGACCATGCTGCAGGGGCTCGTGCGCGCTCGCTGAGCCTCGCCGGGGAAAACATTTTCTCCGCGCGGGCGGTTCGCGGAAGCGAATTCCCATCCAGCCGAGACCGCGGCGTCTGCGCGAGCTCCGCCCGATTCCACCTCGGGCGAGGTTTCTTGCACGAATTCGAAGCGTTGCGGATTTTCTGCCGGCGACGCTCCGAGTCCGCCCCTCGACTGTACCGATTGGTCCCTAGTTTGCATTCTCCCCCGGCGCTGGGAAGGCGTCCGGGTGGTACCTGGGACGAAGGCCGTCTTTCCATGCGAAGACGGCCTTCGTGTTTCTCGAGGTCGTCTTCCGAAGGTGGCTTTTCGCCGGGCAGCGAGCCCGGTGTCTGGGAAGGGGACGACGAATGAAGTTGCTGTCCAAGCGCGCCCGGCTCGCAGCCGTGTTGTCGGCCGCGGCCATCGGTCTCGCGACGAGCGCGAGCGCCGCGACGATCTCGGGCCTCTCGATCACGAACAACTCGAACACGACGGGCACCGGGGGCGGTGGCGCGAGCGATCGCGCGACGGCCGGCGGGACCCAGACGATCTCGTCGGGCGCTACGGCGTTCTCGATCCGCTACTGGGCGACGGCCGCCGCCGACCGGGGTACGGCGATCTCGGGCGGCACGGCGACGGCCCAGATCAACGTGAACTACACGATCTCGTTCTCGGTCACGCACACGGCGGGCGTGAACTACCAGATCGACATCGGCACGCTGATCAGCGGCGGTCTCACCGCGCTCGACGACGCGGCCGGGCTCTCGTCTGGCGGCTCCGCGACGGTGAGCAACGTGAGCGGCTCCCGCACGGGTGGCGGCTCGCTGGTGGGCGGCCTGGGCATCGGGACCAACGCGAGCCAGGGCGGCACCAGCAGCACGAGCGGCACGCAGACGGACGTCTTCGACCTGGCCGACGCGACGATCTTCAACGTCGGCACCGGCTCGGCGCAGGCGTACTCGCTCACG
>Ga0105106_10000174_pt1 | contig 42865 bp, 37 predicted proteins | sample PPLLaktember2015_5_FD_79109 | JGI IMG/M metagenome (GOLD analysis project Ga0105106, IMG submission 79109) | Freshwater sediment microbial communities from Prairie Pothole Lake near Jamestown, North Dakota, USA - PPLs Lake P8 Core (1) Depth... | ecosystem: Environmental > Aquatic > Freshwater >... | reverse complement strand
TCTAATCACGGACGGCCACGTGATTCGCTCCACCGGGTGGGGCGTGTGGCGCGACGTGTGGAACCCGATCCCATTCGCCGTGGTCACCGTGGACCGCCGTGCGACGGGATTCCGATCGGAGTACGCCGGCTCGGCTGCGCCGCGGGCGGTGCCCCTCACCTGGACCACCGGCTTCGACGTGTCGCTGCAGCACGACGAGCGCGCGGAGTACGGGAACGACGGCGTGCCGCCCGGCGGCGGCCTGACGCAGGAAGGCGCACTTCGTCTCGCACAGCTCGAGGAGGTCCGCTCCGTCAGTCCGTTCGTGCACGTCACCGCGCAGCTCGGCGACCGGTGGAACGTCACCGGTGGCGCGAGGTACGATCGCTACCACTTCAGGGCCACGGACCGGTTCCTGTCGAACGGCGATCAGTCCGGCGAGCGCACGCTCGACGCGGTGAGCCCGATGATCGGCGTCACCTTCGTGCCATCCTCCTGGCTCAACGTCTACTCGAACTTCGCCACGGCCTATCAGACGCCCACCACCGTGGAGCTGTCCAACCGCCCGACAGATGAGGGCGGCTTCAACGAGGATCTCGGTCCCGAGGATCTGCGGAGCTTCGAAGTAGGCGCGCGTGGCGCCATCACAGCCTGGCGGGCCCGCTTCGAGGTGGCCAGCTACTTGTCGACCGTCGACAACGCCATCGTCCGGTTCCAGCGCGCCGACGAGCAGGCCTATTTCCGGAACGCGGGCGAGGTGACGCGGAACGGGCTCGAGGTGCTGTTCGAGTGGGCGCCGACCCCGCGCGTGACGGGCCGGGTCTCGTACACCTTCCAGGACTTTCAGTACGGGCAATTCGTTGCCCCCGAAGGAGATTTCTCGGACAACACCGAGCCGGGTGCCCCCCCGCACCAGGTGGTGATGGGTGGCACCTACAACGCGCCGTTCGGGCTCTTCACGTCCGCGCAGGTCCGCTTCGTCGACGCGTACCCCGTGAACAGCACGAACACCATCGAGAACTGGGCGTACCAGGTGGTGGACCTGCGGTTTGGATTCGACCGCCGGTGGAACGGCCTGCGTGTCCGCCCATTCTTCAGCATCGACAACCTGTTCAACGAGCGCTACAACTCGTCCGCCATCGTCAACTCGATCGGCGACCGGTTCTTCGAGCCGTCGCCCTGGCGGGAGTACGCGGTGGGCCTGACGCTGGGCTTCGATCGGTTCTGATGGCGGGCGCGGAGGACACGATGAGGGTACAGACACAGCCTCGATGGGGGAGCGTGGCGGCATGGGTGCCCGTGGTCCTGATAGTGGCTCTCGCGGCCGCGTGCCGCGGGGACGTGCCCCTCACCGACGGCGCGGGCACGCCCCCGGCCATGAGCGCGGCTGGCCCTGCGGCAGCGACGCCGGACGAGTCGGTGGGCCCGGTGACAGACGCGATGCTTCGCGATGGCCATCGCGCGAACCCATCCACGTGGCCCACCTACGGCGGCGACTGGGGGCAGACGCGCTATTCGCCGCTCGTCGAGATTCGTCGCGACAACGTGAGCCGGCTGCGCCCGGCGTGGATCGCGCAGACGGGCATCGTCGGATCGTTCGAGAGCACGCCCCTCGTGCTGGGCCGTGAGATGTACTTCACCACGCCTGGCGACGGCGGTCGCCAGCGTGTCGTGCGACTGGACTCCGCCACCGGCGAGGTCGTGTGGCAGGCGACCATCGAGGGCGAGAAGGCCAGCGAACAGGCCGCCACCGAGGATCTGCACCTGCCCACGCACTTCGGTCCCAGTCGTGGCGTCGCCGTCTACGGCGATCGCGTCTACATGGGCACGCTCAACGGCACGCTGCTTGCCCTCGAACGAAGCACCGGCAGGAAGGTCTTCGAGGTGCAGACGCCCTCGCCGCGCCTCACCGGCGCGCCCGTCGCCGTCCGGGGCCGCATCATCCAGGGCCTGTCGTTCGTGGATCGTGGCGCCGTGCAGGCCTTCGATGCGGAGACGGGGAAGCTGATCTGGACCTGGCACGCCATTCCGTCGCCGGAGGAAGGTGGCTGGTGGGGCGACTTCGTCGAGACGTTGCCGGGGCGCCCGGAGATCAGCCTCGGCCGCGATGTCGCATGGGAGAAGGCCAATCAGGCGCGGCTCGCCGACGGGTGGAAGACGGGCGGGGCCAGTGCGCCGATGACGCCCACCGTGGACGCCGAGCGTGGTCTGGTTTACGTCTCGCCGGGCGGTCCGGATCCCACCGCGTTTCCACCACCATCCGAGCCGCATCCCGGCGACATGCGCTGGACCAATTCGGTGTGTGCGATTCGTATCGAGGATGGCACGACGGCGTGGTGCTATCAGTACCTGCCGCACGACATCTGGGGCGCGTCGGGACCGACGCCGCCCATCCGCTTCAATCTCACGCGCGACGGCAACCCGCTTGCCGTCGTCGCCAAGTTCACGGGGATGGCAAACCTGTACGTGCTCGATGCCGACCAGGGCACGCTGGTGACGCGGTCCGATAACTACATGCCGGTCGCGGGGACGATGGGCGGGGAGGCCGGCTCGAACCTCATTCGCGGCGGGGTGGCCGGGACTATCTGGTCACCGGGCGCCTACAGTTTCGAGACGGGCTTGCTGTATTCGGTGAACCAGCGCATCGAGGGCTACTTCCTGCCGCGCGAGGAGAAGCGGGGAAGCGAGCGCTATGGCAGCGTCGCCGCGGTGCACCCGTTGACGGGGAAGGTGGCGTGGACGCAGAAGACCGATCAGCCGCTCGCGGGCGGCGTGCTGGCCACGGCCGGCGGGCTGGTGTTCGCGGGCCGCACCAGCGGCTGGTTCGATGCCTACGACGCGGCCACCGGCGAGCGCGTGTGGAGCTTCCGGATGGGCGCCGGCTGTAACTCGGCGCCGATGACGTACCAGGTGGCCGGACGGCAATACGTGGCGCTGTCGTGTGGCGGGCACGGCGCGCTGGACCCGCAGGGGGGCGACACGGTCGTGGCGTTCGCGCTGCCGAACTGAGTCGAAATGGACGCCCGGTGCGTCTCACACAATGGTGATGTCCCGTTCGACCGTCGCTGCTCTTCCGGCCCGTCGTCGCCTTCGCGGTGTCGGTGAGCGGCTCCAGCGCCTCGTGCGTTATCGCCTTCTCGTGCCGATGCTGCGCAGCCCGCATCCACCCGAGCACACGGCGCGCGGCATCGGCCTGGGCGTGTTCTGGGGCCTGACCCCGACGGTCGGTGTCCAGACGTTCCTCATCCTGGGCGTCTGGGGCGGTGCGCGCACGGTGTTCGGCTGGCACTCCAGCCTCGTGCAGACGCTGGCCTGGACGTGGATCAACAACCCGATCACGATGATCCCGATCTACTACCTGTGCTACGTGACGGGGCAGGTGATGCTGGGCCACGGCGCCGACATGGCCGGCTACGCGGCCTTCGCCGGCGTGTGGTCCGCGGCGATGGACGGCAGCATGCCGCTGATGGAGCGGGCAGCGACGGCTGTCCGGGTGCTGGGATGGCCGACCCTGCTGGGGTGCCTGCCGTGGTCGGTGTCAGGCGGGCTGATCAGCCATCACTGGTCGCTTCGCTTCCTGCGACGGCGCGAGGCGAAGCGGCTCGCGCGCCGCGGCGCGATGAGCTCGTGACCGTGCGGCCCGCCTTCAGGGCGTGGCCTCGGCATATGCGATACGCGCTGCCGCGGCGATTCGTCCCGGCTGTCGGCCCTCGTAGGCGGGCTGCAGTTCAGTCGTGATCAGCTTCTCGGCCTCCACTGCGCTCACGCCCTGGGCCTTCAGTTCCTGTGCGCGCCGCTGGACGGTTTCGAGGAAGCGGCGATAGTCAGCCATCAATTGTGCATCCCCCACGTCCCCGTGGCTCGGTACGACACGGGAGGCGCCGAGTTCCGACAGGGCCGCGAGCGCCTCCAGCCATGTGCGGACGCTCGAGGACGGGCTGATCAACGCCGGCAGGGCCGGCATCGCCACATCGCCAGAGAAGAGGACGCGGTCCTCCTCGACGAAGATGACCGTGTCTCCTCGCGTGTGCGTCGGGCCGACAGCGATGAGGCGGACGTGGACGCCGCCGAGGTCGAGCCGGTGCTCCCGCTCGAAGACAATGTCGGCGGCCCGATACGTGGCGCCAGCCAGCAGGTCGGCGATCACCGGGGAGCGCTTGCTGAACGTCCCCGCCAATTGCAGGTTGAACTCCGCGATGTCCTGAACCTGTGCGCGGGCGCGGATCATGCGGGTGCTCGCCGGAAACGCCGCGGCGCCGAGATCGTGCTCCGGATGGAAGTGCGTCGTCACCAGGTAGAGTTCCGCGTGCCGGCTCACCTTGCGCACCTCGCGCATCACGGCCTCTCCGTTCCTCGGGCCGAGGCCGGTGTCGATGACGAGCGTTGCGCGCGTGCCCACCACGATGCCCACGTTGGGCACGAGCCCGACGTTCCCATCGGGGATCACGAACGTGTGGGCGGCGACCTTCGTGGTGACGCCCTCCTTGACGAACGGCGCGGGCGGTTGCGACACGGGCGCAGCAGGCTGTGCGTTCAGTTGAACGGCGAGCAAGGCGACCAGTCCAGCTGCCATCGAGCAGCGCAGTCGCGGCCGCCGGGCAGCTCCAGTGATGTTCATGAGGCGGCTCCTGGGGGCGACAGTATAGTTGCTGGCGAGCGGAACGGACGGTGGCGCAGGGAGCGCCTGTGAATTCGAGTGGAGCCGGCGAAAGGACTTGAACCTTCGACCTGCTGATTACGAATCAGCTGCTCTACCAACTGAGCTACGCCGGCCGGCGTGGGGTGGCGCGCCCAACGACGAGCGCGCGAACCCGGTATGTTAGCACGGCTGCAGGACGGTCTGGCAACCGCGTCCACCCCGCAGCGCGTGGCGGCCCTGTCCGTGCCTGTCCGGCCCTGGAGCCTTCTGCGCATCTGCGGCCCCAGTCGTATTGGCCTTATCTGCGTCCCATCTGCGGCCAGTCCGTGTCCGTGTTGAACTGCGGCCCCATCAGAAGTACCATCGAGTGTTTACGGGGACCATCACCGGCGGTCCCCTTGCGCCCGACGCTCCATGAACACTTTGCCCTTCGACCGCTCGGCCATCGTCGTTCGCGGCGCGCGCACGCACAACCTGAAGAACGTCAGCCTCTCGCTGCCGGTCGGCAAGCTGATCGTCATCACCGGCGTCAGCGGGTCCGGCAAGTCCTCGCTGGCCTTCGACACCATCTACGCGGAAGGGCAGCGCCGCTACGTTGAGTCGCTGTCGGCCTACGCCCGCCAGTTCCTCGAGCGGATGGAGAAGCCCGACGTCGACGGCATCGACAACATCTGCCCCTCCATCGCCATCCGACAGAAGAACTCGGTGCGCAACCCGCGATCCACCGTGGGCACCGTCACCGAGATCCACGACTACCTGCGCCTGCTCTTCGCGCGCGTGGGCAAGACCATCTGCCGCCAGTGCGGTCAGGAAGTGGTCCGCGAAACCGCGGAGGTCGTCACCACCCGCCTGCTCCGCCTGCCCGAGGGCACGCGCCTCCTGCTCGGCTACGACCTGCCCCTGATGGACTTCCGCGACGCCCCGCCCGACGATGCGGGTGAGTTGGCCGAGGGCGACCTGGACCTGTCCGAGTCGGACACCCCCGTCGATCCATCTGCGTCATCTGCGGCTGATCCATCTGCTTCATCTGCGGCTGATTCATCTGCGCCATCTGCGGCTGCGTCATCTGCGTCCACACCATCGGCGTTGGAGGCCCTTCGGCGCAAGGGATTCGGCCGCCTCCTCATCGACGGCCAGGCGGTCGCCTTCGACGACCTCCCGCCCGACGCCCTCAAGAGCCGCTCGTCGGTGGGCGTCGTCGTGGACCGCCTCCGCATCGAGGGCGATCTGCGTTCGCGGATGACCGACTCCATCGAGATCGCCTACCAGGAAGGCGGCGGCGCCGCGTGGGCGGTGGAGCTGCCGGCGGAGGGTGAGCCCCGGCGTCACGAGTTCTCCGAGCGCTTCGAGTGCCGCGCCTGCAACCTCACCTACGAGGACCCGCAGCCGCGGCTTTTCTCGTTCAACAATCCCTTCGGCGCGTGCCCCACGTGCCACGGCTTCGGCAACGTCATCGAGCTCGACCTCGATCTCGTGGTGCCCGATCAGGCCAGGGCCATCAGCCAGGGCGCCATCGAGCCCTGGACCAAGCCGCACTACCGATCGCACCTCGCCGAGTTGAAGCGCGCGGCGAAGCAGCACGGCATCCGCCTCGACGTGCCGTGGAAGGACCTGACGGACGAAGAGCGGCGCGTGGTCGTCGAAGGGGACGGCGCCGGCTACGAGGGCATCCGCGGCTTCTTCCAGTGGCTCGAGCGGAAGAAGTACAAGGTGCACGTCCGCGTGTTCCTCAGCCGCTACCGCGGCTACCTGACGTGCCCCGACTGCGGCGGCACCCGCCTGCGCCGCGAGGCGCGCGACGTGCGCGTGGGCGGCATCTCCATCGACAAGGTGTCGGCCCTCACGGTCCGCGAGGCCGAGCGTTTCTTCGACACGCTCCAGCTCTCCGAGAAGGACGCCGTCATCGTCGAGAAGGTGCTGAACGAGATCCGGCGGCGCCTGGGCTTCCTGCGCGACGTGGGGCTCGACTACCTCACCCTGGACCGCCTGTCGTCCACGCTCTCGGGTGGGGAAGCGCAGCGCATCAACCTGGCCACCTCGCTCGGATCCGCGCTCGTCGGCACGCTCTACGTGCTGGACGAGCCCTCCATCGGCCTGCACACCCGCGACAACCAGCGGCTGATCGCCATCCTTCGGCAACTCCGCGACCAGGGCAACACCGTGCTCGTCGTCGAGCACGACGCCGACATGATTGCCGTGGCGGATCATCTCGTGGACATGGGGCTCGGCGCGGGGGAGCACGGCGGGCGGGTGGTGTACGCCGGGACCCTCGCGGGCCTGGCCCAGGAGCCGCGATCGCTCACGGCGAAGTACTGGCGCGGCGAGCTCTCCATCGCGGTGCCGGTGACCCGCCGGAAAGGCATCCCGCAGCGCATCAAGCTGATCGGCGCGCGCGAACACAACCTGAAAGGTGTGAACGTCGAGTTCCCGCTCAACACCCTCACCTGCATTACGGGCGTGAGCGGATCGGGCAAGTCCACGCTGGTGCACGACGTGCTCTACGCGGCGCTCAAGCGCGCCAAGGGCGACTGGGACCGCAAGGTCGGCGCCCACGATCGTCTCGAGGGCCACGAGTTCGTCACCGACGTCGTGCTGGTGGACCAGACCCCCATCGGCCGCACGCCGCGCTCGAATCCGGTCACCTATCTCAAGGCGTTCGATCCCATCCGTGAGCTCTTCGCCTCGACAAAGGACGCCGTGGCGCGCGGCCTCACCGCCAGCCACTTCTCGTTCAACGTCCCTGGCGGCCGCTGCGAGGCGTGCCAGGGCGAGGGCGAGGTGAAGGTCGAGATGCAGTTCCTGGCCGACGTCTTCGTCCCCTGCGAGCAGTGCGAGGGCCGGCGATTCAAGTCGCAGGTGCTCGAGGTGCGGTACCGAGGCCGGAACGTCACCGACGTGCTCGACATGACCGTGCGCGAGGCGCTGGTCTTCTTCGCCAACACGCCGAAGGTGCTCCGGCGCCTGCAGGTGCTCGACGAGATCGGCCTCGGCTACCTCCGCCTGGGACAGCCCGCCACCACGCTCTCTGGTGGCGAGGCCCAGCGCATCAAGATTGCCGCGCACCTGGCGTCGCACGCGGGCGAGCGGCTGCTCTACATCCTGGACGAGCCCACCACCGGCCTGCACTTCGACGACATCGCGAAGCTGCTGGCCGCCCTCCGCAAGCTGCTCGAAGCCGGGCACACGCTGGCCGTCATCGAGCACAACCTGGACGTGATCAAGACCGCCGACTGGATCATCGACCTCGGGCCCGAGGGCGGCGAGCAGGGCGGGGAGGTGATTGCGATGGGCACGCCCGAGCAGGTGGCCCACGTGGATGCCTCCCACACGGGACGCTACCTGCGGCAGATCCTCTCGTCGGGGAAACTGCTGCAGACGGGGGAGCGATGAGGCGGGTCGTGGCCCTCGCCCTGGCGCTGCTCGTCGCCAGCCTACCGCTGCACGCGCAGGCGCCGGACGGCAACGCCGTCTTGCGGGCCGCGGGTGTGGCCGTGCCCAGGGGCGGCGCGGCGGCGGCATTCGACGCGGGCCTCACCGGCCCCGAGCCGGTGCCGCCGGGCGCCTTCGCCACGCTCATCATCGGCATGGGCCCGGTGGGCAACGCCGCGCGCGTGCGCAATGCCTATGCGTTTGGCGTGCTCGCCGGCCGGTCGGCGCGGCACGTGCCGCGGGGCGAGCTGGCGGGCGCCGGCGTGACCCTGGTCCAGATGCTGGCGTCGGACGACCGCAACTCCCGCGTCGCCGGCTGCCGCGTCGCCGGTTACGTGTTCGCCGCGCCCATCGACGGCCAGCCCTCGCCCATGCGGCCGGCCGGCCTGCTCGAGGGCATCTTCGGCCTGTTCAACACCGGCAGCAAGGCCGAGCAGAGGGCGGCCATGGAGGCCATTGGCCTGCTGCGCGAGACGGCGGCCGTGCCCGCCCTGGCGGACCGTTTCTCCCGGGAGCGTGCGCGTGACCGGCGCATGGCCGGCGCCGCGCTCGAGGCCCTCGCGCGCATCGGTGACCCGCAGAGTGCGGCGCTCGTCCGCGATCTGGCGACCGATGGGTGGGGCGACCGCGACGATGCCGCCGGACTGGCGGCGGCCTTCGCGCGCGCGCGCTACCTGAAGGACGGCTCGGTCAAGCGGCTCGAGGAGGCCCTGTCGGACCGGTCGCTGGGCCCACGCGCGCGTGCCTACCTCGCCGAGCTCGGCGTACCGGTCCCTTGATCCTCCCGCAAGGTTTCTACGCCCGGCCCACGCTCGCCGTTGCGCGCGACCTGGTCGGTAAGGTCCTGGTCCATCGCGCCCCCGACGGCCTCACCGCCGGCATCATCGTGGAGGTCGAGGCGTACATCGGCGAGGACGACCCCGCGTGCCACGCCGCGGCCGGGCCCACGACGCGCAACGCGCCGCTCTACGGGGCCCCCGGCCTCGCCTACGTCTATTTCAACTACGGCCTGCACTATCTGGTGAACGCGGTCACCGAGCGGGAGGGATTTCCGGCGGCGGTCCTGATTCGCGCGCTGGAACCGATCGAGGGGATCGACCTGATGCGGCGGCGGCGTGCCCGCGCGCCGTGGCGCGAGGGGAAGCCGGCCGTGGAAGAAGCTCATCTCTGTCGTGGTCCAGGCAACCTGGCGACGGCTATGGGTATCGACCTGGCGCACAACACGCGCGCGCTGTTCAAGCGCCCGCTCACCATTGAGGACCGTGGGCTCGCCATCGGCGACATCACCTGGGGCCCGCGCGTCGGCATCACGAAAGGCGTGGAGCACGCATGGCGATGCTGGGTGGAAGGGAACCGGGCGGTCTCTGGGAGAAAGTGAGAAGCGCCCTCTGCCTTTTGCCTTCTTCCTTCCTCAGTTGCCCCCCGTCTGGCCGGCCGTCAGTGCCAGCACCGGCTCGCCGGGACCCGTGGGGCCGCCGGCTGGGGCGCCGGCCGTGGCCCACAGCATGGCGTAGAGCACCACGGTCATCCCGACCGCCCAGGCCAGCGCCTTCCGGGTCACGCGCGCTTCGATGGTGTGCATCTCACTCCTCAACCCGGACCCGCGCGGGCAGGCGTCGTGCGCCGCGGATCCATGCCTGTATGAGACTAGACGGACGTGGCGAAGGTTTGACCCGGGAATGAAAAAACGATGGCAGACGTCAGGGACGAGTAGCGGTCCGGCCCCAGTTACCGAACGTTCGTCCCATCGTTTCTCATCGTGACTTCGACCTGTGGCACGGGGATGCGCACCCCATGCGCGTCGAAAGCCTTCTTCACCCGGCGCCGCAGCTCGCGGCCTACGTTCCACTGGCTGAGGGGCACCGTCTTGATGCGGAAGCGCAGGGACACGGCGGACGCCCCGAAATCGTCCACGCCCATCACCTCGAGCGGTGCGAGGAAGTGGGGCGCCCAGGCCGGGTCTGCCTGCATCTCCGCCGCTGTGGCCCGCACCACGTCGATGGCCTTGTCCACGTCGTCACCGTAGTCGATGCCGACGTCGAGCACGTAGAACGAGAAGTCCTTGCTGCGGTTCGCCAGCGTCTTCACCTCGCCGTTGGGGAAGACGTGCACCGTGCCCTCGAGGTCGCGCAGCACGATGGTGCGCAGGTTGATCTGCTCGACCGAGCCGCCAGTGCCGTTGACGATGGCGACGTCGCCGACGCGGACCTGGTCCTCGATGATCAGGAAGAAGCCCGAGATGACATCCTTCACCAGCGTCTGCGCGCCGAAGCCCACGGCCAGCCCCAGGATGCCCGCGCCGGTCAGCACCGGCGTGATGTCCACGTCGAGCGCGCGGAGCACCATCAGCAGCGCCGCCACCCAGATGATGGCCGAGAGGAATCGGCTGAACGTGCGGCCGATGGTCTGCGCGCGCTTGCGGCGCTCGACGTCGGCGACGCTGCCCCCGGCGGCCATCTCGCGCTCGGCGCGCGCGATGGTGGAGCTCGCGAGCCGCGAGGCGGCGATGGCGAGCAGCACGACGATCCCGATGCGCAGGCCGGTGCGCGCCACCCATTCGCCCACGCGCTCTCCTCGCAGCTCCACCGGCAGCTCGACGCCGACGATGGCCAGCGCGGGGAAGGCGAGGGCGATGAAGGCGATGATGAAGGTGAGCAGGCGGACCAGGCGCACGGGCGCCTTCTGCATCGACCCGGAGAGCGGCGTGCGATCCTCCACCGATGCCAGCAGCCGGCGCATCAGCCCGCCCGCGATGAGCGCCAGGGCGCCGGCGAGGATGGCCGCAAAGGTCAGCGCCACGACGATCTCGAGGCTCTGCGCGGGGATCGACGGAGAAGCGGCTGGGGAGGCCTGCTGCATGGGCGACAGACCGGGCTAGCGGCGGCGCGGGGTCCGGGGTTGCTGGCGCTCCACGGCGACGCGGATCGTGCTCGTCTTCCCGTCGCGTAGCACCTCGATGCGCGCCGTGCTGCCGATGTCGGTGTCGGCGACGACGCGCACGAACTGCGACGGGTTGGCGACTGCCTGCCCGTTCACGGCCTTGATGATGTCGCCGGGGCGGAGGCCTGCCTCGTAGGCGCCCGAGCCGCGGCTCATCTGCGTGATGACCACGCCGTCGGTGCCGGGGGCGCGCAGCTCTTCGGCCAGGCGCGTAGTGAGCGGCGACACCTCGACGTAGCCGATGGACCCGCGGCGCACCTCGCCGTACTGCTTCAGATCGTCCACCACGCGGCGGACCAGGTTGCTCGGCACTGCGAAGCCGATGCCCTGGTAGCCTCCGCTCTGCGAGAAGATGGCGGTGTTGATGCCGACGAGCTCACCGCGGCTGTTGATGAGCGCCCCGCCCGAGTTGCCCGGGTTGATGGCCGCATCGGTCTGGATGAAGTCTTCGTAGGTGGCGATGCCCACGCCCGCGCGCCCGAGCGCGCTCACCACACCCAGCGTGACCGTCTGGTTCAACGAGAACGGGTTGCCGATGGCCATCACCCATTCGGCCACCTTCAGCTTCGACGAGTCGCCCCACGGGACGACGGGCAGGTTGGTGGCGTCCACCTTGAGCAGCGCGAGATCGGTCCATGAGTCGACGCCGACGATCTTCGCCCGTAGCTCGCGGCGATCGCCGATGGCCACGGTGACCTCGGCGTTGTTCTGGCCCACCACGTGGTTGTTGGTGACCACGTACCCGTCGGCCGACAGGACGACCCCGGACCCGAGGCTCGACTCGTAGCGGTTGCCGTAGCCGAACATCTCGCCCGGATCGCCGCCGAAGAAATACTGGAAGAACGGGTCGTTGGCAAACGGGGAGTTCGGCCGTCGCGCCACCTGGACGGCCGAGATGTTGGTGACCGCCCCCAGCGTGCGCTCGGCCACCGCGGTGAAGTCGGGCGCGCCGGCCACGGCCGCCGGCAGGGCCGCGGGCCGCTGGGCCACCGGCGCGGCGCCAGTCGTCGGTTCGGGCGGCGGCGCCTCGTCGGACGGAAACGTGACCACCGATTCGCGATCGGCGACACGAGCCGAGAGGGCCAGTCCGGTCACCAGGCCCGTGGCCACGAGCAACACGAACAGAAGAAACCGCTTCACCATGGCGCGCGCCCCACGGGGCTAGGACACTTCCACCCGGCGCGGGCCGGACTCGGGGATCTTGGGAATCGTGACGGTGAGGATGCCGTCGGCCAGGTCGGCCGCGATGTGACCGGCATCCACGGTGTGCGGCAGGGCAAACGTGCGCGAGAACTCGCCGTGGCCCCGTTCCACCTGGTGGTAGTGCTCGCAGGCGATGCGTGCGTCGCGCCGGCCCTGCAGCGTGAGGCGCCCGTCCCGGACGTCCACGCGAATCTGGTCGCGCGACAGACCGGGCAGCTCGGCCGTGATGATGAACGCCTCCGCGGTCTCGCAGAGGTCCACCGCCGGTGCCCAGCCGTGCGAACCGGCGGCCGACAGCCGCTCGATCCGGTGCTGGATGGCGATCAGATCCCGGAAGGGGTCCCAGCGCGAAAACGCCACAACACCGCATCGTAGCATGGTGACGCCGGGAGTGAAGCCACGCGCTCGTCCCACCGCGGACGGCCCGCGGATTCCTCCGTGGTAAAATTGCCCGGTTCTACCTACCGATCGAAAGGCACCATGGCAGACACGCTCCTCGCCACGCAGCTCCGGAAGGGCATGATCATCAAGCTCGACAACGAGCTCTACCGGATTCACGACCGCCAGCACGTCACGCCGGGAAACCTGCGCGGGTTCGTCCGCTTGAAGATGCGCAACCTGCGCAACCAGGCCATGGCCGAGCACAAGGCGCGCTCGGAAGATGTCATCGAACGGGCCACCCTCGACGAGAAGGAGATGCAGTATCTCTACGCCGATGGCGAGGGCTACCACTTCATGGACACCGACTCGTACGAGCAGATTCACCTCACGGAAGAGGCGCTTGGCGAGGGCGTGGCGTTCCTGAAGCCGGAGATGACCATCCGCGTGGAGTTCTACGGCGAAGAGCCGGTGGGCATCGAGTTGCCGCAGACGGTGGACCTGAAGGTCGTCGAGACGGTGCCGGCCATCAAGGGCGCCACGGCCACCAATCAGCTGAAGCCGGCCAGGCTCGAGACCGGTGTCACGGTGCAGGTGCCTCCCTTCATCGGCGAGGGCGACGTCATCCGCGTGAACACGGAAACCGGGGAATATCTCGCGAGGGCGTAGGCCCCACGACTGAGGAGGGCAAACCTCCCTATAATCGATTCATGGACGTCGTGCGGACCCCGGCGGCGGGGTGGATCGAGGTGATCGTCGGCAGCATGTTCAGCGGAAAGAGCGAGGAGCTCATCCGCCGGCTGCGCCGCGCGCAGATTGCCCGCCAGCGGGTGCAAATCTTCAAGCCGTCCGTGGACACCCGCTTCGGCGACGATCACATCGTTTCGCACAGCGAGTTGAGGATCCCGTCCGACAGCGCCGCCACCGCGGCCGAGCTCGTCGGCAAGGTGCGGCACGACACCGAGGTGATCGGCATCGACGAGGGGCAGTTCTTCGATGCTGAACTGCCGGCGGTCGCCACGGCCCTGGCCGCTCGCGGCATCCGGGTCATCGTCGCTGGGCTCGACCAGGACTACCTGGGCAAGCCCTTCGAGCCCATGCCGCAGCTGCTGGCCATCGCCGAGTACATCACCAAGACCCGCGCCATCTGCATGGTGTGCGGCAACCCGGCCAACCACACGCAGCGTCTCGTGGGCAACAGCGCGCGCGTCCTGCTGGGCGCCTCGGGCACCTACGAGGCGCGCTGCCGGCGGTGCTTCGACCCCACGCTGGCCGAAACCGAAGAGCAGAAGCAGAAGGATGCCGCCGCGCGTGCCAGCGCGGAAGCGGCGAGCACGGAGCCCCGATGACGGTCGAGGAACTGGCCCGTGCGCTCGAGGTCAGCCTCGTCGCGCTTGGCGTGCTGTTCCTGGCGGTGAACCTCCGCGTCGGGCGCGAAATCTGGCGCTGGTGGCGACGCCGCCCCGGCGCGGTCCTGGTGTGGGCGGCCCCCAAGCCGCCGTTCTACGCGCTCAACCTGGCCATCGGCGTCATGCTCGGCATCCTCCTGTTCACCACGGTGTTCCTGGTGCCCAGGCCCGCCGGGTCGGTGTTCGGCGAGGCCATGATGTTCCTGTATTACGGCTACCTCCTGCCGATTTCCACTCGCATCGCGCGGGGGCTGTACGCCGACGGCGTGTGGACCGACTCCGGCTTCATGGCCTACGCCGACATCGGCGGGCTCTCGTGGAAGGACGGTGCGGGCGCCACGCTCGTCCTGGCCTCGCGGCTGCGCGCCTTCGCGCGGACGCTCACCATCCCGGGCACCCGCCTGGGCGAGGTGCGACGGCTGCTCCGCGAGAAGATCGGCGAGCGCGCCATCGAGTTCGATGGCGGCCCGGGGCTCCACCTGGGCGATCGCGACATGCGCGAAAGCGTCTGACCCCTCGGGCCAGGCGGCGTCCCCTGCAGTCACGGCCCCGAGGGGCCGATAGGAGGAAACGATGGCGGCACGTCCCACGTGGAAGGGGTTCCTCAAGGTCAGCCTCGTCACGATCCCGGTGCGGGTGTATCCCGCCACCGAATCGAGCGCCACCATTTCGTTCAACCAGCTCCACGCCGAGTGCCAGACGAAGATCCAGCAGAAGAAGTGGTGCCCGACCTGCGAGCGGGAAATCACCTCGGCCGAGGTGGTGAAGGGCTACGAGTTCGAGAAGGGCCGCTGGGTGGTGGTGGACGAAGAGGACCTCCAGAAGGTGAGGACCGAGTCGACCAAGGTCATCAACCTGATGCAGTTCACCGACGTCACGGCCATCGACCCGATGTACGTGGACAAGGCCTACTACCTGGCGCCCGAGGGCCCGATGGCCGCGGATGCCTACGCCGTGATGCGGGATGGCATGCAGGGCAAGGCCGGCATCGGCAAGGTGGCCATCAACAACCGCGAGTACCTCGTGGCCGTCCGGCCGCACAAGCAGGGTCTGGTGATGTACACGCTGCACCACGCGGCCGAGATCCGGACCATCGACCAGATCGACGAGCTGCGCGAGGTTCGGGGCAAGGTGAACCCGGCCGAGATGAAGCTGGCCAAGCAGGTGATCGAGAGCATCGAGGGCGAACTGGATCTCGCCGACTACACCGACGAGTACCAGAAGGGCCTGCGCGCCATCATCGACGCCAAGGTGGCCGGTGAAGAGGTGACGGCGGTGGCCGAGGCCGCGCCCCCGAAGGTCGTGGATCTCATGGACGCGCTCCGCAAGAGCCTCGAGCAGGTGAGCGGTGGCAAGAAGAAGGCGGCCAAGGTGGCCGCGGAGGGGCGCAGCGCCCCGAAGAAACGGAAGGCCTCGTGACCGAAGCCAACGCGCGCATGCGCCGGAAGGCCGTCTGGGGCAGCTAGCCGCCCGCGCGCCGGCGCGGGCGGCTCAGCGCCCCAGGAGAAAACCCAGCAGTCCCATCCCGCTGGCCGTGGGATCCCGCAGCCAGTCCGGCGGCGTCAGCCAGGTGAACGCGAGGATGGCGATGACCCACAGATCGTAGGGCAGCGTGGCCCGATCGTCCCGCCAGAAAAAGTACCGCCAGAACAGGCCGGTCACGCCCCCGGTGGACGGCATCGGGCGCTGCTCCAGTTCCAAGTAGGTGTAATAGATGCGGTTGGCCACCGTCACCACCGACAGCGCCAGGATCACCCACAGCACGCCCGCCATCCGATCGGTGAACGCGCCGATCATGAAGAGCACGATGCGCTCCGGCCGCTCCATGAAGCCGACCTTGCACTTCGGGATCAGCGACTCTGCCCGCGCGCGCGCGTAACTCGTCATGATCGAGAAGATCAGCGCGAGCGTTGCGATCAGGACGTAGTCCTTGCGCCCCAGGTCGGCATAGAGCCAGATGAGGCCGGCGAAGAGCGCGAGGTCCGAGAAGCGATCCAGCGTGGAGTCCCAGAAGGCCCCGAACTGCGACTGCTTGCCGGTGATGTGCGCCACCTTGCCGTCGATGAAGTCGAAGATGTTGGCGACGATCATGATGATGCCGGCCGCGATGAACCGGTCCGTCGCCAGCGCCCACGCGGCAACCACGTTGACGAGCACGCCGATGAGCGTGAGCACGTTGGGGTGGATGCCGAGCGCCACCGAGGTGGCGATGATGGCGCGCAGCGGGAGCATGCAGGCGGCGCCGATGGCGCCCGTGAAGGTCATAATGGAAGTCGGCCTCAAGCCTAGCCGATGCCCATCCACGATCTCAAGGAACAGATCCAGCGCCTGCCCGAGCAGCCCGGCGTGTATCTGTATGCCAACCGGGCGGGCGAGACCATCTACGTGGGCAAGGCGCGGAGCCTGCGCGATCGCGTGCGCAGCTATCTCGGGGCCTACGGCACCAGCCCGAAGACCGACGCGCTGCTCGACGACATCGCCGGCCTCGAGGTCATCGTCACCGACTCGGTGGTCGAGGCGCTGGCCCTCGAGAACAACCTGATCAAGCAGCGCGCGCCGCGCTACAACATCCTGCTGCGCGACGACAAGAACTACCCCTACCTGCAGCTCACCACCGGCGAGGCATTCCCGCGCGTGCTTGTGGCGCGGTCGGTCGAACGCGACGCGCACTTCTACGCGGGGCCCTTCCTGCCGGCCAAGCTCGCACGCCGGACGATGGGCCTGACGCACAAGCTGTTCGGCATCCGCTCGTGCAACGAGGTGATCACGGGCCAGCGCGGGCGCCCGTGTCTCGAGTACGACATCAAGCGGTGCCTGGCGCCCTGCGTGGCCGCCATCTGCGGACCGGCACGCTATGCCCAGGCCGTGGCCGACACGCGGCTGTTCCTCGAGGGACGCAACCAGGAGCTGGCCGACACGCTGCACGCGCGCATGATGGACGCGGCCGCCGGCGAGCGGTTCGAGGAGGCGGCGGCGCTGCGCGATGCGATGCGCACCGTGCGCGCCATTCGCGAGCGGCAGCAGAAGATGGCCACGCCGGAGCTGGGCGATCGGGATGTGTTCGGCGTGAAGGTGGGGCCGAGCGGCGTCATCGTGCAGGTGTTCCAGGTGCGCGGCGGGCGAGTGGTCGAGCGCGTCGAGTTCGCCGCCGAGGCCGGCACCGACACCGCCCGCGAGGCCGATGTGGTGGAGGCGGCCGTGCAGCAGTTCTACGCCGACCAGGCCGCGCCGCCCGACGTGCACGTGCCGGAGCGGCCAGACGAGGCCGAGGCGCTCGAGAGCTGGTTGGCGGAGCACGCGGGTCGAAAAGTCCGCATCGCCGTGCCCCAGCGCGGCGACAAGCGCGGCCTGCTCGACCTGGCGCGACGAAACGCCGAGCTCGCCTACCGCTCGCGGTTCGACGCGGGCGCCACCGCGCAGTACGAGGCCCTCGAGTTGCTGCAGGCCGCCTTGCGCCTGCCCGAACTGCCGCGCCGCATCGAATGCTTCGACATCTCGACCATCCAGGGCAGTGAGACCGTGGCCTCGATGGTGGTGTGCGAGGACGGGCGGATGAAGCGGGGGGAGTATCGCAAGTTTCGTGTCGGGAGTCGGGAGTCGGGCTTGCCCGCCGAAACCTCGGCGAAGGCGGGAGTCGGGAGTCGGGACGGAGAGCGGTTTCTGGACGACTTCGCGGCGATGGAGCAGGTCGTCCGGCGGCGCTATACGAAACTGCTGGAGGCCGGCGGGCCGTTTCCGGATGTGATCCTCATCGACGGGGGCAAGGGACAGCTGAATGCGGCATATGCCGCGCTCGAAAGCGTCGGGCTGTCGAACCTGGTGGCCATCGGGCTTGCCAAGAAGGAGGAACTGGTCTTCACGCGCGACCACGACCAGCCGCTGGCGCTCGACCCGCACGGGCCCGCGCTGCGCCTCCTGCAGCGGATTCGGGACGAGGCGCACCGCTTTGCCGTCACGTTCCACCGGCAGGCTCGCGCGATGCGCGACCTGCGCTCGGAACTGGACGAGGTGCCCGGCGTGGGGCCGCGGCGGCGCAAGACGCTGCTCACGCGGTTCGGCAGCCTGGCGGGCGTGCGCCGCGCCACGCGCGAGGAACTGACCGCTGTCGTCGGGGCCAGGGCCGCCGACGCCATCGTCGCCCACTTCTCCCGTGTGTAGGGTGGTATATTTCTAGGTTCTTGGCTGGCATCAATTTCACAGAGATCCTCGTCCTCATGGTCGTGCTCGTCGGATCGTTGTCGGTCCACGAGGCCGCGCATGCGTGGGCCGCGAATCGACTGGGCGACCCCACCGCGCGGCGGCTGGGACGCCTGTCGTTGAATCCGGCTGTCCACGTGGATGTGATCGGCACCCTGGTGTTTCCGCTGGTGGCCATCTCCACGGGCCTGCCGCTCATCGGGTGGGCCAAGCCGGTGCCCGTGGACTTCCGGCACCTGCGGCATCCCCGGCGCGACTTCGCGGTGATTGCCGCGGCCGGTCCGGCCAGCAATCTCGTCCTCGCCGTGTTGGGCGCGGCAACCCTCGCCGCGTTCGGGGGGCTCGATGCCGTTCGCGAGGGCAGCCTCCTGGCCGACGTCGGCGTCCGGTTCGTGCTGCTCAACGTGCTGCTGGCGGTATTCAACATGATTCCGGTGCCGCCGCTCGACGGCGGCAACGTGCTGATGGGCGTCCTGCCCGCCTCGGGCGCCACGCTGATCGAGCGCGTGCGCCCCTACGGGTTCCTGCTCCTCTATGCGCTGATGCTCACGGGCGTGCTCTCCGCCATCATGCGGCCCGTGCAGCGTTTCGTCCTGGGTTGGTTACTGTGACTGAACGGCAACGCGTGGTGTCGGGCATGCGCCCGACAGGGAAGCTCCATCTCGGCCATCTCGTCGGCGCCCTCCAGAACTGGGAGAGGCTGCAGTCGGTCTACGACTGCTTCTACTTCATCGCCGACTGGCACGCGCTCACCAGCAACTACGCCGACCCGGGCGACATCGTCGAGAACGCCCTCGACAACGTGGCCGACTGGATTGGCGCGGGCCTGGATCCCGAGAAGAGCGTCTTCTTCGTCCAGTCGATGGTGCCCGAGCACGCCGAACTCTACCTGCTGCTGCAGATGGTGACGCCCATCCCATGGCTCGAGCGCGTCCCCACCTACAAGGAGCAGATGCAGCAGCTCGCAGAGAAGGACCTCTCCAGCATCGGCTTCCTCGGCTACCCGCTGCTGCAGACGGCCGACGTGGTCATCTACGGGGCGCACTGGGTGCCGGTGGGCGAGGATCAGGTGGCGCACCTGGAGCTCTCGCGCGAGGTGGTGCGGCGCTTCAACAACTTCTACTTTCCGGTGCCCGAGGGCGCGCCGCCGCGCGGGCTGGTCGAACCGCAGGAAATGCTGACCCCCGTGTCGCGCCTGCCCGGGCTCGACAATCGGAAGATGAGCAAGAGCTACCAGAACACGATCGACCTGTCCGACGATGCCGAGACGGTAAAGCAGAAGGTCCGTCAGATGTACACGGACCCGAAGCGCGTGCGCGCCGACATTCCCGGCACGGTCGAGGGCAACCCGGTCTTCACGTATCACGACGCCTTCAACCCGAATGTTGCCGAGGTGGAAGAGCTGAAGGCCCGGTACCGCGCGGGCAAGGTCGGCGACGTCGAGGTGAAGACGAAGCTGGCCATCGCCGTCAATGCCCTGCTCGACCCGATCCGCGAGCGGCGGGCGGCGGCGCTGGGGCGGCCCGGCTACCTGCGCGAGGTGCTGGTCGAAGGCTCCAAGCGCGCGCGGCTCATCGCCCGGGAGACGATGGAGCGGGTTCGCGCCGCCGTCAAACTGCAGTACTAAGGCTCATGAGCGACGAGCACACAGGCCCGGGAGCGCCGGACGAGACGTTCGAGTCGCAACTCGACGCCATCAGGATCAAGCTGCAGTCCTTCGAGGGACCGCTCGACCTGCTGGTGCACCTGATCCGGAAGAACAAGGTGGATGTCTATGACATTCCCATTGCGCTGATCACGAGGCAGTACCTCGATTACCTCGACCTGATGCAGGAGCTGAACCTCGACGTCGCCAGCGAGTTCCTGGTGATGGCGGCGACGCTCATCCACATCAAGAGCCGCCTGCTGCTGCCTCGGCCCGAGACCGCCGCCGGGGAGATCACCGAGGAGGAAGATCCGCGCGACGCGCTCGTTCGCCGGCTGCTCGAGCACGAGCGCTTCAAGGCCGCCGCCGAGTTGCTGCACGAGCGCGAGACCCTTCGCAGCGCGCAGTGGACGCGCCCCGACGCCCACGTCGAGGCCATTGCCGGCGACGAATACGAGCCCGAGTTCGAGGTGGATCTCTTCAGCCTGCTCGCCGCTTTCAAGACGGTCCTCGAGCGCGCGCGCGAGCGCCCGCCGGTGCCCCTGCCGCCCGAGCAGATCTCCATCGAGGCCCGCATCGAGCAGCTGCTCGAGCGGCTGTCCGAGACCGACGCCTGCGGCTTCGAGGATCTCTTCCAGGACGTGGCCACGCGGCCCGACATGATCGTCACGTTCCTGGCGCTGCTGGAGATGATCCGGCTGAAGCTGGTGCGGGTGTTCCAGAGCGCCCAGATGGGCGCCATCCGCATCTACAAGCGCGCGCGGCCGCAGGATGCGCCGCATCCCATCCACGATCCCGAAGACGAGTACAAGGCGCACCATCGCACGGCCGGCGATGAGGAACCGCCGACAGACAAGGGCACAACGGAATGAGCGAGCACGAGGAGACCCCGATCGACGCCGAGACGGACCACACGCCGGCCGGCGAGGCCGGCCGCCCCGCCCGGGAGCAGGTTCAGACCGAGGCGGAGCCCCCGGCTCAGGCCGCGAGTGACGCCCCGGAGGAGGCGGCTGCGTCCGCCGAAGCCGCGGCCGTGGCGGAGGGCGACGCCGTGGGGGAAGGCGAGAAGCCGCACATGGACCTCAGGCAGCTGATGGCCATCGTCGAGGCCCTGGTCTACGCCTCGCCGGAACCGCTCACGCCGAAGATGCTGTTGAAGCTGCTGTCCGACGAGCCGAAGGAAGACGTGCTGGCGGCCATCGAGGCGCTACGGCAGGACTACGAAAGCCGATCCGGCCTGCACATGGCGGAAGTGGCGGGCGGCTACCAGATCACCACACGGCCCGAGCTGCACGACTGGGTGCGCCGACTGTTCCACGAGCGCACCACGCAGAGGCTCTCCGTCGCGTCGCTCGAGACCCTGTCGGTGATTGCCTACAAGCAACCCATCACCCAGGCGGAGATCGGCGAGATCCGCGGCGTGAATACCTCCGGCGTGCTGTCCACCCTGCTCGAGCGGCACCTCATCAAGATTGTCGGCCGGAAGAACGTCGTCGGACGGCCGTTCGTGTACGGCACGACGAAGGAGTTCCTCATCCGCTTCGGGTTGAAGGACGTGAACGACCTGCCGAAGATCGAGGACATGGCGCAGCAGCTCGGCTTCGAGCCCCCGGCCGTGTTGATGGAGCAGGCCGTGCCCGAGGACATGCTGCCGCTCGACGAAGATCAGCAGTAGGCCCCGCCCTCGGGGTTATCGCCGCTTCGGCGGGCGAGGCCCCCTCGGACGGGTGGAGGACGGGCCGCCTTTCGGGCGGGGCGACGCAGGACTGCCCTTCGGGCGGGGGGACCGCTCGCTCCGGCTCGCGGGAGGACGCGCTTTCGCGGCTCCGCCGCTCCAGCGCGACGGACCGCCCTTCGGGCGGAAGGGCGAGGGATCACCCTTCGGGCGGAAGCGGCCGCGAGTCCTCGCGCCGCCGGAGGCGGCGGTCGTTGATCCGTGCTCCTGCCGTCGCGAGTGGGATGCCTGCGAGCGGCGGTCCTTGTCTGGGCGGTCCCGGTTTCGCAGTGCCGCGACCTCGTCCGCCGTCAGTTCCCGCCACTCGCCGGGTCGCAGGCGACCCAGCGACAGCGGGCCCATGCAGACGCGCGTCAACGACCGCACCGGGTGGCCCACGGCCTGGCACATCCTCCGCACCTGCCGGTTGCGGCCTTCGTACAGCGTGATGGTGAGCTTCGTCGTGATCCCGCCGGACTTCACCGTCTGTCCCCGCCGGATCTCGGCGGCGCTGGTGCGGCGCCCGTCCAGGTACACGCCACGACGCAGCCTCTCGATGGCGCCCTCGTCGGGCGCCCCGGCGACGATCACCTCGTAGACGCGCTCCACTTCGTGCCGGGGGTGCGTGAGTTCCTCGGCGAGCGCGCCGTCGGTGGTCATCAAGAGCAGGCCCTCGCTGTCGTAGTCGAGCCGGCCGACGGGGTAGATGTAGCCGACGTGGCGGCCCATGAGATCGAGGACGGTGGGCCGTCCTTCGGGATCGCTGCGCGTCGTGACGTAGCCGCGAGGCTTGTAGAGCAGGACGTAGCGATGCCGCACGTCGGCGCGGATGCGCCGGCCATCCACGCGAATGTCGTCACGCGCGGGATTGGCCTTGCTGCCGAGCTCGCGGACCACGGCGCCGTTCACCGTGACGCGTCCCTCGACAATGAGCTGCTCGGACGCGCGCCGCGACGCGACGCCCGCCGTGGACAGGATCTTCTGCAGCCTCACGCCGCCGGCGTCTGCCTTCTCACTCTTCACTTTTCACTTCTCACTTCTCACTTCTTCAATTCGCGAGCACCTGCCGCCAGAACGATGCCAGCCGCCAGGCTTCGGACGCCGTGGGGGCGCGGTCCACTTCGGCGTGCGTGATGAGCCCGCTCAGCAGTCCCGTCACCGGGGTCCGCCCCTGCAGGTACTCGCCGAGCAGCACTGTTTCGATGGAGGGAATGACGTTGTCATCCGCCCCGTGGAGGAGGAACACCGGGGCCGCGGGCGCGACGGGCGCCTGTTCGGGCGACAGCGCCGGCATCGCCGGGTGGTTCGTGAGGGCGTCCACCACGGGCAGCAGGCGTGCCCCCAGTTCCTTCACCGATCGATCGTTGACGAACCGCATCAGCGTGCGTGAGGGCTCGGCCAACGCGTCCGCGTAGGTGCGCATGCGCGCGAACTCCGCGGTCGCGCGCGGCTTGTCCACCATGTCGAGCGACGAGGCCAGGAGGAACCCTTCGATGCCCGCCAGGAGCGGTCCCAGTTGCTCGGGGGGCACCAGCCGCTCGGCCATCGTGAGCAGCACGATGGCCACACCGTAGTCGTGAGGAGGGTGCACCTCCACGTTGCCCGCGCCCATCACCACGCGGCTGGCCCGTGCCCTCGCCATGTCGCCCACCACCTCGCCCGAGCAGAGGTAGTGCATCACCCGCGCGAGGTCCCCGTGCCCGCCGAACGACAGCAGGAACGCCACCCGGTCGCGGATGCTGTCCCGTCCCGCGGCGACGATCGACAGCCCGCCCGAGAAGCTGACGCCCAGCACGCCCACGCGGCCATCCGGCGCCAGCTCGCGTTGCTCGGACGCCCAATACACCGCATCCTCGATGACATCGGTGACGAGCGGCGTGATGCGATAGCGCTGCAGGTCTGGCGCTGCCACGGTCAGCACGCCGTAACCCGTCGCGGCCAGGTCCTGCGCCAGGCCGACCAGCCGCGCCTCGTCTATGCCGTCGCGGTGCACTCCGGGCACGAGGACGATGGTGCGGCTGAATCCGTTGGCCGGCCGATAGACCCGGCCCGGCACTTCGCCGTAGCGAGTGGGCACGATCGCGGTCGCGGGAGCAGTGACGGGACTGGCAGTCCATGCCGCCAGCGTGGCCGGAGCGCCGGGCAGATCGGCGGCGCGCGCGATGAACGCGGCAGCGCTCACATAGGGGCCGGCGGTGAAGGTGCCTGCTGCCGCGACGACCGCCACGCCAAGCAGCCAGCGCAGGGAACGGGGCACGTTCCGAATGTTACACTGGCCGGCTGGTGACACCACTCATCATCGCCATCGACGGGCCCTCCGGAGCGGGGAAGGGCACCCTCGCGCGCCGCCTGGCGCAGGAGCTGGGCTATCGCCACGTGGACACGGGCGCGATGTACCGCGCCGTGGCCTGGAAGGCCCATCAGGAGGGCCTGCCCCTGGACGACGAGCCCGCGCTGGCCGCGCTGGCCGAACGCGCCGTGTTCGGCCAGGATGCCGGGATCATCACGATCGACGGCCACGACGTCACGCGCGCCATCCGCACGCCCGACATGGATCAGTCCGCCGCACGGGTGGCCCGACTGGCGGCGGTGCGCGCCGTGCTGGTTGCCCGCCAGCGCGCCATGGGGCAGGAAGGCGGCGTGGTGATGGAAGGCCGCGACATCGGCACCGTCGTGTTCCCGGCCGCCGACGTGAAGGTGTACCTGGACGCCGCCGCCGAGGAACGCGCGCGCCGCCGCGCGCACGACGAGGCGCACACGGGAGGACGGCAGGCGAGCGTGGATCGGCTCAAGAGCCAGATGGCCGCGCGCGACGAAAGCGACACCACGCGCACGGTGGCGCCGCTGCAGATGGCACCGGACGCTGCCTACGTGGACACGACGGGGTTGGACGCGCAGCAGGTGTTCGAACGCGTGCTGGGGCTGGTGCAGGGGAGGGTGAGGGCGTCCATTGATGATTGACGATTGCAGATTGAGCGATTGAGTGGGGATTGAGCGATTGACGATTGCGGGATTGGATTGATGATTGCGTGATTGGGGATTGCGCGATTCGGTCGCTGGTCCGCCGCAGCCGTTGAAACGCGTGACGGCCGAATCACTCAATCACCCAATCGCCAATCCCTCAATCAATCATCAATCACCCAATCACCAATCCTCCATCAATCGCTCAATCTGCAATCGCCAATCATCAATAGACGCGTCTCACTAACGCTCTTCGAAGTCGTCCGACGACCCGGGGTCGAGTTCCCAGCGGTGGCGGTCGCGCTCGGCGATCTCGTCGCCCCCCTGCAGTTCCTCGCCGTCCTCGTACTCCACGCCCAGCGCGCGGCCGATTTCCTCGACCACGTCCTGATCCGGGGTGGGGTTGTCGCCGCCCGGGGCCTCGTCGCCGACGGCCTCGGCGGACGCCCAGTCGGCGTCCACGTCGCCGGCCGTGAGGGCCGGGCTCGACGAGGTGTGCTCGTGCAGCTTCTGCTCCATCTCGGCGCGGCCCGTGCGGGCGGACGAGGCGATGGCGCCCATGTCGAGGCTCGAGGGCACGCCGTGGATGTCGGCCACGGTCCGGCGCGGGCGGTCGAGATTGGCTTTCCGGGCCGGGGCGGCCTTCGCTTTCGCGGCCGGCGCGGCGGGCTGGGTGATCAGGCGCGGCTTGGGCTCGCCCGTCTTCGTGGATGGCTTGAGAGCGGCCGGCTTGGACGCCTTCGCGGCCGGCGCCGGCCTGGCGGCCATCTTCGGCCGGGCCTTGCTCGTCACCTTGCGGCTCGTCACCTTGCGGCTGGTCGCCTTTCGGGCGGCCACTTTGGTCTTGGGCGCGGCCATCTTCCGGGCCGCGTCCGCGGCCCTGCGGGTGACCCCCACGGCCTTGCGCGCGGCCTTCGCCTTTGCGGACTTCAGCGCGCGCTCGAGCTGGGTCCGCTCCCTGGTGGCGAGGCGTGAAGCCTTCTTGATCAGCTTCGAGGCTGAGGTCCTGGCGACCGCCACCTTGCGGGTGGTCTGCTTGCGGGCATCCTTCACCGCCCGTGTGGCGGTGGCCCGGGCACTGGCCACCCTGCGGGTAGCCTGCTTGCGGGCATCCTTCATCGCCCGGGTGGCGGCGGCCCTGGCACCGGCGGCGGCCTTCGAAACCTTTCGGACGGCTTTTCTGGCAGTCTTCTGCGCCCGCGCGGTGGCGGGACGGGCAGGCTTCCTCTTGGCCATGGCGGTGTCCTTTCGGCTCCTTGACAGTAGGCGCTAAGTATCGTAACGTCTGTTGGTTACGCGGGGCGCCGGCCCCCGCCTAACGTACCCCGATCACGATCCAAGGGGACGACCGGCAAATCTGCAAGTAGGAGGACGCGCACCGCAATGGCAATTTCGCAAGACGAGCACAACCCGGCCACCGAGCCGAAGGGCGCTACCACCCCGACGGCTGCGGCCGCGGGGCGGCAGGCTCCCAAGACCACCCCTCTCTGGGCCAAGGACGACGAGTCCATCAACCCCGAGGAGTTTGCCCGCCTGCTCGACCTTTACGATAACAGCTTCCGTAACATCGCGGAAGGAGAAGTCGTCAAGGGGACCGTACTGAAGGTCACCGCGAACGAGGTCGTGATCGACGTCGGCTACAAGTCCGAAGGGGTGATCCCCGTGGACGAGTTCCTCGACGAGACCGGCGCCGTCATCGTGCGTGAAGGCGACGTGGTCGACGTGCTGCTCGAACGCACCGAGGACCGCGACGGCCACATCGTGCTCTCGCGCGAGAAGGCCGAGAAGATGAAGATCTGGGACGAGGTCGAGCGGGCCTTCGCCGAGCGCAAGGTCGTCATCGGCCGCGTCGTCGAGCGCATCAAGGGCGGCCTCGCCGTGGACATCGGCGTCCGTGCCTTCCTGCCCGGCAGCCAGATCGACGTCCGCCCGGTCCGCAACCTCGACGCGCTGAAGGGGCAGGAGCTCCGGATGCGCGTCATCAAGGTCAACAAGAAGCGCGGCAACATCGTGCTTTCGCGCAAGGTGCTCCTCGAGGAGGAGAACGCCGAGAAGAAGAAGTCCACGCTCGAAACGCTGGCCGAGGGCAAGGTGCTGCGCGGCGTGGTCAAGAACATCACCGACTACGGCGCCTTCATCGACCTGGGCGGCATCGACGGCCTGCTGCACATCACCGACATGTCGTGGGGCCGGGTGGGCCATCCCTCCGAGCTCTTCAAGGTGAACGACGAGATCGACGTGGTGGTCCTCAAGTACGACGCCGCCACCGAGCGCGTCTCGCTCGGCCACAAGCAGCTGATCGTGGATCCGTGGACGACCGTGATGGACCGCTTCCCGGCGGGCGCGCGCGTCAGCGGCAAGGTGGTCAGCCTCACCGACTACGGCGCCTTCGTCGAGCTCGAACCCGGGGTCGAGGGCCTCATCCACGTCAGCGAGATGTCGTGGAGTAAGCGGGTGAAGCACCCGTCGAAGATCCTCAACGTCGGCGACTCGGTCGAGGCCATGGTCCTGGGCGTGGACCCGGCGGCGCGGCGCATCTCGCTCGGCCTCAAGCAGGTCGAGAGCAACCCGTGGAACGAGCTCACCGAGAAGTACCCGGTGGGCACGCGGATCAAGGGCAAGGTGCGCAACCTCACCGAGTTCGGCGCGTTCGTCGAGGTGGAGGAAGACATCGACGGCCTGATCCACATCTCGGACATGTCGTGGAGCAAGCGCGTCAAGCATCCGAGCGAAGTGCTGAAGAAGGGCGATGTGGTCGAGGCGATGGTGCTCAGCATCGACGCCGAGAACCAGCGCCTGTCGCTCGGCCTCAAGCAGCTCGCCACCGACATCTGGGAGGACTTCTTCTCGCGCCACAAGGTGGGTGACACCATCGAGGGCAAGGTGGTGCGCATGACCAACTTCGGCGCCTTCGTCGAGCTGGACGAGGGCATCGAGGGCCTCATCCACGTCAGCGAGTTCGACGACACCCAGGGCGGGGAGAAGATCTCGCTCGAGGTCGGCCAGACCACGCCGATGAAGATCATCAAGCTGAGCCCGTCGGAACGGAAGATCGGCCTGAGTATCCGCGCGCTCAAGTCCGACGAGATTCGTTCCGATTGGGACAGCTATTCGTCCACGCAGGGGGATGGCAGCGCCACCCTCGGCGAGCGGCTGCGGATCAAGTAACGACGAGATCGGAGTCGGGAGGCGGGAAGCGGGAGTCGTTACGACACTTGCTCTTCCGACTTCCGACTTCCGACTTCCGACTCCCGACTCCCGACTCGATCGCTATGACGAAAGCGGAACTCGTCGAAGAAGTCTCGCGCGTCTCGGACCTCACGAAGAAGCACTCGGAGGTCATCGTCGACACGGTGTTCCAGAGCATCATCGATGCGCTGCACCGCGGCGAGAAGATCGAGCTGCGCGGGTTCGGCAGCTTCCGGCTCCGCAAGCGCGAGCCCCGCAAGGGCCGCAACCCCAAGACCGGCGACAAGGTGGACGTGCCGCCCAAGAGCGTGCCCTACTTCAAGCCCGGCAAGGAACTGAAGGATCTCATCAACCAGGATCCCGACGGCCCGGTGGACGGCGACGTGCCCCTGTCGCCCGAACCGGCCGCCTGACGCACGTGGAGCGGCTCTACGCGTCGTGGCGGCACGCCTACGTCACGCGCGACACGCACGCGGACGACTGCGTCTTCTGCCGCGCGCAGGCCACACCCGAGGCTGACGCGCTGATCGTCCACCAGGGCGTCGCCGCCTTCGTCATCCTCAATCTGTTTCCCTACAACTCGGGCCACCTGATGGTGGTGCCCCGCCGGCACCTCGCCTCGATGACCGCGCTCACGCACGACGAGCTCGTGGAGATGGCCGAGCTCACGCAGGCCGCGGAACGCGTGCTCACCGATGTGTACCGGCCGCAGGGCATCAACGTCGGCATGAACGTGGGCCGCCCGGCGGGCGCGGGGGTGGCCGATCACATCCACACCCACCTGGTACCTCGCTGGACGGGCGACACCAACTTCATGACGGTCGTCGGCGAGGTCCGTGTGCTGCCCGAAGAGATCGCCCAGACGGCCGGGCGGCTGCGCCCCGTCTTCGCACGCCTGTTCGCGGGCCGCTGAGTCCTTCCCGCGCTCCTCTCGGGTCGCCGGTGACGGTATAATCAGGCGTTATCCCGGCATGCTGTCGGGCTTATACCGTCGCGCTCATGACATTCGACCTGACCCCCGCGCAAACCCAGCGACTATCCGACTTCCGCGCGCTCGCCGCGCGCCTCCTGGCGCCCGCGGCCGCCGACATCGATGCCACGGGCCGTGTACCAGATGACGTCCTGCAGCAACTGGAGCAGGCCGGCGTGTGGGCGCACACCGCGCTCGACGCGGTGCTGGCGCTCGAGGCGCTGGCCACCGCCAGCGCGTCGGCTGCGACTCGCGTCGCGCTCGGCCCCGCGGAGGGTGGTGAGGGCCTGGCGGGGCTGCGGGGCGTGGCGCCGATCCAGGCGCCGACGGAGCGGCAGCAACTGGCGATGGCGGCCGTGTGCCTCGGCCTGGGCCGCGCGGCGCTGGACCAGGCGCTGGTGGTCACGCGACGGCGTGGCGACCGGCCGGCGGGCGAGCCTGGCGCGCCGCCGCACTGGCTGCTGGCCGACGCCGCCACCGAGATGGATGCGGCGCGACTGCTCGTGCACGCCGCTGCCGATGGGCAGGGCACGGGTCCCGCCGCCGCGCTCGTGTTTGCGTGCGGCGCCGCGGGCCGGGCGGTCGAAGCCGCCTTGCGCATCGTTGGCGCCGAAGCCTATCGCCAGGGCTCGGTCCTCGAGCGGTGCAGTCGCGACGTGCGTGCCGCCGCCTTGCTGTGCGGGGCCGAGGATGCCACGAGGCTCCAGGCCGCCGACGCCTTGCTCACCTGAGGGGCGTGCGGGGACCGGTCCGATGTGGCTCTGGGGAAGCGTGCGGCGCCGCGTGGCCCGCCATGGCGTTCGCCCATCCCGCGCTCGACCTTCCGTTCTCGTCTCTTCTCCTCTGGCCGGGCGTGGGCTTCGGGCTGGCGGTCGCCACGAGCGACGGCTTTCGTCTCGTGCTGACCGTCAGTCTCGCCGCGTTCGTCCTCGCCGTTGCCAGCGTGTTCTTCGTTTCCGTACGGCCGCAGCCTTCCGCGAAATGCCTGGGTGGCGTGCGAGCGAGACGGGCCGGCGTGGCGCGGCTGGTGTCGCCCGACGTGGCGGTTCCTGCCCACCGTCGTGCGCGGCTGACGGAGCAGCCCGGCCCCCGGAACCTACGAAGTCGCGCTGGGGGGTGGCCGGCTCGGGGCCGTCTGGGTGCAGGACCTGCGCCCAGGGCGTTTATTGATGATTGACGGATTGCTACCGCAGCAACCCCTTCGCGATGGTATCGAGCTGCATGTTCGACGTCCCCTCGTAGATCTGCCCGATCTTGGCGTCGCGGTACAGCTTTTCGACGGGGTAGTCCTTCACGAAGCCGTAGCCGCCGTAGAGGTTGATCGCCATCGACGTGACGCTCTCGGCCACCTCGGACGAGACGATCTTGCACATCGCCGCCTCCTGCAGGAAGGGGAGGCCCGCATCGCGGAGCCGCGCGGCGTTGTAGACCAGCAGCCGCGCCGTCTCCACCCCGATGGCCATTCGCGCCACCTGGTGCTGCACGGCCTGGAAGTCGCTGATGGCCTTGCCGAACTGCTTGCGCTCCTTCACGTACTTCACGGTGTGGTCGAGCGCGCCCTGGGCGAGGCCCACCATCTGCGCGCCGATGCCGATGCGGCCCTCGTTGAGCGTCTCGATGGCCACCTTGTAGCCCTTGCCGACCTCGCCGAGCACGGCCGGCGCCGGGACGACGCAGTCCTCGAACAGCAGCTCGCAGGTGCTGCTGGCGCGGATGCCGAGCTTGTCTTCCTTCTTGCCGACGGTGAAGCCGGGCGTGCCGCGATCGACCAGGAACGCCGTGATCCCACGGTAGCCCGCGTCGGGGTTCACGTTCGCGAAGACGATGAAGAGGTCCGCGTCGTTGCCATTGGTGATCCAGAGCTTGCGGCCGGTGATGGCGTACCCCTCGCCGCGCTCCACGGCGCGCGTGGTGAGCGCGAAGGCGTCGCTGCCCGAACCCGCCTCGGAGAGGCAGTAGGCGCCGATCACGGAGGAGGCCAGCTTCGGCAGGTAGCGGTGCTTGATCTGCTCGGAGCCCCAGCGAAGGATGGCGTTGATGACCAGCGTGTTCTGGACGTCCACCAGCACGCCGACCGAGGGGTCGACGCGCGAGAGCGCCTCCACGGCCAGCACCGAGTGGAAGAACGAGGCACCGGCGCCGGCGTGCGTCTCCGGGACTTCGATGCCCATGACGCCGAGATCGAACAGCTTGTCGATGAGCTCGCGCGGCATCTTCGCGCGTTCGTCCATCTCACGCGACAGGGGCCGGATCTCCTTGTCCGCGAATTCGTACACGCTGTCGCGGAACAGCGCTTCGTCCTCCGCCAGGCGCGTGAGCGCTGGCGGGCCGGTGAGCGTCTGACTCATGGGTAGATGCCTCGTAACTCGTACAGGAATAAGGCCAATAAGCTGACGGATCCGTCAGGAAAGCAATGGTATCATCGAAGTCCGAAGACCGGGGGGACCTGAACTATGCGGCGCTTGACGACTCTGGCCGGACTCGTGGTCGTACTCGTGGTCGCGACGAGCGCGCAGGAGCCGGCGCGGCCGCCCGACGCGGCCCCCGCGCCCGCCGGGGCGCAGGCCGGCACCCCGCCCGCGTCGACCGACGCCTCCGGGCAGCCCGTCTTTCGCGCGGGCATCAACTTTGTCCGGGTGGACGTCATCGCCACCGACAAACAGGGCAACCCCGTCGCCGACCTCACGCAGAGCGACTTCGAGGTGTTCGAGGACAGCCAGCCCCAGACGGTCGAGACCTTCCGCTTCATCAAGGTCGACAACGTCGCACCCGAGTACGCGACCCGCGCCATCCGCACGCGCGCGGACGAGGAGGCCGCGGCGGCTGACGAGAACGCCCGCATCTTCGTCTTCTTCCTCGACGACTACCATGTGCGGCGCAACACCGCCATGTCGGTGCGGAAGCCGGTGGCCGAGTTCATCCGCACCCAGCTCGCGCCGAACGACCTGGTGGCGGTCATGTATCCGCTGACGCCGCTCGACGCGGTGGTGCTCACCCGCGACCACGACAGCCTGGTTCGTGCCGTGGAGCGGTTCGAGGGACGGAAGTTCGATTACGAGCCGCGCAACAGCATCGAGATGCAGTACTCCCATCAGCCCGCGGAGATCGTGGAGAGGATTCGCCGCCAGGTCTCGCTCTCCGCCCAGAAGGGCCTGGCCATCAAGCTGGGTGCGCTGCGCGAGGGCCGCAAGGCGATGGTGCTGGTCAGCGAGGGCTATACGGCGATGCTGCCGCCGCAGAAGCGGGATGCCGTCGCCGGCTTCGCGGGCCTCGGCAACCCCGCCTACGGCAATCCGCTGGCGGGGGAGAACAACCTCAACGAAGAGCGCGCGCGCAACATGGCGGAGTTCGACATGCAGCAGGAACTGCAGCTGGTCTTCGACGCCGCCAACCGGTCGAATACGGCCATCTATGCGGTGGACCCGCGCGGGCTGTCCGCCGGCGAGTTCGACATCGCCGACAACATCGGCACGCGGCAGAGCCAGGAGTCGCTGCGCTCCACGATTGCGTCCCTCCAGATGCTGGCCGAGAATACCGACGGCCGCGCCATCGTGAACCGCAACGATCTCGCGCGAGGCATGCAGCAGATCGTGCGCGATTCGAGCGCCTACTACCTGCTGGGCTACAACTCGAGCGGCGCCCCGCAGGACGGCAAGTTCCATCCCATCCGCGTGCGCGTGAAGCGGCCGGGCGTGCAGGTCCGCGCGCGCAGGGGCTATTGGGCGCTGTCGGCTGAAGAGGCCACGCGCGCCGCCGCGCCAGCGAGGTCCGGGCCGCCGCCCGCGGTCAGCAAGGCCATTGCCGGCATCACGCCGGTCAGTGGCGGCCGCCGCTACGTGCGCACCTGGCTCGGCACCGCTCCGGGCGAGGAGGGCCGCACGAAGGTCACCTTCGTCTGGGAGCCCATTCCGGCGCCGCCGGGCATGAAGCGTGAACAGCCACGACAGGTGTCACTGGTGGCAGAGGCGCCCTCGGGCGAGGAGTTCTTCAACGGGCCGGTCACGGACGACTCGGCCGGGCCGGCCCGGGGCGCGGCCGTCAGCTTCGACGTCAAGCCGGGCCGGCTGCGATTGCGCGTGGCCGTGGAGGGCGACAGCCCCGTGGCCCTCGACAACGAGGACAAGGAAGTAACGGTGCCCGACCTCACCTCGAGCGACGTGCGCCTGGCCACGCCCCGCGTGTTCGTCGTGCGCAACGGTCGCGAGTACCAGGCCTTCAGGGCCGACGCCGCGCCGCTGCCGACGGCGCTGCGCGAGTTCCGCCGCACCGACCGCATGCTGGTCCGCTTCAACGCCTTCGGGAAGCCCACCGGCCCGCTCGCGCTGACGGCGCGCTTGCTGAACAAGCAGGGACAGAAGATGAGCGACCTGCCGGTTGCGCCGCCGCCCGCCGAGCCCGAGGGCAGCCAGGTGGACCTGCCGCTCTCGAGCCTGCCCGCCGGGGAGTATCTGCTGGAGGTCTCAGCCACCGCTGAGGGAGAAAGCCCCGCCACCGAGCTGGTGGCCTTCCGGGTCACTGGCTAGGGAAAGGGGCGGGTGATTGCAGATTGACGATTCATTGGGGATTCGGCGATTGAGGCATTGGTGATTCACGACGGCGAGCCGCCGAATCACCCAATCGTCCAATCACCCGCTTGCCAATGAATCGTCAATCCTCCAATCTCCAATCCCCAATCAATCATCACTCTGCAATCACCAAATCGCCAATGGACGCGCGCTCTACGCGTACATACCCCGCATCTTCGTCACGGTCGCCACGCGGTTGATTGCCACGATGTACGCCGCCGTCCGCATGTCCACCTTGTAGCGCTGCGCGGTCTGCAGCACGGCGTCGAAGGCCTGGACCATCTTCACTTCGAGGCGCTCGTTCACTTCCTTCTCGGACCAGAAGTAGCCGTGGCGGTCCTGCACCCACTCGAAGTACGAGACGGTGACGCCGCCGCCATTGGCCAGGATGTCTGGCACCACGAACACGCCGCGCTCGTGCAGCATCTTGTTCGCGGGCGGCGTGGTGGGGCCGTTGGCGCCCTCCACCACCAGCTTCGCCTTGATCTGCCCGGCGTTCGCCTCGGTGATCTGGTTTTCGAGCGCCGCGGGGATGAGGATGTCGACGGGCAGGCCGAAGAGGTCGCTGGTGCCCAGCGGCTCGCCGCCGGTGAAGCCGTGCACCGTCTTGTGCTGCGCCACGTGCGCCATCAGCGCCTTCACGTCCAGTCCCTTCGCGTTGTAGACGCCGCCCTTCCAGTCGGTGACACCCACGATGATGGCGCCCTGCGCCGAGAGCAACTCCGCCGCGATGCCGCCGACGTTGCCGAAACCCTGCACGGCGACCGTGGCCCCTTTGAGCGAGAAGCCGAGGTGTCTGGCCGACTCGCGGGCGACGATCATCACCCCGCGCCCGGTCGCCTCACGGCGTCCGAGCGACCCGCCCATCTCGATGGGCTTGCCGGTGACCACGGCCGTGGACGTGTGGCCGACGTGCATCGAGTAGGTGTCCGAGAACCACGCCATGATCTGCTCGTTGGTGTTCACGTCCGGCGCGGGCACGTCCTTGTCGGGGCCGATCGCGTCGATGATCTCCGCCGCGTAGCGCCGCGTGAGCGCCTCGAGCTCGCGCCGGGACATCTTGGTCGGATCGCAGATGACCCCGCCCTTGCCGCCGCCGAAGGGCAGCTGCGCCACCGCGCACTTCCACGTCATCCACCCGGCGAGAGCGGTGACTTCGTCGAGCGTGACACCGGGGTGATAGCGAATGCCGCCCTTCGCGGGCCCGAGCGTGATGTTGTACTGCACGCGATAGCCGGTGAAGACCTCGATCTCGCCGTTGTCCATCTGCACCGGACACGACACGATGATCTGACGCTTCGGGTGCGTCAGCATCTGCCACAGGCCCTTGTCCAGGTTCAGAATGCGCGCGGCTCCCTCGAACTCCTGGAGCATCGCGCCGAATACCGTGCCGTGTTCCGCCATGAAAGCGTCTCCTGTCGTGAGAACAAACGACCCAAAGTAGCCCTGAACTCAGCGTAATGTCAATTAGGTATTGAATCGATGCCGGCTACTCATCGGTTAGCTCGGCCTCATGCGCCTAACCTGCGTCATGCGAGACACTTGCAGACAACGAGCGCCGCCGGGGCCGCCGATATAATGGAGGGCTTATGAAGGGCGTCATCCATCCCGTCGAGACCGCCAGGGCGCGCTGGGAGCGCGAGGTCCTCGAGCCCGCGCTGGCCAAGGCGCCGGAGCGCCAAGGCCCGTTCACCACCATCTCCGGTCGCGCCATCGACCGCCTGTACACCGCGGCCGACGTGGCGGGTGTGGACTCCGCGAGCGACATCGGCCACCCCGGGGAGTATCCGTACGTGCGCGGCATCCACCCCACCGGCTACCGCGGCAAGCTGTGGACGATGCGCCAGTTCGCCGGGTTCGGCACGCCGGAAGAGACCAACCAGCGCTACAAGGACCTGATTGCCGCCGGCGGCACCGGCCTGAGCGTGGCGTTCGACCTGCCCACCCTGATGGGCCGGGACCCCGACCATCCGCTGTGCCTCGGCGAAGTCGGGAAGTGCGGCGTGAACATCACGTCGCTCGCCGACATGGAGCGCCTCTTCGACGGGATCCCGCTCGCCGACATCACCACGTCGATGACGATCAACTCGCCGGCGCCGATGATCTTCGCGATGTACCTCGTCGTCGCCGAGAAGCAGGGGGCCGACTGGACGAAAATCTCCGGGACGATCCAGAACGACATCCTGAAGGAGTTCATCGCCCAGAAGGAGTACATCTTCCCGCCCCGCCCCTCGATGCGGCTCATCACCGACATCTTCGCGTTCTGTGCGAGGGAAGTACCGAAGTGGAACACCATTTCAGTCTCTGGGTACCATATCCGCGAGGCCGGATCGACCTCGCTGCAGGAACTGGCATTCACCCTGCGCGATGGCCTCGAGTACGTGCGGTACGGCGTGGACGCGGGCCTCGACGTGGACGACTTTGTCCCGCGCATCTCGTTCTTCTTCAACTCGCACAGCGACTTCTTCGAGGAGATCGCCAAGTACCGCGCCGCGCGCAAGCTCTGGGCCGACGCGATGAGGCACCGCTTCGGCGCGAAGAACCCGCGCTCGTGGCAGCTCCGCTTCCACACGCAGACGGCCGGCGTCTCGCTCACGGCGCAACAGCCCTACAACAACGTGGTCCGAACGGCGCTGCAGGCCCTGGCCGCGGTCCTTGGCGGCACCAACTCGCTGCACACCAACTCGCTGGACGAGGCGCTGGCCCTGCCGACGAAGGAGACCGCGACCATTGCGCTCCGCACGCAGCAGATCATCGCGCACGAGAGCGGCGTCACCAACGTCGTCGACCCGCTGGGCGGCTCCTATTTCGTCGAGACGCTCACGCGCGACATGGAAGAGGGTACCCTGAAGTACTGGGAGACCATCGACCGCATGGGCGGGATGGTCGAAGCCATCGAGCTGGGCTACCCGCAGAAGGAGGTCGCCGAAGCGTCTTACCAGTTCCAGCAGGCCGTGGAGCGCCGCGAGAAGATCATCGTCGGGGTGAACGACTTCGTGCAGGCCGACGAGAAGCCGATCGAGATTCTCTACATCGACGACACCACCGCCGACACGCAGCTGGCCCGCCTGGCCGATCTCAGGCGGACGCGGGACAACGACCGGGTGCGGCGCGCGCTGGACGGCCTGCGACAGGCGGCGCGCGGCCGCGACAACACCATGCCCCCGCTTCTCGAGTGCGTGCGCGCCTATGCCACCGTGGGCGAGATGTGCGACGCGCTGCGCGAGGTCTGGGGCGAGTACGAGGAAGTGCCCGTCATTTGAGGGCCGCGTAGCCCAAGACCCAAGACCCAAGACCCAAGACCCTGAAGGACCCATGAGCCAGAAGATACGAGTGGTAATCGCCAAGCCCGGGCTGGATGGGCACGACCGCGGGGCCAAGGTGATCGCCCGCGCGCTCAGGGACGCGGGGATGGAGGTCATCTACACCGGCCTCCGCCAGACGCCCGAGCAGATTGTCAGCGCGGCCCTCCAGGAGGACGCCGACGTCATCGGACTCTCCATCCTCTCGGGCGCGCACATGCACATCTGCCCGCGCGTCGTCGAGTTGCTGAAGGAAAAGGGGCTGGATGACGTCCAGGTGGTGGTTGGAGGTATCATCCCGGACCAGGACGTGCCGAAACTGAACGCCCTCGGGATCAAGGGCATCTTCATTCCAGGCACACCCATGCAGGAGATCGTGGATTTCATCAACGGAAACGCCCGAGCGCGGGTGTAGCCGCACGTGTCGACCCCCCCGACGCTGCTGCTCGCCGACGACAGTGTCACTATCCAGCGCGTGGTCGCGCTGACGTTTGCCGACCAGCCTGTACGCCTGGTGGTGGCCAAGGACGGCCAGGACGCCATCAACCGCATGGCGACCGAACGGCCGGACGTCGTCCTCGCCGACACGAACATGCCGTGCGTGGACGGCTACGAGGTGGCGAAGTGGGTGCGGCAGCAGCCGCACCTCTGCACGGTGCCCGTCCTGCTGCTGGCGGGCGCCACGGACCCGGTGGATGAGCAGCGTCTTCACGACTCGGGGGCCAACGGCGTCCTCGAGAAACCTTTCGAGCCCACTCACGTGATCAGCCGAGTCAAAGAGCTCCTGGGAATGAAAGCCGCCGCCCCGACCGCCCCGACGGGACGGCTGTTGACCCCGCCCGAAGCGAGGCCCGAAGGGCGTTCCACAGCGCCGGCCGAGCCGGCGGGTCCGGTTCCGGCGCGCGCGTCGGACGCCCCGCCGCCCCCGGTGCCGGTCGCCGCGGCGCCGGCCGCCGAGCCCGCCAAGGCCTCGGTCGACTCGCTCCGTGCCGAGGCCCCGCTCGACGACATCTTCGCGGCCTACGACGCGCGGCAATCCACGCAGGAGCCGCTCGACAGCCCATCCGTGGCATCCCCCGGCGTCCGGGGGGCCATCGATGAGAGGCCGGCCTCCGACGCCCGCGACTGGTTTTCGGATGTCCGGACGGCCGGTGAGGGCGCCGAGGGATCCGGTCCGGGCTTCCACACCGGGTCCGAGCCGGTTCAGCCTGTCCTGGGAGCCGTGGGTGAGGTCGCGGTCGACACACCGCCGCAGGCCGCCGCACCGGTCCCCGCGGGGGGGGCCTCCGCCGATGTCTTCGCATCGCTGCTGGCGGCGGAGCAGGGCGATCCGACGGCGATCGATGCGCAGCGCCGCGCGGCCGCCCAGATGACGGACGAGATGCTCGGCGCGCTTGCCGGCAAGGTGGTCGAACGCCTCCAGTCCGCGACGCTCCGCGACGAGTTGCAGCGGGCCCTCGGCGCGAGCCTGCGCGACACGGTACGCGACAGCGTGGCGACGGAAACGCGGGCAGCCGTCGCCGAAGCGGTGCAGGCGGCCGTGGATGGCAGCCTGGTCGGGGCCGTGCGCGGGGCGTTGAACGAAGCGGTGACCATGGCCGTGCCTCCCGCCGTGGCCTCGGCCGTGGCCCAGGGTGTGAGCGCGCGGGTGGATGCCGCCGTCGATGAAAGCGTGAGCCGGGCGTTGCCCGCGGCCATCGAGAAGGCGGTCCAGGAGTTCGTGCTGTCGCGGATCGCGGTCCTTGTCCGTGACACCGTCGAGCGGGAACTGCGCGCGTCAATCGGCGCGCTGATTCAGGAGAGCGCGCGCGACGTGGTGCTGGAGACGTCCGAGCGGCTGGTGCGGGAGGAGATCGCGAAAATTCGCGGCGGTCAGCGCTCGTAGCGCGCCTGCCGCGCCGGCACGCGGCCGGGCACTCGCGCTACCATTACGGGATATGCCCGTCCCGGAGAAGCCCGCCCTCGAAGGCCTTGAAGACAAGTGGACCGCCCGCTGGGAGGCCGACGGTACCTACCGGTTCGATCGGTCGCGCCCGCGTGGCGAAGTCTACGCCATCGACACGCCGCCGCCGACGGTGAGCGGCTCGCTGCACGTCGGGCACGTCTTCTCCTACACGCACACCGACATCATCGCGCGCTTCCAGCGCATGCGCGGCAGGGAAGTGTTCTACCCGATGGGGTGGGACGACAACGGCCTGCCCACCGAACGCCGCGTGCAGAACTACTTCGGCGTCCGGTGCGATCCGTCGCTGCCGTACGACCCGTCCTTCGTGGTGCCCGACAAGCCGGAGAAGCACGCGATCTCCATCTCCCGGCCCAACTTCATCGAGCTCTGCCAGAAACTGACCGTCGAGGACGAGAAGGCGTTCGAGCACCTGTGGCGGTACCTCGGGCTGTCGGTGGACTGGTCGATGACCTATGCCACCATCGGGCGGCGCGAGCAGCGCGTGTCGCAGCTGATGTTCGGGCGGCTGGCTGGGCGCGGCCTTGCCTACCAGCTCGAGGCGCCCACGCTGTGGGACGTCGACTTCAAGACCGCCGTGGCGCAGGCCGAGCTCGAGGATCGAGAGCAGCCTGGGGCCTATCATCGAGTTCATTTCAGAAAGGTGTCGGGAGTCGGGCGTCGGGAGTCGGGCTTGTCCGACGAGGCCCTGGCGGAGGCGGCCGTCGATGACGTCATCGCCATCGAGACCACGCGTCCCGAGCTGATCCCGGCCTGCGTGGCGCTGGTGGCGCACCCGGACGACGAGCGGTACAAACCGCTCTTTGGGTCGCACGTGATCACGCCGCTTTTCGGCGTCCGCGTGCCCGTGCTGGCGCACGCGCTGGCCGATCCCGAGAAGGGGAGTGGCATCGCGATGATCTGCACGTTCGGCGACATCACCGACGTCACGTGGTGGCGCGAGCTGAAGCTCCCGGTGCGCGCGGTGATTCAGCCCAACGGCACCCTGGGCCCGGTGACGTGGGGCGCTGCGGGCTGGGAGTCGGACGATGCGGCGCGGGCGCAGCGGGCCTACGACCAGCTGGTGGGCCTGTCGGCGAAAAAGGCGCAGGCGAAGATCGTCGAGCTCCTGAAGGAGAGCGGCGACCTGCAGGGCGAGCCGCGGCCCATCACGCACGCGGTGAAGTTCTACGAGAAGGGCGACCGACCGCTCGAGATCGTGACGAGCCGGCAGTGGTTCATCAAGACCATCGAGTTCCGCGATCAGCTGCTCGAGCGCGGGCGCCAGTTGCAGTGGCACCCGGAGTACATGCGGGCGCGTTACGAGAACTGGGTGAACGGACTGAACGGCGATTGGTGCATCAGTCGCCAGCGGTTCTTCGGCGTGCCGTTCCCGGTCTGGTACCCGGTGCGGGCCGACGGCAGCGTGGACTACGGGAACGCGATCCTCGCAGACGAGGCCAGCCTGCCGATCGATCCCTCCACTGACGTGCCGCCCGGCTACACGGCGGCGCAGCGAGGGCAGGCCGGCGGTTTCGTGGGCGACCCGGACGTGATGGACACCTGGGCCACCTCGTCGGTCACCCCGCAAATCGTGACGCAGTGGGAGCACGACGCCGACGTGTTCGCGCGCACCTTTCCGATGGACCTGCGCCCGCAGGCGCACGACATCATCCGGACGTGGTTGTTCTCGACGGTGCTGCGCGCGCACCTCGAACACGATTCGCTGCCCTGGAGCCATGCAACGATCTCGGGCTTCGTCCTCGATCCCGACCGCAAGAAGATGTCGAAGTCCAAGGGCAACGTGGTTACGCCGCTCGGGCTGCTGCAGGAATACGGATCGGACGGCGTGCGCTACTGGGCCGCGCGCGGGGGCCCTGGCGTGGATACCGCCTTCGACGTGGGCCAGATGAAGATCGGACGCAAGCTGGCGATGAAGGTGCTGAACGTCTCGAGGTTCGTCCTCGCGGGCGACCAGCCCGAGGGGCCGGTCACCGAGCCACTCGACCGCGGGATGCTGATGACCCTGGCCGCGCTCGTCGCCGATGCGACCGTGGATCTCGAACGCTACGAGTATGCGCGGGCGCTCGCCAGGATCGAGGGCTTCTTCTGGGATTTCTGCGACAACTACGTCGAGGCGGCGAAGTCGCGCCGGTACGGGGACTTCGGATCCGACGCCGCGGCCTCGGCGTCCACCGCGATGCGCACGGCGCTGTCGGTCATGCTGCGCCTCCTGGCGCCGTATCTCGCGTTCACCTGCGAGGACGTGTGGTCGTGGTCGCAGGAGGGCTCGGTCCACCGCGCGGCCTGGCCCACCGCTGCCGATGTGCTCGGCGTCTCGGGCGACGAGCCGGCGGCGCAACAGGCGCACGCGGCGCTGGCCGGCGCGCTCGGCGCCATCCGCAAGGGCAAGACCGACCAGAAGGTGTCGGTGGGCACCGAGGTGCAGTCGGTCACCTACACCTCCTCGGCAGAGGAGATCCAGTCGCTCCGGCTGGTTGAACGTGACCTGAAGGCCGCGGTGCGCGCGGGCGCGCTGACGCTGGCCGTGGGCGAGCCGATGGTGAGCGTGACGCTGAAGCCGGTGGAGGCGTAGATGAGCCGCGACACCCCGGGGCGCCAGACGTATGTCGACCTGATCCGCGCGGCGCTGGCCGAGGACATCGGCGCCGGTGACATCACCAGCGCTGCCACCATTCCCGAAGGTCTCCGCGCGCGCGGCACGTTGCTGGCGAAGAGTGCGCTCGTGGTGGCGGGACTGGACCTTGCGGCCGAGACGTTCCGGCAGCTCGACCCCGCCGGCGTGTTCGAGGTGCGCTGGGGAGACGGCGCCCATGTTCAACCGGGTGACGTCATCGCGACCGCCACCGGACAGGCGCGCGCGCTGCTCACCGCCGAGCGCACCGCGCTCAACATCCTTCAGCGGTTGAGCGGCATCGCCACCCTGACGAGCGGCTTCGTGACGGCGGCCGCCGGACGCATCACCGTGCTCGACACGCGCAAGACCACACCGGGCTGGCGACATCTCGAGAAGTACGCCGTGCGGTGCGGCGGAGGCACGAACCATCGCCAGCGACTGGACGACGGCGTGCTGATCAAGGACAACCACAAGCGGCTGGCGGGTGGCATCAGGGCGGCCGTGGCGGCCGCGATGGCGGGCGTCCACGGCCTGCCCATCGAGGTGGAGGTCGAGGACCTCGCGGAGCTCGACGAGGCGCTGGCCGCAGGCGCTCCCCGCATCCTGCTCGACAACTTCACGACCTACGACATCCGCCTGGCCGTTGAGCGCATCGCTGGCCGCGCGGAGATCGAGATCTCCGGCGGCGTGACGCTGGAGCGCATCCCGGAGCTCGGTAGCACCGGGGCCGACTTCGTGTCGGTGGGCGCGCTGACGCATTCAGCCCCGGCCGCCGACATCAGCTTCGAGCTCGAGGCGGTGTAGATCGTGTCGGGAGTCGGGGGTCGGGAGTCGGGAGTCGGTTCTGACGCACCGCGGTCCGCGCGTCAAGTCTCGGGATCCATCTCTGGCCCGCCGACGCCGCACGGTGCAAGTGGTCCGGCGCGATTGCCTGTCGATCTCACCGAATCGCTGGCCGACCTGACCGAGCGGCGGCCGAATCTGGCGCTCGACCTGCGGTGGCACGCCTCGCTCCCTTCCACGATGGACGCCGTGAGCGCCGCCGCAGAGCGCGGAGCGGCGGCCGGCCTGGTCGTGGTGGCCGACGAGCAGACAGCGGGACGCGGCCGCCGTGGCCGGGCGTGGAGCTCTCCCCCGGGCGCCGGTCTCTACTTCTCGTACCTGGCGCGGCCCGCGCGCGGTTTCGACGTGCTCACGCTCGCCGCCGGCGTGGCGGTGCGTGCGGGCATTGTCGAGGCCACGGGCCTGGCCGCCGACCTGAAGTGGCCCAACGATCTGCTGGTGGACGGGAGGAAGCTTGCCGGCCTGCTCGCGGAAGCCGCTCGGATCGGGACGCCAGAGGCATCGGTCGCCATCGGGGTGGGCGTGAACCTCCGTCCGGCGGCGTATCCCGCGGACGTCGCGATGCGGGCGACGAGCCTCGAGGCCGCGCTCGGGCGCGCGGTCGATCGGGGCGCGGTACTGGCGGCCGTGCTGGAGCACCTGGCCGACACGCTCGCCGCGCTCGAGGCCGGGGACGCGGGTGCTATCCTGCACGCATGGCGCGCGGCCTCCCCGTCTGGCGTGGGAACGCCGGTGGAGTGGTCCGACCCATCCGGTCCCCGACGTGGCGTGACCGCGGGCATCGATGAGCGGGGAGCGCTCATCGTGAAGACATCCACGGGAACGGAGCGAATCATCGCCGGCGAATTGCTGTGGCACCTGCGCCCCTGATGTCCGACACTGGTTGCCGACTCCCGACTCCCGACTCCCGACTCCCGACTCC
>Ga0105106_10000170_pt1 | contig 43257 bp, 32 predicted proteins | sample PPLLaktember2015_5_FD_79109 | JGI IMG/M metagenome (GOLD analysis project Ga0105106, IMG submission 79109) | Freshwater sediment microbial communities from Prairie Pothole Lake near Jamestown, North Dakota, USA - PPLs Lake P8 Core (1) Depth... | ecosystem: Environmental > Aquatic > Freshwater >... | reverse complement strand
TGAAATTAACCCACCCTTAACCCTTCCAGAAGGGGATCTTTCTCATTTTACGCTCATAACAATCCAAGCCAGAAGGAAGGTATTACCAATCTTTTACTTTTTACTTTTTACTTTTTGTTCTTTATTTTAAAAGCTTCCCTGTCTATATCCTTCACGCATCTGAATCCCACTGTTGCATTCCGGTCGTAGCCCTGCGAAACCATCAGCATTATCTGCGTTTTATCCAGAGGCTGGGGTCCTCCCTGAATATACCACCAGCTTGAGTCGGGCTTGTAGAAGCTTCCTCCCCTTATTACGGTAAAATAATATGATCCGTTGAAGTACATGTCACTTGTCATCTGCCACACGTTCCCGACAAGATCGATAACACCGTATGGGCTCATCCCCTTGTTAAAGGCATCCACGGGAGTGGCCTTTCCGAATGAGTTGTTGCAGAGAGTCCCGTGAAACTCATTGCCCCATGGCCATTTCCGGCCGTCGGTTCCCTGTGCCGCAAGCTGCCATTCTGCCTGGGTAGGAAGTCTTTTTCCGGCCCAGCCTGCGTATGCTTTCATATCTTCATAGCTCAGATTGACAACAGGATACCTTTCCTGCCCCTGCCTGAAGATACCCATCTCCCAATGCCTCAGGTACCTCGACGTATCTGCCGGTCTGTACCCTGAACTCTGCAGGAACTCATAGTACTGCGCATTCGTGACAGGGTATTTGTCGATCAGGAAACTGTCGACCTTAACTGCAATGCCGCTTACATCGGGATATGGTATAAATTCCTCACCTGTTGTAACCTCATATGAAAACTCACCACCAGGTACCAGGATCATTTCGGGGGCAATTCCCGTTGCCTTTACTGTTGGTGCCACCGTGCTTATGAGCCACGGCTTTCCACCCTTAAGCATGTGGATATCCTCATCGAGAAGAAGCTTGCCGTCAAGCAGCTGAACCACTATCTTGCCCTCATAATAACCAAAAAGGTCCTTAACCCTGGCCGCCGTATCATTCTTAAGATTAAACTCCTTATTAACAGTATTATATGAAGGATTCCCTTTCCAAATGATTATTTTGTTCTTCCCGCCTGACCGTAAAATAAGGGAATCGCCTCTCAATTCAGATTTCAGCAATAACGGAAAACCGGCAATGCAATCGAGGGAAGCTTCTTTCCTTGTCCCGGAGAATGAAGATGGATATTTTTCGGCTTTTGCAGTAATCCAGGTATTCCCGTTTTCAGTAACATGAGCAATATTTTCGTGGTTCCATAACGAAACATAATGCCTGGGGCTGTTATCGGTGACTTTAAAAAGCCTGCCTTCAAAGCCTTCGGGCCTCATGTTCAAGACCGTATAAACGCTTTTCTCTCCGGCTTCCCACCGGTTAACAAACACTCTATCCGTTACGGTTTCAACAAGCGGTGTCCAGTCCATATCGAGGAATGCATCATTATTCTGGCGGAGTGTGAAAGTGGTTCTGGCGAGATATTCAAGATCGGCCCTGTAGTCATCATCCCTGCCTCCCGGACGGAACATATTCAGCTCTGTACCGTATCCATTGAAAAACGCTATGGCAACTTCACGATGAATTAGGTCCTCTCCCACATCGCATACCCTGAAAATTGAGAAATCAGGTTTTATCAGTTTGTTCAGATTGAGTTCAGGACTGAAGAAAATGGCATTGTGCACCCTTCCGGAGATGATACCTGGCATATCCCTTGTTACTGCCATTCCTTCCGAAAACATTACGACACCTTTCCTGGCGCTGTCAGCAGCCGCCTGAAGCTCATAGCTCGAACTGCCCTGAGTATCAAGGACAACTCCGTCTGCTTCAGTTTCCCTGATGAGACGGGCCATTCCCCTGTAATGATCCTCCTTTCTGGTACTGTTATCCCACGGGTTATAGGAGATAAAAAACCTGGTATTGTTCTGGCGGGCCAGGCGGGCGAAACTCCTCAGCTGGGTGGTGCCTCCGGGAAGGTCCCTGTAGAGGTCCCATTGATTCCTCTGGTCAAGACCAAGCCTGGGCCATGTGGGCCAGATACCATAAACATCAATGTTGCCGAACAGTTCGTTACCTTTTCTGAGGAGGTCAGGGAATGTGTATCTGCCGGTTGTCCTGTCATAAAACTCCCTGTCCCATGCCATTTGAAGTATTATCAGATAGCTGTTCCTTATCCATGCAAGATCGGACCGCTCATACAGGGAGTTATCGAATTTTTCAAGATCATGCAAATATCTGTCACGGAACATCAGGCGCAACCCGTTTTGCCATTCACCCCTGAAGATATCGGCATATACCTTATAATTTACTTTTGCATTCGGGGGAAGGAGCGTAAGATATCTCTGCTTTTCTCCACCCCGGGTTTGCTGCCGCCTGGCTATTGCGCATACAGAGTAACCATTGTCCGCTTTGAATGAAGTATATCCCATCTCCCAGGCATTATCGGGCAGTATTACCCTGACAGGCTGATAACCCGGCCGGAACAGCCAGGCGCGTGCAAGATCCCATGGGCCCTTGCCTGTTATGTTTACGGATTCATCATCTGATTCAAAGGGGATAACGTTGCTGATCGAAATTGTGTCGGACGAAATATTCTCAAATTCAAATTCGCATTGCCATCCCGTGCCTGCGGAACCGGGATTTATAAGCAGCAATTTAAGCTTGTTTTCAAATTCAAGGGAGATGTTATCCTCTGAACTTAAAGCAGGAACATCCCCGGTGTTAAACATTTTTTCGTCAAGCAGGAAACTTAAAACCGGTTTCCTGCGTTTAATATTAAAACCGGTGTTGTCAGACAATGTCAGGCTATCGGTAACAAGTCCGTTCTGTTCCGAAATATTGACTTTGTAAAGTGACTGTGATTTTGCCGGATACGGGATCAGAATAATTAAGAAAAGAGTGATCCGGAATAATATTTTACGGGATATCATTTAAAAATTATTAAAAATTGCCAATATTTTTTTTTGCAATTTAAAACTTACGGAAGACTAAAAAAACTGTTTTAGAAAGTATTAAGGAAATAATGCAAACTATGGCGCTCCTGAAAAAAATATCAAGACTTCTTTTTTTGCTTCTCCTTTCCATATCATTTGTAATGTCAGGGTGTGCTCCCACAAAGAAGAATCCATATTATGAAAAAAGAATAAAAGCTTCGAGAAACAATACAAAACAGCTTGGAAGGAACAGGTATTACTTTTCAAATGATTACCAGAAGAAGCTGGCTAAAAGCTATAAAAGAAAGGTCAGGTATTAGTCACTCGTCGCACATGAAGCTCAGACCGTCGTATGCAAGCATTATTCCAGGCGGCAGCGTACCCGACACCTCTTCGTGAAAGCCCATCTGGTGGCTAATATGCGTAATGAACGCTTTCCTTGGCGAGATTTCCCTTATCAGATCGATTGCCTCCCTTAGACTGAAGTGAGATATATGCTTTTCTTTTCTTAGAGCATTTATAACCAGGTATTTAATTCCGAATAGTTTCTCCTTTGTCTCCTCCGGGATATAATTTGCGTCGGTTATGTATGCGAAATTCCCTATTCTGAAGCCATATACCGGCAGCCTGTAATGAAAAACCCGGAGGGGAGTCAGGGCTGTACCCTTGATTGAAAAACCATATTCGCTTATCGGATTCAGCCTCATCTTTGGAACACCGGGGTACTGGTATTCGGCAAATACATAGGAGTAATCCTTCCTGACAGCTTTCTGCACCCGGTCTTCTGCGAAAATATCAATGGCATCCTGGCTCTTGTAGTTGAAAGCCCTCACATCATCCATCCCTGCAATGTGATCCTTGTGCTCATGGGTTAAAACAATTGCATCGAGATGCCTTACATTCTCCCTGAGCATCTGCTGACGGAAGTCAGGACCGGCATCAATTACAAGGACCGTATCATCCTTTTCAATAAGGACAGAAGTCCTGAGTCGCTTGTCGCGTGTATCGCCCGACCTGCAGATCTCACAATTGCATGCTATGACAGGAACACCCTGTGAAGTTCCGGTACCCAGGAAGGTAATTTTCACTTAAGAGAGATTTCTGAACAAACCTAAATCAAAATTCCTTAACTGACAACAAGCCATACTTTTTTTATGTTAAATTTACGGTAAGAACCCATTTATGGCAACCGGCAAGATCTATCTTATTCCCGTCACTCTCGGTAATGAGGATTTCCGCAGGGTAATCCCTGAAAAGGTCCTTGCTATTACACGTTCCCTGAGACTATTTACCGTTGAGGATTTAAGAAGTTCACGCAGGTACCTCAGGCTGATTGATAAGGATTTCCCGATTAATGAGACGGTTTTCAATGAGCTGAACGAACACACCAATGAATCGGAGATCGGGCATTATCTGGAACCGGTACTTAAGGGATCAGACATGGGTATCATGAGCGAAGCTGGCCTTCCGGGGATAGCCGATCCCGGTTCCAGACTTATTGCAATTGCCCACCATAAAAAGATAAAAGTGGTTCCTCTCTCCGGCCCCTCATCCATTTTACTGGCATTGATTGCCTCGGGTCTTAATGGCCAGAATTTTACTTTCAACGGATACCTTCCCGTGAAGCCTGCCGACAGGGCATCAAGTTTAAGGGAGCTTGAGAGAAAATCGAGGGAAGGTTATGCCCAGATATTTATGGAAACACCTTACAGGAACGAAAGGATGCTTGAATCGATACTTTCAGTCTGCAGCGACAGAACAAGGCTATGCTTAGCAATTGATATCACCCTTGCAACAGAGAATATACGGACCATGACAATTTCGGAATGGAAGAAGAATAAGCCCTCAATAAACGACAGGCTTGCAGTCTTTGTCCTGCAATAATGCTACTAAATTCCCTGGTGTTTCACCAGCCTCACAAGGTGGGTCTGGAAGATGAAAGGTGTATAAGGAGAAATGTAGTTATTCCCGGCCGAACCATAGGCAAGGCTCGAGGGGGCAAGAAAAATTGACCTGCCTCCTTCTCTCATGTATGTTACTCCCTCCTCAAATCCTGGGATAAGTTTACCGGCGTTAACCTTAAAAATCAAAGTGTCGGTTGTCTCAAAGTTAGTGTCAAAAATTATCCCGGAAAGGTACTGCATTGCGTAAAACATATAGGCAGTGTCGTTGGCTTCAGCCATGGGACCGGCTCCGACAGCAAGGTCAAAATAATAAAGTCCGCTGGTCTTCCTCTCGAAATCAAGGGTATCATTGGCTGAAAGAAAACTTTCGATGCTCAATTGTTCCTGAGCTTCGAGATCGACACTATTTATTGTGGGATCGCAAGATGATAAAAGAGCCATCGCAACCAACCCTGAAAGCATAATTAAATGCTTTATCGCATTTACTTGTATCATATAATTTTATTTTGAATAAGATTGTTCCACAATAATCATTCCATTTATTCTTCATCAAGAACAGCAACATGATATACAATTATGGTCCGTGGAGGTATCTTATTGCCATCGCCAACTAGTCCGTGTCCAAGGTAGGGAGGCAGGATAAAGAGTGCCTCCCCTCCCGGCTTCAGTAACCTGAGCCCTTCATTGAGGCCCGGCTCTATATCTGTCTTTCCGATTATGACCTGCCTGGGTCCCAGATCATCTGATGCATAACAGAGTGTGCCATCAATAAGTTCGCATCTGTAATTCAGTTTTATTCTGTCATTGTCCTTAAGGTATTCACCTGAACCCTCGTTTTTTATCAGATACCACAAACCTGTCGGAGATTCAGTCATTCCGAGATGCTTCCTTTCGATATAATTCCCGATTATTTCCCTGTCCTTTTGTACCAGGTAACTGTTAAGCCCGGTCATTTCATCAGCATTTGGCTTTGTCCGGACCTCCCTGTTTTCAGGGTTTCTCCTGCATGAACCAGCCAGACCACAAAGGAAAATGAATATTAATAACTTTATCCGCATGATCCTAAAACTCATTTCTCAGTCTTTCCCCGTTCTCTTCCAGTACTTTCAGGAAATAGCTGATAGTATTTTCGAGGGTATCATAACACTCTCCCCCGGACGCATTCAGATGCCCGCCGCCTGCAAAATACCGTGAAGCGAACTCATTTACGGGAAAATCTCCCTTTGAGCGGAAGGAGAGTTTAACAAAATTGTCCTTTTCAATAAACAGGACCGAAAAATGTATCCCCTTAATCGAAAGCGGAAAATTTACGAAGCCTTCAGTATCTCCCTTGACATGACTGAAATCCGACAGGTCCTTTTTTGTGAGATGTATATAAGCGGTTCTGTAGTCGGGTAGAACAGTCATCCGCTGGTTCAGTGCCAGGCCAAGAAGCCGCATCCTGTCAGCGGAGAAATTGTTGTAAACAATATTCAGGACATGATCCTTATTAACCCCTGAATCAAGAAGGTCGGCGACAACTCTAAGTGTCCTGCCCGTATAGGCTCCGTATTCAAAGTTCCCGGTATCCGTGACAATCCCGACATAGATATCTTCCGCATACGATTTGTCTTTGAAGGGACTTCCGTTCATGATAGTCACTATTTCATGAACAAGCTCAGATGTGGAACATCTTGATGGGAAACAAATAGTGAGGTCCGCAAAGTTGTCCGGTTCAAGGTGGTGGTCGATGATCACCTTGACTGCGGTCGATCCGGTGACATATTTTTCAGCTTCTCCGAGCCGGTTTGGCTGATTGAAATCCACCATTATGATCAGACCGGCAGATTCGATGAGTTTGATGCACTTCTTCCTTTTCCTGATGAAAACATCGATCTGCTCAGAGTTATCCATCCATTTGAGAAACTCCTGAAGATTATTCGGGCACATCATCCGGACATTCTTTCCATTGCTCTTAAGATACTGATATAGTGCAAGCTGAGAGCCGACAGCATCGCCGTCGGGATTGATATGACTTATGAGCAAGATATTATCCAGGGAACCCATAAGTTCCGATAATTCTTTCGTATATTTGGCCAGATCAACCACTTTTACTTCTGATTAATTGAGTGGCTAAAGATAGAAAATTATCTTTTAGGCTGAATTATATAGGAGATTATCATTAAACGATGCCTATGAACGGGAATTACACATTTTCGATTATTAAACCGAATGCCATAAGGACCGGCAAGACTGGGCCGATCCTTTCAATGATAAATGAGGGGGGATTTGAGATCTCAGCCATCAAAATGGTACAGATGACCCGGCTGCAGGCTGAATCATTTTACGAGGTCCACTGTGGAAAATCATTTTATGAGGAGCTTGTCGAGTTCATGACAAGCGGCCCGGTGGTGGTTATGATCCTCAGGCACGAGAATGCAGTTGAGGAATTCCGCAGACTGATAGGCCCCACCGATCCCGGTAAGGCCGAACCCGGGACAATCAGGAAAACATTCGCAGTGTCGGTAAAGATGAATGCCATCCATGGCTCTGACAGTGATGAAAACGCCGTGCGGGAAGCAAATTTCTTTTTTTCTGACATAGAGAGATTCTGATATTTCCATGGGAAATTATCCTATGGGCGACCTCGCCCCGAAGAAGAGACTGGAGAGGAACTCTTCAGCTTTTACCCTTTCCGACATGGAGATTTTTATTTTTCCGGAGCTCTTTTACCCTTTGGTTCTCGCAAATATAATGTCGCCAGTCATATGGAAATGGCGCGATGATCAGTGGTTCAGCGGCATTGAAAAGAAAAGCTTCATTTATAAGGTCAACAGGATTAAGCAGTTCATAATTCAGAATTATGTCTTTAACCTTGATCTTTCTACGTGGGGACTCACAACAAAAACCAGGGAGGTAGAGCGGTTCAGGGATTTCTTCGACATGGAATTGCTGAGGCAGTCAAATGCTCTTTTCGGCTACGAGGGTGACAAATATTATTTTGATATAGACATAAGAAAGCACTTCGGCCTTGATAAATACACAACCGATGTAATACCTTACTGGAAGACCGAGACTGTAGAGGCCATGACAGCATTCAGGTTCAGGGAGAATTTCTCGACAGGGGCAGGTGAGTGCGTCTCGCTCTCAGCTCTTTACGGGGCTGCAATGTTCATAATCGGAAAGATCCCTCTTGAAAAAATATTTCTTATTGCGACTCCGCTCCATTCACAGAACTTCATAATTGAAAAGGAAGGAATTATAACAAATAACCGGAGGATTGTGACTAAGAATATGTGGTACAACGGGACATCACTGTCAGAAAAAGCAAGGCGGGCACTGGAAAATGAAAAGGTCACAATAGTATCTCATATTTCAGGGTACATACATACAATCTATGAAGAGGCAACCATTAACAGGGATGCATATGTTCACTTTTCATCAAAGCTCAGGGAATTCCTGAGCACCGGGCTTACGGATCTTATTTTCATCAATTTCCTTCGATTCAAATCAAAGTATAAGACACTTTTCCAGTACATGTGCGACTGCTCCGGAAAAAAGAGGTATATAACCCTTGAAAAGATGTTTGAATATGAGCATACGAGCAAATATAATGTCGCGATGGAGACAAGGGCTCAGCTGGTTAATGAGATCGAGGGCGATGAATTCCATCTGAGTCCGATTCTCGGCATGATGATGCTGAACGACATCGAAAGCATCTTCCAGGAAGGAAAAGTGATTAGCCTTGATGAATTCTGTGAAGAATTCAGGAAGTATTCCGGAGAAATCAGCGACTCACTTGTCGGTGAAATGTTTCATGATCTCCACGATTTTATCTTCACCGATCCAAAGCTTCCGGATATTGATAAAGGGTACCTGAAATCCCCTTTCCCGGTCATTACGACTGAGCATTCACGTGAAAACATAATTGAAGCCATAACGGAGCTTGCTGACAAATCGGAGAGTGCCTTGCTTGCCATGTACGTTTACAGGCAGATGGATAAGATTGACTGGATTCCGTTCATCAAGGCTGCCATTGAAAGGAATCCGGTATGCTTCACTGACCTGAATGGCAGGTCTCAGGCCGAAGTTTATGAAATCCTTCTGGAATTGACAGATGAATCGATCTACGACGGAAAACGGCTTGCACTTCCCGATGAGGTCTGGAATTTCCGGCGCGGGGATGGTATTGAAAAAGCTTTGCTTCTTGCCGATTTCATTATAATGAAGCATCCGGGGGCATTCCTGGTTATTGATATATTCAATGAGGATGTTGCATTGAAATATGATAATGAGGAATATCCATTCAAATCTTCAAAATCATTCAAAAAATCAGTGACGATCTCGGGCACTTCCTACTCGGTTACCGATCTACCTTAATACTATATCTTTTATAACTTCCCGGCCCGACCTTTCATTGAGTTTTTCCCTGAGTGCCTCCTTAAGCATCATTAGTTCATTCCGTGCAACCGAGGAACTCAGGTGGACAAAAAGTACATGATCCCTGATATAGACCCTTGATGTCCGCGATGATATAGCTTTACCGACGACCTCTTCCCATGAACTTATAAGATTTACCTCAAGAAGCTTCCCTTCAAGGTTCATCTCCCTGATGTAATCCTTCATTGCCTCAGCCAGGCTTATAGTCCTGCTCCTTCTCATATGCCGCCAGTGTCGTTTTGAATTATTTCATCTATCCCCTTATCACCAATCCTGAATAGGCTGTAATCTGTTTCAACAGTGTTCAGTATGTTCTGAAGCCTGTCCTGATGCGTGTCGGTAATGAATATCTGTCCGAAACGATGATTGCCGACAAGCCGGATAATCTGTGCAACCCTCTCAGCATCAAACTTGTCGAATATATCATCAAGCAAAAGGATGGGCGTGAATCCTGCCTTCCTTTTAATATAGTCGAATTTAGCAAGTTTAAGGGCTACGAGATATGATTTCTGCTGACCCTGCGAACCCAGGGACCTGACTGAATAGCCATCCATTTCAAACATCAGATCATCCTTATGGATGCCGGCTGTTGTATATTCGAGCGACCGGTCCTTGCCGATTGTATTTCTTAGGATCCCTGAAAAATCGCCATCGCTGAGATGCGACCTGTATTTGAGCTTCACCTTTTCCTTCTGGTTTGAAACCAGTGAGTAGTATTCCCGGAAAACCGGGGTCAGCTCGTTAACAAGGAGGTCCCTTTCGGAATAGACCACATTTCCGTACTTTACCAGCTGTGCATCCCACACTGAAAGCATCTCATCGTCAAAATTGCCTGAAAAACTAAAGTCCCTCAGCAGTCTGTTCCTTTGCTGCAAAGCCTTGTTGTAGTTCAGCACCGAATCAAGGTATTCCGCATTGTACTGGCTGATGATCTTGTTCATGAATTTCCTTCTTTCCTCACTGCCTTCAATTATAAGTCCACTGTCGGCAGGAGAGATCATCACCACGGGGTATCTCCCCACATGATCCGACAGCCGCTCATACTCCTTGCCGTTGCGTTTGAGAACCTTTTGTTTCTGCCTGTGGAAAGAGCAGAAAATATTATCCTCATCCCCTTCCTTTACGAATAACCCCTGGATAATGAAAAACTCTTCTCCATGCATGATGCTGACACTGTCGATATTATTGAAGAAGCTTTTTGTAAGTGACAGATAATGGATGGCGTCGAGGATGTTGGTCTTGCCAACTCCATTATTGCCGACAATGCAATTGATTTTCGGAGAAAACTCCAGTGAGGCCTGACTGTAATTCTTGAAATTGGTCAGGGATAGTTTTTTAAGATGCATTTTGAGGTTCGCGGTTCGGGATTTAAAGTATGAGATACGACTAAAATCAATTACTCTGCTAAGTTATAAAAAAAGAAACTGTTAACATAATCCTGACATCATGTAATTGTTATTCAATATCTTAGGTCTTAATTTCCTTATTTCCTTTTTTTTAATCTATTTATTTCAATATTCCCTTAAAAGCACTACTTTTGCGGAGTTAATTTTTTAAGTGTTTTAAGCATAAACTGTTATGGCAAAGAATAAGAAGGATGACAATCCCCAGGGAATTAAGAATGTCGAGGAAACATTGACCAAAACAGAACAATTTCTGGAAGAGAACTACAAACCATTATTGATTGGTCTGGCTGTTGTGGTTGTTCTTGTGGGTATTTTCTGGCTCGGGAGAATGTATCTTTCTAAAAAGAATGAAGAGGCCCAGGCACAAATGTACCAGGCGCAGAAATACCTTGAGCTCGATTCTATTAACCTTGCCCTGAATGGTGACGGCAACTACCTTGGGTTTCTTGACATAGCGAAGGAATATAAATTCACAAAGGCCGGAAATCTTGCACGTTACAGCGCTGGCATCTGCAATCTGCACCTCGGGAACTATGAGGAAGCTATTGAATACCTCGAAAAATACTCAAAAAAGGATAAAGTTATAGGATCCATCGCTATCGGTGCTACCGGCGATGCATGGGTTGAACTCGGCGACACCGAAAAGGGCATTTCAAAATATCTTGAAGCTGCAGCTTATGCTGACAATTCATTCAATACTCCGCTTTTTCTGATGAAAGCTGCCGAACTTTATGAACTAAATGCCAAATATTCCGATGCCCTTAAGCTATACGAAAGGATAAAGGAAGATTATCCTGCCAGCACTGAGGGTTCATCGATCGACAAGTATATTGCCAGGGCTAAACTCCTTTCGAAATAGATGAGCACGAAGGATCTCTCAGTTTATGATCCGGCATTGGTTCCCGATGCCGCTAAAATGAGATTCGGCATAGTGGTCTCCGACTGGAACATTGAAATCACCCAGGCATTGCTCGACGGCGCCGTGAATACCCTTAAAAAACATGGGGCATCTGATAACAACATAGTCGTAAAGCATGTGCCTGGCAGTTTTGAGCTTACCCTTGGAGGCCAGTTTCTCGCTGAATATGATGATCTTGATGCAATTATCTGCCTTGGCTGCGTGATCCAGGGCGAAACACCTCACTTCACCTATATATGCCAGAGCGTTTCTTACGGCATAACCCAGCTGAATCTCGAATACAACATACCATTCATTTTCGGAGTACTTACCACCCTCAACACTGAGCAGGCACTCGACCGTGCTGGCGGCAAGCACGGGAACAAGGGAGATGAGGCCGCTGTTACAGCCATAAAAATGGCAGCACTTCAGCGTGAAATTGAATAAAAACCCGATTTATCTACCTCAGACATAAACCACGGTAAGGGCAATACCCGCATTTTCCGGTGGTGACTGTCATCCTGAAATGCTCTTCAGGATTGAATATTGATGTTACAACTCCTTTCAGTCCTTCCATGAATTCTTCCCTGACTGTACCGTAATCCTCCACGGCTGTTTCGCTGTTCCTCTCTTCCCTGATCCTTAGCATATCCGAGAATTCACCTGCAGAAAGCTCCTTTACCCTGTATATCGACGGACGCACAACGGCGCTCTGATTCTGAGACAGAAAAGCTTCGCAGTAGAGCAATGTCTGAAGCCAGCCGTCAAGATCTTTTTTTCGGTCATCGGTAAACAGATCACTAAGTGATGAAATTCTCTGAGCTGTCTCCCCTGTCTTGTAATCAACTATTCTTGTTTTCCCCGACAGTCGGTCAACCCTGTCAATACTGCCTCCCGTTCTGACCATTATTGTGTCTCCGCCCGACCGGCATGGAAGCTGGAACCTGAATTGCTTTTCAAGTTCAATTATCGTAAACGGCGCCAGCGCCATGTCGGCATCCAGTATCCTCCTGAGATAGTTGTAAAGTATATCCCTGACAATAATGTCGTTGCCGCTCAAAGGGCGCAGCAGGTCAGGTCCGTAATTCTCATTTATGGCCTTGTCAGTAATATCCAGGAGATAACTTTCATCCTTTTCCAGATCTTCAATGAATTTGCCTGTTATTGTACTGTTCATGAAATCAATGTAAACCGTCCTCATTATCCGGTGGAGAATCTGTCCAAAGACAGCATGATCAATTTCCTCTGAAAGGACCTCAGGTTCCTTAAGTCCGCAGACATACCTGTAATAGAATCTCATCCTGCATGCCAGCCAGGTGTTGATCGCAGTCGGCGACAGGAGAGCCTTTCCGGAATCATCCACGTACATTGACACCAGCCTTTTAATGTGGAATCCGTTCTTTTGAACAATGGGAGCTATCGCCGGGGGTGTCCTGATGTCAAAGGTCAGATTCAAAACAGCAGGCCTGATTATCTTCTCGTATTTCATCTGGGTGAGAAACCTGCTCATCTCACCGGTCCGCATTCCTGTCGAATCCGAATTATAAATGAATGTCACATTCTCGGCCCTGTGAAGGAGCCTGAAGAAATGATATGCATAGAGCGATTCCTGGTGGTTTATCACAGGAAGTCCGAAGGCCTCCCTGATGCTGTACGGAATGAAAGAGGATCCCTGACTTGCCGTCGGAAGTACGCCCTCATTGACTGAAAGCAGAATAATGTTTCTGAAGTCGAGGGCCCTTGTTTCAAGGAATCCCATTATCTGTATGCCGGACAAGGGCTCGCCGGTAAACGGAACTGACTGGTTTCTGAGGATCTTGTCGAGAATCCTTATGTAAGTATCTGTCCTGAAAGTAACCTCAGTGGAGAATGCAATCTCTTCAAGCCTTATAACCGACTTGAGTGCGGTATAGATAAACTCTTTCTGCAGCTTCCTTTGCATGACCCGGTCGGGGGATTCATCATTATAATCCGGATGTGCTGAAGCAACCTTTGTAAGGATCTCCTTTAAATATTCCGATAGTTCTTGCGGAGTATTTGTTTTTCTGAAGATCGATTTAAGCAAATCCGTCCGGCACAGGAAATCAGCGGGTATCCTGAAAAGGCTTTTTCCGGTTATCTCTTCAATTACTTTACTTTCATCATCGCCCGAAATATTAACTATCAGCTCATGCCTGAGGATCTCCAGGGCTTCCCCTGATTCAAAAAAGATGCTGCCGGTTACCGGTGCAAGTGCTCGCTGAAGGTTGAGAAGATGCCTGATCAGGCTGTATACTCCTGTCATTCTCAAGGGATAACCCATTGTGATGTTGATATCCCCCGTATTCCCCGGCAGGCTTGTAAGCATCGGGACAATGAGATTTTCGTCAGCCAGGATCACTGATGTATGATGGGCATCCTCCCTTGACAATCCGGGTATCCTGTCAATCAGGTAAGGGATCATCTTGACCTGGGCAATCTCCGATGTTGTTTCGATGATATTCCTGGTGACTTTCGGATCGTTTACGGTAAGGAAGGTGTCGTATTTCCAGTCTGAAGGCATATCGTTCCTGAAGATTTTGAGGTTGCCGGACATGAACTTTCCTGCAGAATTGAGCTTCCCTTCCCTGATGTACGAGTTGTCGTAATCCCAGTAAAAGCAGGCACGCCCTTCATCCTGCAGTTTTTTCATTATGGCAAGTTCGCACCTGTTCAGGGCATTGAAGCCGATAAAGTGCACCTTTTCCCATTTTGATTCAGGATAATCCGCCTCCATAAACTTATCTGCGACATCCCTTGAAACCATCCCTTCATAAGCCAGTCCCCGCGATCTGAGAGTATTCCTGAAGCCGCTATAGAGTTCATTAAGGATCGACCAGACCGATATAAACCCAGTCTTTTCGGGAGATTGCTTTTCAGGTTCAAAATTCTTCCAGAATTTTTTAATAACTTCAGCCTGCTCCGGATCGATATCTCCGAACTGGTAATCTATATTTTTAAAATCCTGCACATTCCGGAGCAACGCCGGAGCATCGGCCAGATATTTGTCGATATCATCAAAATCATTGACAAGCATGTCACCCCAGAAATAAAACTCATCAAAGCTCTCAGCATTATTTTTAAGTCCCTTGTAAACTTTATAAAGCTCGAACAGAAGTATTTCATTGTCAGGGATGACAAGATCCGAGTATGTACCTATGAATTCATTTATTGTCATTATCGCAGGCGCCCATACAGGCTTTTCGATAATTGCTGCATAGTATTTAAGGAAATAAATCCCGGCCCTTCTGCTTGGAAACACCAGACAATGGTTGGTTATGTCGCCCCCATTCTGTTCATGGAGGTGCTTTGCTATGCGTTCGAGAAAATATACCATGCTTTTAAGTCTTGCGGTCTTGCAGTCTTGCGGTCCTCTACATCGCAAATCGCATATCGCATATAATACATTATTTATACAATCGTCCCTGCCATGTGTCGAGCTCCCCAAGCCGTTTTTCGATCAGCCCTATGATCTGGTCGGTTCTTTTCCTGCCCCATATTTCCCCGGTAAGAAACCTGGGTGGAGCCTCACCCGTAAACCTTTCGATTACGATGTTTGGATTCAGCCTCTCAATGAATTTAATAATGAAATCGAGGTAATCATTCCATGTAAAAATCTCAAAATCAGCAGGATTATTATAGAAGTCCTGCTCCATTGCTGTTCCCCTGATAATCTGCAGCTGATGAAACTTCACCCTTTGGAGGGGCAATCCTGAAATGATTTCAGACTCCTTAAGCATTTCCTGACGGGTCTCGCCAGGAAGACCGAAGATGAAATGTGCTCCTGTATCAATGCCTCTCTTTGCGGAAGCCTCCAGTGCATCGACCGCATCCCTGAAGGAGTGTCCGCGGTTGATCCTGACGAGGGTCTTGTCATAGCATGATTCTATTCCGAAATCCAGGAGGAGTATGCATCTTTCCGAAAGATCCTTCAGAAAATCAAGTATCTCATCATTTACGCAATCAGGCCGTGTCCCGATCACCAATCCCTTTATTTCATTGTGGCTGAGAGCTTCATTATAAAGATCAGCCAGCTTGTCAACCGAACCGTAAGTATTTGAATACGCCTGGAAGTAGGCAAGATATGATCCGCTTTTCCTGTACCTTTTTTTGTGGAACTCAATACCCTCCTCAATCTGAAGTGAAACTGACTTTGAAGGAAGACAGTAAGAGGGATTGAATGCCTTGTTGTTGCAATAGGTGCATCCTCCGGTTCCTTTTGAGCCGTCGCGGTTGGGGCATGAAAAACCGGCATCAATGGATACCTTTTGCATCCTCATCCCATGGATTTTCCTGAAATTGTCAGCAAAGGCATTGAACCTGCGTTCATGTCCCCATGGGTAACCGTCTGATATCTTTTTTTCTACTTCCATTCAGGCAGAAATTATTTTACCGGCATCAACATACCAGATGAACCCGCCTGCAACATCATATCCCATCGATGCAATGGTCTTCATGTAATTCCTTACCTGGGTCAGGTGAGACGGGCTCTCATCACCGAATTTAAAATCGACGATTGAGGCCTTTCCCTCCCTGATGATGACCCGGTCGGGCCGTCGTGAAGATGCATCGGGCATAAGAACAGGGGCTTCGTTCAGAATAATACAGCCATCCTCAAACCATTTACTTACTTCAGGCTGGCTGATTAGGTCCTTTATCTTCTGCACAGTCAGGGCTTCCTCATTTTTATCCAATTGCCCTTCCAATACCTTCTTCCTGACGGCAGACTCAATATCGGCGGCTGTTTTAACACCGCCAAAGATCTCATGCATGATTTTGCCGTATCTGATCCTTTCACGGATCACATCCCGGCCGGTATTGAAATAATCTTCCCAGTGCAGCTTTAGCTTAAGCGATCCGGTATTGTCATTTACCAGGTAGTTTGTGATCCTGATGCCTTCCGGGTTGAATATCTTCCGCTGGATTTCAGGTAAAAGGCCAAACTCAAATATCCCTGTCTCTGGGTTAAAATGATCATGAAGAAATGTATCTGATCCGTCGGGATGCCATCCCCTGAAGGAAATGGCATCCCTGATTACGGATGCGATCCGGTTTTCATTTCGCGGCTTAGCAGGCGCAAATCCGATAATTGCATCGGCCGCCCTTGTGAAAGCGACATAGAGCAGGTTAATGTTATCGAGGTAAGCCGAGTATTTTTCCTCATTATACTGCTCCGCAAAGATTGTTTCAGAAAGATCGGTTTTGTACCTGACCGGTACTATTCCAAGCTTATTGAAAGGCGGCGTATCCGGAGATGCCCAGAGAATATTTGAATGAAATGCCTTATGATCGAGGTTCCACGAGAGAAACGGAAGAATTACAATCCTGAACTCAAGGCCCTTTGATTTGTGAATAGTTAAAACCTTCATAGAATCAGTCTGCTCAGGCACTGAAATTGATTTTTTGATTCCTTCGGTGTCCCACCATTCAAGAAATGAAGCGATTCCCGGGTTTCTGGCCGTAGCATAACCAATAACGATATCCTGGAAACTGTTCAGATATGCAACATTGAAGGAGTAATTGCCCAGTTTGAAGAAACCAATCGTTTGCTCGGTTATGTTCCAGAGTGTGTTGTACCGTACACCGTTCAGGAAGTTGATATAGCCTTCAGGAAAGAACCCTTCTGAGAATTCAATGATTTCATCACCCGGAAGAGGGATCTCCCCTGCTTCCTCATTACCCAGTGCCAGAAGGTAATTTCTCAGCATAAGTGCCCTTGAGATCATATCTCCGGGATTTTCGAGAACCCTGAGGAGTGCAATGACGAAATTGACGGCAGGGGAATTCGCAAGCAGAAGCGATTCGGCCGAGACGATATTATAATTGTACTTTTCCCTGTTCCCCGCAGAAGAGTCGACTGAATAGCCGATCATTTCCCTGAGAACAGCTGCACCCTCTTTATTATCCCTTACCAGTATCCCGATGTCGGAAGCGCTGAATCCCTTATCCTGAACTGACTCGACGACCAGCGGAAGACGTTTCAGAACCTTTTCCTGCCATGCAGACTCATCAGTACTGTCTATGAATTCGAGCCTGATATAACCATTCTCCTTGTTTCCCGGATCTGTCTGCACCGCTTCTGAGAAAAGTTCCCTGAATGCTGTGACCTGAGCGTTTTCAGAAAGCTCCGCATCTATCTGTACAGGAATTATTGAAAAAAGGGAATTATTGAATCTGATTATATTTGAGCAGCTTCTATAGTTTGTATGAAGAGGTTTCGAAATATAACGCCTGCCATCAACCTCCTTTTTAAGATCGCGCAGTGTCCGCCAGTCACTGTTCCTCCACCTGTAAATCGACTGCTTAATATCTCCCACGACAAGATTTTCATATCCTTGTGCCATGCTGTTGTCTATCAGCAGCCTGAAGTTTTTCCACTGAATTATCGATGTGTCCTGGAATTCATCTATCATATAATTCTCGAAGGCATTGCCAACCTTTTCATAGATAAAAGGGGTCTGGTCCATCCGGGTTATCATGTAGATCAGTTCGCCGGCGTCTGAAAGGAGGAATTTGTTTTCATCCCGCGTGATGAGATGAACCTGGCTGAGAACATCGGACAATATCCCAAGAATGTAGATATACGACAGAATCACATTCGAGGTTTTATAGAAGATTATATTGTGATCGTGAAAACCGACCAGTTCCCGCACTGATTCTTCGAGTCCGGCACCCATTGCTTCCCTGAGGGGAGCTGATGGGGGGCCCGATGACCATCGCTGAGGCTCTCCCAAAGCAGCCCTGACATATGAGTTAGGCGCCTTGACCTCTCCCCTGGCAGCTGTCCTGATAAATGATGGAAGCCCCTTCCCCTTCTGGTAGAACAAATCATCGGAAAGGTTGTATAAATCAATTATACCGAGGCATTTCTGACCTAGCTCCCTGAGTTTCGAGGTGAAGGATGAAGTGATTGACCTCATTTCCTTTATATATGATTTCAGGAATTCCTTATCCTGGAGCTTTTGCTTCTCCTCAGGAGGGAGAAGTTTGAATTTTTCGTTGAACAGCTCGCCTGCCAGTCCTGTAATACTCTTCCTGAGGTCCCACGATTTACCCTCTTCAATATTTGCCCTGGCATACATTATCAGCCAGTTTCTTATTGTAGCGTCAGTTGCAGCAGAGGAAACCATGTTGCCTACTGCCGTTGCAAGAATACCTGTATGGTCAATCTCGATGTCAAAGCCTGAATAGAGGCCGATATCACGCGCGAATGCCCTGACGATCCTCTGGTAGAAACTGTCGATGGTGCTTACTGAAAACCTCGAAAAATCGTGCAGGATCGAGTAGAGTATTTCGCCAGCCTCCTTTCTTATTTTCGCTGGTGATTTGCCGGTGGATTTTACAAGGTCATCCAGGTACTTTGATTCCCCTCCGGATGCCAGCTTATTCAGTTCATCAAGGATGCGCCCCTTCATTTCGGCAGTAGCCTTGTGGGTGAATGTGACAGCAAGGATCTTCCTGTAATTCAGGCGCGACCTGAACAGCTTCTCAAGATAGATATATGCAAGCTGGTATGTTTTACCCGAACCTGCTGAAGCACTATATATTGTTAATGTTCCAATGCCCATAACCGGGTAAAGTTAGCCATTTTAATTAACTTTGCAGGGTGAAAAAAAGGGTTGTAATAGGGTTATCGGGAGGCGTCGACTCAAGTGTTGCGGCCTGGCTCCTTAAGGAGGAGGGCTATGATGTCTCCGGTCTCTTCATGAAAAACTGGCACGACACAACCGGGCTTCTTCAGAGCGACTGCCACTGGGAAGACGACCTGATGTTTGCCGGGATGGTGGCCAGAAAACTCGATATCCCTTTTTTTTCAGTCGATCTCAGCGAACCATACAGGAAGAGGGTCGTTGATTACATGTTCTCGGAATATGAAAAAGGACGGACACCCAATCCAGATGTCCTATGCAACAGGGAAATAAAATTCGACTCTTTTGCTGATGAGGCAAGAAAGCTTGGAGGCGATTTTGTTGCAACCGGCCACTATTGCCGCAAGGAGGCCATTGAAACCGGCGGCAAAAAGATATACAGGCTCCTTAGCGGTACAGACAGCAACAAGGACCAGAGCTATTTCCTCTGCCAGCTTAACCAGGAACAGCTTGACTTTGCTCTTTTTCCTATAGGAGGCCTTACCAAGCCTGAAGTTCGGGAAATAGCAGCCAGACTGGGCCTTGCCACAGCCCAAAGGAAAGATTCGCAGGGGATATGCTTTGTCGGAAGGATTCATCTTCCGACGTTCCTCCAGCAAAAGCTAAGGGCAAGAAAAGGCTCAGTTATTGAGATCCCGTCTGATTTCAGGCACAGGCAATGGGATGCAGGGATACCTAATAATGATATTGATGAGGGCATACTAATTTCAGCATCAGAACCCCATCATTATAATTCTGTATCAGGAAAAATCATCGGAGAACACGACGGTGCTCATTTTTTTACAATTGGCCAGAGGAAGGGCATCAATATTGGCGGATATAAGGAACCGTTGTTTGTTCTTGGAATTGACATCACTGAAAATCTGCTGTTTACAGGAGAAGGGCAATCACACCCCGGACTTTACAGGAAAGGTCTTTTTATAAGGAATGAAGAGATACATTGGATCAGGAAGGATCTTGCGATGACAGACGGTGAAGCCAGGGATTATGATGTAAGAATAAGGTATCGCCAGCCATTGCAAAAAGCCCGATTATTCAGGAGGAAAAACGGCATGTACATCATATTCCACAAGATGCAGAGGGGGATCGCTCCCGGGCAGTTTGCTGCCTGGTACGACGGGGATGAATTGGTGGGGTCGGGGGTTATAAATACGTAATTACAATGTAATTACATTGTAATTAGGCATAAAACGATGTAGAGACAGGTCTGAGACCTGTCTCTACATTATTACGACAACCGGTTTTTATAATCATCATACCCGAATTTCCTGATCAGCCTGAATTTGTTGTCCAGGGTCCATATGCCGATGGAGGGGTGCTGAACACCATTGAACGTTGTGGTTTTGACCATCGTATAATGGATCATATCGAGGAATATGATCCTGTCGCCCGGCTTGAGTTCCCTGTCGAATGACCAGTCGCCCATGAAATCACCTGAAAGGCATGAATTACCTCCAAGCCGGTAAACCGGTTTCCCCTGAACCGGTTCTGTGGCTCCTATTATTCCGGGCTTATATGGCATTTCGAGACAGTCGGGCATATGAGCTGTAAATGAAGCATCGAGTATCGCAGTTTTAATCCCCTGGTTTTCGACAATATCCTCCACCGTTGCAACAAGCTCTCCCGTTTCCCATCCAAAAGCGCTTCCGGGTTCCAGTATCACATGAAGTCCGGTCCTTTCCCTGAAATGCTTCAGAATCTTTATAAGATGTTCCGTATCATACCCTTTCCTGGTCATAAGATGGCCCCCGCCCATGTTGATCCATTTAAGCCTGGGAAAAAACCTGCCGAATTTCGTCTCAACAACTTTCAGAACTTTCTCCAGGGCATATGAATCAGATTCAAAGAGCACATGAAAATGAAATCCCTCGATACCGTCCGGAATACCTTCCTTTTCAAGGTCTCCGGAAACAATACCCAGTCTTGAACCCGGGGCACTCGGGTTGTAAATATCGTGTCCGATTTCAGAATACTCGGGATTGATCCTCAGTCCGGCTGAAATCCTTCGTGGATGGGCTGCCACCATTTCAGAGAACATGGAATACTGAGCGAGCGAATTGAAGGTAATGTGAGAGCTGTATTTCAGGATCTCATGAAACTCAGCCTCCTTGTAAACCGGAGAATAGGTATGGGCAGGGACACCTATTTCGTCGAAGCAGAGGCGGGCTTCGTGGGGTGAACTTGCTGCGGCTCCGGAGATGTATTCCTTAAGGATCGGAAAGACACCCCACATGGCAAATCCCTTGAATGCAAGTATGATCTCGGCTCCCGATGCCACTGAAACACTATTTATCAGCGAGAGATTGTTGCGGAATCGATCCTCGTCAATAACGTAACAGGGAGACGGAATTTGAGAATAATCGATGTTCAAGATAGATTATTTTAATTTTTTTATACCCACCCCCAGCCCCTCCTATATTTGTGCCATTTGGCAATGGGGAATAAAGTTCTTTGACATAATTGTTAAGTTTGTTGATAAGATTTGCGGGATGGAGCGGAGGCGTAGCCGAAGCGGAATCCCGCAAATCTGGGCCTTAAATTTACTATTTATATCACTTATGATCAACAACTCATCTCTTCAGAAATGGGATCGCCTGAAGCAGAAGCAGCAGGATACCCAGTTTGTTAACACTCTCATTCAGGGAATGAACTGCTCTCAGTTCGAAGCCAAAGCCATCCTGAACGCAGTCTATGAGACCTATCAGCCATTCTTTGATAACTCCGGGGCTATGAAGCCGGGACAAGTTCTCTTTGAAGTAGTGTCGGTCGAGAATGGTGCGCAAAAAAAGCTTTCTGAATGCAGGATGGTCTCAGTGGTACTCACTCTCGACGCAGGGGAAGAAGACCTTCAGGTAAAAAGACAACTGGGTGTTCAGGGCCTGCGGCGGCACCGGCTGGAGAGGATAGTAAATGAAGCTTTCCAGCAGGGCGGCCTGCTTACCGTTGAGGACATTGCCAACCGGCTTCTTAACTGTGGTGAGCGGACTCTCTGCAGGGATATCAAAGCTTTTAAGGAGCAGGATATAGTTCTTCCTCTTCGTTCGACGATCCGTGATATGGGTAAGTCCGTTACACACCGTGCTCAGATTGTTAAGCAGTGGCTCTCCGGGAAGGAATACTCTGAGATTGCCCGGGCAACGCATCACAGTGTTGATGCAGTTGCAAATTACGTTGACAAGTTCAAGCGGGTGGTTTGCCTGGCAAAGAACAACTATGAGATAAAGACCATCGCATTCCTGGTGAAACTTTCACCCAGTCTTGCCCAGGAGTATTACGATCTGCATCAGACAATAGACGCAGTACCTCATCGGAGAGAAGAGCTGGATGACCTTATAAAAAAAAGTCGACAGACAATTTAAACCATCAGGCAGAAATGATACCCAAATCATTCCCGGTAAGAAAGTACAGCTCTGCACATGACAGGTTCCTTAAGCCTGCTATCGTGAACTTCTTTGAACGCGAGTTCTGTGGCATGTTTGGTCCTGTTGTAAGAGAAAACATTGCTGATGCCCTGGTCAGTCTATTTAACTCAACCTGCCCTGAATCATCAAGGTTAAAACCAGGTCAGGTCATCTGGAACGCTCTTGACAAACAAACCAGGGGCGACAGTGATAAAAGGCGGTATCAGCCGGTAATATTAACACTGGTAGATGATAATGATGTCATGATGTTCGAGAAGGGATCCTCAATTAAAACAATACGCAAAAATGTTATTGCGCGAATGATCCGGGAAGCTTATACACAGGACGCTGTGCTTTCAACCAGAGACTTAAGTCTGCTGCTGGTCAACGATGCTTCATACATATCTCATAACCGTATTGAGTATGAGAAAGAGAAACAAAAGGTGCTTCCCCACGCCGGTGTCATTCACGACATGGGTTCCACTGTAACTCATAAACGAATAATAGTTTACAAGTACGTGGTAGAAAAAAAAGATCCGTCTGTAATCTCAAGAGAAACAAACCATTCCCAACCAGCTGTGGACAGGTATATCAAAGATTTTAACAGAGTTAAAACACTAGTAAGAGATAATAAAGACATTGACTTTATCCATCAAACAACCAACATTGCCAAACCGGTGGTTAAGCAGTATCTTCATATTATTAACAATTATGTCAAAGAACGATAAAAATATTTTTCACAAAACCCTTGTAATGTCAAATGACATTAACAGGGAGGGGAGCCTTGTGCCTGACGCCTGAAGCCTGACGCCATACGCCTTTATTATAATTCCAGATCCACATCGTGCAACTCCACCCACGGTAATCCAAGCCAATTCAGTTGTTCCATGAATGGATCAGGGTCAAATTCTTCCACATTGAAGACACCCGGTTTTTTCCAGATACCCTTCAGGTACATCATTGCCCCTATTGCTGCCGGAACCCCCGTTGTGTAGCTTACCCCCTGCGCTCCCGTCTCCCTGTAGGCGGCTTCGTGACTGCAGTTATTGTATATGTAATAGGTCTTCTCAATTCCGTTCTTAATCCCTCTGATGCGGCAGCCAATAGAGGTTTGTCCGGTGTAATTCTCGCCAAGCTCTCCTGGATCGGGAAGGACTGCCTTAAGGAACTGAATGGGAACAATCTCTATACCCTGGAACATTACCGGCTCAATGCCCGCCATCCCGATATTCTGGATTACGCGAAGATGTGTGAGATATTCCTGTCCGAAAGTCATCCAGAACCTTGCACGTTTTATTGTCGGGAAATTCTTTACAAGCGATTCAAGCTCTTCATGGTAAATAAGGTAAGATTCCTTCGGACCTATCTCAGGATATGTAAGCGGCTTGTGAATTTCATGCGGTTTTGTATAAATCCATTTTCCGTCTTCCCAGTATTTGCCTTTCTGGGTGACTTCACGGATGTTTATTTCAGGATTGAAATTTGTTGCGAATGGTTTGCCGTGGTCACCTGCATTGCAGTCGACGATATCGAGATAATGGATCTCGTCAAAATGATGTTTGGCTGCATATGCAGTATATACTGATGTCACTCCCGGGTCGAAGCCGCACCCCAGGATTGCAGTAATACCGGCTTTCCTGTACCTGTCATGGTAGGCCCACTGCCAGCCATACTCATATTTGGCCTCTTCGAGCGGCTCATAATTGGCGGTATCGAGGTATGAAACTCCTTCAGCCAGGCATGCATCCATTATATGAAGATCCTGGTAGGGCAGTGCGACATTTACAACAAGATCGGGCTTGAAGCTTTTAATAAGATTACGGAGTTCAGGTACTTTGTCGGCATCGATCTGTGCGGTAGCGATCCGGTCCGAACCGGTTCTGGCGGCTATTGCATCACATTTGGATTTTGTCCGGCTTGCAAGCAGAATCTCAGTAAATACATCAGGCAGCGAGGCCATTTTGCTGATCACCACCGATCCCACGCCTCCGGCGCCGATTACCAATACTTTTCCCATAGTAAAATATGATTGATTAGTATTATCCAAATATAAGGCTTTTTAGGCACTTAACGAGCAACCAGTAACAAGCAACAAGCACCTTATAGTAATTTCTGCTTATATTTGAGTGATATTTTCCGGATCAAATATGAAGCTGTTCAATCCTCATGTGATTCTTTATATACTAAGTACAATTCTTTTTATTGAGGCAGTTTCTTTCCTTTTCTGTCTGCCGGTCGTATTCATTTATAATGAATCACCCGATCCTTTCCTCTGGTCATCCCTTATCGCCGTTTCGGTATCTGTTGGTTTGTATATGATATCGAAGAAAGCAGCAGCTGAAAAAGTGCGCAAGAGGGAAGGGTTTCTTGCTGTTTCGCTTTCATGGCTGGTTCTGTCGTGCATCGGGACATTGCCATTTCTGCTCAGCGGATCAATAGACTCATTTGTTGATGCATTTTTTGAAACAGCGTCAGGATTCACAACAACCGGCGCTTCAATATTCTCTGATGTCGAGTCCCTGCCATACTCAGTTTTGTTCTGGCGAAGCTTTACACACTGGATCGGAGGACTGGGGATAGTTGTGTTCGTGATAATTATCTTGCCCACCCTTGGCATGACAGCGAGTCAACTCCTTCCGATGGAATCTTCGCTGAAGGAAAAAATTCATCCCAAGACAAAGGCGGTAGGATTGCGGCTGCTCTTTGTATATCTCGGACTAACAGTTATGGAGGTGATCCTGCTCAATCTGGGGGAGATGAACCTTTTTGAAAGCGTTTGTCATACATTTGGTTCAGTTGCTACAGGGGGATTCTCGACAAGGAACAACAGCATTGCAGGTTTTTCAGCATACAGCCAGTATATTATTACCCTGTTCATGTTTCTTTCGGGAGTCAGTTTTGTAATATATTATTTCATAGTCAAATTAAACTTCCGGAAAGTAAAGCACAATGATGAGTTATGGTTCTATCTTGGAACAACGCTTTTTTTTGGAACGGTTGCATCATGTGTGCTTCTTGCAAATACGACAAAGTCGCTTGAACCTGCATTCAGGGAGGGCTTTTTCCAGGTAATTTCAATTATGACCACAACCGGATATGTATCAACCGATTACCTTTACTGGCCACCGGCCGGACTAATTATTATATTTCTGATGATGTTTGCCGGTGCCTGCACCGGTTCTACAACGGGAAGCATTAAAATGGTCAGACATCTGATAGTGGCAAAAAATATAAGAAATGCGCTGGCTAAACTTGTCCACCCAAATATGATCACCCAGATTAAGCTTAACAACAAGCCGTTACCGGACAAAACAAATATTTCGACCATTTCTTTTGTAGTACTTTATCTTTTCATTTTTCTTGTTGCAACTGTTGTGATTATCGTAATCGGGACCGATCCTGTTACTGCTGCAAGCGCAGTTGCGACATCGCTTGGCAACGCAGGTCCTGGTCTGGGATCTATAGGTCCGATGTCGAACTATTCAGTTTTCCCGGACATCAGCAAGCTTATTTTCGTCATTCTGATGATAATAGGCAGGCTTGAGATCTATACGATCTTCATACTTTTCACGAGGTCGTTCTGGAAGATATGAAATACGGTGTGCGGCATTTGGAATGAGGCGATAGGGCAAAAGGTTTACACGGATTCCGTTTTCCCGGATCTTACAAATTCTCTGACTTTTTCAAGTTCTTCTAGGGTTCCGACATTGAACCAGTAACCCTCATCATGCCGCAAAGTATATATACTATGGGAAGAGGCAAGTTCGAGATACAGATTTACAACTGTGTAAATGCCCTCCCTCATATATCTGAATATCTCAGGTTCGATTATCTGAATCGATGAAAAGCCGACCATGTTAAGATCTTCCCCGGCATTATCAGCCAGGATTTTCTCTCCGGTGGCAACGTTACACCACCCCTTAAGCACTCCATTGGAATCCACGAGAAGGAATCTGCTGCCCATGCGGTCTCTCACCGCGAGGGTGGCCAGTCCTTTTCTCTTCAGGTGAAAACTGTAAAGGGCAGATAGATCGAGGTCAGTTACAATATCGGCATTGTAAACAAGGAAAGGATTATCGTCAAAGAAATCCCTTGCCTTATAGAGTCCTCCTCCATTTTCGAGAAGCAGTTCCCGTTCATCCGAAACTGAGATCGTGTACCCAAGCCTGTTAAGCCGTCTGACCTCCTCCTCGACCATGCCGGCCATATAGTGCACATTAACTATAATATCATCAAATCCGTGCCTGGTACAGGTTTCAACAGCAATCTGAAGAAGGCTTTTGCCATTTATGCCGACAAGGACCTTTGGTATCGTTTCGGTAATCTTGCCCAGTCGGGTCCCTTTACCGGCCGACATTATCATAGCTTTCATGGACAGGAAATTAAAGGTGACTTCCTTGCAACAATCTCACAAATATCAGTGTATCAGGTATTGATCGCACAGTGGCGTACAATTCGGGAAGGGTGATATGGTCCTCAGCCTGGCTGATAATCTGATTAAGCAGCCTGACCCCAGGCACTATGGAATCAGTAAAGGTTGGTTTCTGTTCATACAATCCCCTGAACCCGAAAGCGCCGAGAGCCTGCATAACCCTGATCATGCTGAAGCCGGAATAGTATCCCCTGAATTTATGGTGATCTTCCTTTGTTATATTACAGAAATTATCAATGTAGTACCTCAGCAGTGATTCACGGTCATCGTCATTCATTGGAATTTTGGCATCGTAAAGCATCGAGGCGACATCATACTGGGGTGCCCCTTTTCTGCCTCCCTGATAATCGATGAACCAGGGTTCCCCTCCCACCACCATGACATTTGCGGTCTGGAAATCCCTGTAAAGAAAATAGTCCTGCCCCGTTTCAAGAAGAAAATCGGCCAGGAGCTCGAAATCATTCTCAAGCCTCCGCTCATTGAATGGTGCTGCAAGAAGCTTGAGAAGCATATACTTGAAATAATTCATATCCCACATCATCGATTGTCTGTCAAAGCTCCGGTGGGGATAGCAGAGATCGAGGTTGAGTCCGTCGATTCCGCGGATCTGGAACTGAACAAGCTTATCAAGGATTTTCCTGTACAGCTTCATTGTATCCTCATCAAAGGGAGATATAACTGGCTTCTTATGGAGCCAGGTGTACAGGTTGTCGTCTCCGAGATCCTGAAGGTAATAGACTGATTTCTCAGGGATATAGCCGAATATTTCCGGAACTGGAAGAGATTTGCTTCTGAAATGATGAGTAAATCCTATAAAGGCTTCGTTTTCCTCGCGATTGGCATTGAATGCACCTATAATAGTTTTACTGTCATCCCGGATCCTATAATACCTCCTGTCGGAACCTGACCGTGGCAAAGGGGTGATTGCGGTTAGCGAGCCTCCAAAAAGCTCCTTATAACCTTCTGAAATTGTTTTAATTATTTCGGGATCATCCATGAAATTGATTTTGTCTGATGTATTTATTTTACCCACCCCCAGCCCCTCCCACCACAAGCCTTCCCTGCAGGCTGGCTCCTTCGCTAAAATTAGCCACTGGCTAATTTTTTAACGCTCGGCCCCCAGGAGGGGAGCTTTGTGGATCATCTCCACCCTCCCAGGAGGAGAGCTTGCGGGATTGTCTTCAGACTTTCGTCTTCCGCTGGCGCGGATTTGTAATCCGTGCCGTTTTAACCCACCCCCAGCCCCTCCTGGGGAACCTGACGCCTAAAGCCTTATCATTACTTTCTTCCTATACAAAATTAACGCAATACTCCAGATAAACAGCATCTGGATTATGGCAAACATAAGGCTTCCATTCAGATTTCCAGCAACCGCGACGCAAATCTTTTCAAAAAACCAGGAATAGAGGCTGATTTCGCCATTTCCTCCGGGTATTTTTATCAGCAGCATCAGTCTTGTCCATATCCCGGCAAGAAAAAATGAAAACAGGGCATTGGTCCCGAACACAATAAAAAACCAGCCCCATTTCTGAAATTTCAACACATCTGCCAGCCAGTAAATTACCGAAAGGACCATCATGGCTAAACCTGCAGTGTAAAGAACATAAGAGCTTGTCCAGAGAGCTTTGTTAATCGGAAAAAACTTTTTCCATAAAATGGCGAGCCCAAACAGAGCAGCTCCAATGATAATCGTTTTCAGAACATTTTTTCCACCTTCAGATTTTTTCCCGACAAGTTCTCCGGTGTAATATCCTATTATTACCGTACAAATAGATGGAATAGTACTCAATAAACCTTCAGGTTCGAAAGGTATCCCATAACCTTTATACAGATGGTTTGTACCCAGGACCAGTTTATCGATCCTGAGCACGAAATTGCCTTCAAGGCTATATGGATCAGCACCACCGAAAAAGGCAAGCAGAGCCCAGTAGAGAAGCAAAATCACAGCAGTAACGATCCATAAATAGTCACGGTTTATTGACATGCAGATAAGGGCTCCCAGTCCGTAGGCAAGGGCAATTCGCTGAAGCACTCCCATAATCCTGAGCGTTGAATAGTCCCTGTCAAAGAGGGGAAAGATATTCAGGAAGAGCCCGAGAGCAAAAATGGATACAGTCCGCCTCGCTACTCTCAGAATTGAACTCCCGTTAAGCTCATGTCCGTATTTTCTGAGCGAAAACCACATTGAAACCCCAACGATAAAAAGGAAAAAGGGAAAGACAAGATCGGTTGGAGTACAACCATGCCATTTGGCATGCCGGAGTGGAGCATAAACATACTCCCAGCTTCCGGGAGTGTTCACTATGATCATGAACCCTATAGTCAGGCCTCTGAATATATCAAGCGAAATCAGCCGGCCGGAACTCTTTTTCATATGACTTAAGGTAAAAAGGCATAAAAATAAGAATATAGGACAAAACCCGTGATTATATTTACGGGAATTTCAGCTTATTTTATCGATAATTGCTTTACTACATTCATAACCATCAACACATGAGCAACAGGATTTCCATAATCGCAATGATTTTTCTGGTTTGTTCCCTCCTGACCATATCATGCGCCCTGCAGGGTCAGCCTGTCGAAACAGGACTTGAGATGCTCGTAAAGAGCAAATTTGAAGTATTGAAGGGCAAAAAGGCTGGACTAATCACCAATCCCACCGGAGTTGACCGGAACCTGAGGTCAGGGATTGATCTCATCTTCAGCGCCCCGGGAGTAAAGCTGGTTTCACTTTACGGGCCTGAACATGGAGTCAGGGGGGAGTATACTGCGGGGGAGATAATCGGTTCTTCGGTCGATCCCCTGACAGGATTGAAAGTTTACAGCCTGTACGGCAACACAAAGAAACCGACCAAAGAAATGCTTGCAGGAATAGATGTTCTTGTTTATGATATCCAGGATATTGGTTCAAGGTCGTACACTTTCATAAGCACGCTCGGGCTTGCAATGGAAGCAGCCGCGGAGAACAATATTCCGTTTATAGTTCTCGACAGGCCCAATCCTCTTGGAGGCAACAGAATTGAAGGGCCCCTTGTTGAAAAGGAGTTCATCTCTTTTGTAAGTCAGTATCCTATACCTTATATCCACGGGATGACAGTGGGAGAACTTGCAATGTTCCTTAACGGGGAAGGATTGCTTGGAAACGGAGTTAAATGCGATCTTAAAGTGATCAAAATGAGCGGATGGAAAAGGGAGATGAGTTTTGAGGTTACAGGATTGCCATGGGTACCTTCATCACCCCACATTCCACAGGCTTTGACCTGCCTCTTTTATCCTGCGACGGGAATCCTCGGGGAATTGTATGTTGCCAGTATCGGCGTTGGCTATACCCTCCCGTTTCAGGCCTTTGCTGCAGAATGGATCAACGCAGATTCCCTGGCACAAAACCTCAACAGGCTTAATCTGAAGGGTGTGGTTTTCAGACCTGTCCATTACAAACCTTACTACAGTGTTTCGCAAGGAAAAATGGTTCACGGAGTACAAATACACTTTACCGAAAAAAAAACTGCCCCATTGTCGCTCATCCAGTTTTATATACTACAGGAACATAACAAATTATGGCCAGGAAAAGATATCTTTTCCATGTGTGACAAATCGCGACTGGAGATGTTCGATAAAGTTTGCGGGACGGATAAGGTGAGAAAGGAGTTCACCAAAAATTACAGGGTGGACTCAATCCTGGAATTGTGGAATGGTGAAGTGACCGCTTTCAGAAACAAGGCAGGGAAATATCTGTTGTACTGAAAATCAGCTTGGTCTGGTCCTACTCCTTTTCGCTCTCTCCCTCCATGCTCTTTTCAATCTCACGTGCATGAACAAGGAACTCGTCAAGCATCATTTCCTTATGGAAAATCATTCCATGGGTTGCCCGTATCTTGGGGCTATCATTTTCATAGAAATAATCCTTGCCAAGTACAAGCTGAACACGCTTAAACTGTTCAACCCATATCTGCTGCGAAAGATCGCTGAACGGCCCGTCGAGCTCATAACTTGGGAATGAGGCGTTTACCTGGCTTATATAACAGTCCTTGAATGATTTTTCAAGTACAGCCATTGAATTCAGCGAAACCGGGGTAAATACATTTGCCTCTGAAGGGTGGAATCTGAACCATACATTTCTGTAACCGACAATTCTCAGTTTGGAAAGGTCCTCCTCCTGCTTCCATATCCTCAGCGCCTGAGCCAGGGCCTTGAGAACCTTGTAGTGTGTATCGGGTCCCGATCCCTCGGGATCGTAAGCCATGCTGACAACAGTCGGCCGAACCTTCCTGAGCATATCAAGGATCGGCTCCACATCCCGCTTAGTGTTTGGCTGTTGTGTAAATATATCACCTGTATAGAAGCCAAGCCTCAGGTGCTGTATATCCTGAACCTTTACCCCGTAATGAGCCCACACAAGTTCCTCCTCAAATTCCCGTATCATACCTTTAAGCTTCTGAATATCAGGAGGGTTTTTCTGACCGCTGTAGCTCGAGTTCAATAATTCAATATTTTTCTCAATCTGGTCAGTGAGCTCCTGCCTCGATTTAAGTTTATAAACATCAACCATTACCCTTATTATCCTGTGACATACGCCCCTGAGTTTCCCAGGATCATCCTTTGCCGCAATTTTATCGAGATAATGGCTGACATCCTTGTCGAATTTATATTTGTAACCCTGTTCAAAGAAATCGGGATATTCAATCATCTTGACCTTATCCTGTTCAATATGATTCAGGGTCTCCTGCAGGAAGTCGCGGAGCATGTCGTTTGTAACTGCCGTGAATCCGGACGTGCACACAGTAAAGTGAAACCTGTTTGATGCCTCGCGGAGCTGGGGGATAATACATGGAAAGATCCCAAGCATTATATCATCGTGATGCGGCCCGGTATGAAGAAAAACCTGGTTTTTTTCCTTCGCATTACCCCTTATGATTTTTTGTTTTGTGGCTTCAATAACTACCTTGACCCGGTCCATGCTCAGATCAGGAATCAGACAGCAGTATCTGTCATTCTTAAGATCTTCAATTTCAAGCTTGTGTGCATATTTATTAATATTCTGGCATAGGTCAAAAACGGCCTTCTCGGTTTTCTCAAATGTCCATTCTCCCTCCCTGTAGTATTTTTCAATACTGTCATGTAGGCGCACCGCAGCACCCTCGGTAAGGTAGAAGCGGGCATTTTTCTGCCTCTGAAGAACCGTAGCCGGAAAAATATTATCAGGAGGATTTTCAAGCGCATTTTTCACAACTGGGGCCTTCGCCTCCCCTGCTGCAAAAATGATCGACACTCCTGCAGGATTAAAGGTGATAGTGCCGAGTCCGATTGTTATTACAAGCCTGTTCCTTGAAACTTCTATACCTCCAAGGTCACCTGCCGATGCAGCCTGTGCCTCGAAATTTGTTGCTGTCAGCCTGGTTGTTGAATTATGATCGCTTCCGCGTGTATTTGAAGCAATTGAACCGTCAGGTCCCATGCCCCCGAGGTAAAATCCTATCCCTCCCATTTCCCTGATCCTGTTCTCGTAACTGGTGCACCAGTTATCTATCCTGAAAATGGACTCCTGCTGTAACTCTTCCAGGTGAGAGGATGCCTCCCTGTTGCGGAGCGAAAGGTCAATACGGCTGTCAGGAAAAATTTCCGTATAGTGTTTTCCGCTGGCAAGACCTATTTCATTGGCATTGATCAGCAGTGCCTTCTTCGGATCGAGATCGAATCCCCTTATATAAAAATTATTTACATAATCATAAAAACTGTTATGCTGGGTCGGGTCAATAGGATAGTAATCCTCTGTCTGAACGAAATGGAGTCCTTTCAGTGATGGTTTCTCCGCAATCGAAAGACCATGCTTTTCCATCAGAATCCTGGTTTCTTTCAGGTTCCAGCCATCCAGGAGCTTGTTTGTCCATTTTATGAAATATTCAGGAGTTTTGCCTGTTGGAAGGCTTATATTACCCCCCGGATTTTCAGAGACCCATTCAAGGAATCTGAGAGAGCTCAGAAGTCCGAGGTCAGGGAAATTCTGAACCACAATATAGGTGTTTTTCGTGGAGCATTCGCTTCTTCCCGAGCTTAGATAAAATGCTTGCTCGACATTTGAAAGTTCTTTTGTTTCCATATCGTTACTGTTTCTTTTTGATTCCGAAAGCCGGGTCAATTTTAAGGAATTTTATTGCCATGATGCCAGGTATTGAACAAATAATTACATATATGAAAAAATTCTCATAGCCCAGAAGTTCCTTCATGGCTCCCGAGATCATTCCGGGAAGCATCATTCCCAGGGCCATAAGTGATGTTCCTATTGCATATTCAGCGGTTTTATACTTGCTTTCCCCCACGTAATGCAGCATATAAAGCATATAGGCGGTGAATCCGAAGCCATAGCCGAACTGCTCAAAGGCGACTGAAAGTGATACCATTATATTTCCGGGCATTGGCTGAAAGTGTGCCAGATAAATATAAACAGCACTGGGTACGTTGATCCACAAAGCCATCATGAAAATGACCTTTTTAAGTCCGATCCTGGCGGCCGTAATCCCTCCCAGTATACCTCCGACTGTAAGGCTAAGCATTCCTATGGTACCGTAAATAATGCCGTACTGTGCCGAGGTAAGGCCTACACCGCCTGCACTCCTCGAATCGACAAGGAAAGGAGTCGCCACTTTGACCAGCTGGGATTCACCAAGCCTGTAGAAAAGGAAGAAGATAAGTGCAGGCACGACACCAGGTCTTGTGAAGAACGATACAAACACTTCCTTGTAGACGTTCCATCCCATCCTTTCACTTGTTTTATTCTCATCGGGATGCGGCATCATTATCCTGTTGTAAATGGCTATGGCCAGGAGTATAAAACCCAGTATCACAAGCGATGCAGTCCAGCTGAAAGCGATATTCCCTGCAGTAATCAGGAATTGTGTGGATGTCTCGCCGGTCAGATTATGATTTACTTTAATGGGTGCTGCCACCGGTTTGTTCCAGTTGTTGCTGTCAAATTCAAATCTCCCCGTGGTGCTTTTTGAAAGGTCGATATCCTTGCTGCCCGATTTGCGTGAAATGTTGACGACCACAGTTTCTCCCTCCTCCGGTGGAGCCGACAAGGCAATATATACCATTGATGAATCGAGAGGGGATTTTCCTTCCTGAAAAACAGGAACTGTTATTTTGGCAGGAAAGTAAAGCACCGAAAGCTTTTCCTGAGGTTGCCCTATACTTAATCCAGCAGGATCAAAAGGGGCATATTGTTCCGGAAGAACTGACCTGGCCTGTAAAATGACCGGATCAAGTCCCGTGTTTTTCTGAATCGTTCCGGCCAGCACAGGAACCAGCCCCAGGGCCGTCAGCATTGCAAACCTGTAGAAGGTTGACCTTATTCCGACAAAGAATGACTGCTTATGCTGGTCGAGAGCATACATGTAGAAACCGTCGGCCGCAATATCGTGGCTCGCGGATGAAATTGCAATGACAGCGAATACAGCGAGGCTAATGGGGTAAAAGAAAGGCAGCGGCATAACCAGCCCGGCCGCAATAAAGGCGGCACCAAGGAGCAGCTGGGTCCAGACAACCCAGTTCCTTTTGGTTGAAACAACGTCAATATATGGGCTCCAGAGAGGCTTGATCGCCCAGGGCAGGTAAAGAACACTGGTCCAGAAAGCAAATGAAGCAATGGAGATTCCCATTGTTTTGTAAATCAGTCCGGATGTAACCATTACAATACTGTATGGCACTCCCTGGAAGAAGTAGAGTGTCGGGATCCATGCCCATGGTGAGCGGTCTTTATGCTGACTCATAGATATTTAAAAAATAAAAATCAACGTTATGGTTTAATACAGTTTTTCAAAAAGGACGCCCCTGAAGTAATGCATCAGGATATCCCTGTATGAATATCCCCTTGCACCCATCATTGCTGCACCTATCTGGCATAATCCGACACCGTGACCCCATCCCGCACCGTGAAGAATAAACTTCGTTTCATCACCATCGCTTAACTTTTCAACAAAGAAACACGAGCTGTAAAGGTGGGATCTTGAGAGTGATTTCCTTATTTCAAGCTCTTTTCCTATTATCATTGTCTTTAAAGAGCCAGTGATTTTCAGCTTTGTGATCCTTCCGGAAGCACCTCTTTGAATCGGTTCAAGTTCAGTTATGATACCAAAATCCGTTCCTGTGCGTGCTTTTACAATATCGCTGAGCTCACCTTGCGTGTAAATGACCTTCCATCTGAAGAAGTCATTTGTTTCCTGATCATAATCATTAAGGACCTGAGAAAGCACTTCCAGGTCGGTTGTATTGCAGAATGCTTCCGGGTTTCCCAGAATCCATTCCCGGGCCGGCTCTTCATCTGACAGGTCGACTGAATAACCTTCAGGTGTAACAGGATTATCGACAACCGCCTGAAGGTATTCCTGTCTGTCAGGTTCCCATGTGTTCTCATATAACTCTGTAATGCCCCCGCAGCATTTGTAATAGCGGGTATCGCATATAGTTCCCTTGTAAGTAAGTACTTCTCCATAGGTTTCCCTGATCACCATTTGGACGGCCGGCGACGAAGCCCTGGTGATTCCCTGGTACCTCTGGCAGTGATCATCGGCACAGACATCATAGTTCCGGTGATCTTCCCTGTCGTACCACTTGATTATTTCATTTTCAGTCCTTGTGAAAGCATTTAATTTTTTTCCTTCTGCCTTTATCCTGTTGCTTTTTTCGATCTGGGCCAGCAGCCAGCTTCGGGAGATGACGGCATGAGCCTTAAGGAATTCCCCTGATGAAGTAGCGCGCATCTCGGATGAAATGACACTTGTAAGGTAATCCTCCACAGAAACTATATTTATAGCGGTTATCATGTCATCTTCGATGATCAGTTTCAGGCTCCCCCTGAAAACCTGATCCTCCCTGCGCTGCCAGTGAAAATCAACACCAATAGTTACTGCACGAAGGGTAAAGGATGAATCCTCAGGATTTCCGGGAACAAGCAAAACAGATTCTTCCGGTTCAAGCTTAATGTCATCGTTTGTCAGTACTATTTTTCCATTTGAAAGAGCTGCTGTACATTCTCCTGTAAATATACCAGACGTGTTCTTTAAACTGAATAATGAATTCAACGAGAAGTTAATCTCTTTACCGGAGAATATCCCGACCTGAATTTCCGGCACTTTGTCTTTTTGTTTCATAAAATATCATTCAACAATCCGTCAAGCTCACTTTCTTCAAAGCAAACCTGCCGGAAAATATCTTCAATGTCGTTCCTGCTGATACTGTTGTAATCCTCTTCCCGTGGGGTAATGATCACACCTCCAAGGTCGACTGCAGCCGGACTTATCATCAGCTGACCGGTTCCCTCCATGAAGAATTGAGAGGGTCTGTGTAGTTTCCTGGGGATTACGTGAACTATCCATTCTCCATTTTCATATCCAGCAATGATATTCAGCATTGGTTCAGGCCGGTCAGGCTGTATTTCTGACAACCCTTTAAACAACCGGTTAAAAACCCGGATAACCCTATCCCTGTCATTGCCCTCAAGCGAGATTATTCCTCGGAGGTATTTTTCCCATTTCCAGACCATCACTCCTGGTTCTGAGAATAACAATGTTGTATGCGTCCCAATGCGAAAATCCTTTTCCAACGGCATAAATCCTTTGTTCCCTGCCTGAAAATGTAAATGATCCGGAGCAGAGGCGCCGCACTGGGGGCCGTTGTAAAAAACAGTATATGATGGCATTACCTGTGAAAGGGACAGCATGGTCCCGAGGTTGTCTCCGATTCTCTGGTCAACATGGTCATTTGAAGGAATTGTCAGATGTCTTCTGAAAATCGGAAACGGATTTACAAGAATTGCAAACACGTTTTCAAAGGAGAGTCCCCTCTGTTCCGGCGGCCTGTTCTTTGTGCAAAGGAAGCAGGGCCTCTCCCCTATCGAAATGGGATCAACTCTTGCGGCCGATGATCTTATTCTCTCCGGGTTGAACTGCACCGACACCTCAAATGTCCCGAAATCAAACTTTCTTGTCCTGACATTTTCAAGAAGGTTGTAATTGATTCTCACCAGTTCCCATTCCTGAAGCTGGGAAGAAAAAAGTTCGTTTATTTTTTCGGTGAACATTAAAATTCTTTTTTGTGGATTCGACCCCCTTCCCAACCTTCCCTGCAAACTGGCTCCTTCGCTAAAATTGCCCACCGGGCAATTTCTTAACGCTCGGCCCTCCCAGGGGGGAAGGAGATGACACAATATTAAGCTGCTTCCTTGCCAGCAGTTCTATCGTCCTTAACCTGTCTTTGTAAAGGTTGTGGGCATTGGCACGTGGAATATCGAGAGCGGCATCAGTATTACCCTCCCATCTCCGGCAGAGGTACAAAGGCTCATATATCCTTCCAATCTGATAATGCCGGCTGATGGCCAGGCCTAAGGCATAATCCTCACCATAGCTTACATTCGGAACCCTGATGCTCCTGATAACCGGGGTGTAAAACGCCCTTGGAGCACCTAATCCGTTAATCCTCAGTGCATTATTTCTTCCGTTATCAGGTGTCCACTCCTTGTGGTCGATAAGCCCGGGAGGAAGGGATTCAAGTTTGAAATCAACCATTTTATATGATCCCACAACCATGGCGCACTGCTGGCTGTAAAATGCATCCACAATCCTGGCAATAACCCTTTTATCAATATACAAATCATCGCTGTCGAGCTGGATGGCGAATTTACCGCATTTCTCATTAAAGATGCCTTCATTCCAGCAGCCTCCGATCCCCAGATCAAGGCGCTCAGGTATAATATGAATCACCCTTGGGTCCTCCCTGGCAAATTTACTCACCGTTTCCGTTGTTCCATCTGTGGAATGATTATCTATCACTATCAGGTTGAACTTAAAACCCGTTTCCTGGCCTAGTACGGAATTTATTGCATCACTTATTGTTTTCCCCCTGTTCTTTACAGGAATGATTACCGATGCTTCAAATTCAAATATGCCGGTTTCAAATCTTATCTCACTGAATTCCGGTTTCAGCCAGCCGTTTATTTTTTTCAGATGACTTGTGCAGGCTTTTTCCATTTCGATCTGGACCTCACTGTTCCGCGGATCCACATAGTCGAACTGCTTTTCGCCTGATTTTCGCGTATCGAGTTCTATTTCGGTATACAGCATTTCGGGCAGATGGACAATGGCATGCTCCTGCGATATTCTTAGTCTCAGGTCGTACAGACCTGCAAACCGGAATTCACTGTCCATGGTTTTACAAGCTTCCCTGCATTCCGAGGACTTATACAGGATCACCGATCCGAAGTTGAAATCATCCCTGAGGCTGCCTTCCTGATAATCAATGACCGGATGAGATAAAAGCTGATTGTTCTTGTTTTCAAAATAATCGGAATAAACAATGCCGGCGTTCATGTCTTCGCAAACCTGCATCATCCTGTCAAGAGCAAATTTCCCAAGGTCGAGAGGCGATGATTTTGAATAAACGATCAGAAAATCTGTCGTTGCAACCTCCACCATTTTCTTCACCGATACAGTGGAGGCAAAACCATCCGATCTCAGATAACTGACTTCGGGGTCTTTAATAGCTGGTTCAGAAGCATTTCCCGTTATGATGAAAATCCCGGCCACAACCCCTGAGTCTTTAAGCGATTTTACTGTGCAGGCAAGTGACTCAGAATCTGAATCCGGCAAAAATGCAGTGATTTTCTTTCCCATTGTTTATTACTTTTTACTTAAGAATCTCAGAACCTGATCCATCAGCTGGTCCCTCTGTTTCTCATCAATGATTGTTTCAAACGGAAATCCCAGTATTACAATTTTATTTGCGCCATTGTAGGCAACACCTGCCGAGGCATTGTTTTCGGCGTACCTGAATGAGCAAAGAGCTCCCTTGCCGGCAGCTTCGATCGCATCAGGAGCCTCCACGGTATAAATTGAAGAAGAGTATCCGGTATTGAAACTGAACTTACCGGTAAAGGATGGCTTCGCATAATCGGTCGCATAAACATTGCCGCCTTTAACTGCATGTCCTGTCCGGGGAATAAAATGAAGTGTTTTTTCAGCGAACTTTATTGCCGTCGAATCATCATGGGTTAAAAGGTCGGTACCCACATATGCCCCTGATATAAAGAGAGCGGTTCCTTCCTGTGTTACCTGTTCTATTTTCTTCATGAATTCCGGAGTGTAGATGCTGAAATCGATCCGGGTTGTGTCTCTGAAGAACTGGGTGGATTTCTCTTCACCATAGATCAGGTCGATAACCTTATAATCGGTGTTTTCCATTGACGATGAAGTGAAGTATTCATCGGATACCGAAAAAAACGAATATCCTGCCGACATTATGGCTTTTCCATGTATCCGGGGAAAATTGAATGTATTTCCCGGAATCACCCTTCCTGCCCTGTCGGTATATGTTGCTCCCCATCCAGGTGAATCATCATCGAGCCACTCATTATTCCTGTTGAAATCATACTGATCTCCAATGGTTATAATATCATTATAGTAAGGAACTCCGTTATCGTCCCACCAGGAAATCCCGGCCAAATCACCCTTATCGATCCATGAAGGACCAGAGATACGGTCAAAACCATTCACAACCATGACATTTCCATGGTTGCCTGATTTAATCCCTGTGGAGAGCTCCTCTGAATCAAAGCTCTCGCCTCCCTTGTTAATTGCAGTGACCTTAAAACTGTAGATGGAATCATACGCCGGGAGAGCAATTTCAGCAAATTTATTCTCAACAACGAATCCATTATCAAATCCATTATCACCCGATTTTGAATAGATTTTATATTTATCGGGCATTGAAGTGGGTTCTTCCGGATCAACTGATGGTTCCCAGGAGAGCTTGACTGTATTGCCGGAGACCGGAGTAACAGCGAAAAATTTAACGGGTAAAGGCTGGATTATATAATCCCTGTTTTCAACATATGCGAGGTATTTTAATATACCCTTGTAAACCGATCTTGAAACTGAGAACCTGAACCTTGAATCGAGGTTAAAGCGCATATCTGCAAGGTTCTGATGCGAAAGAAGCTCCAGAAGCATCCCGGGAACATTTGGCCTGCGGGCTTCGGAATAAGGCCTGTCCCATAATCCCCTCCTTGTCCACTGTGGCTCAAATTCCTTCCTTATATCTTCCACTACCTGGGTCTGAATAATATCTGACATGTCCCTGCTGGCCATCCTGGATGTGCCGTCAGGAAATTTTCCGTTATCGGTGGCGGTATAAAATATTGCAAGCGACCCGATAACGGAATCACCCGGTGTGATGCCTGCATCGCTGTGGAAAGCAAGCGACAGGTCAACCGGAAGCCCAAGCCCTTCATTCAGGTAATTGACCCAGAAGCCCCTCGACTGATAGTCGTCGTTGTAATCGTTCCTGTAATTTGAAGGGGTATAAACAAGAGTATCAGGCATGCCTGCATATTGAAGCCAATACCTGGAGGCCTCAAGGAACCGGGGCATTCCACTTGTTTTCCAAGAGAATCCCGGGGAATCCTCTTTCCCGGCTGTAGTAACTTCAGGGATATTCTCATTAAGGGACTGCTGGTTCTTAATTATATCAGCAGAAGGTCGCCTGGCAACATTCCCCATTCCTCCCCCGAATCTTACTGCATCAAGTGCCAAAAAACCACCTTTACCGGGATTTCCTTTTACAATAACTGAACCGGATTTTGCATTCTTTCCGGAATTGAAATTAAATGTCCCCAGGTAGATCCATGTTTCTCCTCCCATAGTCTGATCGACAATGAATTCAGTTTTACCTCCGGTATGGGATACAATGCAGGCGGCTTCGATTTTGTTATCATTAAACCGCGGATAGGAGATATAGACGGCATAATCTCCTTTCTGCGGAAATTCAGGAATATAGGTGGCCGAGTCACCCTGGATGCGAAGTGAGGTTCCTCTTTTAAACGGGTTCTGACCCGGGAAAAGGGTGTCGGTAATACGGAAGCCCTTTTGCACTGTCTGCAAATCTCCGGTGTTGAATAAGACAAATTCAGAACCCCGGGATGAAGTGTCATTATCAACAATTACTTCGTGAGTCTGGATATCTCTTTCGCGTGGAAGAAAAACGGTCGCTCCGGCATTTTCGAGCATCCTTGTGAGATATGGAACAACATATCCCATGATTGATATATCTTCTACTGTTCCGAATAGTTTTGCACTTTGCCATTCCCATCTGTCGAGCGACATTTCATAGTAATATCCATGGCTGTGCCAGAGTGCCACAGAATTACCTGAAAGTCCATGGGAAGGGTAATCCATCGCTGCCCTTCTGACAGGCATTTTATTATTTTTCCCCAGGACCGGAAATCGTGATGAATCGACAGGGACTCCTTTTCTGAAATAATTCGGGATAAGCTGATCGATCGGATAATTGTTTGTCATTACCTCAATTCTGTAATTCCTGAATTTTCTCCCGAGCGAATTTTTAATTGATTGCATGAAGGTTTCGTAAGCATCCTCCCGGAAAGGATAGTACGATAAACCAGGCGCAAACCAGAGGGTTGCGGTTCCGGGATCTTTTCCGATAAGAACGGAGTCGAGCCTGGGTTTTGCAATATGCTCCCATTGGGTCAGCGGATTCTTCCAGTTATCAAGCCTTCTGACCAGGACCTTAGTAAGTTTATCGGAATCCTGGGAATACAAAGACTGAAAACAGGTCAGGATCAAACTGGTAGAAAATATTAAACTGAAAAGGAGAAATTTTTTCATCCATAGGTTAATCAGGTCAGAAATATAGTAATATTGATTGAATTTATCCTGTCATAAGGCTGATCATAAATCCATCATTTTTTTGATTATTTTTATTGAATTATCAAAAAGACTCTGATTATCGTAGTTATGCCTATGGAATCTTCCGCTCCGTTCCGATCGCTCAGGTTTTTTCTATGTGCCGCTATCCTTACTATCACTTCATCGTCAGGAGCACCGGTAACCGGACAGGTGATACCTGACGTTTTGAACATGCAACGAAATGACCCGGTATTCGATTCGCTCCTTGCTGCAGAGAAAACCACCAATCTGGTAAATTGCAGTGATAATCCTTCAAATAAAGCACTTCTGAGGGAACAATTTGCAAAATCCCTAACTGTTCTGATAAATAAAGACAATATAATTCCGGTAAGGAGCCTGGAGGATATAAGAATAGCTTTAGTTGAATTAAATGGGAAAAAATTCCCTGTGTACCAGGATCGTTTGCTTGATTATCATCCTGCGGATACATTCCGTGTCTTTACGGACGACGAAGAGCAGATCAGTGAAATCACCTCCTCTTTATCTGCATATGACCTGGTTATTACCGGAATATCTGGTTCCTTTCAGGATAAGGAGATATATGACAGGATGTTAAGCCGGCTATGGTGCATCCTCCATAATCTTCCGGAATCTGTAAAAACCATTATCACATATTTCGGAAATCCTGATGGCCTCAACAATGCAGATGCCTTCTTTAAAGCAGATGGCCTTGTGTTTGCATACGAGGATAATGAATATACCCAGGACCTTTCAGCTCAGCTTGTATTCGGAGGCATCGGAGCATGCGGGACCCTTCCGGCAAGAATCAATAACCAATGGCCAGAAGGTTTTGGAATTTTCACTGCGGGTAATCTAAGGGTTCAGTATGGGTTGCCTGAAAATGCCGGTTTATCATCAGAGATACTGAACAGGAAGATAGATTCCATTGCAACCATCGGATTGGAGGCCAAAGCTTATCCGGGCTGCGAGGTTATGGTTGCCAGGAAAGGGATCGTTGTATTCCATAAGACATATGGCTTCCATACCTATGAGGAAAGAATACCCGTAAGGAAGGACGATCTTTACGATCTTGCTTCGGTGACAAAAATATCTTCTACCCTTGCGGGATTGATGCTGCTCGATTCCGAAGGAAAATTCTCCGTCGACAAAAAGCTGGGCGAGTACCTGCCCGATTTCAGAAGAACAAACAAGGGTAACCTTCTAATGAAGGATCTCCTGACACATCAGGCAGGCCTGACAGCCTGGATCCCTTTCTGGAAGAAAACGGTTAAGCCTGATTCTTCTTTCAAAAGGAGAATATTCAGTTATGAATATTCTGAAAAATATCCCATTAAGGTGGCAAATGACCTGTTTATAAATAAAAATTACAGAAAGAAGATCTTCCGTGAGATCAAAAAGAGTCCGCTTGGCGAGAAAAAATATGTCTATTCAGATCTCACCTTTATTATCTCTACCGGCATAATTGATAATCTGACCGGAGAAAAATGGTATGATT
>Ga0105106_10000168_pt1 | contig 43354 bp, 36 predicted proteins | sample PPLLaktember2015_5_FD_79109 | JGI IMG/M metagenome (GOLD analysis project Ga0105106, IMG submission 79109) | Freshwater sediment microbial communities from Prairie Pothole Lake near Jamestown, North Dakota, USA - PPLs Lake P8 Core (1) Depth... | ecosystem: Environmental > Aquatic > Freshwater >... | reverse complement strand
GTTCAAGGAGGAAGTAGGGGTATTTTGGCGGGCGTAGCCCGCCAAAATACCCCTACCCTCCTACCAACTGCGTAATACCTACCATTATTACGAACTATAAGGAGTTCCTGCATGTCTGACTTATCCATCCGCAACCTGCATGTTTCCATTAGCGGAAAAGAAATCCTGCGCGGAGTAGACCTGACAGTGAAACAGGGTGAAGTCCACGCCCTGATGGGGCCTAACGGCACCGGAAAATCGACCCTGGCTTACGCCCTCATGGGGCACCCGAATTACGAGGTGACTGAAGGAGAAGTGTTGTTCAAGGGACAGAATATCCTGGATCTGGAACCCGACCAGCGATCTCACCTGGGATTATTCCTGGCGTTTCAATACCCGGTGGCAATACCGGGGGTATCGGTGGCTAATTTCTTGCGTTCAGCGATCAACTCTCACCGCAAAGCTGCCAATCCCGAGGATAAGGGAATCCCAATCCCTGAATTTCGCCGGATGCTGAAAGAACGCATGGATCTCTTGAAGATGGATCATGATTTTGCGGGTCGTTACCTGAATGACGGATTCTCGGGTGGAGAGAAAAAGCGGGCCGAGATTTTGCAGATGGCTGCCCTGCGCCCGGAAATTGCCATCCTGGATGAGACTGACTCAGGACTGGATATCGATGCGCTACGGATTGTCTCCGAGGGCGTCAACACTTTACGGGGACCAGAGGTTGGTGTGCTGGTCATCACCCATTACCAGCGAATCTTGAACTACATCAAACCAGACTTCGTGCATATCATGCTGGGCGGCCGCGTAGTTGAATCGGGCGGCGCTGACCTGGCTTTGCACCTGGAAGAAGCCGGTTACGACTGGTTGCGAGATCGGGTCGAAGCTGAAGCTTAACGGTAATTTGGAGGTATTCAATGAGCGACGATGCTGCCATCCTAGAAGGTATTGGCGAATATAAGTATGGGTTCAATGACCCAGATAATTACGTGTTCAGATCCCGGAGAGGGCTTGACCGTGCCGTAGTCGAACAAATCTCGGAAATGAAGGGTGAGCCGCAGTGGATGTTGGATTTCCGGCTGAAAGCGCTGGAGCACTTCCAGAAGCGCCCCATGCCGACCTGGGGCGGCGACCTTTCCAAGCTGGATCTGGATAACATCTATTTTTATGTCAAACCATCTGAATCCGAAAGCAAATCATGGGATGATGTGCCATCTGCCATCAAGAACACTTTTGACCGTCTCGGGATTCCGGAAGCAGAGCAAAAGTTCCTGGCAGGCGTCGGTGCTCAATATGAGTCTGAGATGGTCTACCACAAAATTCAGGAGCACCTGGAAAAGCAGGGCGTGATCTTTCTCAGCATTGAGGATGGACTCCGCCAACATTCAGACCTGTTCCGCGAGTATTTTGGTACAGTGATCCCCATCGAAGATAATAAGTTCGCGGCTCTGAATGGAGCGGTTTGGTCGGGCGGTTCATTCATCTATCTCCCCAAGGGCGTGAAAGTAGATCTGCCATTACAAGCCTATTTCCGCTTGAATCAAGCCAACATCGGGCAATTCGAACGAACCTTGATTATCGCGGACGAAGGCGCCCAGGTGCACTACGTCGAGGGATGTACTGCCCCGATCTACACGACCGACTCATTTCACTCCGGTGTGATCGAAATCATCGTAAAGAAAGGCGCGCGAGTGCGCTACACCACCATCCAGAACTGGTCCACCAATGTGTATAACCTGGTGACACAACGCGCCCTGGTGTACGAGAATGCGACCATGGAATGGGTAGACGCCAACCTGGGTTCGAAACTCACCATGAAGTACCCGTCCTGCTACTTGCTCGAACCGGGCGCGCATGGAGAGATCCTATCGATGGCGTTCGCTGGCAAGGGCCAGCAACAAGATGCCGGCGGTAAAGCGCTGCACTTTGCTCCGCACACCAGCAGCAAGATCACTTCCAAATCGATCTGCAAGAGCGGCGGACGAGCATCCTATCGCGGCCTGCTTAAGGTTTACAAAGATGCAGAGGATTCTCGTTCCAACGTGGTTTGTGATGCCTTGCTTTTAGATGATCAATCGCGATCGGATACCTACCCTTATATCGAGATCGATGCTGAAGATGTCACGATTGGGCATGAGGCGTCCGTTTCCAAGGTGGGTGAGGAACAACTCTTTTACTTGATGAGCCGCGGCCTGACCGAGGAAGAAGCTACAACCATGGTCGTTTCGGGCTTTATCGAGCCTCTGGTGAAAGAGCTGCCCATGGAATACGCGATCGAGATGAATCGCCTGATCCAGCTCCAGATGGAAGGCTCTATCGGCTAGCATGAACCCAATCTCGAGAACATTGACTTTTGAGCATCTACTTAAATAAGGTAATAGACATGACGACTCGCACTGTTGTAACACGTACCCGGCGGGCAGAACGCCAGGTTTCAAAGGATTTCGCATTCACGCGGCAAGACATCCTGAGCCTGGCAACTGCCAGTGATGCCGCCAGGTTCGTAAAGGAATACCGGGAGCACGCCTGGGAGGCGTTTGAGAGCCTGCCTATGCCCACTACCAGCGATGAACCCTGGCGGCGCACGGATTTACGCGCTTTGGAAGCCAGCGGTTTCAGGCTGCCCACTTCTCAGGATGTAGCCGGTCTTCAGGGCGCTCCTGATACGTTGCTGCATCCCCTGGTGGGTGAACGCCATGGCGGTCAGATCGTGCTGCTGCCTGGAGGCCGGGTAGAGATGGAACTCAAGGCAGACATTGCGGCACGCGGGGTTGTTTTCGCTGATTTGGCGAGCGCCGAGCGCGAGCATCCCGACATGGTGGAGAAGATCCTGGGAAAGATCGTACGCCCAAATGAAGGCAAGTTTGCGGCGTTAGCGGGTGCAATGGCCCAATCCGGCATTTTAGTTTATGTTCCACGCGGCGTAGTCCTGGATGAGCCTCTGCACAGCGTCTTGTGGGGACCGGGGAGCGGATTGGCTTACTTTTCGCACTTGCTGGTCTACCTGGAGGAAGGCGCCGAAGTGACTTATGTGCATGAGGCTGCCTCACCCACGGAGGTACAAGGCCAGACTCTGCATGCCGGTGTGGTGGAAATTCACGTTGGACCCGGCGCTAACCTGCGATTCGTTGAACTGCAATCCTGGGGAGAACATGTTTGGAACTTCAGCCATGAACGGGTGCGGGTAGAACGGGATGGCAACCTGGATTGGATTTTCGGCGCTGTCGGCAGCCATCTGACTAAAAATTTCTCGGACCTGGACCTGGCAGGCGAGGGCTCCAGCGGGCGGATGTCGGGATTTTATTTTACGGATGGAGTTCAACACCTGGACCACGATACTCAGCAAAATCACCTGGCGCCGCATACCACCAGCGATCTGCTGTTCAAAGGGGCTCTGAAAGACCGCAGCCGATCCGTCTGGCAAGGCATGATCTATGTCGCCCCAGGTGCGCAAAAGACCGATGGTTACCAGGCTAACCGCAATTTAACTCTTAGCCCGAAAGCCCGAGCTGATTCAATCCCTGGGCTGGAAATCCTTGCCGATGATGTGCGCTGCACACACGGCGCTACGGTTGGAAAGATCGATGCCGAGCAGATGTTTTATTTGCGCAGTCGGGGTATCCCAAGGGCTGAAGCTGAGCGTGTGATCGTGGAAGGTTTCTTCGATCCCATAATGCAGCGCATCCCCTTTGAAGGCGTACGCACTCGCTTCCAGTCTGCGATTCAGGATAAAATGGTATCTTCACAATAAAAGTACGACCCAAATTGTGAAGAACTATGAAATGCGATAAAATCGTGAAGTTGGACGGCGGGTAATCCCAGGATCAGGTGTCCGGCTTGCATGTGCCAACAGGAAATGGATGGATTGGGAGGCGGAATTGACAGAGCTGCACTTTACAACGGCTCCAATTGGAGAAGAAGTTTATCAGGTAGGCGATCACGTAGAAGTTCTATGTGATCACGATCGAAGTGGGGATCGCGTGCGCGATTGGCTGGTTGGAACGGTGGTCCAGGTAGACGCCAAAATGATCGCCGTTCAATTTCAGGAGAATGTTTACCTGACGGATGGCTGGATGGTTCCGGATCACGTTCTATGGTGCCCGAAATTCTCTCATAACGTGCGCATATCACGCAAGCGACGCAAGATGCGCCCACGCGCCCGATAGGATTCCAATGATCTAGTTGGGTGTGAATGCTTGAATAAGCTTGAGTAAAATCGTACTGCTTCCCAGGCGAGCAAGACCATGACATTGACTGCGACTAAAGACGCTCCATTCGACGTAGCACAGATTCGAGCTGATTTTCCCATTCTGCAGCGGGAAGTGCGACCGGGCGTACCCCTGGTTTACCTGGACTCCACCGCCACCAGCCAAAAACCGCACGCGGTGGTGGAGGCCATGGATGTCTTCTATCGTCAATCGAACGCTAACATCCACCGGGGTATCCATACCCTGGCTGAAGAAGCCACCGCTGCCTACGAAGCCGCCCGCCAACGAATCGCCAGTTTTATCGGCGCGCCATCGGCGCGCCAGGTAATTTTTACACGTAACACCACCGAATCCATCAACCTGGTGGCGTACACCTGGGGCCGCGCCAACCTGCAAGCGGGCGACCTGGTCATTTTGACCGAGATGGAGCACCATTCTAATCTTGTACCCTGGCAAATCCTGGCAGCAGAGCGCAATATTCGCCTAGAGTTCATCCCTGTGACGGAGAACGGGCTGCTGGATATGGAAGCCTATCTTCAGCTCCTTGAGCAAAGCCCTCGCCTGGTGTCATTCACCCACATGTCGAATGTATTAGGCACTATCAACCCGGCTGCCGAGATCATCCGCCTGGCGCACCAGGCTGGCGCGCTGACCCTGGTGGATGGAGCGCAATCCGTGCCGCACTTCGCGGTGGATGTGCAGGCGTTGGATGTCGATTTCTTGGCTTTTTCGGGACACAAAATGTGCGGGCCGACAGGCATCGGAGTCTTGTACGGCAAGAAGGCTGTTTTGGAGAGTATGCCGCCTTTCCTGGGCGGTGGGGATATGATCAAACGTGTCCATCTGCGATCCTTCGCTCCCAACGAGATTCCTCATAAATTCGAGGCCGGCACGCCCGCCATTGCGGAAGCAGTCGGATTTGGTGTTGCGGTCGATTACTTAAGTGGTATCGGTATGGATCGAATTGCAGCCCACGAGCATGAGCTGATTGATTATGCTTTAGAGCGCCTGGAAGAAGTGCCGGGGGTCAAGATCTTTGGACCGCAGGCGGATTACAAAGGGGGTGTGGCCTCTTTCTACTTGCAAGGGGTGCACCCGCACGATATCTCCCAGATCATGGATAGCGATGGGGTCGCCATCCGGGCTGGACATCACTGTGCCATGCCTCTGCATGAGAAATTCAACCTACCTGCAACCGCACGCGCCAGTTTTTACCTTTATAATACCCGTCAAGAAATCGACCGGATGATCGAATCGCTCTATCGAGTGAAGAAAATATTTGGCAGCAATGGATGATCTGTATCGTGAATTGATCATTGACCGCTATAAATCCCCGCTATACCGCGGTCACCTGGATCCTCATGATATCTCCTTTGAGGATGACAACCCATTATGCGGCGATCATATTCGCATCGATCTGCGTGTCAGTCAGGATGGGCGCGTGGTCGAAGCAGCTTTTGATGGTCAAGGCTGCGCGATCTCGCAAGCTTCGGCGGACCTGCTGGTCGAATCGATCCTGGGTAAATCGTTGGAAGAGGTCAAGTTGCTCACCAAGCAAGATGTTTTGGATCTCCTGGGGATCGAGCTTGGCCCTGTGCGCTTGAAGTGCGCTTTGCTTTCGTTGAAAGTGCTCAAGGCAGGCGTATACGGCCTGGGTGAAGCCAGCGACGATCTGGTCGAGTGAGCTGATATGTTCAATTACACTCGCATCGCGCCTGAAGATTGTGAGTTCATTGAGGTCGCCAGCGTTAATGATTTACCGGCTGGGGAACGCCTGTTTGTCGAGATCGACGACCAAACCATTGTCGTTTTTAACGTCGCTGGGCAGTACTACGCTATTGCAGATCTTTGTTCCCATGACGATGGGCCATTAGGGGATGGAGAGGTGGAGGGGATAGAAATTATATGCCCGCGGCATGGAGCACGTTTTGATCTTCGGGACGGCAAAGTGCTGGCTCTGCCCGCGGTTGAGGATATTCCTGCTTATCCTATACGTGTAGTAGATGGCGCTATCGAAATCGGATTACCAAAATCCGGGTGAGCGGTCCTCCAAAGAATTATGGGCAGGCCGGCTATTTTCTGCCCATCGCGTAAAAGGTGGGAACAAAAAGTACACGAGTGCCCCTCTCCCAGGCGCTGAAATATTCCTGGCGGTAGTCTTCCAGGTTGGATGTAAACTCGGGGTTCCCACTTAAATCCCGGCAGAGGACTTCCCATTCATTCTCGGTTTCGCTAAGGTCTGCTCTCGTTCGCCACTGCCCGCCCAACACACCGCTTTCGACGAGCGATAACCCCGCTTCCTTGAAAAAACCGGCTAGCTTGCGCCCCACGGTTGGATCCGCGCCTTGTTGGCGCAACGAATCCGTTTGCCATTGCCCTAAAAGCTCCAAAGTCTCAGGATAATCGATACGCCCGCCATAATCTGGTTCAGCAAAAACCATCACCACGCCGCCGGGTCGGGTGAGACGCGCCATTTCGCTCACGACCCGTGATGGCTCGTTAACCCAAAGAAGCAAGAAGTGGCACAGAACCAGATCGAATGCCTGTGATTCGAAAGACATGCAATGGGCATCCGTTTGGACCAGCAGAGTTTGCGGCGATTTGCGCATAGCCATCGCGGTCCGTTCGTGCTCCAGATCCAGACCGAAGACTCGCGAAAATTTCCCCGATAATTCATCCAACAGCACGCCGGAACCGCAGCCCACATCCAATACGCGGCTATCAGGAGGCAGGGCAGCTCGTTCGTACAGGTATGCGCGCAGGCTGGATGTCCATTGAGCCTGGCGTTGGTAACGATCGTGCCATTCGGGGAGTGCACTGGTCATGAAAGTTATTATAATTGCTCGCATGGGAGCTGAAGAGATCCAAATACGACAATGCCAGCGCGTAGGATGTGGATTGCGTTTCCCAATGGTGACCGGCGTGGAGCAAAGCGCGCGCTGTCCTCGCTGCCGGGCGGAGACGCGCCTGGTTTTGACCCGCCCGATCACACGCGAAACCTATCAGGAGACATCGTTGGAACCCGGGGTGCCAATCGACGCCTTCCTGGATAACATCCGCAGCGCATGGAATGTGGGGGCGATGTTTCGTACAGCCGATGGGTTGGGAATTCGCAGGATGCACCTGGCGGGCATCACTGCTACCCCGGAAAATGGGCATCTGTTAAAAACGGCCCTGGGGGCTGAATTCCACGTTGCATGGGATTATCACGCAGACGGTGTAGCCGCCGCTCACAGCCTGCTTCGCCAGGGTTTGCGCCTTTGGGCGCTGGAGCAGGAGGCAGGCGCTGAACCCCTGGACCGAATCCGGCGGGAGGATATGACTGGTCCAACCGTATTGGTCGTCGGAAACGAAATCAGCGGGGTCGATCCGGGAATATTAGAGCTGTGCGAGCGCGTGATCTATCTTCCAATGCACGGGATCAAACGCTCATTAAATGCAGCCGTGGCATTTGCTATCGCTGCATACGAGATATCCAATCTGGCATTTAGAGCCTAAAAAAAATTTGGAGTAATACCGGCAATTGCACCGATATTACTCCATGCTTTCCAGCGAGAGTTTCCCCGCTTGGGCGTTCCGGCTACTTCGCTTGCCAAATTTTATCCCAGGGATCGCTCAGCAGGTTGCCGAGCACTTGATTCACCCCCTGAGCGGGCAGAACGTCGCCATCCGGCTCGACATACAGCCAGGCGCGCCCGCCTCCAGATTGGGCAAGACCGCCGGCGAGCTCCAGGGCGACCGGGTTGAGCGCCGAATAAGGCACCGGTAAATCCCAAACCAGTGAGAAATGCAGCTCATCTGCCTGATTGCGCAGGCGCTGCAGGGGCTCTTCCAATTCCGCTTCAGCCGCGCTGAGAGACAAGGCGCTGACGCCCATGGAAGAAAGGCGGCGCAGCAGTTCAGGCATGCCAGCGAGGTTTTGCGCTGTCAACGTGAGGTGCACCGCCGCGAAGATATCAGCCGCCAAAACCAGATCGAGCGCCTGCCAGGATGCTGGAAGATTGGGCTGCAAGATCAGCATCAAGTGATCCAAACCGGTTTGCAACAGGTTATCCAGGTAAGCGGCATCCGCCAGGCGCAACCCGTCGGTGAGCAAGCCGCTCACCTGCCCGTTGGATTCAGCATGCTGGATCAGGTTGGGCAGGTCTTCGCGCAAGGTGGGCTCTCCGCCGGTGAAGATCACATGCGGGATGCCAGCCTCCCAGGCTCTATCCAGAATACTTTTCCATTCACCCGGCGCCAGCTCGCGCTCGACGCGCTTGGTAGGAGCGGCTTCCGCGTCCGCTCCTGGGGGTAAACGGTAGGTGATAGCGCAATCCAGGCGCAGTGGCGCACTGAGGTGGGCGGAATAAGGGGTTATGCGATCGAAATCCAAAAAAGTGACCGGGTCGAGGTCAGGAGTTTCCACAACCGAGAGCAGGCGGTCGGCAAGATTGAGGTAATCCTGGCGGGCGCGCTCTGGGTCCACATTGTAATGAGAGCTGACCTTTCGCGCCACCTTATCGGCAGGAGTGTTATGGACAAAGTGATAGGCGTATTCTGTGGCAGTCTCATTCAAGTGCAAGACCGTAGCGGCGTTGATGATGAGCATGCCGCGCCCATCTGGCTCCACACGCAGGTGCAGTCGATAATTGCGCGGGTCATCCGGCGGGGCCTGGTAGTGGTATATACCCGGCTGGATGTTTGCGCTTTTGGGGAATAAGCGTTCCAAGAGGCTCATCGGCGGTTCCTATCCTCGATCACAATTCAAATTTTAATGGGCAGCCCCCGCCGCATTCTGGCAGCAAGGCGCATCCATGACATTTTTGTGGGATATTCTGGCGTTCCCGCAAGGAAACACACAGCGAGTGGTTCCAAATCGAATCCCAGGAGTCGTGCAGCAGGTTGCCAACGGGTCGATAGTAAGACTGGCAAGGCAGCACGGCCCCATCGGGCTCAACGCACATGTTATACAGGGCGGCGGTGCAGCCCTTGACCCCCAGCTCGAGCTGCATGGGATCAAAATGGCAATATTGGGTGGGGGTGTACCAGATGAGGCGCTGCCCGTAATGGTCAGTGCGCTCGCGCGCCAGCTCCAGCAAAGGCGGCAGGGCGCTCTCTGCCAGGCCGGTGCCCACGCTGAGCCCATGCCCAGAGTAGATCAGGGCATTCAAACCGACAGTGGGCACGCCCAGCTCCCCCAGGAAATCGAGCGTGCCGCCCAGGCAAGGGCTGTTTTCCTCCAGCATGGTGGTGTTGGTCATCACATACAGCGGTGTATCCAGAGCATTGCGTAAGCCGGCGATGGTTTGCTTCCAGGCTCCGCTGGAGCGCACCATCTGGTTGTGGATCGAGGGGATGTGCGATTCAACCGTGATCTGCACGTGATCCAGGCCCGCCTGCACCAGCCGCCCAAGATAAGCGGCATCGCTCAGGCGGCGGGCATTGGTGTTGAGACCGGTGATTTGTCCGTTACGCTCGGCGTGGGCGATCAACTCCGGCAGCGCCTGCACCAGGGTGGGCTCGCCGCCGGTAAAGACAACATGCGGGATGCCCAGCTCCCAGATTCTATCCAGCACTCGCTTCCATTGATCGGTGTCCATCTCGGGAAAGGTGCGCGGGCGGTCATTGTAGCAGTGGGTGCAGTCATTGTTGCAACGGTAGGTGAGCGCCAGGTCCATGCGGTAAGGGGCGGAAGGGCGGGCTGAGAAAGGCATTACGGTATCCACTTGCAGATCGTGCAGCGGGCAGGCGCCATCCGGGCGGATCAGCTCATCGAGCTGTGCGTGGAAGTGCGTGTAGTCAGCCTCCGCCTGAGCGAAGGGTACGCGATAGGCCTGGGTAATGGCTTTCAGGGCATCCTGGCGCGGGGTATCTTCCAATGCCAGGTGCGCCATGAAGGCGGCAGTGGGGTTGAGGTGCAGCACCCGGTTGGCATTGACCAGGACCAGACCGCTGCCATCAGGGTCGATGCGCAGATGGATGCGGGCGCGTTCATGCTCGCTTTGGCGCGTGTAATGGTAGAGCCCTATGGGAGCGCTGAGGGGTGCGGGGGTCTGGATTTTTGATATTAGATTGAGGATTGCAGATTGAAATCTTCCACTGAGACCCATTATTTGCACCTATATCCGATTTACCTTCCGCCTCCGGCGCAGGCGCAAGCACAACCGGCGCAAGCGCAAGCACAGGCGCACCCACCACCGCCGCTGCGCCCGCCGCCGCCGCTACGACCGCTGCTGGTGGAAACAGGGACAGGGTTGGTCTTATTGGTCACCGAGCTGGTGAAATCGGTGACATTGCCGATCACTTTGGAAGAGAAGTTCTGCACCCCATTGACCACCGAAGCGGCGAAGTCTGAGCCGGGCAGGTTAGGCAGGGAGATGCTGCCACCGCTGCTCATGGCAGGTCCCGCAGGAGCCGAAGTGGCGGCGCGCCCGAAACTCGGGTCGTAACGATTCCACCACATGGGCACAAAGACAGGCCCGCCGGTGAAGACACGCCGGGTGCGATCGTCGTAATCGCGGTCGAGCATGGTCCATTCCATGACCTCGTCGAATTTCTGGCTCTTCACTTCGGGGGTGCCGGCAGCCTCGACCTGAGCCCAGGCTTTCTCGGTAATCTCGCGGTAATAGGCGATGGTCTCTTTGCGGCTGAAGCCCTTCAATTTTGCCGATACGCTCTTCACCAGGTTGATGGTGGTCTCTTGCAGGGCGCGGCGGCGCTGGGTAGCGCCTGAAAGTTTAAAGGCATTCAAGAAATCTTGCTCATACTCGTGCAGTCCCTCTGGAGCGGGTTCGACCACATCCAATTTGAGCGGATCGCGGGTGACCACCGTTGCAGCGTCTTTCTTGATGACAGCAAACAACAGCATGGTGAGCACTTTATCCAGCGGCTGTTCCAGCAGGATGGCAGCCTCTACCGCAGTAAGACCGCGCTTGATGCCATGCCCTTCGATGGAGATTTTGGGAGGGAAGTATTGCGTGCGCCGGCGGAAAGATGAATAAAACGAAAAGGCGATGATGGCTACGAAGAACAGCACCATCCCCCCGCACAGCGAGAAACCGATAAAATCTTCCTGGCTGACGCCCAGCATCTCGAAGATGCTCAGGGAGGCGATGGCGGAGGCGGGCACGTACTTGCGGGGGAAGGATGCCCCGAAGAAGTATTGCGAGTAGGCATCGGAGAAGGTGTTGCGCCAGGTATAGATAATGCGCCCATCCTGGTCGAAACCTGTCTCCGGTTCGCTGGTCCAGCCGCTTGGGGCGGCATGCCAGCGCGGCTCTTCGGGCTGTACGCCGGGCGGAAAGTGGAAGGTGACCGAGAGATCGGTGGAGCCGCTCACGAACTGCGAGCCGAACCAGTTGGGCGAAAAGACAGCGCTGGTGTAGTTTGAGTCGTCTCGATCGGGTCGCAGCACGCCGCGCACGGTGCCGATAAAGACGTGAAACTGACCGCTCTGCCCAGGCTGGATCGCCAGGCTGCCCAACCCTACCGCCACGCCGTAATTGCCGATACCCTGGTATCCTGATGAAGAAATATCGCTCAAAGGCTGCCCGTCCACATCGGCAAAAATGCTGCTCTCGTCATACTTTCCATTCGGCAGACCAATATCGACGTAATCGATGGGCGCGCCGTAGCTGCTGTTGTTGAAGTCGTACACGTAATCGATGGAGCTGGTGCCGTCTTCATTCCAGTAGACGTTAACTTCTTCACGCTCTACGTCAAAATACAGGCTTTGCGCCTGGGCGAGCGCCGGGATCAGGATCAGGACCAAAGCCAGGGCAATTGCGAACCATCGTCTTTTCATGTCTCACCACTTGGGTTCTTCAGTAAGCTGATAGGTCGTTTTGCAATAGGGACAGTTGACCACCGGCGCGCCAGCGACCATCTGAATATTATCCATGGTCAGAACGCCTCCACAAGACTGGCATTTCAGCGAATCCAGGTTCACGTTGGCGGGCAGGTCGATGTTCAGCGTGACGTTTTGGGTGGTGGTTTGATCGGCGGGCTTGCGGCGACCCGCGAACCAGATCAATCCAAAGCCAATGGCTACACTGACCAATCCGACCGGAATCCAGCCGACAGAGCCCTCAGGACTGAATGCCCCCCAGATGAAGAGCACGCCAAAGAAGATCAGAATAGCAGCTGCGATGTAGGCGATGAGTTTTCCTGCAGTCATGTCACCTCGCTTTTTAGAACTGGTCTCAAAAAGGTTAATGGGTGTGTAGGCGGCGGCGAAGCCGCTGGTTTATTCGACTTTAAATAGATGTACGTAAATCGTACCGGCGAGTTGCCGTAATACGGTATATAGTGTACTGATTTTCCTTAGAGATGACAAATGATTTTATTCCTGTATTTGTCATATTTCTAAATGGAATCGCCCCCTTCCTGGTCGTAAGGGAGGAGCGGGAAATTCCCCGGCAGGCGTCGGAAGGCAACGAGCCGCAGGGATGGGGGGGGATGACGCTATCGAAACAGGGCCAAATGGGTTGCGGGTAAGCTGAGCAGAAACCAGTACAGCAAGGCGGGTGCATCTATCTGGGATGTTGATCCAGGAGGGCGGGTATCTGTATCAACATATCGTTGCGCACGGCGCGGAAGGCTTGCATGATCTCACCTGGGCTACCGGCGGCTTTGGCTGGGTCGGGGAAACCCAAATGCACCCTTCGCCCTGGGCCGAGCCACAGCGGGCACTCTTCCGCGGCGGAATCACACACTGTCACCACCAGGTCGAAACCCTCCTGGCGATAACGCTCGACAGACTTAGATTCCCCCTGGTGCTGAATGCCGATTTCCAGCAGAGCCTGCAGAGCCTTCGGGTGGACGAAACCGGCGGGATGGGTACCCGCGCTTAGGGCCTGCCACTCCTGCTTCAGGCGCGCATTCACAATGGCTTCAGCCATTTGAGAGCGGCAGGAATTCCCCGTGCATAAAAATAGAACGCGTTTCATTCTTCAGTCTGTCCCAGTCTCGTCATCGGAGGAGGACAGCTCTTTCATTTGACCGGTGACCACGTAAATCGTGCGCTCGCAGATGTTGGTAACCCGATCTGCCATGCGCTCCAGGTTGTGGGCAGCCCACATGAGGTAATTAGCGCGATCGATGGTGCTTGGATCGGAAAGCATGATGGTCACCAACTCACGATAAACCTGGTTATACAGGGCGTCGACAAGGTCGTCTTCCTTAGGAATGGAGCGGGCGGTCTCAGCGTCGTTGTTAACGAAGGCGCCTACGGCGCGGTGGAGCATATCGACCACGATCTCCGTCATGCGCGGGATATCGATGAGCGGCTTGACCGGGGGTTGGTCGCCCATCATGATGCAGATATTGGCAATGCCCTTGGCGTAGTCGCCCATACGCTCCAATTCACCGATCACTTCCAGGATCGAAGCCAACAAGCGCAGATCGCCCCCCATAACGGGCTGCTGGGTGGCGATGGTGGCGATCAGCTCATTTTCCAGCTCGAAGCGCTTGGCGTTGATCTTTTTATCCCCTTCGTACACCTGGCGGGCAGCCAGTACATCGCGACGTTTGAGGGCATCTACGGCTTCGATGGCAGCGCTCTCCACCAGGCTATCTAACACCAATATCTCATCGAGCAAGTGACGAATTTTCCTATCCAGGGTTATTCTTGTCATGTTGCGAATTCCTTTCTTGTGCGCTGCAATTATCCGAATCGCCCGGTGATGTAATCTTCGGTCATTTTCTCACGCGGGTTGGTGAACAGCATTACGGTAGGACCGTATTCCATCAGATAACCGGCGCGATTTTCGTCCATCGTAAAAAAGGCCGTGAAATCCGAGACCCGCGCAGCCTGCTGCATGTTATGGGTGACTACAATGATGGTGAAGTTTTCCGCCAGTTCACGCATTAGTTCTTCGATTTTGAGGGTCGCAATCGGATCCAAGGCTGAAGCTGGTTCATCCATGAGAATGATATCAGGTTGTACGGCAATCGCCCGGGCAATGCACAGGCGCTGCTGCTGACCGCCGGAAAGGGATAGACCGCTCTGATCCAGTTTGTCATGGACTTCATCCCAAAGAGCTGCTCCGCGAAGCGATTCTTCTACCAGATTATCCATTTCCAGCTTAGAGCCTTTGAAACCATTGATGCGCGCCCCCCAGGCGACATTTTCGTAGATGCTCTTTGGAAATGGATTTGGTTTTTGAAAAACCATGCCGATGCGCCGGCGTACTTCGACAGGGTCTACCCCAGGAGCATAAATATTCTGCCCATGATACAGCACTTCTCCTTCGGTAAAAGCTGTTGGGACAAGTTCATTCATGCGGTTAAAGGAACGCAACATAGTGCTCTTACCGCAACCGGAAGGTCCAATGATGGCTGTAATTTTTTGGCGTTCGATGGGTAAATTGATCTCGCGAACAGCCCTGAATTTACCGTAATAGATGTTTAAGTTGCGCGCCTCGATGGCATAATTCCCGTTAGGGATTGGGCCATGGTTTGTTCGAAGGGGCTCAAGTTTGGGGATATTAGTGATCATGACAGTCTCCTACTATAACGGTTTCGCAGCAGCACAGCCGCGGCATTTAGAGTGAGCAATAAAACCAGCAAAACGATGATGGCGGCTGCAGCGACATTACGAAATTCGCTTTGCGGTCGGGAAGTCCACTGGTAGATCTGGATGGGCAAGGTGGTGAATTTATCAAACGGGCTGCTGGGGTTCAGGGTGATAAATGTCGCCGCGCCCACAACGACCAGGGGAGCGGTTTCGCCGATTGCGCGCGAGATCGCCAGGATGGTGCCCGTCAAGATCCCGGGGAGAGCTGAAGGCAGCACATGGTGCCAGACAGTCTGCCATTTGGTAGCGCCGAGGCCATAACTGGCCTGACGCAAGGATTGCGGCACGGCGCGAATAGACTCTTGCCCATTGATGATTAATAGGGGCAAAATGAGCAGCGCCAGTGTGAAACCGGCGGAAAGGAGCGTGCGTCCATTGGCGGTTGCTGGATCGCTGAATCCAAATACAGCGCCGCTGGTAAATGGCTCTAAATTGCGCACGAATATGGCAAGCCCGAGCATCCCATAAATGATCGAGGGGACGCCCGCAAGATTATTGATATTGGTTTGAATGATGCGGTTCACCCAATTCGTGGCAGCGTATTCCTCCAGGTAGATGGCCGCGCCTACACCCAGTGGGAATGCTACCAGGATGGTGATGGCGATCGTCCAAAGGGAGCCTAGGATGGCAATGCGAACACCGGAATTGAAGGCAACACTCGATTGAGTTGAGGTGATGAAGCGCGGGTTCAGCCACGAAATGAATTGCAGATCAGCGGATGGAAATTCCTGGGCAATTTGGGAAAAAATTTGTTCACGGTTGAAGAGTGAATCGCGCAATGACCAGGTGCCCACAACCTGGGGGTTAATCACTCTTTCCAACACCAGTCCATATACATTCTCGCGCGAGCGTTGGGCGAAAGGCTCGTCGCGTTCGAAACGCCGGAACAAACCAGCCGATATGTGCTCTTGTAAGATAGTGATTAAGGTCTCTTTGGGCAATTCCTCTAGGGGAATGCCATCCACCGCCAGGGATTCGGGTGCAATTTCATTTTCAAAGGCAACATAACCAAACGAGCTATTAAATATGTTGATGAGAAGCGCGGTTAATGTGAGAATGCCCGTTATGGTCGAAACCTGGAAAATCACACGCCAAATTAACCCAGTCCGCTGCCGGCGGGGTAAATTCGAGGCATTTTCTTTCAGAAGCGACCCGGTTATTTCGGGCAGCGATCGAGCGTCGTTCATTCGTACACCTCCCGGAAACGCCGGATGATACGCAGGCTGATGATGTTGAGGGCCAGGGTCATAAAAAACAGCATCAGGCCAATGGCGAATATGCTGTTGTAGTCGATTGAATCGTAGCTCAGGTCTCCACCACTGATGCGGACGATATGCCCGGTCATGGTTTCAGCAGATCGGAACGGATTAAAGGTGAAGTTGGGACCCGCGCCAGAAGCGATGGCAACGATCATGGTCTCGCCAATGGCGCGCGAGATTCCCACGATGATGGCGGCAGCGATACCCGATATTGCAGCCGGGAGCACAATCTTAACTGCCACCTCCAGCTTGGTAGCGCCGAGCCCATAGGCGGCTTCACGCAGGGAGCGCGGAACCGCGCTGAGGGCATCTTCACTCATCGAGCTGATCAATGGCAGGATGAGAATTCCCATCACAATGCCCGCAGATGCGGTATTGTAAATTTCAACCACCTCCTGACCGAAGATCGAGCGCAGCAAAGGGGTCATAAATGTGAGGGCGAAATACCCATACACCACGGTGGGAATCCCAGCCAGGACTTCCAGAGTTGGCTTCAGCAGGCTGCGGGCGCGCGCGGATGCATATTCGCTGAGATAGATGGCAACCGCAAGACCTAACGGCAGGGCGATCAGCATGGTGAACGTGGTGGTCATCAGGGTGGCGTTTACCAAAGGCCAGATGCCAAATTCCAAGATTTGGGGCTGCCAGCGGGTTCCAGTGAGGAATTCCACCAGGCTGACCTGCTCACTGCTGAAAAAGAGCATAGCCTCTTTGCCCAGCTCGTAAACAATCCCGATAGTCGTCAGGATAGAAAATGCTCCGCAAAAAAACAGGAAACCCTGGATGATTGACTCACTGAAGCGTGGTCGCTTGTGCAGATTCACGGATCCAGGCGATGTGTGTATTTTAATGTCGGCTCGAGATAAGTCAGAATTCAATTGGTCTGCCATTCTGCATGCCTTCTTGTTCTGCAAGCGAAAAACGGATAACGCAGCCATCCCCGGCTGCTCGAGGAGCAACCGGGGACCCGGGGAGGAAGGAGAGAAGTACCTGATTTACTCAAGCACCGGCCTAGTTCATGGCATCCAACCAGGCCTGACGTGCAGCATCCAGAGCCTCGGTGCTGGCAGGGAAGTAGCCCACATCGAGAATTTCCTCATTGACATAGGTCAGGAAGAAGTTGATGAATGCGGCGACCTGCGGTTTCTCTTTCATCACACTGGGATCCGAGTAGATGAACAACGGGCGAGCCAGGGGGTATTCATTCGACTCAGCAGTTTCTGCGGTGGGGGCGATGCCATCAATGGACAGTGCTGTCAATTTGCTGGCATTTTCCTGGTAGTAGGCAAATCCAAAGTAGCCGATGGCATAGGGGCTGCCTTCCACGCCCTGGACCAGGACATTATCGTCTTCTGAGAGCTGCAGGTTCTTGGCTTCCAGAAGAGCTTTTTCACCTTTACCCTTATCAGCATTCTCATCCTTGACGTATGCGGGGTCCATGACGGCTTCAAGGAAGTAATCAAAAGTGCCCGAATCAGTACCTGGGCTGAAGCGCAGGATCTCTTCCGCTGGCCAGGCAGGATCGACATCCGACCACTTCTCAGCCGAAGAAAAGATCAAGGCGAGCTGGTCTAAGGTCACATTGGTCACGAAAGTGTTTTCCTTACTGACTACGACCGCCAGGGCATCCGTTCCTACCCGGAACTCAATGGGTTCACGGCCGATGGCGCGGCAAGATTCCACTTCGCTTTCCTTAATGGCACGGCTGGCATTGGCAATATCCGTCTCGCCAGCCACGCAGAAGCGCTCGATGCCAGCGCCTGACCCGATGCTATCGATGGTGGGATTCCCGGGAAAGCCTTCATCCTTGAAGCGTTCCACCATACGTTCCGCCAGAGGGTAAACGGTTGAACTGCCAGCTGAAACGATCGAACCGCTCACGGCAGCGGGATCGACTTCTGGGAGCATCCCCGATTCCATGGGATGTTCCTGTGCCGGCGCTTGGGTCGGTTGGGTCTCTTGTTGGATAGCGGGGTTAGGTGTGGCTGCACTCGCACAGGCGGTGAGCAGCATGGCTACCAGGGGTAAACCAGATAACCATAAGTTTTTTGGGCGTTGCATTAAATATCTCCTCCATATATGTTATATCTTAAATGTTTTGGATCATTGGGAGTCGCCGTGGTGACGGGAAGATGTGGAGGTTGTTGGCGGGCGAAACCCGCCAACAACCCCACATATAGCCCTCTACCCCGGAAAATCCCATAGAACCAATGTTTTCATATAAGGAGGATATCACGCCATGTTTAACACCAAACCAAGACGCGGTTAACAATCTTTCAAGGCTTTGTAAATGATTCGTTAACAAACACGGGCTGACCGCTGCTGGCACTCTCCTTCAACGCCAACACCGTGAGAATGTGCTTGCGTGTCTCCTCCAGGCTGAGAGCGTTTGGTTTTCCATCCAGGATAGCAGCCTGCATGTCTTCCACTTCGCCGGAATATAACTCCTGCTTTGGAACGGGAACCTCTCGCTTATCTCCATCGGGTGAATAGAAGGTCATGTGCCGGCGCCCGTCATCCATCCCGAGGAATGGACGCCGCAGCTCCAGGCGACCTTCGGTACCGAAGACTTCTGCCAAAGCGTAGGAAGGGGTGCGAAACGAACAGGAGATCTGGGCTAATCTGCCGCTCGAATAACCCATTTGACCACCGAAGATTTCATCTACCTGGGTAGAACCAAGCCATTGTGAACCAAAGACCCAGGCAGGTGGTTCTCCGAGTATAAACTGGGAAAGGCTGACCGGGTAGACGCCCACGTCCCATAACGATCCCCCGCCATATTCCGGGATCATTCGCACGTTTTGTGGCTCATGGAGGGAAAAATTGAACGTCGATCGAACCAGGGTGATCTCACCCAGGCGCCCTGAGCGCACCCAATCGGCTGCAATCCTGGTTTGGGGATGGTGCAGATACATAAAAGCTTCTGCCAGGCAGCGCTTATTTGCCCGGCTGGCTGCGATCATTACATCGACTTGCTCCAGCGTGATGGCGAAGGGTTTCTCGCACAGCACATGCACACCAGCCTGTAAGGCGCGGATGCTCCATTCGGCATGCAGGTGGTTGGGTAAGCCAATATAAACAGCATCGATCGCACCGGATTGGAGCATATCTTCATAACTGCCAAATGCCTGGGGGATTTCCCAGTGTTTGGCATAGGCTTGGGCGCTTTCCGGGCTGCGACTGGCAACGGCTTCAAGGCTACCACGCCGGGATGCCCGGATCGCCGGTATGAGGCGGCGGTTGATATGTGCAGTGGAAAGCAACCCCCAGCGAACTTTATCCATAGGTACTCCTCCTACTCATAATAGAGAAAACTTGAAACCCCATTGCAGAATTGATAGGCTTTTTTCGGTCTTTTATTCTATCTAATTTTAACTCGCGAATATATAATTGAAATAATTCGTTAAAAGTAATCCTGGGGTCCATTTTACTGACTAGAAAATCTATGAATTCAAAACTCAATGTACTGCTGATTGAAGACTCGCCGCAAGATGCTGAGATGATTCTGCGCGAATTAAGGCGCGGCGGTTATGAGGTGACTTGCCGCCGGGTGGTGAAGATCGATGATGTGCGTAGATTGATGAAGGAGCAATCCAACTGGGATGTTGTGCTGAGTGATAATCGCTTGAATGGTAATACAGTTCTGGATGAGCTGGCTATCTATAAAGAATGTGGTTGTGAAGTCCCCTTTATCGTGGTATCCGAAACATCGGATGAGGAATTGGCGATATCTGCGATGAGCGCGGGGGCGCACGACTATGTTTTGAAGGATCGTCTTTCGCGCCTGGTACCCTGCATTCAGAGAGAATTGTCAGCCTCTGAAGGGCGGCTTGAGCGTAAACGCATCGAGAAAGTCCAGTCTGCGCTCATCCGGCTCTCCCAGGAGATGGTTGGATCCAGCAGCCTGGATGAGCTGCTCAAAATGATCCACGCGGTTGTCAGCGGATTGATGCCAGCGAATAACTTCTACATCAGCCTTTATGATGAAAACAGCAAGTTGATTTGGTACCCATATTACGTTGACGAATTTGACGAACCCCCGCCGGCTGAGCCTCTCGGTCGTGGTCTGACTTCCTATGTTTTGCGTACAGGCAAGCCACTACTGGCTTCACCGGAGGTTTTCGATGCTCTGGTAGCTTCTGGTGAAGTTGAGACACAAGGAGCTCCATCGATAGACTGGCTAGGCGTGCCGCTGCATTACGGCAATAGACCTATTGGCGTACTCGTTGTGCAAACGTACACCGAGGGAGTGCGCTACAGTCTGCAAGACCAAGAAATACTGGAGTTCGTGTCCACCCAAATCGCCCTGGCGATCCAGAGAAAGCGAACTGAAGAGGCCCTCGAGGCGGAAAGCCGCTTTAGAACCGCAATCGAAAATTCCAATATGGCAGGTGTAATCGCCACAGACCTGGAAGGACGGCAATCTTACGTAAACCCTGCCTTCTGCAGGATGGTGGGATGGAGTGAAGCCGATCTTCTGGGGGCGAAACCACCTTTCGTTTATTGGCCCCCAGAAGAGATCGAGGCAATCTACGAAGCATTTAGCGTTACAACGGGTGAAGATGCTCTGCCGAGCGATTTCGAGCTGCGCTTTCAGCGCAAAAACGGGGAACGCTTCGATGTGTTGGTTTTGGTAGCGCCGCTTACGGGTGAGGGCGGGAACCTGCAGGGCTGGCTTTCATCGGTGTATGATATTACCTCTCGCAAGCAAAGTGAAGAGGATATTCGACGCCAGAAAGCACGCGCCGAGGCGCTGGTGCGCACTGCCGAACGGTTAAACGCCCGCCTGGATTTCAAGAAAGTTTTAGAAATGGTGTGTGAAGAAACGGCGCGGGCGCTCAACGTGCAGGTGGCGAGTATTTTCTTGCACAATGCCGAGGAAGATCAGATCTACGTGGGCGCAGGTTATGGTTGGCCTGATTTTTATTATCAATTGCACCAGCCAGTTAACTTGAATTCCCTGCAATCTCTAATGCAACACAGCGCCGATCTATTCTACGTTTCAAACCTGCAAACGATTACCAGCCAGGAAAACCTGAGCTTGTACAATCGACTGGATGTACGCACGGCTGCAATGGTGCGAATGGTGCAAGGGGACCGCCTGATCGGATTCCTGGCGGGATTTACGATCGGAGAGCAACGGGATTTCAGAGATGAAGAACTTGCCCTGCTCAAAGGCCTGGCAGATCAGGCGATCCAGGCAATTGTAAATTCCCGATTGTTCGCAGAGATCGAACGCCGCCTGGACCAATTGCACGCCTTGCATTCCGTCGACCTGGCGATTAACGCCAGCCTGGATTTGCGTGTTACCCTGAACATCCTATTGGACCATGTCATCAAGCTACTGAATGTGGATGCGGCTGACGTGCTGCTCTTCAACCCAACCACCAAAGATCTGGAAGTGACCATCAACAGAGGTTTTCATAACCTGACGAATAAAAAAGCCTGGATGCAGCGACGCAATGGCTATGCCAGCCAGATCGTTGTGGATCGGAATTACCTTTTCATCCCCAGGATATCGGAAACCAAGGCGGGAACAGGTTTTCAGGACCTGCTGGAAGATGAAGGTGTGGTGGCTTATTTCGGCATTCCACTGGTTGCCAAAGGTCAGGTCAAGGGAGTGCTGGAAGTTTTAGCCCGAAGCGAAATAAAGCCAAATACGGAATGGCTGGAAATGGTCGAGTCGCTGGCAGGGCAGGCGGCAATTGCCATTGATAATGCGACTCTCTTCGATCAATTACAGCGATCCAATGCCGACCTTGTGGCAGCTTATGATTCTACATTGGAGGGCTGGACGCGGGCGCTCGACTTACGCGATAAAGAAACCGTAGGGCATACCCAACGCGTGGTGGATTTGTCGCTACAATTAGCCCGCAAACTCGGCTTGCGTGAAGAAGAACTGGTTCACATCCGTAGAGGCGCTTTGCTCCATGATATCGGAAACATCGCTGTGCCAGACTTTATCTTGAGAAAACCAGGACCGTTGAGTGCTGATGAGTGGGAGATCGTTCGCCAACATCCTCATTACTCCAACCAAATGATATCACCCATTGCCTACCTGCGCCCTGCCATCCATATTCCTTATTGTCACCATGAAAAATGGGACGGAAGCGGCTACCCGCGCGGTCTTAAAGCGGAGCAAATCCCTCTGGCAGCACGTTTATTTTCGATCGTAGATGTTTGGGATGCATTAATGAGCGACCGCCCGTACCGCAGCGCCTGGACGGCCGAACAGGCGCGCAATTACATCCTGGAACAGTCCGATAAACAGTTTGACCCTAAAATTGTGCCGCTCTTTTTGGATCTCGTATAATCTAACTTTAAACCACCCATCTTGTCATAAATTAGGATATGTGTTCGTAATAATATAGTTATAAATGTCACTTGTCGACAAGTGACATTTTTGCTATATTGTTTGGCGTAACGGTCTACCTTTATATCGGCAGCAGATTCGACGCGCGTGATCTATGAAAAGCCCCTATCCTGTTGGTGCGCCATGTAAGCAGGAAATCGTTGGCATGTTCCTGTATAGACCGATCCTTCAGGAGCCCATCGAAACATAACGATCGGGGTGATTCGGCGCCGCTGATGCGATCCTATCACCCCGAAAAATTTTTAAAGCGACATCCACACAGAATTCTCAAGAGCCATCTTTACAAGGGAGAATACAAAAAGGAGACGATATGGAGACACTAACCCTGGAGCTTCCCACACTCTATGGCGATCACCATGTGATGGAGGTACGGCGCATCCTGCTTGCCCTACCGGGCGTCAAGGATGTTTACGCCAGCAGCGCTTTCCACACGACGGAAGTGAGTTATGACCCGAATCAGGTCGATCCGAGTTCCATCCACGCGGTATTGGAGGAGGCCGGATACCTGGGAGATATGCCTACGCCGGTAGAAGCGGACACGGCAACCTACTTAAAGGATCAATCGAATACCTACTTTCGCCACACAGAAGTTTACGAAAATGTGCGCTCAGCGGTTAGCTTTGCTCAAAATGTTGCCTATCAAGGCAGGCCTTTGTGGCCTTGCCCAGGTATGGGCCCGATCGCAACGCAAAAAATTGAGGAGGAATAGGATATGGCAAAAGGTAAACGATCTTACGAGGAGAGATCATCGGACCCTGCAGCTCAAGCGATGTTGATCCGGGCTGATGAGCTGGGTATCGGCACGGCTTTCAGCCGCGCGGATGATATGGTGCCATGCAATATCGGCGGGGCTGGAATGTGCTGCAAAATATGCGGCATGGGACCTTGCCGGTTAACCAAAGACGGCCAGACAGGTGTTTGCGGTGCTACGATTGATACGATCCAGGCGCGTAATTTAATTCGGGCGATTGCGGCAGGTGCTGCCGCGCACTCAGATCACGGAAGAGACATGGCTTTCACGCTCAAGGCGGTAGCCAATGGAGAGGCGGAAGGATATGTGATCCGGGATGTAGCCAAGCTGCGTATCGTGGCCTCCAAGTATGGGATTCCCATCGAGAAACGCTCGCCTCAGGAGATTGCCAATGACCTGGCAGACCTGTACATCGCCCAGTTCGGACAGCAAAAAGGTAAAGTGGCGCCGGTAATTACAGCGCCCGCCAAGCGACAAAAGCTGTGGGAAGAAACCGGGGTCATGCCGCGCGGAGTGGATCGCGAGATTGTAGAGTGCCTGCACCGCACCCATATCGGCGATGACCAAGATCCCGTCCATATCTTGCAGCACGCGGTGCGTACAGCCATATCCGACGGTTGGGGCGGTAGCATGATCGCCACAGATATCTCGGATATCTTATTCGGTACACCTGCGCCCATCTTAGGTCAGGCCAACCTGGGCGTGTTGAAAGATGATATGGTCAATGTAGTGGTGCATGGGCACGAGCCCACTTTGAGCCAGATGATTGTGGCTGCCTCCCAAGACCCGGAGATCATCGAATATGCCAAAGCCGCTGGAGCAAAAGGCGTGGCCCTTTCGGGCATTTGTTGCACAGCCAATGAAATTCTGATGCGCCAGGGTATCCCTGCTGCGGGCAACTTCTTACATCAGGAATTAGCGATCTTGACTGGGGCTGTGGAAGCCATGGTGGTAGATGTGCAGTGCATCATGCAAGCCCTGGTCGAACTGGCAACTAACTTTCATACTCAGATCATCACCACCTCACCCAAAGTGCGAATCACCGGCGCGCTGCATATTCAGTTTGACGAGCACCACGCGCTGACCATCGCCAAGCAGATTTTACGCACTGCTATCGATAATTACAAGAACCGTGGAAATATTCACATCCCGCAGGTGCGCGAGGATCTCATCCCAGGCTTCTCACACGAATACATCAATTACATGCTGGGTGGTTCTTACCGGGCCTCTTTCCGCCCGCTCAATGATGCCATCATGTCTGGAAGAATCCGCGGTGTGGCAGCTGTGGTTGGATGCAATAACGCACGTAGCCAGCAAGATTACCTGCACACCCACGTGACAGAGGAGCTACTCAAGCAGGATGTGCTGGTCGTTGAGACAGGTTGTGGCGCGATTGCTGCTGCCAAATTAGGCCTGTTATTGGGAGAGGCCGGGCTGGAGAAGGTGGGTCCTGGCTTGCGGCAGGTGTGCGAGACGGTAGGGATCCCGCCGGTGCTGCACATGGGATCGTGTGTGGACAACAGCCGGATTCTCACCGTGTTGACCCAGATGGTTGAGGAAGGCGGTCTGGGGGACGACATCGACCAGATCCCGGCGGTTGGCCTGGCTCCAGAATGGATGAGCGAAAAAGCGCTTTCCATTGGCACCTACTGCATGGCATCGGGGGCCTATGTCATCTTCGGGGGTTCCTCGCCGGTAAGTGGTATGCCGGACCGCGTCGCGGATAGCGATATCGTTTCGAATTATATCTCTGAGGGTTGGGAGAAACTGTACGGCGGAAAGATGGAATTTATCGCCGACACCGATGAGATGATCCGGCGCACGCTGGCGCATATCGATAAGAAACGCGCCGCCCTCGGTCTACCCGAATATAACCCCACTCGCTTCGGGCGCAGTGGTGACGAGCGCATGCTCGAACTTGAGAGTCTGCCGTTGGCAGAAAAGCGCGAAGCCCTGTATGGGGTAGCAGCGGACTGATGATCTGGCTTGTGAGACGGGTTGCGCGCCAGACCTGCGCATCACGGATCACTTAACACGGAGGAACTATGTCTCGATACATTGCAACACGTGCTATCCGCGGAGCCAATGCACTGGTTACCGAAGCGGAGTTGATGCTGGATAAGGCGATTACGGAAAAGGGTGCGGAAACGCCGGTATCTTTTCCAAACACGGCTTATTACCTGCCGTTGATATTTGGTATGACAGGGGTCGCGGTCGAAAACCTGGGCCAGTTGAAACCGGTGTTGGAACATGCCCGTGAACTCCTGCATCCAGCGCCTGCTGGACGCCATTGGACTCCCTACCTGGGTGAGACCTTGGATAGCGGCATGGCGACCCTGCTGGCGGCCGAGACAATCGAAGCAGTACGTTTTGCGTATAGTCTACAGCCAGAAGTCGTCCCCGGTTTCCACCTGGCTGGTGGAACCGCTTTCACCAGTCCAAATGGCGGCGGAGGCGATGGGAGCGCGAACGGTCACTTGAATGGACCGATCGATGACATCCAACTGCGCTCGTGGGGTATCCAGTTGGTGGACGGGCGCATGCCAGGCTTTGCTGCCATTGTGGGCTGTGCCAAATCCAATGAAGTGGCGGTCAAGATCGTGCGCGAGCTACAGAGGCGCAATATCTTATGCTTCCTCTCTGGAAATGTTAATGGGCGCAGCATCATCCACCAATTGATGGAAGAGGGCGTGGAGCTGGGTTACGATACATACACCGTGCCTTTTGGCACGGACACGATCAGCGCCATTTATGCCCTGGGTTTTGCTACCCGCTCGGCATTAACCTTCGGCGGCTTGAAAGCCGCCCAGGCGCGTGAAATCTTGCTGTACAACCGCGAACGGGTGTTTGCCTTTGTCCTGGCTCTAGGCGAGGTGGATGACCTGAAATATGCTGCAGCCGCCGGGGCGATCAACTTCGGTTTCCCGGTGATAGCGGATACGGTGATCCCGGAAATCTTACCCACGGGGGTTACCCGCTACGAGCATGTCGTTAGCATGCCCTTCAATGAAATCGAGGGAAAGGATGACCTGGAACGCGCCGAGCAATTGGTGCAAAAGTGCATCGAGGTGCGCGGGGTGAAAGTGAAGGTCTCCAATGTGCCTGTGCCGGTGCCTTATGGCTCTGCATTCGAAGGCGAAGTGGTGCGCAAGAATGACATGCGCGTCGAATTTGGCGGCAAATACTCACGCTGCTTCGAATACCTGCGCATGGCCGCGCTGGATGAAGTGACCGATGGCAAAGTAGAAGTAGTCGGTCCAGGATTCGGAGAAGTAGATTCCCAGGGTCATATGGATATGGCTATTGTGGTCAAGGTGGCTGGACGCCAGATGCAGGAAGATTTTGAGCCTGTGCTCGAAAGGCAAATCCACTATTTTGTCAACGGCGCCTCCGGCATCCAACACATTGGTCAGCGAGATATTGCCTGGATCCGCATCTCGAATAATGCTGCCGAAAAAGGCTTCAACCTGGAGCACTTTGGCAAAATCTTACACGCGCGCTTCCATGCTGATTTTGGGGCCATTGTGGATAAAGTCCAGGTGACGATTTATACTCACCCCGATCAGTTAGCAGGCTGGCTAGCAAAAGCGCGCGAGGCGTACGACTATCGCAATAAGCGCCTGGCAGATCTGACAGATGACCGGGTGGAAGAATTCTACTCTTGCACGCTGTGCCAATCCTTCGCCCCCAACCATGTGTGTGTGGTCAGCCCGGAACGTCTTGGTTTATGCGGAGCGTATAACTGGCTGGATTGTAAGGCTTCCTTCAGTATCAATCCCACCGGCCCGAACCAACCGATTAAACTCGGCAAGCAATTGGATGGCATAAAGGGCTACTGGACCGGTACCAACGATTATGCCAAGATCGGCTCGCATGGCGTGGTGCAAGAAGTTTCGATGTACTCGATCATGGAAAATCCCATGACTGCCTGCGGGTGCTTCGAGTGCATTGTGATGCTCATTCCAGAAGCCAACGGCGTGATGGTGGTCAGCCGCGAAGACACCAGCATGACTCCAGCGGGCATGACTTTCAGCACCCTGGCGGGCATTGCAGGCGGCGGTTTGCAGACACCTGGCGTGATGGGTGTAGGCAAATTCTACCTGGTGAGTCCGAAGTTCATCTCGGCAGACGGCGGATTTAAACGCGTGGTTTGGATGAGTAGCGTGCTCAAGGAGAGCATGGCGGATGAATTCAACGCAGTAGCACAGCGCGAGGGCGATCCGGATTTAATTTCAAGAATTGCCGACGATCGCAGCGCTTCGACCGTGGATGAGCTGCTCGCCTGGATGGAGGAGCACAATCATCCGGCTTTGACCATGGATCCTATCTTTTAATGCATGCCATGACAGGGGATTGATCGCCAATCCCCTGTCCATTCTTCACCAAAAACGATGGCAGATATGCAGTCTACTTTATTGGTGCGGGATCTGATGACCGTAGGTGTTGAAACGTGCACGCCCGAAATTACCGCTATTGAACTCGCGCGCAGATTTCTGGTGGAGGGCCTGGAGGAGATCGTTGTGCTAGAAGAAGGCAATGCCTTGGGGGTAATCGGGCGCGATGAGTTGGTGAAAGCTTATCTGAGGGAAAATTACAGCACCCTGACCGGACGCGAGATCATGCGTGAAGGTGTGCCGCAAGTTCCCCCGGACATCCCTTTGAGAGCCGCGGCCCAGGTGATGTTGGACATGAAGGTGCGCGCCCTCTACCTGATGCACCATGCTGGCGGGATAGAGTACCCGGCCGCAGTTATCACTTATTGGCATCTCTTGCGGCACCTACAAGCACAACGAGAGGATGATCTGAGGGATTTGGGTATTCACGCTGAGCGGCAATCACCGGTGCAAACCTTTATCCAGCGCCGAGATGCTGTCCGGCAGGCGAATTTGAGCAAGCAGAAATAATTTGGATTTGGATCAAAAATTAAAGAAAACAGGAGTAAAAACCCATGCCTATTGAGATACCGGTCGATAAATGGCCTGGTTCCGTCCGGACCATAACCCTGGGAGCCACCAAGGCCGATGGAGGCACTCGCAGCCATACGATTACCGTAGGCGGCGAGAAGGCGCTCCCCTACATGCACTTTGAAAGTGAGATGCCCAACCGCCCGGTGGTGGCATTGGAAATTAAGGACCAATTGCCCGAAGATTGGTCCCCCTTGCTCTTAGAACTGTGGGGAGAGGCAGCCAAAGATCCAGCGAGCTGGGCCAAAGCTGCCGAAGCGGCTGGGGCAGATTTGATTGTGCTGTATTTGAGCTTAACCGATAAATCTGGCGGACCCAACACACCTGAAAATGCCGTGGCGGCTGTAAAAGCTGTTCTGGCAGCTACGGGCTTGCCGCTCATCGTATTTGGACCGGGACAGGCAGAGCTGGATAATAAACTCCTGGTTCCCATCGCCGAAGCCACAAAAGGTGAGCGGTTGGTTTTGGGCATATGTGAAGACAAAAACTACCGCACGATCGTAGCGACTGCAATGGCGAATGGTCACCTGGTGAGCGCTCGCACGCCTATGGATGTTAACCTGTCAAAACAGCTGAATATCCTCATCAGCGATATGGGCCTGCCTGCTGACCGGATTTTGATGGATCCGACGACCGGCGCGCTGGGTTATGGGATTGAATATGGCTTTTCGGTCATGGAACGCTTGCGCCTGGCGGCTTTGCAGGGCGACGCAATGACCCAACTGCCCATGATCGTCACACCTGGCTTCGAAGCCTGGAAAACCAAGGAATCCAAGGTGGGGGAGGGTGTTCCAGCCGCCTGGGGCGAATGGCAGAAGCGGGCCGTAAATTGGGAAGTCCTCACCGCCACAACCTTGCTGGAATCGGGCGCCGACATCATTGTGCTTCGCCATCCCGAGTCTGTGAAGCAGGTGAAAGCCGCAATCGATGAATTGATGGCTGTACCCCAAACAGCGTGAGATTGCTTACGCAGCGCGTAGACTAACGAAGCAAACTTGTGGCTCACGCATCACACTATTCGGAGAATTGATTATGGCACTCTCTGGCATTCAAATTTACAAACTATTACCACAGACCAACTGTAAGGAATGTGGATTTCCAACCTGCCTGGCATTTGCCATGAAGTTGGCTGCCAAGCAGGTCGAGCTCTCAGCCTGCCCATACGTAAGTGAAGAATCCAAATCGCAGTTGGCTGAATCAGCGGCTCCTCCCATCCGCCTGGTGACATTGAAATCGAACGGTTTTGAGGTAAAAGCGGGGAATGAGGTGGTCCTGTTCCGCCACGAAAAGACTTACTATAACAAACCCGGAATTCTAGTGAAAATCCAGGATAACCTGGATGCTGGGCAAATCAAGGCTGCGCTCCAACCCGCGGATGTTTTCGTTGTGAATTACGTGGGTATCGATCTAACACTGGATGGATTCGCCGTAGAATCTGTCAGCGGCAATGCAGACCAGTTTGCTGCAGCAGTGAGCGCGGTACGGCAGGTAAGCCAGCGTCCCCTGGTTTTGATCAGTCGCGATCCGGCAGTCATGGCAGCCGGTTTACGGGCTGTGGATGGAGAGCAGCCCTTAATTTATGCTGCGGACAGCACGAATTGGGAAGCGATGACTGAGTTGGCAAAGCAGCATAAGACTTCCCTGGCAGTTGTTGGCGATTCCCTGGACGGCCTGGCAGAATTAACCGAAAAGATCAAGGCGAAAGGTGTGGAGGACCTGGTATTGGATCCTCAAGGAGACGGCCTGAGCGCTTCCTTAATCCGTAATACCCAGATCCGCCGCCTGGCTTTGAAGAAAAATTTCCGCGCCCTGGGTTACCCGGCGATTGCTTTTCCCGTCACGCTCGCGGCGGCAGCGCAAGCGATTACCAAATATGCCGGCTTTATCGTACTGGATAGCTTTGCACCCGAGCTGGTATATCCGCTTCTGGTCTTGCGCCAGAATATCTACACCGATCCGCAAAAACCAATCCAGGTGCAGCCGGGTGTTTACGAGATCAACAATCCCAAACCGGAAGACCCTGTATTGGTAACGACCAACTTCAGCATCACTTACTTCAGTGTGGCCAATGAAGTGGAAAGCTCTGGGCTGCCAGCCTGGCTGCTGGTGACTGACGCCGAAGGTATGAGCGTGCTTACGGCTTGGGCGGCAGGCAAGTTCGATGCTGAGCGGATCGCCAAAGCCGTCAAGGGCTTCAATCTTGCCGATAAAGTCAGCCGTAAGCGCGTCGTGCTGCCGGGCCATGTAGCAGTGCTCTCCGGCGAGCTGGAGGCCGAGCTGCCTGATTGGGAAGTGCGTGTGGGTCCCCGCGAGGCGGTGGATATCCCGAAATTTATGAAGCAGGCCTTATAAAAAAGATCTGGGCTTGCATCCAGTATAGAATACAGCGGCACGCTGCTGGTATCCGTTTATGACCGATCATCTGGTAAAGTTCGATATTTCCCCGGAGGCCATACTTGTTCCGACCGGCATCTTGCTGGCTGATGCGGCACGCCTGGCTGGAGTGGAGATATCGCAGCCTTGCGGAGGGCAGGGGCGTTGCGGGCGGTGCACAGTCCAGGTTATTTCTGGGTCTGTGCGCCGCCGCAGCGTGCTTCGCCTCACAGCTGAAGATGTGGCGGATGGGTATGCGCTGGCCTGCCAGACGGTGGTCGAGGGCGATGTCACCGTTGTTGTACCGCCCCAGGAGAAAATCGAGCGCCGCCTTACCACGGATCGCACCGTTGCAGAAGTAGCCGTACCGCTGGGTTATGATCCCCGCTTCTCGCAAACGATCCGCCGGGCGCCGCTTACCCTGGTGGAGCCCAGCATGGACGATCAAACCGATGATTGGAGCCGTCTGCAAATCGCCTTGCGGCAACAATCGGGGGTGGGAGAAATACAGGTTTCCCTGGGACTGCTGCGCCGCCTGGGAGATATCTTGCGGGCTGACGATTGGCGGGTAACTGCTATCTTTGACGCTGAATCCTGGGACTGTCCTGAATGCCCGGCGCGTTTGATCGATGTACTGCCTGGTCACATTGACTCGTATGCCCCGTTGTGGGGGGTTGCAATCGATATCGGGACTACAACCGTCTCACTTTGGTTAGTGGACCTGGCAAGCGGGCAGGTACGCGCCCAGGTAGCGGAGTACAACGGGCAGATTGCGCGCGGGGAGGATGTAATTTCCCGCATTATCTATGCCAGTAAGAATGGCGGGAGCGAACATCTGCGCAACCTGGTGCTCGAAACGATCAACGATTTATTAGAGACAGCCTGCAAGCGCGCTCAGGCAAATCCGGGCGAGGTGGTCAAGGCTACGATTGCAGGGAACAGCACCATGATGCACCTGCTGTTAGGCATACCGGCTACCAGCATCCGGCTGGCTCCCTTTGTAACCGCTGTGAACCAGGTCCCCTCGATCACTGCCAGTCAGGCGGGATTGAAGATTCACCCGGATGCAACAGTGGATTGCTTGCCGGGGGTCGCCAGTTACGTTGGCGCGGATATCACCGCAGGTGTGTTTTCATCGGGTACGGATGATAGCATTGACCTGACTCTTTTCCTGGATGTGGGCACCAATGGGGAGACGGTATTGGGCTCCCGCGAGTGGTTGGTTACCTGCGCCTGTTCGGCAGGTCCAGCGTTTGAGGGTGCAGGCGTGCGATTTGGAATGCGCGCCACCAAGGGAGCCATCGAAGAAGTCTGGATCAACAGCGAGACTTACGAACCAAGCTACCGTGTGATTGGGGGTGTAAAGCCACGCGGTTTATGCGGCAGCGGTCTAATTTCACTGCTGGCGGAAATGTTCCTGACTGGTGTTATCGATAAAGCTGGCAACTTAAATGGCAACACAGGGACGGCGCGTATCCGCGAGGGTGAACATGGCATGGAGTATGTTGTCGCCTGGGCAAACGAAAGCGCAGAAGGTGTGGATATAGCCATCACACGGGTCGATATCGACAACCTGCTGCGCGCCAAGGCCGCCATTTACGCCGGCTTTAGCGTCCTGGCTGAGAGTGTGGGTGTAGAGCTGAGCGATGTAAGGCAGGTGCTCATTGGCGGCTCTTTCGGCAAATATATCAATGTGGAAAAAGCCGTTCAAATTGGGCTTTTACCCGATATGCCGTGGGATCGATTCCAGTTCCTGGGCAACACATCCGTCCGTGGAGCGTACCTGGCGCTCCTGGACCGAGAAGCGCGAACCCGCATCCAGCAGATCGCCTCTCGCATGACCTACATCGAGCTTTCGGCTGACAACAGTTTTTATGACGCTTTCATGTCGGCAATGTTTTTGCCCCACACGGATCTAACTCGTTTTCCGAGCGTGGAAGCCGCAATGAGCAAGGGTTAAAAAGGTAATAGATCGATCCTATAATCGAAATAGATGAACGAAGGAGACGACCCATGTATATCCTCGGAGAAAATATACACATAATTTCTGAAAAAGTAAAAGAGGGCCTGGCGAACCGAGATGCCAAATTCTTCCAGGATTTGGCTGTACGGCAGGTGGAAGCAGGAGCTCAAGCGCTGGATCTAAACCTGGGGCCGCGCAAAAAGGATGGCGAAGAGGTTTTCCCCTGGATAGTGGGGATCGTGGAACAGGTAGTGGATGTGCCGCTCAGTTTCGATAGCACCAATATCCTTGGGATAGAAGCTGGTCTGAAGAAAATCACAAAAGCCCAGCCGATCATCAATTCAACCTCTGCAGAGCCAGAACGCCTGGAGAAGGTCCCGCTGCTGGCAAAAAAATATAATGCGCGCCTGGTCGCTTTGACAATGGGTTCCAGCGGTATTCCGATAGCCGCGGATGAGCGCGTCAATATAGCCTTGGAGCACCTGATCCCGCGCATGATGGAGATCGATTATCCAATGAAGGACCTGATTATCGATCCACTGGTTTTGACCGTTTCAGGCTGCCAGGAGTATTGCCCGCACCTGATCGAGGCTGTACGCACGCTCCAATATGCCTGGGACCCTGCCCCGACGATCTCGGTGGGATTGTCTAACGTCTCGAATGCAGTCCCGGCTGAGAACCGGCCCCTGATCAACCGCACCTATTGTGCGATGCTCATGGGAGTGGGATTGCAGATGATGATTGCCAATCCGTTGGATGAGAAACTGAAGGAAACCGTGCGGGTCATTGAAGAGCGGGATGAATCGACCCCGGTAGGCCGATTGTACATAAAAATTGCCGACCACATCGCTGCCATGGAAGAGCCTACCATCGAAGACGTCGATTTGAATGACCCCGAGCAGGTCGCTATTTGGAAAACAGTTCAAATTCTGTTGAACAAGGTCATTTACGCGGATGCTTACCTGGGCCAGGAGGCCGTGGCTTAGCATCTATCTAAAAAAGATTTAGGGGTGTGGCTTTAGCGAATGATGGACATGCGCAGCACACCGATTCTGTAAGGAGGAATTTTATGCCAATATTTACACCAGGACGTCGTTGGCAACCGCCATACTTGCCATTCAAAAAAGAACCATTGGGTGCCCGTGCCCTGGAGTCTGTTGAGCGTATGGTGAAGGGCCCGTTGTTCGGCTGCCGGATGTGTGGTAACTGCTTGTTGCAGGAAACCGCATTCATTTGCTCGATGGAATGCCCCAAGGGCGTGCGCAATGGCCCTTGCGGCGGGTCTACCCCGGAACGTTGCTATGTGGACGAGACCCGTCCATGCATCTGGTACCAGATTTACGATCGCGCCTTCAAGATGGGCCGCGAGGAGATGCTGCTGGAAGTCCTGCCCCCCTTGGATTGGGATAAGGTTGGCACCGAAACCTGGGGTGATGTGATCCAGCAAGTGCAGAAAGTGGGCGCTCGGAAATTCATCGCTGGAATGCTCAATAAAGATGAGGCAGCTCGCAAGGAAAACTGGGATGCAGTCTTTAAACCCGTGCGCCAACCGGATTGGTGGCAGGGCGATGCCGAATACCATGCCCCTGCTTATAGCGAGCCAGTTTCTGAATTGGAGCGCCGGCTGAAGGCTGGTGAGTTCGTGGTCACCAGTGAAGTAGCCCCACCGATGACAGTGGCTACCAAGAAGTTGATCGAGAATATTGACCTGGTGAAGCCATATGCGGCCGCGATCAATTTTACTGACAGCCCCTCGGCGACCCCCCGCATGAGCAGCTGGGCGTGCAGCGCATTGGCGATCCAACACGGAGCCGAGCCGGTGATGCAGATTGCCGCCCGCGACCGGACGCGAACGGGTCTGCAAGCCGAGGTATTAGGCGCCAATGCCCTGGGCGTGCGCAATATTCTGTGCCTGTCGGGCGACAGTATGAAGATGGCGCCGGAACCGCGCGGCCGGATGGATGTGATCGATCTCGATTCGATCCAAATGCTATGGATTTTGCGCCGGATGCGCGACGAGGGTAGATACCTGGATGGGCGCGCCATTAAATTCCCACCGAAATATTTCCTGGGTGCAGCAGCCTCGCCGTTTGCCTCGGAGCCGCGTTTCCAGGCCTTGCGGGAGCACAAGAAGATCAATGCAGGCGCTCAATTTTTCCAGACCAATCTGGTCTTTGACCCGGATGGGCTGGATGTGTGGCTTAACGAGCTGGCGAAGCGCGATATCATGGATAAGGTATACATCTTGATTGGCATCACTCCGCTCAAGAATCTCAAGATGGCCCAGTACATGCATAACGAGGTCCCCGGCGTGTTCATCCCCGAGAAGCTATTGAAGCGGATGGAAGCTGCTGGCGATGGGGCGGCGGAAGAAGGCGTCACAATTGCCCTGGAGTTGATCGAGGCGGTAAAAACCAAACAAGGCGTGAATGGCATTCACCTGATGGCGGTGGGTTGGGAGGAGATCGTTCCACGCATCGTCACCGAGAGCGGTTTGGCTCCGAAAGGCGAAGCCGCACGGGTATAAAGGCAATCAAGGGGAAAACTGGTCAGCGGCCCGTTAGCTGGCGAAGAGTTCAGTGGACGCAGGTCTCCAGGAGACCTGTGTCCACTTTTTATTCGTTTGCAGAGCGTGGGGAAACCAGCACTTTGTCTACCCGGTAGCCATCCATATCCACCACCTCCAGGCGCCAATTCTCAACATCCAGCGTGTCTCCGGTGTTGGGGATGCGTCCAAGCTGAGCCATGAACAGGCCTCCCAGGGTTTCATAATTGCCCTCGTCTTCGCCGGGCAATTCGTTCAGCCGCAACAAATCCTTTATTTCTTCAACCGAGAGAATGCCATCCAGCAAGAGTGAACCATCGGGACGGCGGACGATCTCGGGCTCGCTGTCGCTGCCTGCTGCAGGCAGCTCGCCCACGATCGCCTCGAGGACATCATTGATTGTCACTAAACCTGCGATGCCCCCAAATTCATCTACGATCAGAGCCAGATGATGCCGGGCTTCCTTGAACCGTTCGAGCACTTCCAGAGCGCTCATCGCTTCCGGGATGAAGAGCGCCGGGCTTACCAATGGGGGGATGTCGACATGTCCCAGGGCGCGCAGCTGAGCAAATAGATCCTTCACCCTCACGATCCCCAGGACGTTATCGATCTCCCCTTCACACACCGGAAAATGCGAGAATCCGGACTCCTGCACCCGACTGAGATTGACCTCCAATGGGTCCTGGATGTCCAGCCATACGACGTTCGTCCGGTATGTCATCACGGTGCTAACTTTACGGTCTGCCAACCGGAAAACCCGCTCCATAATCTGGCGCTCGGCCTCCTCGAAGACGCCCTCACGCGTGCCCTCAAAGATCAACATGCGAATCTCCTCTTCACTTACCACCGATCCACCCGTGGATTTTACATTCAGCAGGCGCAATGCGCCTTCAGTGGAAACGGTCAACAGGCGGACGAAGGGGTTTGCGAAACGTGAGAGGACCATCATTGGCGGCGCAATCAGCGCGGCCAGTCTTTCGGCATTGCTCAGCGCGATGCGCTTGGGGACCAGCTCCCCAAACACCAGGGAAAGATAGGTGATGACCAGAACGACACTGCCAACGCCAATCACCTGGCTGTAAGGGGCCAGGAGGGGCGAATTAGCCAGCCTTGCACTGATTTGTTCAGCAATGGTTGCGCCTCCAAATGCCCCGCTCAGGATACCGATTAACGTGATCCCAATCTGGACGGTCGACAGGAAATGCGTGGGGTCTTTGCCCAGCTCTAAGGCCGCCAGGGAGCCACGATTGCCTTCCTGCGCCTCTTGCTGCAGGCGCGTTTTCCGGGAGGAAACCAGGGCCATCTCAGACATCGCAAAGATGCCGTTTGCAAAAATCAGCAAAAGAACGATGAGAATTTCGAGAGGGATTAGATTCATGGATTTATTTATCCGTATAATTTGGACCAGGGTGATCAGTATCTATCCGAAATATAAAAGGTTGTGGGGCGTGTGGCGGCGCAAAGCGCTGCCACACACCTCGCCCACCCGAATTTTCGGGTAGGTGCTAAATAAATCATATCATGAGTCGTTTCTAATTTAATTCGTAAGGAAATTGTAAGCAATGATTGGTAGACTCAAGCTATCTAAAAGTTGATTATACTTATCCTATTAGAACTTACGTAGTTGGAGGGGTTATGAGGATGTTTGGGCGGGCGTAGCCCGCCCAAACATCCTCAATTTCCCCTGAACTGCATGACATCGAAATAATTTAAATGACGAAGGGCAAGTTGGCCATAGAGACTGTCCATTTAAAGAGAGCAACGAGATGGTAAAAATACAATCTTCGGAAATTACACCCGAGCATGTATATATCAACCGGCGGCAATTTATGAGATTGGGCGCCCTGGCCGTTGGAGCCGCGGCCCTGGCAGCTTGCGCCAGAAAGCCGATCCAATTCGAGGAGCAGAGTTCCAATTCTGCAGGAGCATCAGCCGGAGCAACAGCCGCGAATCCTCCCGTAGACGGAGCTGCCCGAGACGAACTGGGCGATCCGGCGAACAGCTATGAAGATATCACTCACTACAACAACTACTACGAATTTTCCACCGATAAAGAAGCCGTTGCCCGGTTATCGGAAAACTTCGTCACGCAGCCCTGGACTGTAGAGGTAGGCGGATTGGTAAACAAACCGCAGACTTTTGGAATCGATGACTTATTGAAACAGTTTCCTCGTGAGGAGCGGATCTACCGCCTGCGCTGCGTCGAGGCCTGGTCGATGGTGATCCCCTGGCTGGGTTTTCCGCTCAACCAGCTTTTGAAAGCGGTTGAACCCACCTCGGATGCCAAATATGTGCGTTTCGAAACGATCTACGATCCGGAACAGATGGCGGGTCAAGAAAGCCCCTGGTATAACTGGCCTTATATCGAAGGTTTGCGATTAGACGAAGCCATGCATGACCTGGTGCTGCTGACCAGCGGCTTGTATGGCAAAGATCTCCTGCCGCAGAATGGAGCCCCGCTGCGGGTGGTGATCCCTTGGAAATATGGGTTTAAAAGCATCAAATCGATCGTCAAAATCGAACTAGTAGCGGAGATGCCCACCTCGCTGTGGATGGCAGCTGCATCGAACGAATATGGATTTTACGCCAATGTGAATCCAGACGTGAACCACCCGCGCTGGTCACAAGCCTCAGAAAGGCGCATTGGAGAACTGGGTAGACGCAAGACCCTGCCTTTTAATGGGTATGCTGAAGAAGTAGCTCCTTTATACGCGGGCATGGACCTGCGGGTAAATTATTGATGGATGATTGGGATGGGTGGCGCAATGTCGGGTTTTAGAGCCTGGTTGGGGAAACAACACTATACGCCGTTTCAATTGCTGGCGCATGCCGGCGCGCTTTTCCCGCTTGGATGGCTGATCTTCGATGCGGTTAACCAAGACCTGACCGCCAATCCCATCCAGGATATCACTTTGCGCACAGGCAAAGCTGCCCTCGTGTTGTTGGTGCTCTCACTGGCAGCCACGCCAGCCAATACCCTGCTGGGTTTCAAGCCAGCGCTCAAGGTACGCAGGGCGCTAGGCTTATATGCCTTTCTGTATATCAGCCTGCACTTCTTGACGTTTGTGGGATTGGATTACGTCTTTGATTTGAGCCTGATCTACGAGGCTGTCTTTGAGAAGCGTTACGCACTCGTGGGCTTTACGGCGGGCTTGCTGCTGCTGCCTCTGGCTCTGACCTCGACACGGGCTTCGATGAAAAGATTGGGGAAAAACTGGAAGCGGTTGCACCAACTGGTTTATTTAGCGGCACCCTTGGCAGTCATTCACTATGTCTGGTTGGTCAAATCAGATATCCGCCAACCGTTGGCATTTGGGGCTGCGGTTCTACTCTTGCTCGCTGCCCGGCTGCCACCCGTCAGACGAGGTGTCACTTTGCTGAGAAGCCGGGTGCAACGGCGAGGTCTACCTGATCTCAGGCGCGCCGAAAACTCTTGACAGGCATCTGAAATTTCCATATACTCATTTTATGGAAACGGTTCCAAGTCACCTCCAGATCATCCGAGAAATCATCCGGGTGGTTGGTGTGGCTGGGGACCGTATTTCGCGTCTCAGGTAGCAACCGTCAAAATAAACTGGTCGACTGCTAGGCATGGCAAGCAGGTTTATCCACTCATTGAACGCAATTAAGGATCGATAATCGATGAACGAACAGGACCCGCTTTGGTACAAAGATACTGTATTCTACGAAGTGTATGTGCGCGCCTTTCACGATTCGAACGGCGATGGGCACGGTGATCTGGCAGGGCTGGCTGGCAAATTAGATTATCTGCAGGAGTTAGGGGTGGGCTGTCTTTGGCTGCTGCCGATCTACCCATCACCATTAAAGGATGATGGCTACGATATTGCCGATTATTATGGCATCCTGAAGGAATATGGCAGTGTTGAGGATCTGCGAAATCTTCTGCAAGCTGCGCATGCGCGCAGTATGCACGTGATCGCTGATTTAGTGCTCAACCATACTTCCGACCAGCATCCGTGGTTTCAAGCTGCTCGAACCAGCCGCAACTCTCCCTATCGTGAGTATTACGTGTGGAGCGATCGAGACGACAAGTATGCCGAGGCGCGCATCATCTTCCTGGACACGGAAAAATCCAACTGGACCTGGGATGAGACTACCGGACAGTATTTCTGGCACCGGTTCTATTCTTCTCAGCCGGACCTGAACTACGATAACCCGGCTGTGCGCGCCGAGATGCTCAAAGTGATGCGCTTCTGGCTCGATTTGGGGGTGGATGGATGCCGCGCAGACGCGGTGCCATACTTGATCGAGCGGGAGGGCACGAATTGTGAAAACCTACCGGAGACGCACGCCTATCTAAAGGAATTGCGCCGCTATCTTGACGAGCATTACCCCGGTAGGCTCCTTTTATGTGAGGCCAACCAATGGCCCGAAGACGTACGCCCCTATTTTGGCGATGGGGATGAGTTTCATATGGGTTTTCACTTCCCGGTCATGCCGCGTATTTATATGGCGCTGCGAAAAGGAGATGCCAGCCCGCTGCAATGGATTCTAGAGCGCACGCCACCCATTCCGGAGACCTGCCAATGGGCAACTTTCTTGCGCAATCACGATGAGCTGACCCTGGAGATGGTTACTGAAGAGGAACGGCAATGGATGTGGCAGGAATATGCTCCCGAGCCACGCATGCGGCTAAATCTCGGCATTCGCCGCCGGCTGGCGCCTTTGCTGGATAATGACCGGCGAAAGATCGAGCTGGCATATTCGCTGCTCTTAACTTTGCCTGGATCGCCTGTGTTGTATTACGGCGATGAGATCGGAATGGGGGATAACATCTGGTTGCCTGACCGCCATGGGGTTCGCACGCCGATGCAATGGGATGACTCACCGGGGGCAGGTTTTTCCAAGGCATCTCCGGATGCTTTTTACCTGCCGCTGATCTCTGATCCACAATATAAGCCCGCAAAGGTGAATGTACTGCAACAGCGCCGAGATCCGGGATCGTTATATCATCAGGTGCGCCGCATGCTGGCGTTGCGCAAAGAACATTCTGCATTCAGCCGCGGTGAATTCTCCTGGGTGGATTGTGGGCAAGCATCGATTGCAGCGTTTTTGCGGCAGGGCGCTGGCGAGCGATTGCTGGCGGTGCATAATGTGAGCGGGGAGCAGGTAACCTTCCATTTGCCCCTGGAATATGGGAATGAGCGGCGAGACTTGTGGACGGGTGAAATGGCAAAGGGCAGCGAGCTGGCTCTACCTGCCCACGGGTATCGCTGGTTTTTACTTCCAGAATAACTGGATTATGTTCGCTGGCAAAGTGAAAACGCCTTTACCAATAGAAGTTACGCAGTTCAGGGAATAAATGGGGGTGTGTGGGCGGGTTACACCCGCTCACACACCCCCTTCCCCCCAACTGCGTAAGTACTAACTAATCTGAATTTGAGGAAACCCAATGACAGAATTATATGGTGGGATCGAGGCAGGGGGGACGAAATTTGTGTGTGCAATTGGCAGCGGCCCGGAGGATATCCGTGCTGAGACCCGTTTTCCAACCACCACCCCGGAAGAGACCATGGGGCGCGGCATCAACTTTTTCAAAACGCAACAAGGTGAGTTTGGCCCCCTGAAAGCGGTTGGCATTGCAGCTTTCGGCCCGGTGGATCTAAATCCAAGTTCCACCACTTTTGGGCATATAACAGCAACGCCTAAGCCGGGTTGGTCCTGGGCCGACCTGTTGGGCACGATCTCCCGAGGCCTGGAAACGCCTGTCAGCCTGGATACGGATGTAAACGTAGCTGCCTATGGAGAGGGTCGTTGGGGGGCAGCTCAAGGCTTAGAAAACTTTATCTACCTGACGATCGGCACGGGCATCGGCGGGGGGGCAATGGTCAATGGGAAATTAGTGCATGGATTGGTGCACCCAGAGATGGGGCACATGCTCTTACGCCACGACCGTGAGCGCGATCCATTCCCGGGATCTTGTCCTTTTCACGGGGATTGTTTTGAGGGTTTGGCTAATGGCCCAGCCATACAAAAGCGTTGGGGCCAGCGCGGCGACCAGCTGCCCAGCGATCATCCAGCCTGGGAGCTCGAGGCGCATTATCTGGCATTGGGTTTGGTGAACTTAATTTGCACGTTATCTCCGCAGCGGATTATCATGGGTGGGGGAGTAATGGAACAAAAGCAGCTGTTTCCCATGCTCAGGCGTGAAGTGTTGACGCTGTTGGCAGGCTATGTTCAGCACGCAGATATCCTGGAAGGCATCGAACAATATATAGTTCCGCCTGGTTTGGGACCACGCTCCGGTATTCTGGGAGCGATTGCTTTAGCCAGGTATACATAGAGGCCAGCTTATGCCAGAGAAACCATGGATAGAGCGACAGACAGCCTTGAGCCTGGCGCGCCTACTACCCAGGCTGGAAGAACGGTACGCAGTTTCGCAAAAGGGGCAAGCCGGAGAATGGCAGGTGTTCAGGAAAAGGCTGGAATTCAATTTTCCGGCTTTATTCGAACTCTATTACCACCTCTATTCCACGCGCTATGATTTCTTTTATTACCTGGAAGATCTATTGGATAGCCTGGCGCGTGCGTGGCGCGCGCGGCCTGATGATCTGAAATGGTTGGATGAGAGACGAGAGGCACAACCACACTGGTTCCAATCGAACCAGATGTTGGGGGGAGTATGCTATGTAGATCTCTTCTCCGATGATTTGCAGGGAATCCGGAACCAGATACCTTACTTCCAGGAATTGGGTTTGACGTATTTGCACCTGATGCCCTTTTTCCAGGCTCCAGAAGGCGATAACGATGGGGGGTATGCGGTCAGCTCGTATCGCCAGGTCAATCCGAGATTGGGTAACATGGCTGATCTCTCCAGCCTGTCGAGAGATCTGCGCGCCGCAGGGATCAGCCTGGTGGTTGATCTGGTTTTCAACCACACTTCTGATGAGCACACATGGGCGCTGTCCGCTCGAGCTGGCGATCCTGAATATGAGGAATACTACCGGATATTTCCGGATCGCAAGATGCCGGACGCATACGAAGCCCATTTACGAGAAATCTTTCCAGATGAGCACGCTGGCGCTTTCACCTTTTGGCCAGAGATGAATAAATGGGTATGGACCACATTCCATGCATACCAATGGGACTTGAATTACGCCAACCCGGTGGTCTTCAATCGCATGGCTGAGGAAATGCTGTTCCTGGCTAACCAGGGAGTGGAAGTCTTGCGCCTGGATGCAGTGGCGTTCATTTGGAAGCAATTGGGAACGGTGTGTGAGAATTTGCCTGAAGCGCATATGTTGATACGCGCCTTTAATGCGGTAGCCCGGATATGCGCACCTGCCTTACTTTTCAAATCTGAGGCGATTGTGCATCCCGATGAGGTTGCGCGCTATATCCATCCACAGGAATGTCAGCTTTCCTATAACCCGCTGTTGATGGCTTTGTTGTGGAATTCACTGGCTACCCGAGAGGTGAAATTGCTCAATCTGGGCTTGCGTGAGCGTTTTCAAACGCATTCGGGCTGCGCCTGGGTTAATTATGTGCGCTGTCACGATGACATTGGCTGGACATTCTCCGACGAGGATGCCGCCCGACTGAATATGAACGCGTATGACCACCGCAGGTTCCTGAACGCCTTCTTTACTGGACGCTTTGAAGGCAGTTTTGCGCGTGGATTGCCATTCCAGGAGAATCCTAAAACTGGCGACGCGCGCATCTCGGGTACCTGTGCATCCTTGGCTGGTTTGGAGCAGGCGTTAATGGCCAATTCTGCCGAGGAGCAGGAACTGGCGGTCCGGCGGATTCTACTCATCCATGCCATTATCCTGACCATTGGCGGCATACCCCTGTTTTACCTGGGAGATGAAATCGGTACGCTGAATGATTACTCCTTTCGGGATAACCCTGCGCAGAACCGTGATAGCCGTTGGGTGCACCGCCCTAAAACTGATTGGGAAAAGGTCGCCCGGCGGGCGCAGCCGGACACCATCGAGGGGCGTATCTTTACTGGTTTAAAGCGACTGGTGGAAATGCGGAAATCCCACCCGGTCTTCTCTGGCAATGAAATGGAAGTGATCGACACAGGCAATAACCATATCCTCGGGTATGTGCGTCTGAGCGGCACACGACGCGTGCTGGTATTTGCCAACTTCAGCGAATCTGCTCAAATAATCGCTGCCAACCACCTCCGGCTATATGGCCTGGCATATCAATTCGAGGATCTACTCAAAGGACAGGCGGTATTCTTACAAGACCTGACGCTGGAACCCTACGCTTTTATCTGCCTGAAATCCTTGACGGGTCAAATTCTTTACAAACAGAGCAAGATTAAACTTCGCTCAAAACAGGCAAAGCGAAAGCCTGGTCCGTCCAAGATTGAAGCACTTCAGCCACTCGGCTAAGCGCATTTG
>Ga0105106_10000167_pt1 | contig 43413 bp, 69 predicted proteins | sample PPLLaktember2015_5_FD_79109 | JGI IMG/M metagenome (GOLD analysis project Ga0105106, IMG submission 79109) | Freshwater sediment microbial communities from Prairie Pothole Lake near Jamestown, North Dakota, USA - PPLs Lake P8 Core (1) Depth... | ecosystem: Environmental > Aquatic > Freshwater >... | reverse complement strand
AGCCCAGTTTAGTAACTTTTATATAGGTAATGGTAATTCCTTTTCTGCATTAAATGTAGACAACAGCCTCTTTCTTATAACCGCAAGGGACAATGGCGTGACTATCGTATCAGTAGCAGCAGTTATAGGTGCAGCAGACCCTTACTTACGAATAGGCCGTGATGATACAGGAGTAGCAACTAATTCTGTAACCGATATGTTCTATCTTCGGGCAGGTGCAGGAACTAATAACGAAGCAGCAAACTTTGGATTAGGGATTCCTGTCTATTTAGGGAACGCTGCAAGCCAAGTAGAAGAACGTGCATCCTTAGACTTTGTTTTGACCGATGCTACGGATGGCTCTGAAGATGTGGAGATAAACTTTAACCTACAGATAGCAGGTGCGGCAGCCGCAGAAGTATTAAGCATAGTCGGGACTGGTATGGATTTGCCCACAGGTAAGGTTCTCAGTGTGGCAGGGACTCAAGTGGTGGGCGCAAGGGTAGTGGATGCCCGCTGTGATGATGTAATCAACTCAGGGGACGCTACAACTGATGGTGTTATTGATGCTTTACGTGATGCCATGATAGCACACGGATTAATTGCCGCAGCATAGGGAGATAGTATGAAAACTATAAATATATCAGGCATAAAACCACTGGCTTTAGTAGTTACCCCAGAGGAAGGCACTGCAAACCTGTCAGCCAGATTGGACTATGAGTATTTGCTAGAGGATGGGAGTACCTATAAAAATGCTTCCATGAATATCCCTTTAACCACAGCACAGCAAACCACTATTAAAAACTTTGTCTTAGCAGCTATTACAAAGGCCAAAGAATTGGAGGGAATTTAATGTCAGAGATAGACGAAATCCAAAAGGAAATCAACAAGCTGAATAACCAACTGGCTCAATTAAAGAATCAAGAGCAGATGGTTACCCAAGAGATTTTCAAAAAGATGGGCGTGCTGGAATATCTGCAAAAGAAGGAAAAGACTGATTAATGGGTACAGCCGTACATGATTTCTACTTTATGCTGTGTCAAGGTAATTGGTGGACAGGAACTATCCAAACTGACTTCCTGAAATTCCCGCTGTTCTACTTAATTTTAATGCTCTTAATAGGTTTTCTCATCGGGAAGCTAAAAGTTAGATGGTACTACATATCGGGAGTATTTTTAATCGGATGTTTAATGACTCATATCTGGGGATAGCATGAAAGACTTTTTGCGTATCTTTACGGCTGTGCTTTGCGCTCTGTTAGTCTACTGGGCGGTTCTCCAGTTTTTAATCCCGTCTATCGAAAGTCTTTTACAGCCTACTATCTGGAGTACGTTCTAGGAGGTGATTACATGGCAGACTCTATTGAACTCATGATTGGCAAACTTCAGGGTACAATGGAAAGCGTCAAAGATGATGTCGCCAATTTGACTAAAGAAGTGAAAACCCTGCCATGCGCCACAAGGGGGCAAGAGCTAAAAGCCCTTTTAGACTGGAAACAAACCTGTAATGGTATAAGTTTAGAAAAAACCAAAGGCAATATCTCATTAAAGAACGGCATCATAATTTTAATCCTAACCGTAGCTATCACGAATGGCAGTACGTTATTAATATCTTTACTCACAAGAGGTGGCTAAATATGCGGAAGATACCAGGAAAAAGAACATGTCTGCCTGCCTGATCCCGATGATTAAGCCATCCAACTGTCAAAGAAAACTTGACAGTTCAACGACATATTATACTTTAAGCCCGTAAAGTAAAATAAGAAAATCCTTATTATACTTTGGAGGATATATGAATATAACAGAAGAGATTATTTACTCTGACAACTCCCATATCTTCGGGTATCCCTGCCTAATTAAAGAGGAACTATCTGGCTACTTAAAATGCCCCAGAAGCGAGGCGAGGGAGATACTAGATAAAGCTAATTTAGATTTACATATCACTTTTGTGTCCGATAGAACATAATTAATGCTCATTGTGTCCGATAAACGTCTCAAGGTGAGACATTATTGAGACGTTTAATGAGACGTTTCACTGAATAAGGCTTCTTCAGCATCCGTTGAAAATGCTCATTTCAGTGAACACACGCTCATTATAATGAATCATGTCATCATCCGCATATCTACTGCCTTACATTTATCTCATAAAACATAAAAGGAGGTTTATATGGAAACTCAAACTAAACTCAAAAGCACATGGCTGACAATCGGGGTAGCGATTGTTAATACGGTGGGGGCGTACTTTGCTTTACCTGCGCTGACAGTCCCCGCAGACGCAGACGTGGCCTCGGCAATCATGGCTATCGTAATATGGCTGGTCGGTGTACTGGCAATTTACATGCCCACTATCATCACCGCAATCGCAAACGCAGGATTTATCAAATCCAAGACAGAACAGAATATAGCTGGTATTCAGGCTGGCACGGTAGAGCCAGGATATGAAGTAACAACTCCTGTAGCTAAACCTACAGAACCTACGGGCGAATCCACAGAGACTGAAGTAGAGCAGCCCGCCTTTGTCCCCTTTAACAAAGAGGCGTTTATCGCGGATGTGGAATCAAAGGTAATGGGTATCTACGGTGTGCGCAACGCCTGCACGCTATTCTACACGGCGCAATCCGTTATCAGAACATGGAAGCATACCGATTGGGAAAGTGCCAATGACTTAATGAAATCGCTTGCAGACTCTGCCTTTAAGGAAGTCTGGGGCGAAACCTATGACGAGGCGCTGGTTAATGTGGGTAAGCCCGATGCTACCGGCTGCACGTATCCTAACCTGAAATACAAGGCCATGCAATTAGGTATGGCATATTACGCCATTTATCTCGAGGTTGTAAAATACCAATGAACCTCTGGAAGTTAATCGTTGCAGTGGCTATCGGTGTCTTTATAGCATGGGTAGCCTTCTTCCTGTTCTCCTATTACGTCTTGTGGAATTTCTACCCTTAACGTGGGCGGGCAACCCTCTACCCGCCCTCCATTAAATTAATTAAGGAGTGATAATGTGGGCTAAATTCAAACATTGGTTCTGGAATAACACCTATCTTTTCACACGATTAAGAGGAACCATCATTAAATTAAGGAGGTCGTATGCACGAACATAATGAGTGCGAACACAATCTAAAGTATTGCGGTAAATGTGATGTGGTTTACTGCACGAAGTGTAAAAGGGAATGGGGCGGGCATCAACATAACTATTGGCCATATTATGGGGATTGGACATATCGGCCATATACTACTCCGTATTATAGTACGGGGGGAACTTCTTGCGATTATCCCACAACTTATATCACAGCAAAATCTACTAGCATAGCAGAATCTACGCCTTGCGCTCATACTTAGAACTGGCCTCACCAAGCGGCGGTGTTAATTAAGGGTCAAAGGCAGCCATGCCTGTTTCCGTGGCCAGCCGGAACGGGATAATGCTGTTCGCAGAAGCCGCCAAGTAATCTGCGCCCGATGCTATTCCTAGAATGGTATTGCAGCGCCTGCCTTAGAAGGGCAAGCCAGACAGGATTTTCTAGGGTGCGTCCTGTACTTACACCTGCCAACCTCAGAGTGGTTAATGGCGGGTAACTACGTGAGGCTATCTTACAGGTTAGAGTCCCATAGGGTTGCCTCACAATAGGGCAACGGGTTGCTAATCGGAGTCGCTCTCCGTAGTGGTTAATCGACGTCCTGTCCAGTATCACCCGATTAGAAACTGGGCAAACAAAGGTGCTGGTGTCCTCGCCAAAAACTATCGGGTTTTGTCGGGATACGTCCTGATAATAAGAGGCGTAAACTAAACATCCGAGCCAGCATCCTTATTAAAGAGAAATATTATGCGTATTTATTATATAGAGTGGACGGATAGCTGTGTGCATCATGGCTGGATGCCTAAAAAGATCGCAAAGAATCTTCAGGCTGCCAAGTGCGCCTCTGCCGGCTTCCTGGTTCGCGCCGGCAAAGAGGAAACTATTCTGGCTGTCAATGCCATGCTGGACGGCACCGGGTACGGTGACACTATCACAATTCCCACTAAAAACATCACCAAAAGGAAACGCCTTTGAACTGGTGGATTTTAGTTGACATGGTGGCCTGTGCCATCTTCTGCCAGCTCGTACACTGGATTGTACATAAAGGCGTACACAAGAGGATACACACATACCTAAAACGGGTCTTATTATACCTAAAGAGGGTAAATGGACAAAGCAAAAAGACACCTTGAAATCTGCCAGGAACTATATAACATATATGTTATAAAAAACCATGATTACGGCGATTCATTCGGCCGCACCTTCAAAGACCTCGGAATCATCTCCGCTATTACCCGCATGTACGACAAGCTAAACCGCCTTATTTCCCTCACAAAAACCCCTCAACAAGTGGATGAATCCCTTAGAGATACGCTTTTAGACCTTTCAAATTATGCCATCATGAGTATCATGGAATTGGAGGATCAATCATCGAAATCGGAAACGTCATCGGATACCTCGGCATCCTCTGCGGCCTCTTCGTGGCCCCGGCCCAGCTCTACAAAATGATCAAGTCTAAATCAAACGGAATCTCCAGGCTAACCTACCTCTTTTTAATCCTCGCTTTAATCTGCTACTTGTGCCACGCCGTATGGCTCCACTCACCTGTCTTTATTATCTCCCAGTCTATTAATCTCCTCACCAATGGAATTATCCTGGTGATTCTAATCAGGAGGTAAATTTGCCACCAACTAAACTACCACCATTAAAATCAACGCAATGGAAATCACTCATTGAGGAATATCTATCATCGGATATCTCGCAACGGCAGAAACTGGCTAAAAAGTATAATTATACCTCGGTCGATTCATTTGCCAACGGCATGACGGCCCGGGGTGTATATTTACCAGAGGATATAAGACATAAAGCCTATGCCCATGACGACCCGCGCTATACGGTCCCGCCTCAGTTTAATTATAAACTTCCTGCAGATTCTACGTGGGCGGAACATTTAAGAGTTATCAAAGAAATGGATGACCTAGTTGGCTTCCACCAGAAGATCCCCCAGGAAGTCGGTGTTATATTTGATACCAAACTACCAATCGGAATAGTGGAGTCCTCCGACTGGCAGCTGGGGCAGTTCGGCGTGGATTACGATGCCTTTGAAAAGGACATGAATTTTATTCAGAAGGAGCCCGGTTTATACATAAACATAGGCGGGGATTCCATACAGAATATAATCCAGGCCACCAAAATGGGCAGCTCCCATAATCAGATACCAATAGCCGTGTAAAAAGGTTTACTGGTGCTTACCCTAGATAAGATGTTTGTAAAAACACTCGTATTAAAAACGGGCAATCACAACCACTGGGATACCTTATTGACCGGTGAGGATTGGTTGGGTGAAAAGGCCAAGCAACTAAAAATCTGTTATATAAAGCACGGCGGGAGGATTAATTATCAGGTTGGGAACCAGACATACTCTGAGTTTTCAATCCATCAGGGCAAGTTCAATTCCAGCTTTAACCAGACGCACTCTAATAAACAGTACCAACGGATGTACGCTCCGTGGGCTCGCATAGTAACCATTGAGCATCACCACGTATCAAGCGTGGAATCCTACCAGTACGACGGGAAAGAATGTGTAGCGGTTCGTCCCGGAACTTACGCGGTTTATGATGACTTCGCCCAGCAGAACGGCTTTTTCGGCAACCATGTGGCCAACCCGGTTGTGATACTGTTTCCAAATGAGGACAAGGTTCTAGCCTTCAAGGACATGTACGAGGGCGCAAAATATCTAAGGACCGTTAGAAAGGCTCACTGACCGTATTCAAAGCCACACGCGCCCTCTGTGGAAACAATATACACAGTCATTATCTTTGTTGATACCGGGTTAAACCGCTCTCCCTTCCCTGTCACAAATTCCTTAATAGGCGTGTTAAAGGTTTCCCCGGCTCCAATTTTGTCTACGCCCAACTGGTAGTCAAACCCGTTTAGATATAGCCTCACATCTGACCAGCTGAAATTGTCATCGTTGGTTAGATACAACGTGTTGCTGTTATATTTGACCGTAGCGGTAAGCTGAACTGTATTCTCAGCCGGCGCGCAGGAAACCATAAGTAGCAAGGCCACCACAATTAAGATGATTTTCATTCTCCACCCCCACCTACAGAATAATACTTGCAATTTTTTTTGTCAAAAAGCCCCTTAACTACTTGACATTGCTTAACTAAAGGTATATATTTAAAGCATGACATTGAAGATTTATACCTGCCAAAGATGCAATTCACAGTTCGCTTCCCGCAAAGAACCCGAGCCTAAACATTGCGGCCGGTGTAAATCACCATACTGGAATAAGCCAAGGAAAAATAAGGTACAGAAGGCGGCCAAGTAGACCTGTAAGCCGAGTTCTGTACCCATTATAACATTTTATGAAACATAAAAAAGAGGGAATGTCAGTGGCAGAGGTTATAATAGCAAACAAGAGTTATGTAGTGGCGGATGCAATAAGGCAGGCAGAGGCGCAGCTAGCCCTGCTTTCTTACAAAGAAGCCCTTAAGGCCACTGATCTTTCACTTTCTACGGTACGCAAATACATACGCTGTATTGACACGTACGTGCAGTGGCTTGGATTAAAGACAGTTTCATCAGAGACTGCCCATGAGTTTTTAGGTGTCCTGAAAGGTAAGGGATTTACCTCGTCAACTCAAAGATGCTACTACCACGCATTAAGACCCTTCCTGGCCGACCACGAGATAGTTTTCCAGGCCAAGTTCAAGAAAAGGAAGCACCTGCCCATTTATCACCCTATAGAGCAGGTGCGGGCTATCCTGGAGGCCGTGGATACGGTTAAAGACAAGTACCACAAGAGAACAAGAGACCATTTGATTGTCCTGCTCCTTGCCTATACCGGCATGAGGCGAGGCGAGCTTTTAAACTTACGGATGCGGGATATAAACTTTTCCGCCCGCATGATTCTGGTGCACGGCAAGGGAGATAAAGACAGGGCAATACCAATAGCAGCTTCACTTTACGAATGCCTCCATGATTTTACTGCAGCGCTCACCTCCTCCGAGCGCATCATCGACCTACAGCCCAAGCGCCTCTCAAACATAGTCAGGCGCTATGCTCGCCTCGCCCATGTAGATGGCTTCCATACACACTCTTTTAGGCACTTTTTCGCTACCCAGTTAATTGAAAAGGGAACTAGCTTAAAGGATGTTCAGGAGTTGTTAGGCCATGAGGATATTTCCACAACGGCAATTTATATTGACCTGGTACCGAAGCATTTAAGCGATGCGGTGAATAGGTTGGAGATTTAGATATGAGTAAGTTTGGGGCTGCATTCGATAAGGAACAATATCGAGCCTTTAAAGAAGCATGGCTTTTAAAGTGTCATATCGAACTAGATATACAAAAACTAGCAAATATGAATTGTTCATTAGCCTATGCCGCCGTAAAAACTGGCGAAAAGGTGATTGATTATATCTTTGCAAAACACCTTGAGATGGTAAACCAGAAGAAAGAAGCGTTACAAAAGGAAAGCGGAGAATGATAACAGGAATATTAATAGGGCTGGCAATCATTCTGGTAGGGATTTATAAACTTCATATCTGGATGAGGGAGTGTTAGATGGTAACGCATCGCGTAACGGAACGTAAACAGCCCGATGTCCTTAAAAAAATTGGGATACGGCGCACAGACTCAGGCGCTATAAAATGCGGCTGGTGCGCCGGTAGGCTGCCGGAGAATATTGAAACGGGGGATACCTGCCCCTTTTGCGGGGTAGTTATACAAAAATAAAAGGGGGTAAAGAAAAGGGGAGCGGCGGTAAACCGCTCCCCCAATAAAAAGGGTTATGGTAATAGTATCACAGTACAACGGAATTTTACAACCCTGGCACCGGGCCAAGGGGTTGGAACTTCGAGAAGAAGCTGACGACTTCGTCCACCTTTACCAGTACGGTAAACGAGTGGCGACATTTGGCCAGCAGGACACTTTAATAGAAATCAACAAAGAAGCAGATAAATATTTATAAGAGGGAGAAATGGATAAAAAGAAAGAACAGATACAGGTAACTGAAATCCTGGAAACCAAGTCAGGCACATCCAAGAACACCGGGAAGCCATACACAATTTATGGCTTCAAGGCCATGGTGGGCGACAAGGAACTCAAATTTAAAACCATGTCAAAAAGTATCAGCGAAGTGCTGGCAAAAGACCTGAAGGCCGAGGTTGAATTTGAGGAATCTGAGAGGGAATACGATGGCGAGGTTTACAAGGAAAGGAACGTCTCGCAGATGTGGGTAGACGGCAAGCCGGTCAGGAGCGAGGGTGGAGGTAAAGGCTGGCAGCCCCGTCAGGACTCGCCTGAAACCCGCAAGTCAATCGAGCAGCAGACGGTAGCTAACCAAATCAAGGACGAGATCATAGACGGCAAGGAGCCGCCCCCGGCTGACCTCTTGGCGGCCTACAGGGCATACCAAAGAGATAAGATGGCGGATTACCTGAAGCCGGCGGCAACCGGTGGCAAACCAAAGGCCGAGAAAGATGCGGCTACACAGATAGCCACCACATTACCGGACTTCGCCAACCCCACAGAATTTGTCATGTACTGCCAGAAGCAATTCGGCATATCGGCGACTCAAATACTAAACGAACTCAACGTTCAAAAGGCCACTGAAATCAAAAACTACAAGGCGAGTTATCAGGCACTGCAGGCGGTAAGAGGTTGAAAACCGCCGCGCACATAATCTATAAACTCTCAGACGGCACAAAAATACCCGGGGTTACTACAATACTCAATGATGTGCTGGCGAAACCGGCGCTCATAGCCTGGGCCAACAGGCTGGGGCTTCAAGGGATAGATTCGGCTCGTTACAGAGACGAAAAAGCGGAAATAGGAACTTTAGCCCATTATCTAATCCTCTGCCACTTCCGCAAGGAAACACCGGAGACCGCAGACTATTCTCCCAACCAGCTAAATGAGGCTGAGAATTCCTTAATTAAATACTGGGACTGGGAAAAGGCGCATACAGTCGAGCCCATACTTGTCGAGACGCCCTTTGTCAGCGGGTTAGGCTTCGGCGGGACCATTGACTTATACGGAAAAGTGGATGGCGAGCTGGCTCTGGTAGATTTCAAGACCGGGAGTGGAATCTATGACGAGATGTTTTTCCAGCTGGCCGCTTATAAATTACTCCTAGAGCAGAACGGCCACGAAATTAAGACCTGCCGGATCCTCCGCATCGGCCGGGATGACAAGGAGGGCTTCGAGGAGCGCGTGCTGGAGGACTTGTCTTTACACTTAAAGGTATTTTTAAACTGCCTGGAAATATACAGATTAAAGAGGGAGATAAAAGGGAAATGAATATATCTGGCTACCCTGCACCAAGCGACAGGGCTCCAAAGCGGAAATAATAGCTATTATAATGCCGCTGGCGCTGCTGAAAACAAGCTAAGCTGAGGGGGCTATTAGCCAGACAAAAGTCCTTGCTGGTAGTAGACATGGAATGCTACGACAAAGGCGAGTCCTGTCACATAGTGTTTGCAAGCTCTATGTTTCTACGGTTCGATTCCGTAGCCAGCAAGGACAAAATAAATCAAGGAGTGAATATGAAGTGCTATCAGTGTCACCATGAATGGGAAACTAAACTAAAAGAGGGCTTGCCGAAAGTATGTCCGGACTGCCAGAGGGATTGGCGGGCACCAACCTTAATAGGGCGGTTCAAGGGAGCCCGGGACGGCTTCCTGCAGAAACCCAAGCCGTTCAGGGAGATTAAATTCGGCCCGGCAAAGCCCATGACACCGGCGGAAAACAAAGAATACCATGAGGCGATAGAAGGCAATTAACATAGTCAACTGTAGAATTCAGGAACCATCGATAGAACAATGCTTAAATTGTTCTCGTAAGGTTTGCATTGAAGATTTAAGAAATAAACTCCCCCGCTTGGGAGATAGGCATAATGAGATACGGGGTAAATACAAAGAAGGATTTACTTACAGTCGCCTAGCAGAGATGTATGAAATTACCGAGCGATCAATAAGGCGGATTGTTCAATGCGTATAGTTGCCAACGTACCAGCAGAGCCGTATCTGCGCGGAGTACAACGGAAGCGCCATAAGACACTACATGGCAACTGGGCGCTTAAAGATAAAGAGTTAGATGTCGACATCAACACGGAATTATTTTACCCAATAGAGGGCACGGAGCCGTTGGAGTTATGGGGGAATAATGGAGCAAATTAAATAATGAAATCTGACAATAGGTGTGATTTTTGCGGCACAATACAAGGTGGTATGTCCCATCATATCTTGCCATTAGACAAAGATTACATATTATGTTGTAACTGCACAAGCAATTTATTTTGGCTTCAAGTACACAAGTGGTGGTTTAGCCCGTATGATCCCAACCCTAATAAAAACACAGAGAGTTATGCTAAACAATTTATTCCATACAAAATAAAGTGGGCTGTATGGAAAAGAGATAGTTTTAAATGCAAACAATGTGGTACACAGGAAAATTTGTCTATTGATCATATATTACCAGAATGTATGGGCGGGAAACTGGAATTAGATAATTTACAAACACTATGCCGATCTTGTAATTCCAAAAAGGGTACTAAATATAGTAAAGAATGGCTAAACGAGAAGGTTAAATATGGCCAGACCGATTAAACAGGGGCTAGATTATTTCCCCCATGATACGGATGCCTCCAGTGATCCAAAACTGGAGCCTCTTATTATTCTATACGGTGCCCGGGGGTATGCTTTCTATTTTATGCACCTTGAATACATCTATAAATGTGAAGATTTAACGCTGGACATTTCTGACGCAGAAACTAGGCAGATATTCTGCAGAAAACTAGCAGTAACTGAGCAGGAATATGACCAGATATTAAAAAGTGCGCTAAAACATGGGTGTTTTAATAAGGATATTTACACCGAAAAGGGGTGTTTAACCAGCAACGGAGTACAAAAAAGAGCCAGTGTAGTGGTAGAAAAAAGGGAGAAAATGAGGGCATTATACGATGCTAAAAGGATTTCTGCCGCAGAAACTAGGGAAGAAACTACCCAAGAAACCTATCCAGAAACCCCACAAAGTAAAGTAAAGAAAAGTAAAGTAAAAAAAGAAATATATAAAGAAAGGTATGGACAATTTAATAATGTCCTCTTATCAGCAGAAGAGATTGAAAAAATTAAAGAGAAGTTTCCCTTTGATTTTAAGGAAAGAATAGAACGTCTCAGCGAATATATTGAGCAGATAGGGCAAAGAAGAGCCGCGAAGTATGCTTCTCACTATGCCACTATTCTAAGCTGGTCACGAAAAGACAATAAGCCCGCCTTTGATCCCGGCTCAGACAATAACCCCAGCAGGGTAAAGTTCAATGATTGAGGTATAAAGAGGGGAATGATTTATTATACAGAGCCTAATACAACACTTTATCAGGGGCATGTACTTGATGTGCTAAAAGAACTGCCGCCTGAGAGTGTGGACTGCTGCATAACCTCTCCGCCATACTGGGGTTTAAGGTCATATAAAACCGAGCCGATAGTATGGGGCAATGGCCATTGTGAGCACGAGTGGGATGATGGTATCCCAAGAGCTGGCTATCGTAGTAACGACTCAAATCCTGGCCATCTACAAAGTATAGCCACACAAAATAGAAACGAAACTACAACAAACTTCTGCCTCCGCTGCCATGCCTGGCGTGGTGAGCTTGGCCTCGAACCCACGATAGAACTCTATATCTCCCACTTGATACAGATATTTGATGAATGTAAAAGGGTCTTAAAGAAATCAGGAACGCTTTTTGTCAATTTGGCTGACTCTTATTCTAACAGTGGCGGCGCGCATCTACCTACTCATAAAAACCCAGGAATATCTAAATCCGCATCGAGAAACGGCGTGCAGCGTGAATGGCCAGATAATCTAGTCCCCGCCAAGTCCCTTTGTCTTATACCAGAACGCTTTGTAATAGGCATGGTAGAGCATGGCTGGATATGCAGGAATGACATCATCTGGTACAAGGCCAATCCCATGCCAGAATCAGTCAAGGATAGATTTACAGGTACTTATGAGCACGTGTATTTCTTTGTTAAGAGTAAGAAGTATTGGTTTGAGCAGCAGTTTGAGCCTATATTACAGCAATCATTAGAACGATTACAGAGAAACCATTTTACAGACTATGACCCGAATTACCCAAATCAGCAACCACAAAAACTACATAAAGGCGAGAGGCTAACCAAAGAACAGGCTGAACAAATAAATGGCCGTAACAAGCGTGATGTCTGGGAGATAAATACGCAACCATATCCTGAAGCCCACTTCGCCACCTTCCCAGAGGATTTAGTAACTACACCAATTCTAGCAGGCTGCCCGTCTATGATATGTAAGAAGTGCGGGAAGGCACGAGAGCCAATCTATGTCCGCAAGCCTATGGTTATTAAAAAGACTGAGGGCTATGCCGAAGCGTCAGGGAACAGAACCGCAACAGCTGGCACGATGTTAGAACCCGCCGAAGCTACCCTAAAAGGCTATTCAGACTGTGGCTGTGGTGCTGGCTGGGCTCCAGGTACAGTCATGGACATCTTTGCTGGCTCAGGCACTACCCTGGCTGTTGCCAAAAAACTAAACAGAAAAAGTATCGGCATTGAATTAAACCCGAACTATTGTAAGTTATGTGTTCAAAGATTATCTGAGATACCGATACCAATGGAGTTAGCGTGTTGACAGAACGTATGCCGCCCTATGCGGAAGATGCTGAAAAGGCCGTAGTCGGTTCGCTTTTAATAGACGGCGAAGCGATATTTGAAATTGATCTCAACCCCAATGACTTTTTTACGGATCAGAATAAATTGGTATTCGAGTCCTGCCAGAACCTTTTTAAAAAACAGGTCGGAATAAACCAGATCACGGTAGCCAGAGATTTGGCGCAAAGGGATAAGCTGGAGGAAATAGGCGGCGCTGCGTATCTTTCAAGGCTTGTCGCGGAAGTGCCAACCTCGGCGCATATTGTTTACTACGCTGAGATTGTGCGTAACCTGCAAAATAAGCGGCTTCTTATCTCTTTAGGACAATCCATTATGGAGGATGGTTATAATGCGGCCACCGCCGATACAGCCGTCCAGGAGAGCATTAGAAAACTCTTAGACTTCCAGACAAAGAACATGAAAACGGGGCTGGCTCCAATTAAAGACATAGCCCATGATTGCGCTGGTGAAGTGTTGGAGTGGATTGAGGGAGCCAGAACAATTCAGGGATATTCGACTGGCTTTAAAAATCTTGATAAACGGATTGATGGCTTTCAGAAGTCTAAACTTTATGTGATAGCCGCCCGTCCGTCCATGGGGAAAACCCAGTTGTTCTTAAATATGGCAAGGCACCAGGCTAGACAGGGATTAAAGATAGCCATTTACTCACTGGAGCAGTCAAGGAAAAGCATACTGGAACGCATGGTATTTGCCGAGGCTAATCTGAATCGCTATCAGATGCCAAGATCAGATCAGGAAACTCAAAGGAAATTCTGGGACAAATGGGCAGAGCTGGCGATGTTGCCAATCCAGGTAAACGATGCCAACAGGATACAGACTGCCTCTGCCATGACTGAAGTAATGGCCATGTCCAAAACTCAAGGCGTGGATATTATGTACTTTGATTATATTAACCTGGCTGGCGACATGGATGATAGCGAGGTAAAAAGAATAGGGCAGATAATTGACAACCTGCGGGTGACGGCCAGGACGGTAAATATACCAGTTGTGGCGGTGTCGCAGCTCAACCGGGGCCCGGAAGCGCGCAAAGACAAACGGCCTGTAACCGCCGATCTCAGGGATTCCGGGGTAATTGAGCAGGTGGCCGATGTAATCATGTTTCTTTACAGGGACGAGTTTTATTACAAGGACTTTTCCTTTGGTGATGACGGCAGGAAAGTACCCGTCAAAAGGAACTCGTTAGAAGTGATTATTGACAAGAACAGGGAAGGCCCCCGGGGGACAAGCGAGTTATTTTATAATGCCGAGACGGGATTTATGGGGGATATGGCGTGAAGCCTTATTATCAAGACCGCTGGGTACAGATATTTTTGGGAGATTGTCGTGAAATCCTACCTCAATTAGATGTTAAGGTAGATTTAGTATTGACTGACCCGCCGTTTCTTGTCTTATTTGGTACTACTGAAACCAAAAACGAATTAGGTAATTATACAATTATGGAAGGTTGGTTTAATGACCAGTTGCGATTATGGAATCCTTGTATAAAGCCTGCGGGTAATTTGGTTTTACTTTGTGATTGGCGAACATATCCTAGTTTCTGGAGGGTGGCATTACAAAACTCTATCATACCTAGAAACATGGTGGTATGGATTCACAATGCAGCTAGACATTGGCATATGTTCAGATATTGTCATCAATTAGCATTGGTGGCACAAAAACCTCCGACATCACCTACTGATTGCCCTAGCGGAAAATTATTCGATTATTGGATTGAGGATAATGTTAAGACGCTAGACCGTGACCACCCAACAGAAAAGCCAGAGGGATATCTGGGTTATCTTATTACAACAGCAACAAAAGAAAATAATCTAATCCTTGACCCCTTTCTCGGTTCGGGTACGACCTGTTATTGTGCAAAGAAACTAAATCGCTACTCAATAGGTATAGAAATAGAGGAAAAGTATTGTGAGATAGCCGCTAAAAGATGTAGTCAAGAGGTCATGGAGTTAGCGTTATGAGGATCCTAGCCCGCCAGCTCTGCCGTATTATCTGCGATCATGACAATTTATGGAACTGGTACGAGTTATTTAAGTATGGCTATACGCTAGACATGGCCTTATGGTTAGCCAAACAGTGGGGCTATCCCACGTCACCAGTAATGGAAGGCTGGAAGGAGTTCAATGGCATTTAAAGAAGAATTTAAAAGCTGGTTAGTGGAGTACATGGTAACGCCTGAGTCTATGGATTTAACCGACATGATAGCGGAGGCGGCGGACGTTATTCACCTGAGGCACAAAGCCCAGGATATTAAATCTATCTATAAACAGGCGTACGAGGATGCAGTACCGGTAGTCGCCCGCATCTATTCTACGATTTATGATTACGCGGTCAAGAATACGGAGGGGAATAAATGAAAGACTGGTTACTAACACCAACGGAAATAAACATTGTCGGGAGTGCAACTGTTAAGCGAGTTAAAACTCAGCCAGATCCTGATTGCTATGAAGCTGAATTAACTGACGCAATAGCTAAAGCCGCAGTATCAAAAGTAGTAAAGCTACTGAATGAGCCATGCACCGATGATACGCATAAACCAGATGGCTATTTTAGAACGGCACGAAGATTATGTCCTGTCTGTATGAAAGAACTAGAGGAGGCCACAAAGTGAAATGGTTTAATGGGAAGATACCTGATTTAGTGTCAACATTATCTTATTTACTAGGCAAGTATCACGGATTGGGTTTGTATAATAACTATCCTGACAATTTTAATAACCTTATTCCTGAATTTGCAAAGGAATTAGAGCAGTCTATCCTCTCACAGATGGTAGAGGTAGATGCCTTGAAATTATACTTCATTATGAAAGATTGGGATAGGCTTGAAGAGAAACCACTGCTTGAGGATTATCTTAAATCTAAACTAGGAGGAAAATAGATATGCAGGCTAAGATTAAAATATCAAGGGTAATTAAATACGTTGCTCATTATTGCAAAGCTTGTAATTTAGATAAACCTCCAAAGGTATGTGAGGGTGAGATTGTTAATGACGAGATTAAATGGGCTATTTTTGGCGGGATGTATAGGATGTCTTATTGTCCCTTTTGTGGTGGAGAACTACCAAAATACTACGGCAAAATCAATAAACTGGAGGTAAGGGAATGAAACTAATTGATGTAATTTGGGTATTTGTCATGGGTTGTGCATTTGTTAGTTCTGTGGCACTTGCCGTTGACCATTGTATCCCGCCCAAAATCTCCGTACATTATGATGAGAGCAAAAATATTGTCGAGATTTATACTAAACACATTAACCCTATATTATTGAGAGATGCGAAGATAATTATTTATGATGAAGCTGGCAAAATAATAAAATGGGAGAGATGGTATGAAACTAATTAGCGATGAGGAAATGTTTAACAAGGATAATCTACAAAGGCAGGTGGACAAAATCAAGTCACGGTCTAGCTGGGCAATATATGTAATTCAAGAGGAAGTTAAAAGAGTAGCCCAAGCCCAGCTAGACGCTGACCTTAAAGACCACATTTTAGAAACAGACAGAGTTGTGCAGGCAGAGAGGGAGAGGACAGCACAATTAGTTGATAGTGAGTTTAATTCCTTGATTGATACCCTTGCACCTAAAGGAACAGAGGAAGCATTGCGCCAAAATGCAGAGGAATTAGTAGCTAAGATAAGGGAGGGAATTTATTAGAAGATGGATAGCAAACTGACAGCAGAGGAAATAAAAGAACATGAATACACATTACATACTGGATACAATGACGTAGAGTACAAAGATACTTATACTCGTGTTGGTAATTTACTTGAAGCCCAGCGTCATAAAATCCATGAGTGGGGAAATGAGAATTGCCCGCATATAGATATTGGTATTTTTAGCAAAGCCAAGAAGCGTGAGTGTCCTCTTTGCTGGGAGGAATTAGAGGGGTAGAATGAAACCAGAATTAGGTTTAATAACACACGATATGCTAGTTCAAAGAGCCGTGAAATGGCTTGAGGGTAAAAAATGTGGTGTTGTATTGTCAGAATATCACTGTTTTACAGAGGAAATTCCTGATGTTATTGGTTTTTATAATCGGTATTCTATTGTGATTGAATGTAAGGTTAGTCGGCAGGATTTTAAATCCGATAAACACAAGCCCCATAGGAATGGTAGTAATTCTATGGGTAATTATCGCTATTATTTAACTCTACCGCACATAGCATGTAAGGAAGATTTGCCTACTAGCGGTTGGGGATTACTGTATGCAACGGACAAAAAGATAATAGAAATAGTTAAGCCGCAACGCTACAGTAATGATGTTGTTAGGTGTGCTGAATGGCCGATTCTTTATTCAGTAGTAAGAAGATTAAAATTACGTGGGCATCTAAGTGATATTCAAAAGCCGCTGTAGTCATGGATTTTAGAGTGACCAATCAAGGGGAATAGAGAGTGAAAAGAACTGGTAAAGGAGAGAGATATGAGCTATCAACTTCTGAAATGCGATAGTAAGGGCTTTAAATATAACTGGGCATCTCATAATAATGAACCCTGCGATGCCTTTTATGCTGGCTGCTGTTTAAAATCCTCATCGTGTGGAAATCAAGTTGTAGTTATAGAACCTATCTGCGGCAGAGAGTGGACTGAAAAACATGAAAACGAACATGCTGATTTTATACCTAGTATTGAGATAACCTGCGGAGATCACAGGATTACATATCGAGGCGAGATTAAAAAGGGCGAACTGAAAAAGGTTTTGAGGGGTAAACTCTAAAAGACTGGTACTGGGAGAAATAATGGAACTAACAGAAAAGGAAAAGAAACTCATCGCCGAGCTGCGGAAAATCCAGTATGGCCAGATTACTATTTACCAGGAGGGCGGCCAGCCGGTGAGGATTGAACGAGTGAAGGAGAGTATAAAGCTATGAATGGACAGGATGAGTTATTTTGTAAATGCGGCCGTTCTAGTAAAAAATATAGTGGTTTTATCCTTGTGGAGGATGTTAATGATAAGCATTCTTCATTTGTATGTATATTTTGCGCGGGCAATGTTGAATCTGGATCATCAGATGCCATTGTCAGATTTGGGACTATTTATGGTAACGAAACGGAAAGTATAGAGCTATGAAGCCAGGTATCCATGTCATGGTCTTCCACTGGGAATGTACCGCGCCGGAGAACATAGGCTGCGACATGTGGGCATGTGACCCCAAAATCTGTAAGCAATGTGAATACTATAAGGAGACAATGCCAGAGATAGATTAACTTAATCCAGCCTGACTGAACAGCAGAGGGCGCTTACCCGTAAAGGGTGGCGCCTTTTTTATTGGAGAAAAATGGGAATAGGAAAAGTTAAATTAAGAAAGGCAGACAGATTATTTACACAGTACATAAGAATTTTATTTAAATATACTTGTCAAAGATGCGGGAGAGTTTATTCCCCGGATGGTGATCTGCACAATCTGGGTGTCTCACATTATTTCTCCCGCCGGCATGAAAGCGTCCGCTTTGATGTAGACAATGTAACGCTGCTCTGCAGTCTGCCATGCCACTATCTCTGGGAGCATGAGGACAGGCTCGATTATATCCATTATATGGTCAAGCGCCTGGGCAAAGAGAGGTTCAAAGCATTACAAGTCCGCGCTAATACAACCCAAAAAAAGGATGACAAACTGGTAGAAATTTATCTCAAAGCCAAGTTAAAGGAACTATGACAACTATGAGGAGATTTCAAAGATTATGTCTCAGAAACCAATATCACATAATGAAGCGAAAGGAGGGTAACATGGACGAAAAGACTTTACAGCAGTGCATAGTTGAAGCAGGGCGGTTCATACTAAAGGCGAACAAGGCAATAGAACGGTTAAAGGCAGATAAGTATGCTTCTATTATTGGCGCTAAAGAGACGGCGGCAGCCAGACGTGCCAGTATGGACTTAACGCGGGCCCTGGCTGATTTAAGACAAGGGAGATAGAATTGCGAATAATCTACACTGAGCAGGGGATAAAGGTACAGGATAACCCCGAAAGACGGGAGATTGAATTAGTTTACCATCGCAAGAAGTGTACCTGGTGTGGAGAAAAGCTAATCATTCAGGACTGGAACTCCAAAGTAAAAGGTTTAGTCTGCGCCAACACTAAATGTATCAAGTGGTATCAACCCCAGGGAAGTATAAGGAAAATAAGGAGGCCGGATGATTATAGAGAAGAAAGGTTTCTACAAGCCGTCAGAGATAGTTTATAACCGTTACCAGTTGACTACTTTTCTACTCCCTAATTTGTCGTTACTGTTATCTGGGGATTGGCCGAGGGAATCGACGGGATATACAAATACTGATTATCCCTCACCTTATCGCCCTTCAGTTGCGTATTATTGTAACGCTATAGACATCAGCGCCGAAATCGACGTGCGCCTTAAAATGATAGGCGATGAGTCGGACTTATTAATTCAACTCTATGAAACCTACGACTTAGCCAGGGAAACAGGCACATGGTTAGATTGGGATAATACCTTGAAGGCCTATAATGAAGCATCCAAGCGTTGGCATATTACCCCAGAAAGGGCAATCAGGAGAGCTAATAAAATGCTGCGTTACATATCTGGAGTTCGCCGCCCAGAAGTAAATTACGAAACGTGGAAGCGTAACGGACAGAATAAACACCCAGTTTATAACCTGATAAGTTCTGTGCTTGAATGTGTTTTTAGCACGTGACCCCTTGACATTAACGATTTGACAGATACATATTTTTAGTGATACGATTGTAATAATTACTACAGGTGCGCCGTACAGGCGCATTTTCTATTTATGGACTATCTAACACCCAACTGCGCCCAGTGTAAAACTTTCCTTGACCGTTACAACTATATTGAGGTCAACTCGTCCCGGGAGGACAGGACGCTGGAGTTCTGTTCCTGGGCGTGCGTGAGGAAGTACGCCGACAGGAAACTACTCGAGGACGCAGTAAAGAAGCTAGACCATCCTATTTGAAATGAACGCAGGACTGACTTTATATGCCACGTCGAAACACCAGAATAACAGAAGAAGAAAAGAATAAAGCATTAGAAACATATAGTAAGTTGGGCAACTTAACAGCAGCAGCACAGATAGCTCATGTAAGCAGAGAGACTCTATATGCAGAGATGAGGCGTAGTAAAGCCTTTAAGCAATCTATGGAGCGGGCATACGAGGAGTACTGCGACAAGTGGGAGCTTATCCTAGAGAAGCGTGCACAGGAGCCTAAAGCTGATCTATTACTTATGTTTAAGATGAAAGCTATGATGCCGGATAAATATAGGGAGAAGATAGACCATAAAGTTGACTCCAATATTAAGATAATAACAGGTATACCACGCCCTGAAGTAACCTCGTCAGGTATCCAAACAGAGCAATTACCTGCGCCTGTAAAGAGTAACGCTGATTAAACTTTATATATGAATAAAATCTGTCCAGTTTGTCTTAAAGAGTATGAGCCACTAGGAGACTTGCAACTCTATTGCTCCAGGGAATGTTACATTAACAGGCGTAACAGGCGAATAATAAGAACCAAGAGAGCGCATAGTCCTCATAAGATAGAACGGTTAAAGACATCCCAACTAAGGTTCAAGGTATTCATGAGAGATAATTTCCGGTGTAGGTACTGCGGCAGGACACCCAGCGAGGATAATATTAAGCTGCATGTAGATCATGTTAAACCCATAAGTAAAGGGGGAAAGACAGAGATTAATAACCTTGTTACCGCCTGTTCGGACTGTAATGTGGGCAAGTGGGACATATTAATAGCGTCTACGGCTGATAAACCGCTCTCACCTTGACGGGTTTGATTTAAAAAAACAGATTTTATTCATATGCTGTGCTTTGCGGCAACCTTTTAGCCTATTATTATCTAGTCCACTCGTGATAATGCGGAAGCTACCTGCCGCATGTTAGCTATGATAGCTTGCCGCTACGATCGAAAGCGGTACTTGGAAGTATAGTTCTGTACCCTCTTGATAGGGGAGGGCGGTCATAATTTGCTCAGGATCGGCGAGAGTGTGGGGGGATACCGCCTCTAATACCATACACAACAAAAAGGCCTTCTAAACCACTGGTAGTAAGGTTACTGACGGACTAAAGCCTAACTCGTAAGCTAACCGAACCCGCCCGACATAAGAAGGGTAAATTTAGGCCAGTGGTAAAAATTCTCACCCGCCCGGCGGCAAATTTAACCCCAGTGGGGTAACGGTGCACTTTTAAGCCTGCAAATTTAACTAAAGTGGTAAAACTATGTTAATCACGCCAGTAATAGTAGACAACAGTATCTTAATCTGCCTCTCCAACGAAGCGACGCCATACTGGATGTTTCCGGTCATACAGTTAAATAGTCAGCTGGAGGCCTTGAAGTTCTGTAATTCTGTTCTAAAAGCTGTGGAGCAGATGGGCGCTCATGTACCCGGATGTATCGAAAAGGAGTTTAAGGATTTAGTATGAAAGAATCCAAGGAAGCCGTCAGGGAGCGCGTCAGGCGCTTCAGGGCCAAGAAAAAGGGCGTAAAGCCCGTAACGAAAGTAACACCCTCCGTAAAAACGAAAGAAGCTAAACCAGTCACCCAGGCGGACATCGACCTTTTACCACCTAGTTTTAAGTACAACATAGATTATGTCACGCATCAAAGAAAGGTTTTAAAGCTGCCGGATAACATAAAGGAACGGACGGAGCAGGCGGTGAGGAGGTTCCGTGGATATTGAAACTCGCAAAAAGGAGGTGATGCCAGCTGCCTAAAGTCATAGACCTCAGGGAAATGTATAAACCCACGCCCAGACAGATTTTATTTCATAGCGCCCCTGAAAGATATGTACTTTATGGCGGCTGATTAGGGCGCTGTAGGTGGCGGGAAATCCGCCGCATTATGTAATGAGATTATCCAACTGAGTTTAGACTGCCCCGGGAATGTGGGATATCTGTGTAGACACGAACTGTCAAGTTTCCGCCGCACGACTTTAGCGACCCTTGAGACGTTCCTCCCGGACGGACTCGTGAAGCAACATCATGGCACGGAGTCTTATTTCAGGTTGATAAACGGGTCCATCATTTACTACGGGGGCCTCGGCGACGACCAGAACGCCATTGATAGGCTTAAAAGTATGAATCTGGGCTGGTTCGCCATTGACCAGGCCGAGGAGACCTCGGAAGCACATTTCTTTCTTTTAGCTTCAAGGTTAAGGCTCGGCGTCCCCAAGATACGCTATAAGGGGCTTTTAACGGCGAACCCGGCGCCGGGGTGGGTCAAGCATAGATTCATCGAGCAGAAACTGGAGGACCATGTCTTTATCCAGGCACTACCCAAAGATAACCCTTACTTGCCGGTGGACTATGAGAGTAATTTAAGGAAACTCTACCCGGAAGAGCTGGTGCGACAACTTTTGGAGGGAGACTGGGATGCGCTTGAGGCCGGGAATTATCTATTTAAATACAAAGATATCAAGGATGCCATCGAACGGGAAATAAAGGATGAAGACAAAACAAAGGTCATGGGGGTGGACATTGCGAGATTTGGGGACGATTCATCCGTAGCTTGTGTAAGGGAGGGCCAGAAGACAATCTGGCTGGAAACCTGGGCCAAGGCGGATTTAATGACCACTACGGGTAAGATTATCAATTTAATGCAGCGCTTCAGCCCGGACGCCGTAAACATAGATGTGATTGGAATAGGCGCCGGGGTAGTCGATAGGCTCAAAGAACAAAAGTTTAGAGACAACGGTGTGAATGTCGGGGAAGCGGCGTCTGATAAGTTGAAGTACGCGAACATCCGGGCTGAGGCGTACTGGCAATTAGCGGACAGGTTCCAAAAAGGCGAGATTTCAATTCCTGACGATTTGGAGTTGATCGCGCAGACAAGTTCCATAAAGTATAAGTACGATTCACACGGAAGATTACTCATAGAATCCAAGGAAGAGCTTAAGAAGAGAGGACTTAAGTCTCCCGATAAGACTGATGCCCTAATGCTTGCCTTTGTAGAATTACCTGCGAGAGAGGTAAGCATCCGTTGGATTTAAGTGCTTCTTTTAATCCTTGTTCATAACCTTTAGTGTAGCCATCTTGATAACCTTTGCTATGATCTTTAGAATGTTTGCCGTTTGCAGTTAGTTCTAGATTTTCTAAGCGGTTATCATCTTTAACTCCGTTTTTATGGTGAACGATCTCATCTTTTGTTAGGCAACGATTAAGATGTCGCGCTATTATAACTTGATGTTCAAATACATTACCACCTTTATTACACATTGAATAAAGCGGGTCATCTTTAGAGAGAGTGATCCTTATATAACCTTCTTTGATTCGCCATCTACCACCTTTCCACCCATTACTATTGGCGCCAAGATGGTTAGCTTGCCACTCTTCAGTTTTACGGGTTGCCACACTTGCCTTAATGCCACATTGTTTGCATCTCTGGCTAATGGGTTCGCAAAATAATATTCTTACTTTGTGTAATTTGCCACAATCAATACAAATATGGTTGAAGTAAAAATTGTTACGGCTCATTCCTATTTCGTCGCCACATTTTACACTATCACCGAATATTTGTTTATATCGGGCAAGGGTTTGTTTTTTTATTGGTAATCCCCATTCACGTTTAAGGCATGATCTACATTTAACAGATTTTCCAGCATTAATGGCGCGTACAGTTCTATATGCAGGTTTACCGCATAAGATACATTTACGGTAAATATACTTATCGCCGTTTTTGATACCGATTTCGTGACCGTATTTAATTTCACCTACTTCTGGCATTTGCGTTCCTTGTTCCAATAGGGCGTTTTGCACTTAGCGCAACGTAAAGGGTGGTGGTTTTTACTCGCCCATTTGTGATTACATCGGAGGCATTTATGTATATAAATCTTCATATAAATAGTGTAACACTTTGGAGTAAGTTTGTCAAATGAGTATTTTAGATAGACTTTTTAAGCCAAAAGAATTTAAACAGCCCCGCACGCCTTATATTTTGAACTATAATCAGGCGGAGCCACCCAGCAGGAACTTGGCTGGATTCTTGGAATGTTATTCTCAGGTAGGTTGGCTTTTTGCTGTCGTTTCGAGGATCGCCGAGGGCGTGTCCGAGGGCAAGTGGAGGCTGTACTCGGTTAATGTAAAGGGCGAGAGGACGCTAGTTTACAAGCATCCCATTATCAATTTAATGGATTTTGTAAATCCCTTTCAGACCTGCCAGGAGTTTATCGAACTTCATCAATTATACATGGGGCTGACCGGGGAGTGCTTTTGGGTAATCAACAAAAACAGGTTAGGCGAGCCGCAGGAGATGTGGATAGCTCCTCCCGAGAAGATGAGCGTCATCCCTTCCCAAAAGGAGTTCGTGGCGGGATATATTTACCAAATAGGAAACCAGAAGATACCTTTAACTAAAGAGGAAGTTATCCACCACAAATTACCGAATCCCTCGAATCCCTACAGAGGGCTGGGCCCGGTGCAGGCCTTAGCGGTTGACCTGGACTCGGAACTGTACTCCGGCAAGTGGAATCGGAATTTCTTTTACAATTCAGCGCGGCCGGACGGGCTGATAACCTTTGACGGCACTTTGAGCGAGGAGCAGTTTGACCGCTTAAAGAAACAGTGGGCTGAAAGGCACGAGGGAGTCAGCAGAGCCCATAAGATAGCACTTTTAGAGGGCGGCGGGAAGTACCAGCAAATAGCCATCAACGCCAAAGACATGGATTTTAAATCTCTGAGGCTTTTAAATCGGGATAATATTTTGGGCGCTTACGGGATGCCGCTTTCCGTGATGGGGATTACGGAAAACGTCAACAAGGCCAACGCCGAGGCTGGGGAATACACTTTTGCTAGGTGGCTGGTTAAGCCCCGTCTAAACCGTATTAAAAATAAATTAAATGAACAGTTAATACCTATGTTCCACAACGCGCAGAATCTTGAACTGGACTTTGACGAGGTTGTCCCGCAAACTACCGAACAGAAGATTTCTCAAGCTGAATCAGGCATGAGGGCGGGATATATAACGATTAACGAAGCCCGTCAACTCCAGGGCTGGGACCCGAAACCGAGCGGAGAGGTGTTTTTAATACCGTTGAATTTAATTCCTACACCTGCGGATAAAAAAATTGAAATTGCGCCAAAAGAACAACCTAAATCCAAATCATTACCCGAAGGGTGGAAACTAACCTACTGGGAGGCGACTTTAAAAAGCGTAGACCAGCGTAAGAAACTGCTCGAAGAGGCAGCTAGAAAGCACTGGCAGGAGCAAGAAGAGGAGGTTATTGATAACCTGGGAGAACCACAGGGCGAGTTATTCGATAAGGAAAAGTCAAAGAAAGGCTGGTCATTACTTTTAATCCCGGCTTTAATTGCTATTTATGAACTATCGGCCAGGGATACCGACAGGTTGCTCAATCCTAATCTTCCTTTATACAACATCACCCCGGACGCTGAGAGCTGGATACTTAATCATGCCGGGGAACTGATTAACCGTCCTGACGGAATGGGGCTGGACGATGTGACCATGTTTGATCTAAGAAGGACACTTAATGAGGGATTACAGAACGGCGAGGATATCGCTGACCTTACCAAGCGTGTTAAAGAGATATTTAAGGGTTACGAGGACTGGCGGGCCGAGAGGATAGCGCGCACCGAGACCTTAAAGGCGTCCAACAAGGCCGCCACGGACAGATACAGGGCGGCGGGCATTAAACAGTGGGAGTGGATCACAGGGCCCAATCCGTGCAAAGAGCAATGTGAGGAATTAAAGGGACAAATATTCAATGTGGGGGACGAAGAACCACCGAAACACCCTAACTGCGTGTGCGCCACCGCCCCTGTGATTTAGGAGGTAATTATGGATACGATTCGTAAATTATTTAACTTTGAAGTCAAGCAGGTAGAGGACAGGGTTTTGAGGTTTACCGGCTCGACTGAGACCTTAGACCGTGACGGGGAAGTCATCAAGGTTTCGGGCTGGGACCTTGATAATTACAAGAAAAACCCCGTCTTTATGTGGGCGCATGACTATTCGCAGCCTCCTATCGGAAAAGCTGTAAACGTACATAAAAGGCAGGGGAATTTGATTTTTGATATTGAGTTTGCGGACAAAGATACCTACGAGTTCGCTGACACCATTTATAAACTGTATCAGGGCGGGTTTTTAAGGGCGACCTCGGTGGGTTTCATACCCGACCCCGACGGCGTGATTGAGGGCGACGGCGTAAAGACGCCCAGGCGGACCTACACCAGACAGGAACTATTGGAGCTCTCGGCGGTGCCCGTGCCTTCTAACCCGGACGCATTAAGGAACGCCGCTGATAAAATCGGCGTGAGCGTTAAATCACTAAAGGGCATATTTGAAGATGCCGAGATTGTTGACCTGACCGAAGAAAAATCATATACCTGCGAGTGTATTAAATGTGGACATAAAATAGAATCCGATGAGCATTGCAAAGATTTAAAGTGTCCCAAGTGTGGCGGGCAGATGAGGAGGGCGGAAAGCCCAGGGCAGGGTGAGGAGGAGGGGATAACCAAACCCGAAGAGACCGACGATTATCTCAGGATACCCGTAGACAGCGGCGACCACGAGGGGCACAGGATCAGGACTATTTTAATATCCAACGAGAAGGGGATTAAAGCTATCTACTGTGGGACCTGCAAAAAGGTCATGACCTATTTATTCTCCAAGGAGAAGGGCTGGACCATGGAGAAGGCCAAGGAGTGGATCAAGGAACACGGGAAGTCTGTTTGCCTTGTATATTCTATGCTTGATTTAGAGGCACCGATTGAGGGCATTATTTTAGAAACATCTAAGAGTTTGCCAACAATGGACGAGAAGCCCATAGAAGAAGTTCACCAAAAGAAAGAAATCAGCCAGTGCGAAATCACAGATGAATTAGATTATATTTCGGAGATTATCGAAAAGGGTGATTTTAGTGAAGAAAATAAAAAATCACTAAAGAAACTGGCGGAGAAAATCAGGCGCGTTCCGGGGTGCGACATCCCCGTTAAGATATCGGATGATGAGCGTAAACTTATCATCAATCAAGCTGTAGCAAAATCAATTCAATAAAACTTAATATTACCCGGAGTTTTAGAGCCCGTAGATGCGGGCTTTTTTTGTGGGGAAATTTTACGGAGGTATTAAATGGAAATAACAAAAGAAGAATTAGCCGTAATGATGGATGAAACTGCTATCAAGGCAGTGGAGGCATCCAAGGCTAAACAGGACAAGGAAATGGACAAAAGATTTGTCCCAGGCTCCGATGACATCAATCTGGTTAATTCGCCTGAGGACAAGATACTCTCCTCAAAGAGAGGCGGGTTTAAATCAGCGGGGCATTTCTTCAGTGATGTTCTCCGGGCGGACGCCAACCACGAGATCAGCGACACCTTGAAGACGTGGGCCAACGTGACCAAGGACACCTATATGGCTGAGGGCGACATGAACGCGGGCGGATACTTGGTCCCGGAGGAATTCAGCGCCAGGATACTGGAGAAGTCATTGGAGGCCTCTATTGTGCGCCCCAGGGCTTCGATTCAGCCCATGGCATCCAACAGATTAGTAATTCCGGCTGACGCGGACGCGGATCATTCAACCAACTACTTCGGCGGAATAACAATCTACCGGCCCGGCGAGGGCGGAACCAAGACTTCAACCAATCCGGCGTTTGCGCGTGTGGCGCTTACCCTTCACAAGGTAACGGGTCTTTGCTATGTGTCGGACGAGCTTCTAAGCGACTCCGCGGTAGCACTAGAGGCCTACCTGACGCGCAAGTTCTCCCAGGCGATTGCCTTCGTCGAGGACGACGACTTTTTGAACGGCACCGGCGTCAACCAGCCCCTGGGGGCATTCAGTTCGGCCAACCCCGCGAGGATTGCGGTAACTGCGGAAACAGGGCAGGGTGCGGCAACCATCGTGGCTGAGAACATTGCCAAGATGTGGGCCAGGATGTACCCGGCCGGGCAGGCCAATGCTGTCTGGGTAGCCAATATCGAATGCTTCCCGCAGCTCTTCCAGATGAGTCTGACCATCAATACGGGCGGCGCCTTAGTCTGGATGCCTGCCGGCGGGATTTCAGGCAATCCCTATGAGACATTAATGGGCAAACCTTTAATCTACACCGAGAAAATGCAGGCCCTGGGCACGGCTGGGGACATCGGTTTGGTCGATTTCAGCCAGTACATCATCGGACAGAAAAGTGGAGGCACTCCCGATGTGGCCTCTTCGATCCATGTACGGTTTGCCACGGATGAAACCGCCTTCAGGTTCGTGCTGAGGTATGATGGGCAACCCTCCTGGCTGACCTACATTACCCCGAAACGCGGCTCTGCCACTCTTAGCCCGTTTATCGTACTGTCCAGCACGAGGACTTAAATTAAGGAAATAATATAGGAGGTTAAGAAATGGCAAATACTGCAAGATTTTCAGAAACACACGGAATAGTACCCATAATTGCGCCGCTGGCGGACAACTACAACGCCGGCATGACCATGGACTCAATCAACATGGCCAACTACAACCACTGCACCATCATAATAACAGGTAGTGCGTCATGTGCAGGCGCCGGTGTGCTAACTATCTATGGGGCAACGGCTGACGCTGGTACTGATGCGGCAATAACATTCACATACCGCATTAGTTCCGCTGATATTGCTGCTGCAGGGGCTGACACATTAGGTACTCCTGCGACTTCGGCTGCTTTGACTTTTGTCGAGGCTTCCATACTTAGCGGCATGTACGTTATTGAGATTGACGCTGAGGACTTATGTATCTCGGGCACTCAATATCAGTTCATTACGCCTGTATTGAGCGCAGCCGGCACGGCTGGCATTATCAGCGCGGTAGCTATTCTCAGCGAGCCCAGGTACATGAAAGCTGTCATGCCGACGGCGATACCGGTATAGTATGACAATTCCAAAACGGTTAAAGAATAAACGAAAGGAGCGGAAGTCCATGCCCGCTCCTCCACTAAACAGGGCGATTTTAAGCCCGCGAAGTATGAAGTATGGGAACGTAAAACCCATACATAAATAGTAAATTCATAGGAGGTAAATCATGGCTGGAAGAACATTAAAAGACGGTATGGCATTAAGGCGGTTACAACTCGGCATTAAAGTTGACCGGGCTACAGCTACCCATGCTGCCGCTACGACACCGTATTTCACGGTGGTTGGAGAGGTGATGATAACCTCTCTGGTAGGTAAGATTGTGACAGAATCAGGAGCAAATAACTGTTCATGGAGCGTCAATCCAACGGCGGGCACTACGACTTCAATCTGTGGAAACCTGGATATAAATACTCCCGTAGCGGGAGATTTACTGGGTATTACAGGCGTTGTTTCTACCGCAATGACGTACGGCGGGGCTGTTGTAAATATAATGCAACCGCTTGTCGTCACGGCCGGCACTATTGACTTTATTGCTGCTGCGGCCGAGGGCTCAACAAGCTGGGCCTTGACCTACATACCAATCAGCGATGGCGCTTACGTAGTCACAGCTTAATAAATAGCCTGGCGGCGGGCTTAATCACCGCCACTATTAACATGGAGGTGTTAAATGGGGAACAGAGAGAAAAATCAAAATAATATAAGCAAACATCAGGCTACAGATAAAATTACATGGTTTGAGGAGAATGTAGGGTGTATTCCTGCGGGCAAAATACTAACTTTGGCTACAGATCAAGTCACCATAGGAGATCCGGCGCAGGACGTTGACTTAAAGATATTCCTGGGGGCGAGCGCTTACGCTTTGTTTGATGCCGGTGCTTCTACCGTAACCTTATCAGGGCTTGACGTCACCCTAACGGGCGATCTAACGATAGACACCGAGGACTTAGCATTGGGGGACAATGATACCCTTGAATTTGGCGATGGCACGGATGTTACCTTTTCATGGGACGGCGACAGCTTAAATATTCTACCCGCTACTGACGACACCGGGAGAATTGAGATCGGCAACGGCACCAAGGACATGGACTTGATCTGGTTCGGCGGCGCTGCGGGTGATTACGTGGAGTTTGAGGTTGGGGCAAAGACCCTTGACTTGGTAAATATTGTGCAAACTATCACCAATACAACGGCCTCAGCGGGGGCCTATACCGGATTGTATACCACCATCACTACGGGATTAACCCATACCGGCAACGTAGCCGGCATGAGGTCAATAGTCCAAACGGATAATACAGGCGATTCTATCGCCAATATCTTCGCTTTGATGTGCAAGGGTATGGTACGGCACGCTTCGGATGTGGTGACGGGTACTTTAACAGGTTTACTGTGCCAGGTTGATCTAGGTGCGGTGTCTAATTCTAACTCATGTAATGCCTGGGCAGCCTGTCTTGAATTTGTGGAAACAGGCACGAGGGCCAAGATACCCGTAGCCTTTATAAGATTCACGGATTACGACTATGACGGTTCAGCGCCTGTTAATTATCTTTTCGATTTAGGGGGCACGGGCAATCAGTTCCCCTCTGGTTCAGGGAAAATACACTACAACGATACTTTATGGATTCGCTTTAACGGAACAGATAAATATATACCCTTATCAACTGCAGAGGGCACATATACTACAGCTTATCCTATAGTTTTGACAGCCACTACATCCAGTGCGGGAGCTTATACTGGTGTCTACACTACTATTACTACAGGGCAAACACATACCGGTAATGTAGCTGGCATGAGGAGTATTGTCCAGACTGATAACTCAGGCGACTCAATCGCTAATATCTTTGCCATAATGAGCAGGGCTAAGTTGCAACATGCCTCAGATACAGTTACAGGCACAATGACGGCCTTACTGGCACAGATTGACATGGGTGCAGTTTCTAATTCAAATGCGGCTAACGCATGGGGGATTTGTATTGACCATCTTGAAACGGGTACACGAGATAAAATTCCCTGTGCCTTTATAAGGTTTACTGACCAGGGTTATGCAGGTTCGGCACCGACTAATTATCTGTTTGACCTTGGTGCTACTGGTAACGAGTTCCCAACAGGTACGGGGAAAATCTTTTACAATAACACTCTTCGTATCAGGGTAAATAGTGCAGATCAATATATCGCATTATCATCTGCTGAAAGTTCTTATACTACCGCTTATCCGATAGTATCAACCTGTGTTAGCGATGGTATGACCATTACTGCCGGCACACTCGCGGTAGACGGCAGAATTGCTAAGTTCTCCGGGACATCCGCTACACCCGCTATGTCTGATGGTTATGGTGCGGTTGAAATTGACACTACGGTTTCAGGTACTGCAACGGGCTGGTTTAGCGCATTGTCTTCATGGGTAAATATCACTGGTGATGGGGCAATAGGGGCTAATTTCGTATGCGCCCAGCAAAACGGTATCTATGCTGACGCAGGCGCTAATACTGGATCAATCGTGATCTTTGGCATGAGGGCGCAAGCAATGTTGACCGATGCGCCTACTGTACTTGCTCCATTCTCAATAAATACTTCCAACAGGGCAATTACCGCTCTGTTTGAAATGAGCTCTAACCCCGATGTTGGATATGTGGCAAATGCAGGGGAAACTGGCCTCAAAGTAGGTGATGTGCCTTTGTTCTGCGATAACAATGGGCAGCAATACTTTGTCCGCATCTACTCAGCAAGAGGTTAAACATGAAACTCAAAATAGAAAAAGACGAACTGACACTTGAAGATGATTCATTCCTTAATCAGCTAATAGACGGATGCCAGGGGGATATTATCATCAAAACCCCCTTTGCCAAAGGCGGGAAATTAAAAATCAAAAAGGTTAAAGATTCCAAAGGAAAAGTAATACACGAGAAGAAAAAGGAGGGATAATGAAACTCGGAGTATTCAACAGGCTAATTCTGCTCAACATTCTGCCTAAAGAGGGCGACTTCACAACTTTAAAGATCGTGCGGAAGATGAGAGAGAACTTATCTTTCACCGAGGAGGAGCACAAGGCGCTCAAATTTGTGCAGGATGAGAGTTCTGTCAAGTGGGACAACGCCGCCGATGTTCCCAGGGAAATAAACTTCGGCGAGAAGGCCACCGACATCATCGTGTCTGCGCTTAAAAAACTTAACACGGACAAAAAACTCACAGAGCAGCATTACGACCTGTATTCCCTGTTTGTTGGGGAGTAATCAAAGGGGCGGATAGGCTCCGCCCCTTCTTTTAACGGAGGTGATCCATGATAGATGTCATAGAACAAGTATTACCTGTTGAGCGCATCTTGACGGGCACTGACTCGTTTACTATCGGCGAGTCGGTCAGGCTAAAAATAACGTCCGGTGACACCGAGATATTCAATGACAAGGTGCCCAATAACAAACAGTGGCAGGTGACTATTTCTTTAAGAATCGAGGAATCTTCATCCTAAAGGAGGATAAAAAATGAAACCGAGATACATTCCTAATACAATTGTTTCCAAGGGCGCAGCCGCCGCTGGGTGGCTGTTCGGCAGCCCGGTAATAAGGTACGGAGGTACGGGTAGTTATGGCGGGTGGGCGCACGGCGATATCTCGCCTCTAAACCAAAAGGGTTCGGGATGGCTGGCCAATTTATACGGCGGGGCGCAGTCCGGCGATGATTGGGCGGCTGTACTTATTCCTGTCAATGAACTTCCCGTAACACAGTTCGACAATGCCTACTGGTCATGGTATCAGACCAATGCAGAGTCCATGGGGATGGGGATGGTGGTCTGGATACATGACCCTCTGGATTTCGACAAGCGCGCTGAGGTGTCTCAGCTGGCCAACGTCTCAGGGCTGGACAAAAGCGCCGCCTGGAACTCGCACGAATTCGACGCCACCGCTACACAGATGTTCTTCTACGGGGAAAACACCACCGGAACGGACTTGACCGCCGGCACGAACTATACCTGGGATCAATTTCAGGCTGACACTTTGTTTAAGGGCTGGTCAGTTTACCGGGTTTCCTTTGAGTGGGGGTGGGACGCCTCGGGAACCTACGAGGATGCTTGGTTAGCTGAGGTCAAACTAAACGAGATGTATATACCTTTAAAACCTTCGTTTAACGAACTGCCTGGAGGCCCGACTAAGACTCTATACGTGGCGACTACCGGGACTTCCACTACCAAGGCAACTGCAATCACCCCCTCTTCGGTCTTTAAACGGATCAGAATCAAGGGTATCGATATGGGCACGGCCTCTAATACAGCGGCTAATTTTGAGGTCTACTTTGCGGGGGGCACCAACATAACCTCTGACACTACCAAAGCAATCGCAATCGCCAACCTGGACGCCGACGGGTACAGACCGACGGAACACTTTTACTTCGGCGATGACGGGCCGGTGGGCGCGATCAACGAGGTAGTTTCGATCAGGACTTCCGCCGATATCACGACTAATGGATTTTTTGTCTTTACCTATAAAGAGGAATAAATGAGCTTTGAAATACTTAAACAGTGCATCATAAATAACCGGATACAGGCCGAGAAGGATAAACGGGAAGAGGATCGCCCGACTTCCGAATGTCCATTCTGCGCCTGGCCATTACATATAAGCGACTCCGGCGTGGCCTGCGAAATGTGCGGGAGGATATGGAATTGAATAGTTACTGTTCGATAGCCGATTTAAAATCCGCTTTAGGTGTGACCAGTACCACTGACGATACCATTTTAAGGAAAATCGCAGAGGCGGCTTCAAGAGTTATTGATAGATATACCAACCGTTACTTTTACGTGGAATCCGCTACTAAATACTTTGACGGGGCTACTCGTTTGTGGATACCCGACTTATTGGCGGTGACTACTTTAAAGACAGACGAGGATGCCGACGCAACCTATGAAAACACCCTCACGGTGACAACAGACTATTTACTTTATCCTTTGAACACATATCCCAAAACGTACATCGAGCTGGGGATAGACCCGGACTACGGGTCCTTCGGGGGAGGAGCCAAGAGGTCTGTTGAAATAGCCGGGACGTGGGGCTATGGAGATGGTATCTCAGCGACCCCTTATATAGCGGATACTACAATTTCAGAAGACTTAACAGCCGGCGAGGCGGCGGTTGATGTTACCGCTACTACTAATTTATCAGCCGGGCAGACTATTCTAATCGGCACGGAACAGTACTTTATTTATTCTATTTCAAGCTCTACATTAACAACCGAGCCGGGCGTAAACGGCACTACCGAGGCGACACATACATCTGGAACTACTATTTATATCTATCAGTACCCGTACGATGTCTGGCAGGCGTGCATAGCGTTAAGCGTTTCTCTTTACAAGAACCGCGACAAGCACGGATTAACCTCTGAAAGATTAGGCGACTATGAGTACATGAGGAACGTCACGGCCTACGGGGCACAGGGTAAAAGGGAAACTGAAGTAATTTTAGGCGACTACATCTCCGGTTACAGGAAAATACGAGTATGAGCTTCACCGGGCTTTTAAGGGATTCATTTACACCCTATACATTAGCGGTGGCCGACGACGGCATGGGCGGGCAGACTTCCACCTGGTCAGCCGGGACGGCTTTTCAGGGGAGGTTGTCTATTTTAAAAGCTGATGAAAGGCTGGGCCCCGACAAAACAACGGTGATCGCCACCCATAAACTCTATTGTAACAGCGATGTGACCTTAATTGAGCAGAGCCGTGTGACGTGCTCCACCAGGACATTTGAGGTCAGGGCGGTGCAGTTACCCAGTAACCTTTCGGGGGGAATCGGGCATCTCGAGGTGACTTTAATGGAGATAGATTAATGGAAGTTAAATTCATCTCTCACAAAGAGGAGAGGCTAAAAGAAATCAACGAGGGGCTGAAAACAGGCTTAACAAAGGCCTGTTTTATCGTAGAGGCGGATGCTAAAAGAATGGCGCCTGTGGATACCGGACATTTAAGGGCGTCGATTTCTAACAAACAGGATTTCAAGGAAGATAAATTTGAAGGGTTGATAGGGTTCAGCCAGATGTGGGGGAACTGGGTACATTACGCCCCTTTCCAGGAGTTTGGCACGTCAAGGATGTCCCCGCACGCCTTCTTGTTCCCGGCGGCAGAGGCCAACAAAAGGAATATAGTAGAAGCCTTAAAGAACCCCTCGATGAAGGGGAGCCTGTCGTTTGGCGTTGAGGAATTATGGACGGGCTTTGAGGAGATACTTTGATTACAGCTTTTACAACAGGGTTCTATAATAAACTGAAACTCTGGCCCGCAACCTGGGTGGCGGCCACTCCGTATGCTTTAGGTGCGATTATGAAGCCTACAAGCTATGCTTCACACTGTTATGTCTGCACCACAGCGGGCACCTCAGCAGCCTCAGTCCAACCTACCTGGGGCACTACCAACGGCGGGACAACGGCGGACGGGACAGGGACTTTAGTCTGGACGTGTTACGACACTAAAACTTATAACACCATCGCGCCCCAGGCCGCGACCGTGCCTTATGTTAGCTTCGGATTATTAACGGATGTCCCCATGGGGACGTTTGAAAGCCCCTCTATTATCGAAGATATGACGTTCTGGGTAAATGTATTCAGCTCGACTTCTGTGGCCCATGCCATGTCTATTGTAGGTTTAATTAAAACCGCCATGGACAACGCCTCTTTAACGATAACGGGATACACCGCCATGAAGTGTGTCCGCGAGTACGTGGGAAGCGTGATGTTTGACAACGATACCAGGATTTATTCGATACCCATGAGATACAGGGCCATGGGTAGTTTATAAATTATTTTTAAGTTTTATTTTATGAGCGCCGGAAGGCGCTTTTTTGTTGATCAAAATCAGGAGGTGCTATATGGCTCATGTTGCAGGAAAAGCCGGGCAGGTAAGCAACGGCTCGGAAATAACGGGAATCAGGAACTGGAGTATTGATTATACCATCGATGCCCTGGAAACTACGGACTTTGCCGATGCCGGTATTAAAACATACGTTATGGGATGCTCAGGATGGTCGGGCAGTTTCGAGGGTTTGAAAGACGGAGCTCCTGAGGCGATTGGCGCTTCGGTGACACTTACTCTTTACGAGGTTGCCGCAGGTACTAATTGGACAGGGACGGGGTTTTTGACAGGCTTCCATGCCAACGTAGCGCATGACGGCGTGATTACCTATGCGTATGATTTCGTGGGCACCGGCGCGCTAACACCGGCGGCATCATAAGGAGGTAAATATGAGTCATTTGGCAGGAACAGCGGGCGATGTATTTGTCGCCAATTTACTTCTTGAAGATTGCGAGGATGCCTGGAACTCAGGAACCAACGGCACGGCAGCTTTAGAGTCCACTTTAGTTAAAGTGGGCGCGGGAAGTGCCAAGACTACCATCGGGGCGGGTATTCAGGTTGGCGATGTCATAGCGTATGAAACCATGTCCGAGGTCAAGAATGTCTCCACATATTCGCATATTCTTTGCTGGGCATATTCCAGCGTTAACACAGCGTCTGATGATTACAGAATAGGTTTAGGAACGACAGCAGAAGGAGCATCTCCAACTACTTTAGTCACCGTACCGGCTTTAACGGCAGTTACCTGGAAATACTGCCATTGCGTAGAGGTTACGGGAAGCGAAATGGCAGACACCTCGGCCGGGACTATTATCGGGCTGGAGTCAAACGCCAACGGCGCCAATGCCGATATTATCTATCTTGACGATATACGCGCAGCCAAGTTAATCGCGGGAATCCGCTCATGGAACCTTGACTATACCGCCGATACTTTAGACGTGACTGACTTCGGATCGTCCGGAATAAAGGAATACATCATTGCGGGTTACGGCTGGGCAGGTAGTTTTGAGGGATACAAAGACGGCGCGCCCCTTACGATAGGTTCAGAATATGGACTGGAGCTGGCGGAGAGCGCCACTTCTACTCAGATGTGGCTGGGGAATGCCTTTATTACGGCTGTTCACCCCACGGTTGATATCAACGGGGTGATTGCTTATTCGTATGACTTCATAGGCACAGGGACCCTAACGATTGCAAGCGCATAGCGGAGAAATAGGCACCTTATTCCAGAACGGACAGATCGGGGGATTCTTTAACTGGGAGATTGAATACGCCCTGAAGCCCGCAGGATGCGACAAATGGGCATCATACAGTTTAGGACTGTGGAAGTGTACCGCCTCCAGGTACTGGCTGTTAGAAAAACCCACAGGGAGAATATTCAAGGCCGTATTCTACCAGATGGTCAAGGATAAATTAGTTGTATTAAACGAAGTACAGGTAAACATTGAACTACCCAATTTAGATTTAAACCATATTCACAACATACCTCTCATAATGACATGGATGAACTGATAGTCTTTATTATCCGCGAAACAGGGTGGTCACTGGAGTACACCACCAACCTCATAAAGACACTTCCCATTAAAAAACTTAACACTTTGGTGGGGGAATTACAGTATCAAAAAGCACTTGAGGATTACCGCATGGCCGCTAACTTCGCCTTAATCGTGGCCACCATGGCCTCATCCAAGAAAAGAAAGTACAAGGTGACCGACATTATCGGCCATCCGCCTAAAAGAAAGGACGAACCCGACAAATTTAAACAGGCCGTCGAGAAGGCGGGCATAAAAATACCGGAGGGATAATGGACGAACTAATCAAGGAAAACAAGCTTTACTCAATCACGTTAAACGGCAAGGAATACAAACTATCCCCCGTCAACTGGGGCGTGCTTTCGGATATCGAGCAGAAGTTTCAGGGTGGGATGAAGGGGGCGCTTGCGGAGATGGCGGAGAAGCCTTATTCGGCAGCGCTGGTTTTGGCGGAGATATTTAAAATACTCCCCCTCGAGGAATTAAGGCTGATTAAAAACCACGACGACATTAAAAATATCAATAATACGGTAGGGAAGATTCTGACAGATTTCTTTAAGGGTGAATAAATGGCCGATCTATTAGCTGAATTACTGGTAAAAATAGGCGTTGACACCGCCGGACTCAAGAAGGGGCTGACGGAGGCCGAGGCGGAAGTAAAAACCTCCGGCACGTCCATGGGGGCAACCCTTACAAAAGCTATTCCTTACATGGCTATAGCAGCAGGCGTGGCCATGGTGGGAAAGAAGATTGGAGATATGCTGGCGGACGCTGCCAAGTACGGGCAGCAAATTTCCCTGGCTATGGAAAAGACCGGACTGAGTTCTGATTATATACAGGACTTAAAGTATAACGCTGACCTGGCGGGGGTGTCTTTTAATACACTTACCACCGCTATCGGCATGATGAATACCAAACTGACGGACGCCGCTGCAGGCAAGGACGCGGCTGTAAAGCTATTTGAAGACCTCGGGTTATCGGTTGAAAAACTATTAACCATGAACCCCGACGAGAGAATCAGGGCTATATTTGAGGCGCTTGCAAAGATACCGGATGAAAGCCTGAGAGCGGGCACTGCCATAAAGATATTCGGCACTACTGGCGACGACCTTTTGCCTCTTATCAATAAGGTGGATGAACTCAAAGAAAGTTTACATCTAAGCGCCGAGGAGATTGAGAGTCTTTCCAAAGGCGCGGTTGCCATGAAGGAACTAGGCCTTAAATGGGATATTTTAAAGACTAAATTTGCAGGGGCAATCTGGCCTAACCTGCAGCCGTTTTTAGATGGTTTAAGTGAAGCAATAGGCGCGCTGGGGATGATACTCGGTTTTCTTAACCAGTTGGGCAGCATGGCGCAAAACTTTAACCCGTTAGGTATTCAAGTTCCCAGTATGGGGCAAATTCTCGGTATTGGACAATCCTCTGCTCCCACAGTTTCAAATCCGTCACCAACCAGATGGTCTACCGGCAGCGAGACAATGACTTCTATGGATATGTACCGTGAAGCTGCTACCGGTGATTATGATTATTACAATACGGGTTACTTTCAGGAAGGGGGAATTGTGACTTCTCCAACACTGGCCATGATAGGCGAGGCGGGTCCGGAGGCCGTGGTTCCTTTGGGGGAAATGGGGGGGATGGGTGGCTCAATTAATATTCATATAGGCAATTTCTTAGGCGACGAATCCGCCTTAAGGTCGCTGGCGCGCAAAATAGCGGCCATACAAAAAGAGGATGAAAGGCGGATTACATACTCCCCGGCCAACACGGAAATATATCAGGTCGGAGGCCGGGTATGACCTCCTGTATAGGTATAACAAATGGCTGATATTACTTACTCTGTCTGTGTGGATTTTGATAGTGTCGAGTGGTCGGCCACCCCCGACTTTACTACTTCCGGGGACGATATAACGGCGGACGTCAAATCTATACGAATTGACAGGGGCTATGACCGCGAGGAAGGCAGTTCACCTGCTGCCACCGCTGAGATTATCCTGGAAAACAGTGCAGGCAATTATTACCCGACCCTTTCAACAGGCGATTATTACGGGAAAATTAGAATCTGGCTGCCGGTGCAGATCAAGGCTACCCACAATGAGGTAGAGTACGACCTTTACAGAGGATTTATTTCACGAATCCAATGCTCTCCCCATTGGGAGGACAAGACGGCCTATTTTTATTGCACGGACGGGACCGACTTACTCGCGAAGATTATCGTCACTCAGGATATGGACACCAAGACCGCCAAGACTGACGGGGCGGCCATCGAGGAAGTCTTAGACGCCTGCGGGTGGTCAGCCACTTTAAGAGATATCGACGTAGACGGCGGGGATATCATCGACATGCCCGCTACAACGGAGTGGTGAATGAGCCTATATGTAAGAAGTTTATGCGACGGGCGGGACGGGTACATGCTGGGCGAGGATGTTACTTACGCCACCGCACAGGCATTGGCCTCGGCGGATTCAGTTACTTTAACCTCGCTTTACATCGGCCAGGATTTAGGTTTTAAGGTTTACCGCTCTTACCTTTACTTCGACACGTCCTTTTTGGGAGCCTCGGCGACCATCACGGCGGCGGTTTTAAGTTTATGGTGCAACTCCAAAGCTGGCACCGATACAAATTTTGACATCACGGTTCAAGGAGATTATGCCTTCGCCGATCCTCTAGTGGTGACGGACTTCGATAAAACTCTTTATACCACCGGGGGCGGGACCCTAGGGACGGCCGATATAACCGCAGGGCAATATAACGATTTAACTTTAAGCGAGACGGGACGAGGCTGGATAAGTCTGACAGGCTGGACGAAACTCTGTTTAAGAAGCTCAAGGGACATCGCGGGGACAGAACCCTCAGGGGAGGAGTTTATCGTCATGGAGAGCGGGGCGACAGTAAACAAGTGGCCTAAACTAACCGTAACCTGCACTTTGCCTTTATGGGGGGCGGGTGAACTAGGCTATGAGTATAACAATGCTTTAGAAGTTATCCGTAGGTGCGAAAAGGTGGGGCTGGGAAGATTCTACATGGACACTACCGGGCAGGCAGCCTATGAATCCAGGTTTGCGAGGAGCGCGTAATGCCAGAAACAAGCCATCCTAGTTATTCCAACCATACGCATTCATATACCTTTCAGGAGCAGGCCGGGGCTGCCAGTATCCATTCGTACTCTATTAAAACCTGTCCTTCAGGTCATACACTTTGCCAGGTTAATGTAGACAACGGGGTTAAAAGCGGCCAAAGGCTGGCCGCTATAACATGGAATGACGAACTGGAGGCTTATTGGAACAGCACGACAGTAGGCACATTGTGGCTCTCTACTGTTGAATGTGCTGCATTAGGATTAGACACCGAAACATATAACTGGGAAAATGGAACTCATCTACATACTTATTATGCGCAATGGATGGAGCGACCTGATCTAGCGACCAGCTTTGGCGCAAGGTCAAATGCTGCTACCTGTGCGCTAGGCCATACGAACTGTCGCTCGACAGGGCGATCATGTATTGACGAAGGGCAATTAACTAAAAAATTAATAGGCTGGACTGAATTCTCAGATGGGGGGTCATGGTCTGCCTACATTAATAATGTCGCCAATGCCACTGACCGCCACAGGCATTATTATTTACTGGCATTTGTTGATAACAATTATACCTGGGTTACGTCTTGGCAGAATTGTCCTTCGGGACATATAGATTGCCAGGTTGCGTCCACAGAGAATATACCATTTATATTAGACACCTTTGGTATCTTTACATGGGATTATAGTTCCTATTACCCGTCGCTTATTTCAGTAACAACGCTTCCCTGCACTTCAGTAGGCAATAAAACCGCCATATTAAGCGGGCAATATACAGGAATAGATTTAACGGTTGGCATCGAATACTGGTCTGACGAGAACTGGAAATCTACTGTATCTGTCGCCACCTCCGGGTCTGTCACGGATTATGTAAGAAGTTTTAACATTTCAGGCCTTGCGATGGGCAGATTATATTATTTCAGGGCGTTCGCTATCTACGAAAGCACCTATTATTACGGCGACACTTTAGAATTTACCACTTCCGGATCAACTATATATATTCCCCTCCACACCGAGTACAACAATGCCCGCCACTGTGTAAGGCAGATAGAAAAAGTCGCCCTGGGGCGCTCCTATGCCGATGCAACGGGACAGTTCGTCTATGAATCAAGACATGCGAGGGAGGCCTGATGGAATCCTCGGCGACCTTTTCCAATACTATGTCCAATTTAGTCTACACGTTAGACGAGACTGAAATCTGGAACGATATTTTATCCGTTCAAGGTGACGCGGAAAGTGAAATCATGGTGCGGGCGGTAAATGTGAACTCGATACAAAAGTACGGCAGAAGGACCTTAAGACTCCCCTGGGCTTTAGGTGCCTCGGAGGCCTTGATGATTTCCTTAGTGGATGATGCGCTCGATAGGTACTCCGAGCCTGCGGCGAAACTTACTATGACGATTAAGGGAGAGACGGACGCTTTAAAGATACAATGTTTAACCAGGAAGGTATCTGAAAAGATTACCGTGGTAAACACTACCGCCGGAATCAACGCAAACTATTTTATTAACAATGTGAGTTTAAATGAACTTAACTCTGGCAAGCTGCCCGAGATGTCTTTTACGCTAGAAGAGGCGAGGTTCGGCGAATGACGGACTACACCATTACGGAATATACCGATGCCAAGTATAACCTCGACGACAAGGAAATCTGGAATGACTTCCGGGGCGTAATCCCCAACGGTTATAGGACGTTAATCGACGGGGTGATGTATATTCACGCCGACACCAAGAGCAGGGTATTGGACTCCGACTCGGCACTTAAGTACGGGCGCAGGGTGCGCTTAATTAAATACTATGCCAGCGAAAGTTTCGCAGATTATTTAGCGGAGTTTGCCCGGCATAAATACGATGAACCCTACCCCGAATTAACAATATTTCTAGCGGGTGAAACGGACGCAAAGATAGCGGATATTTTCGCTATTAACTTATCCGACAGGGTGCATTTAACCAACACTACCATGGGCATGGACAAGTGGTTCTGGATCAACAAAATCACTTTACATCTGGATACAAAATACAACATGCCAATTTTGGAATTAAAACTCGATGAGATAAGGGATATGTATTTAACGGGATTTTTTATGATCGATACGGATTCTATTGACGGGGAGAAATTGATAGCATAATGGGATACGACAGAACGTGGACTTCGCCCCGCACTTGGAGTGCGGAAATACTGACCAGCGCCGACTTAAACTCCAATGTGCGCGATAACCTTTTATTTTTAAAGGAGAACATCGCGCTGGAGACTGCCACCGAATTAACTATTGCCGCCGGCGCTGTGACAAAAACAAAATGCTACCACGATATAGACACGGCAGAAGATGGCGCAACTGATGACCTGGACACCATTTCGGGCGGGGCCGAGGGGGATATTTTATTTATCCGCCCTGAAAACGCCGCTAGAACAGTAATCGTAAAGCACAACACCGGTAACATCTGGAACCCGTCCGCTGAGGATATTACCCTAGATGATATAGATGACGGGGTTCTTCTACTTTACGGTGCTAATTCCAAGTGGTTAGTTTTAGGCGGCGGATCCGCCTCCGATTTAGCTGCGCACATCGCGGACTCAGACCCCCACACCCAGTATCAGAAGGAATCCGAGAAAGGGGCAGCCAGTGGGTATGCTTCACTTAATGGTTCTACAAAGGTAACAGAACAGCCAGCTAGTATATCAGACCACTTGGAGAATCCGCCTACTGAAGATTTAGCTACTAAGACTGCAACCTCGGAATATATCTTTGACCATAATGCACGAAACGCTACGGCTTTAGTTCAAGGCCATGCTACGGCAGCACAGATTACTAAACTGGATGGCATAGAAGCCCTGGCTGATGTAACGGATATTACTAATATAAATGCTGCCCTAATAGATGATGTGGCACTTCAACTCGGTACAGGCGGAACGGCTAAACTTCTCTACGAAACAGCAGACGCTAACGCTAACTGTCTAATCCTAGCCTTACCAGACGGTGGCGCAACGGATGTACCTGTATTAGTAATAGGAGACCAATCTGTTATTAATAAAGACTTAACTAGATATAACGGAATAACCGTACCTACGCTGGCCTTAGAAAACGCAGATGAAACAGCGAATATAAGAATTAATGCTACAGGAATTTATAGTAGCGGAAATCTTATTATCCAACCAAATGCCGATTTAGATGACTATTTCACCTTTGCCACAGTATCCGATATACCAACAATCTATGGTACAGGGGCATATTTAAGGATAGGGGATGCGGCAACTACTTCTCATGCTTTAGCTTCTGAAGATGATTTAATGGTAAGTGGGAAATTAGAGATAGATGGGAATTCTTATTTTGATGGTACAGCCCAGTTTAGTAACTTTTATATAGGTAATGGTAATTCCTTTTCTGCATTAAATGTAGACAACAGCCTCTTTCTTATAACCGCAAGGGACAATGGCGTGACTATCGTATCAGTAGCAGCAGT
>Ga0105106_10000166_pt1 | contig 43453 bp, 32 predicted proteins | sample PPLLaktember2015_5_FD_79109 | JGI IMG/M metagenome (GOLD analysis project Ga0105106, IMG submission 79109) | Freshwater sediment microbial communities from Prairie Pothole Lake near Jamestown, North Dakota, USA - PPLs Lake P8 Core (1) Depth... | ecosystem: Environmental > Aquatic > Freshwater >... | reverse complement strand
CGAGACGAGGAAGAGCGTCGGCAGCATCTCGCCGGCGATCTTGTGCATGTTCGGGAGCATGAGCATGAGGCCCTGGGACGCCGTGAAGGTCGTCGTCAGGGCGCCGGCCGAGAGCGAGCCGTGGACCGCGCCCGAGGCGCCGCCTTCCGACTGCATCTCGATGACGTCAACCGTCTGGCCGAAGATGTTCTTGCGGCCGTGGGCGGACCACTCGTCGGCCAGCTCGCCCATCGTCGAGGACGGCGTGATGGGATAGATGGCCGCGACCTCGGAATACGCGTAAGCGACATGCGTCGCCGCCGTGTTTCCGTCGATCGTCTGCATATTCTTCTTCAAATCCATGGAAAACTCCTTCCGTCGGTATGGTCGAACGTCGCCGGCGACGTGTCGGTCTAGTCCTTGAGCTCCGTCCGGCCCTCCAGGGCCTTCTTTATGGTCACCTGATCGGCGAAGTCGATGTCCGATCCCACCGGCAGTCCCATGGCCAGCCGGGTGATCCGGATGCCAAAGTCCTTGAGCATGCGGTGGAGGTAGAGGGCCGTGGCCTCCCCTTCCACCGTCGGGTTCGTGGCGATGATGATCTCCTTGAACGCGCCCTCCTCGATCCGCTTGATCAGCTTCCCGAGCCGGAGCTCGTCCGGCCCGCGGCCCTTGAGGGGCGAGAGGGCGCCGAGGAGGACGTGGTAACGGCCATTGTAGGCCCCCGTCCGTTCGATCGAGGAGATGTTGAACGGCTCCTCGACGATGCACAGGGATTCGTCCGAGCGGTGGGCATCCGTGCAGATCAGGCAGGGGTCTATGTGGGTGATGTTGTTGCAACGCCCGCAGTAGAAGATCTTGCGCTTGGCCTCCCGGATGGCCTCGGCCAGGCGGTCGGTATCCTCGGCCGGCAGGCCGAGAAAATAGAAGGCGATGCGCTGGGCCGTCTTGGCCCCGATGCCCGGGATATGGCGGAGCTCCTCGATGAGGTCATGGAGAGGCTGGGCGTACTCGAACATCAGACGAGCCCCGGGATCTTCAGGCCGGCCCCGAGGCCGCCGAGCTTCGAGGCCAACGCTTCGTCGACCTTGACAGCCGCGTCGTTGAACGCGGCAACGACGAGGTCCTGGAGCATCTCCACTTCGTCGCGGTTCACGACCTCAGGGTCGATGCGGATGGATTGCAGGCCCTTGTGGCCGTCGAGGACGACGGTGACCATGCCGCCGCCGCTCGAGCCTTCGACCCGCAGGGCGGCCAGCTCCTTCTGGAGCCGGTCCTGCATCTCCTTGGCCGACTTGAGCATTTTCTGGAGGTCGATGACGTTCTTCATGAGTCTTTCTCCGTGGGGCCGCGGCCCTTGGGCGCGGCGTCGCGCGGGTCGGGAACCGGATCGGCGGACAGGACCTGGGCCTTGAAGGTGCTCATGAAGAATTGGACGGCCGGGTCCTTCATGGCCGATTCGAGCTCGCGCCCCGGCCGGATGGGGCCGCCGTCGGTGGCGTTCTCTTCGGCGAACCGGACCTTGGTCTCGCGGCCCAAAACCTCGGAGGCGGCCCTTTCGACGGCCCGCACGTCCTTCTCCTGGATGCTGGTGACGAAGAATCCCCGGCCGCTCCCGAAAAAGACATCGAGCGCATTGTCCTTGACCATGACGGACGAGTACTGGCCGAGGAGGGCGGCCAAAGGGGCACGGTCCACGGCCAGCTTCTCGAGGACGCGGGCGAAGACATCCTTGGTGGCCGGGGCCGCCGGCTTGGCCGGAGCGGCCGGCTGAACGGGCGGGGGGCTTCCGGCCGGATGCGGGCGCGAGGGGACACCCTGCGGATGAAGGCCTTTGGCGGAGGCCGCCGAAGGTCCCGTCGAAGTCCCCCGAGGGATTTCCTTGAGGGATTCGACGTCCTTGATGAGGTCCCGGAGGGGCACGATCTTGCGGAAATGGCACAGCTTGACGAGAAAGGCCTCGAAGTAGATCCGCGGCAGCGCCGAGTATCTCAAACCCGCCTCCGCCTGCTGCAGCGCAAGGAGATAGCGGAGAAGGTCTTCGGGGCTCCCCTTGGTCGCCTCGGTCCGCAGGGCCGCGAGCCCCTCGGGGCTGACCGCGAGGAGGTCCTCGGGCCTTTCGACCGAACGGACGACGAGAAGCGCCCGGAAGTGCTCGATGAGCTTGCCGAAAACAAAGCGGAGGTCGTACCCGGCGGCGACGATGTTCTCGACGAGGCCGAAAATCTGTCCCGGCTTTTCGTCGAGGATCGCCGACGAGAAGCGGAGGAGCACGTCCTGGCCGATCGTGCCCAGGATCGTCTTGAGGTCCTCGTCGCCGATGTTCTCGCCGCTGAAGGCCACGGCCTGGTCGAGAAGGCTCTGCGCGTCGCGCATGCTTCCGTCGGCCGCCTCGGCGACGAGGGCCAGGCCGGCGGGCGTGATCGTGATGCCTTCCTTCTTCGCGATCTCCATGAGGTGATTGATGATGTCCTTGTGGGAGATCTTGCGGAACTCGAAATGCTGGCAGCGCGAGACGATGGTCGCCGGGACCTTGTTGAACTCCGTGGTCGCGAAGATGAACACCGTGTTCGGCGGGGGTTCCTCGAGCGTTTTCAGGAGGGCGTTGAAGGCGTGGGTCGAGAGCATGTGGACCTCATCGATGATGAGGACCTTGGTGCGGGTATAGGCCGGTTTGTACTTGACCATTTCCCGGATGGGCTCGATGTCGTCCACTTGCCGGTTCGACGCCCCGTCGATCTCGAGGACGTCGATGGCGTTCGCTTCGTGGATGGCCTTGCAGAACTGGCAGGGATGATCCCGGTCGGGGCAGGGGTGCGCCGTCGGGCCGTTGGCGCAGTTGAGGGCCTTGGCCAGGATGCGGGCCACGGTCGTCTTGCCGGTCCCCCGGACGCCCGAGAACAGATAGGCCTGGGCGATACGACCCGAGGCGATGGCGTTCTGAATGGTCCTGACCACGGACAGCTGTCCGACGACCTCCTCGAACTTCCAGGGCCTGTATTTCCGCGCGAATATCTCGTAAGACATGGGTTGTTCGGCCGTCCGCCGACGGGAGAGGAAATCCTGCCTTTCTCTCCAAAAAAGTAAGGCTTATCTTAACACAAATGGGCCAAATATCAAGGAAAAGGAATATAATGGCGCCGTGACGCCGCGCTCACGCAGCCTCGCCGAGATCCATCTGGCCGTCGTGCTCTTCGGTTTCCCGGGCTTGTTCGGGAAATGGCTCGATCTGCCGCCCACCGTGATCGTTTTCGGCCGGGTCCTATTCGCCTGCCTGGCCCTGGCCGCCGTCATGGCCGCGGCGCGGGTCCCGTTCCGCATCGCACCGCGGCGCGATCTCCTCCTTCTCGGCGTCTGCGGCCTGATCCTGGCCGCCCACTGGACGATGTTCTTCAAGTCTGTCCAGGTCTCCTCGGTCGCTATCGCCCTCCTCGCCTATTCGAGCTTTCCCGTGTTCACGGCCTTCCTCGAGCCTCTCCTGATCCGGGAAAGATGGGAGCGGGAGAGCCTTGTCTACGCGCTTCTCTGCGTCCTTGGCATCGCCCTGATCGTTCCGGGATTCGACATCTCCGACGCCGTCGTCCGCGGCGTTCTCTGGGGGCTCGGTGCGGGCCTGACTTTCTCCGTCCTGTCCGTTCTCGACCGGGGCCTGGCCTCGCGGCACTCGAGCCTGGCCGTGGCCTTTTATCAAGACCTCTTGGCTGGCCTTGTCCTGGCCCCGGCCATCCTGAGGGCGGGCCTCCCCCGCTCCGGCGGCGATTGGGCGCTCATCGCCGTTCTCGGCGTTTTCTTCACGGCGGCCGCTCACACGCTCTTCATCGACGGCATGAAGGGGGTTGGGGCCAGGACGGCCAGTATCCTGAGCTCGCTCGAGCCGGTCTACGGCATTCTTCTGGCCCTGGTCCTCTTAAAAGAAAGCCCCTCCCTGAGAACGGTCTCGGGAGGGGCGATTGTCCTGGCTGCGGCGCTCGCCGCGACTGTCCGGGCGAGGCGGACGGCCTAGAAGACGGCCGATATCGCCCCTGTCCGGGCGGCGACGGCAGCTCCCTTCTCGTCTTTCTTCCGGACGGGCGCCCTCTTGGTCTTGGCCTCCTCGGCCTTCTGCCGCTTATCGAGCTCGACCTTCTCCTGCTCGTGCCGCTTTTTCAGCTCCGAGACTCGGGTCGTGGCTTGCTCGTCGACCTTCTTCTTCTCGACCGGATTCTGGATCCTCGACCTGTCTTCCTCGGCCTTTCGCTTAACTTCGTTGAGCTCGGTCTCCTGACTGTCTTTCAGAAGCTGCTGCTCCTTATAGTGGTCCTGGCGCAGGGTCTCCTCTTCGTTCCGGGGCGCCCGGCGGTAGACGCGGCTGCTCGTCTCATCGTTGAGCTCTCGCTCGGCTCTTTCCTGGTCGAGGACCTGCTTCGGCTTGGCCGCTTCGTTTCTCCGGATCACCGGCTTCGAGAGAACCAGATCGGTGCCGTCTTCCCGCTCGACTCCCGGACGGGTCGCGTCTTTGAGAGCGTAGCGCTCGACAGGCCGCTCGGTCTGCCGGCGGACCAGATCGAGATCGACGCCGTCGTTGACGATGCGCCGGTCACGCTCGTTGATATTGACGCCGAACTCGGTCCTGTCGACGATCGTCCGGTTCCTTTCGATGGGCAGGACCCACCGGTCGATGCTCCGGTCCATGAAATTCCGGCCGCGCACGAAGTTCCAATACTCGTGGGGGATGTTCCAATCCTGACGCCCGAAACCGCGGCCGGGGATGTAGTCGATGCCCGGAGGCAGGGGCGCCCAGCCGATGTGCATATCGCCCCATCGCCAAGCCACCCAGGCCGGACCCCAGACGACGTCGGGGACCCAAAACCAGCCCATGCGGCGGTCCCAGCCCCAGCGGCCGTAGTGGAAGGCGATCCAACCCCAGCGCTCGACCGAGACCCAGGTCCAGCCGTAATCGGTCCAGGCCCAGTGCCCCCGGGAATAGGGCCGCCAATTGTAGCCGACGTTTCCCGGGATCCAGACGTATCCGAAGGGCTGGTAAGAGACCCAAATGCCATAAGGCTGCAGCTCGTCATAGAAATAGGCGCTGTCCAAGTCGTCGTAACGGCCGTATCGGTCGTCGTATCTCTGATCGTCATAGGCTCCCGAGTACCGCCCCGACTCATCGTAGGGGACATACCTGATGCAGGAAGTCCCGACGAGCACCAGGAATGCCGTGAAGAGAAGGAAGCCGATGGTTTTTTTCATCTTGTCCTCCTGACCCGGACTGATGCAAGGATTATGCCAAACATACCTTTAGTCGTGCCGGAGGACCGCTGGAGCGATGTTCGTCCTATAAAGCGGACACCCTTGTCCGCGGCCGCTCGCTCAGGCCAGCCTTCTGAAGACGGTCTTGATTCGCTTGAGGGCCCAGTTGAGGTCCTTTTCCCTGATGATAAGGGGCGGCGCGAACCGGATGACGTTGTCGTGGGTTTCCTTGCAGAGGAGTCCTTCTTTCATCAGCTCCTCGCAGAAGCGGCGGGCGCCGCCGGCCGCGGGATGGAGCTCGAGGCCGACGAGAAGGCCCCGGCCGCGGATTTCCTTGATGTGGCGGCTGCGGACCTTCCGGAGCTTAGCCATGAAGGCCTCTCCCCGCTCGGCGGCGTTCTCGACCAGCTTTTCCTCCTGGATGACCCGGAGGCTTTCCCGGGCCACCGCGCAGCCCAGAGGATTGCCGCCGAAGGTCGATCCGTGCTCGCCGGGCTTGTAGACGCCGAGGATCTCCCTGTCGGCCAGGACGGCCGAGACGGCATAGCACCCGCCGCCCAGGGACTTGCCGACGACCACCATGTCCGGCCTCACGTTTTCGTACTCGCAGGCGAAGAGCTTGCCCGTCCGGCCGAGCCCCGTCTGGATCTCGTCGGCGATGAAGAGGACGTTGTTCGCCTTGCAGATCTCCGCGGCCCGGCGGAGAAAGCCGGCCGGCGGTATGAGGATGCCGGCCTCGGCCTGGATCGGCTCGACCAGGAAGGCGGCCGTGTTCGGCGTGATGGCCTTTTCCAAGGCTTCGACGTCGCCGAACGGGATGATGGTGAAGCCCGGGGTGAAGGGGCCGAAATCCTGCCGGTAGAGCGGTTCGGTCGAGAAGCTGATGACCGTGACCGTGCGGCCGTGGAAGTTGTTGGCGCAGACGATGATCTCGGCCTGGTCCTGGGGGACGCCCTTCTTCTGGTAGGCCCACTTGCGGGCCGTCTTGACCGCCGTCTCGACGGCCTCCGCGCCCGAATTCATCGGCAGGACCATGGAGTATCCGGTCATTTCGCAAAGCTCTTTGGCCAGCATCGGCCATTGGTCGTTGCGGAAGGCCCGTGAGGTCAAGGTCAGCTTGCGGGCCTGATCGATGAGGGCCCGGACGATGCGGGGGTGGCGGTGGCCCTGGTTGACCGCCGAATACGCGCTCAGAAAGTCGAGGTATTTGTGGCCCTCGACATCATACACCCAGATCCCCTGAGCCTTGCTGATGACGACGTCGAGAGGGTGGTAATTGTGGGCGCCGTAGATGTCTTCGATCTGGATGAGGTCTTTGCTGTCCATGTCGGGGCTCCTTTTAGCGAACGTTCGAATGGCGGAGAGGGCGGGATTCGAACCCGCGGTGCACCTTACGGCACACACACGCTTTCCAAGCGTGCTCCTTAAACCGCTCGGACACCTCTCCGTCCCTCTGGTCGCGAATTATGATGGCCTGGAAAAGAAAACCTTATCAGAAAACCGCGCTTGGGTCAACGCAGCACCCCCGTGACCGGCTGCCGAAACGCGATCTATTAGTCCTCCAAGCGGGGTCTCTTCCGGCCGCCGCGGAGACTCGGTGGTTCAGAACGGGGGGCGGAAGATATTGATGGCGTCCTTGAGGAGGGCGGCGGCGGCGCCGCGGGGGTTGGAGCGGCCGCCCGTGACGGTCACGGAACCCATGGAATCCGTGAGGAAGGTGATGCCCTTTTCCGTGCCGTTGACGTGGGCGAGCGGATGGGAGGCGTCGATGAGGGACGGCCGGACGTCGAGCGCCCATCGCCCGTCCTTCCGGCCCGGGGCGGCCGTGGCCAGGAGCTTGACCGGCCGTCCTTCGAGGCCGGCGGAACGGACGAAGCCGGGGGCCAGGTCGGTGATGCCGGCGACCTGGACGTCCTTCAGGGCGTAGGCCGTTTCGAGGCAGGCGTTGGTGATGAGCAGGATCTTGCAGGCCGAGTCCCAGCCGCCGACGTCGTGGACCGGGTCCGGCTCGGCGATCCCTTTGTCCTGGGCGACCTTCAGGGCCTCCCCGTAATCCAGCCCCTCGCCCATGCGTGTCAGGATGTAGTTCGAGGTTCCGTTGAGGATGCCCTGGATCCCCTCGATCCGCGCGCCGGCGAGCGAGAACATCCCGACGTCGAGCGTCGGCAGCGCCGCGGCGGTGGCCCCGCTGAACTTGAGAAAAACGCCGTTCCCCGACGCCAGCGCCTTGAGCGACGGCAGGCCGACGACCAGGGCTCCCTTGCTGGCCACGACAGCGTGCCATCCGGACCGGAGTGCCGTGGAAATGTAGGTCATCCCCGGCTCTCCCGTCTCGAGGTTGGACAGGGTGCATTCAACGAGGCAGCCGCCCCGGCCATGCCTGGCGATGACGTCGGCGGCCTTCAGTCCTTCTTGCCAATTCGGATTCCCTGTCGTCCAGGCTTCACCGGCCCTGGATATCTGACGGGGATCGAGCGGACCCCCCGAATAGAAGCAGCCCTCAGTCCGCGCGACGGCCAGGACCTCGAAGCCCAGGCCATAGCGGTGTTCGAGCTCCTCGCCCTTCTCCCGGAGGAGCGAGAAGAAGGCCCGGCCGACGTGGCCGAATCCGGTCAGCAGCATGGGAACGGTCTTCATGGACGAGAGAACCATGGCGGAGAGGGCGGGATTCGAACCCGCGATCCCAATTGCTCGAGATAACGGTTTTCGAGACCGTCGCCTTCAACCACTCGGCCACCTCTCCGCAAGATCAGGGCGCGAAACGAAGCCCGATTATAGCCGAAATCATCTTTTGTTTCTACGCGCGCGGAAGAAGTCCCGCAGCAGGGCGGCGCTCTCTCCGGCCAGGACGCCGGCGAGGATGTCCGGCCGGTGATTGAGGCGGGCGAACGGGAACCGCATCGTCGAGCGGACGGCTCCCGCTTTGGGGTCCGGCGCGCCGTAGACGAGCCGGCGGATGCGGGCTTGGACGATGGCACCGAGGCACATGGCGCAGGGCTCGACGGTGACATAGAGATCGCAGTCGGGCAGCCGGTAGTTGCCGCCTTTCCGGGCGGCCGCGCGAAGCGCGACGATCTCGGCGTGGGCCGTAGGATCGGAGGTCCCGATCGGCCTGTTCGATCCGCGGCCGACGACGGCGCCGTCCCTGACGACGATCGCCCCGACCGGCACCTCTCCCCTGTCTGCGGCCTTGGCGGCGGCCCGGAGGGCCTGTCTCATGAGCTTCGCATCGTCCATGGCCGGATGATTCTAACCCGGATCGCCGCCCCGGCGCAATCGGCCCCCCCGCCCCGCGGCCGGAAGGAATGGCCAGAGCCTCGAATTCGGTCTATAATCCCTCCATCGAACTCAAGGAGATGCCCATGGACAGGTTCGAATGCCTCGCCTGCGGACCCCTCGATGCGAGGGATCCCGGCTCCCCGTTCTGCCCCGCGTGCGGAGAAGTCCTGTTCGTCGCGCCCGCCGCGCGTCCGGGCGGGCGGCGATTCCATGAGGACAAGCGACTGGCCCTGGAGATTTGCTCCGATTTTCTGCCTCTCGAGCGGATCGACCCCGCCCTGAGCCTGGGCGAAGGCCTGACGCCGCTCATCAAGCTCGATAAGATCGCCGGGTCGCTGGGGCTGTCCAACCTCTACGCCAAGAACGAAGCCCAGAATCCGACATCGAGCTTCAAGGACCGGGGCTCCGCCGTCGCGGTGCAGAAGGCCGTCTCCCTCGGCCAGGGGCGGATCGGCACGGTCTCGACCGGCAACATGGCCGCATCCACGGCGGCCTACGGCGCCCGGGCCGGCCTCGAGACGTTCGTTCTCCTCAAGGAAGGGACACCGGCATCGAGCCTCCAGGCCGCGGGCATTTTCGGCCCCCGGCTCGTCGCCATCGAAGGAGATTACGGCGCCGCCTTTATGGCCAGCCTCCGGATCGGAAAGAACCTGGGCATCGCCTTCATGAACTCGATCGATCCATACCGCATGGAGGGCTACAAGGTCACCGCTTTCGAGATCTTCCTTCAGCTCGGCCGTCGCGCCCCCCGCACCGTGATCGTGCCGCTGAGCTCGGGCGGCCACCTGCTCGGCCTCATGCGGGGATTCGCCGACCTCGAACGGGAGGGCCTTATCGCAGCCTACCCCCGGATCGTCGGGGTCCAGGCCGAGGGCTGCGCGCCCCTCGCCCAGGCCTTCGACAAAGGCCTTCTGAAATATGAACGGGTGGTCCCGGGCCCGACGATCGCCCACGCCATCGCCAATCCGACGCCCCCGGCAGGCAACGCGGTCCTGCGGATGATCCGTGAAAGAGACGGGCTCGTCCTGGCCGTATCGGACGCGGATATGCTCGAGGCGCAAAGGGAGCTGGCTTCGCGCGAAGGGGTGTTCGGTCAGCCGGAATCGGCGACGACCCTCGCGGCGCTCAGGAAACTGGCCGCGGCCGGCCCCGTCGAGCCGGACGCGGGGGCGACTGTCCTCATCGTGACCGGGAGCGGGCTGAAGACACTCCAGCTGCTCGTCTCGGCGCCGGCCGAGGTCCACAGCTTCGCCCTCGACGGGCTCGAAGCCGGGATCGCCGGCCTGCGCCGGCCGGCTTAGGCTTTCTTCACGAGGAGATCGAAGATCTTCTCCCGGTTCGGGAACAAGGCCGGGGTCCCGCCCGTGTGGACGAAGACGACCTTGTCGGCCGGCTTGAAGAATCCCGTCCGGATGAGATCCCGGAGGCCGATCATCGCCTTGGCGGTGTAGACGGGATCGAGCACGATGCCCTCCGTCTGGAAGACCAGCCGGATCGTCTCGGCCACGGCCCGGTCGACGGCCCCGTAGCCTTCGCCCAGGTATTCGTCAAAGACGGTGACATCGTCCGGCAGGATGCCGAGACCGAGGCCAAGCGCCTCGTCGGTCGCTTTGGCGATCTCCAGGACATCATCGCTGAACGGCCCTTTCGGGTCCGAGACGCTGATGCCGAGAACGCGGCAGCCCGGACTCAGGGCTTTCGCGCCGACGACGAGGCCGGCCTGCGTCCCGCCGGAGCCGGTCGAATGGACGATGTAGTCGGGATCGCCGCCAAGGCCCCTCATCTGCTCGAGGAGCTCGGCGAACTCCACGGCGTAACCGATAGCTCCGAGCGGCTTCTCCATGTCGCCCCGGACGAGGGACCCGCCCACGGGTACGAGATAGGGCTTGTGGCCCTGCGCCCGGACCTCCCGCGCCGCTTCCTCCAGGACGTCCATGGCCTGGGCGGCCTTGACGATCCGGCCCTTCTCGGTCTCGAGGATCCGGATATCGGCGTCGAGGATGACGTCGAGCAGGACGTTGCCGTCCGCCGTGGCCGGGACGCCGGCCGGCTTGAAGAGCATCAGGATGGGCTTGATGCCGAAGGTCCGGGCCGCCGCCGCGGTCTGCATGCACCAGTTCGATTGGAGGCTGGCCCAGGTGATGACGACGTCGGCCTTTTTTTCGAGCATATCGCCGACGATGAACTCGAGCTTGCGGGATTTGTTGCCGCCGAAGGCCAGGCCGGTCAGGTCGTCGCGCTTGATGTAGATCTCCGGGCCGCCCAGACGGGCCGAAAGCCGATCGAGTTTGCGGATCGGCGTGGGCAGATGGACGATACCGACGCGCGGGAAGCGCTCGGCGCGGTCGAGGACCTCACGAATTTTATAGGGCATGGCCGGACCTCCCTTCAGCGGCGTTAGAATGTCAGTACCGGGGATCCTTGAGCACGACGGCGGCGGTCGAATGGGACTTGCCGTCGACCGTCAGAACGATCCGGTACTCGCCCGGCTGTACCGGGAACGAGGCGAAGTTCGGATCGCCCATGGCCCCGCCGTAGCCCATCTCCCGGGCCCGCCGCGACCTTTCCTGGGCGGCTTTCTTCTCTTCGGCCGTCAGCTCGCGCCGGCCGGTCATGTTCCAGACGACGGTGTTGATCCCCGCCTCGACCGGCCCGGCGATCTCGTTGACGAGCAGGGTGCCGGCATAGACTTGGACCTTGGCCCCTTCCTTGGGCTTGGATCTCAGAAGGTAGGAGACGGCCAGGCCGGCCGGCTCGCTCTCGCCGGCGAAATTCGAGCTGCTCGACTCGCGCCGGTTCTGGCCCACCCAGCGCGGCTTGGGTTCGACGGCGAAGAGGTGGACGTCCTTGGCCAGGATCTCGGGCGTGATCTCCTGAAGGGGCTTGATGTCGGCGATAAAGGCCCCCCGGCCGTGAGTGGCGACGATAAGGTCGGCCTCCCTGGGGTGGATCTTGAGATCGTGGACCGGCTGGGTCGGCAGATCGGCGTCCAGCTTCAGCCAGGCCTTGCCGCCGTCGAACGAGGAAAAGACGCCGAAGTCGGTTCCGGCAAAGAGGAGATGAGGGTTCTTGGGATCTTCGCGGATGACGTTGACCGGCCCCTCGGGCAGTCCGGCCGCGAGGGACGTCCAGGTGGCGCCGTAATCGGACGTCTTGTAGACATAGGGCCGGAAATCGTCGTTCCGGAAGCCGGTGTAGGACACATAGGCGGTCGCCGGGTCGGAAGGCGAAGCGGCCACCCGGCTGACCCAGTACCCGGGGTTCCCGGCGATCTTGTCGTTGAGCTTGGTCCAGGCCCCGCCGTTGTCGCGGCTGACCCAGACGTTCCCGTCGTCCGTGCCGGCCCAGAGCAGGCCCGGCACGAGCGGCGATTCGTCGAAGGTCGTTATCGTGCAATACTGGATGTTGCCGTCGCCGCCCTTCCCTTCGACGGTGAGCTTGGCCGGGTCGTTGGTCGACAGGTCGGGACTGATCTCGGTCCAGGATTCGCCGCGGTTGGTGGACATGACGACGATGTTGCCGCAGTGATAGATCGTCTCGTTGGCGTGGGCGGAGACGAGGATCGGCGCGCACCAGTTCCAGCGCGTTTCGGGTTTCAGGCGCTGGTAGGCGATGCTCTTGGCCTCCCCGGTCACAAGGTCGATCCGCGAGAGGGGGCCGAACTGGGATTCATTGTAGACCGTGGCGTTCGTCACCCGGTCGAAGGCGTTGTACATGCCGTCGCCTCCGCCCAGACCAAACCAGTCCTCGAGACGGATGGGCGGGCCCGCAGCGGCGGCGGCACCGCCGAAGCGGCCGCCCGACCCGACGTTCGTGCTCGGGCCCATGAGGTTCCCGTTGTCCTGAAGGCCGCCGGCGACGCGGTAAGGATAGGACATGTCGTAATCGATGGCGTAGAACTGGGCGAGAGGCAGGAAGTCGGGGTGGTACCAGTTCTTCCCGCCGTCCCAGGTCACGCCGAGGCCGTGGTCGTAGCCGAGGAGCATATGCCCGCTGTCCGCGGGATCGATCCAGAGGGCGTGGTTGTCGCCGCCGAAGCGGAAGGGGGCCGTCCAGGTCTTGCCGCCGTCCTTGCTGGCCAGGACGCCGACGCTGAGGATATAGACGAGGTTCTCGTCGTTCGGGTCGACGATGATCTGGCCGTAATAGTAACCCGGGTTGCCGCCGATCGACCGCTTCTCCGGGCTGACCTTGGCCCAAGTCGCCCCGGCGTCGTCGGAACGGTAGATCTCGCCGTCGATCATGCCGGCGCTCGATTTGCCCTCGAGGATCTCCTTCCAGCGGGCCTCGACGGACAGGCCGGGCTTGTTGGCGTTCTCGATCTCGGCGTAGAGGATCTTCGGGTTCTTGGGGAATATCGCCAGGCCGATGCGGCCGAGGATGCCGCCGGGCAGGCCGTTGGTCAGCCGGGTCCAGGTCTTGCCGCCGTCGATCGTCTTGTGGATGCCGGAACCGGGCCCGCCGATGCCCCAGGTCCAGGGCCTGCGGAATTTGTCGTAAGACGCGGCGTAGAGGGTGTCCGGGGCGGACGGATCCATGACGACGTCGACGACGCCGACCGCGCGGCCTTCGACGGCGATGTCGAGGACCTTGGCCCAGGTCTTGCCGCCGTCGGTCGTCTTGTAGAGCCCGCGCTCGGGATTCTCCGAATAGAGATGGCCGAGGGCGGCCACATAGACGATATCGGGATCCGCGGGGTGGATGACGATGCGCCCGATATGGTGGGATTCCTTGAGGCCCATGTTGATCCAGGTCTTGCCGGCGTCAAGCGACTTGTAGACGCCGTCGCCCCAATAGGTCGAGCGGGAGTTGTTGGCTTCGCCCGATCCGAGCCATACGACCGCCGGAGCGGACGGGGCCACGGCGATGTCCCCGATCGAAAAGACCTTCTCGCGCTCGAAAAGCGGTTCGAAGCTCTGGCCGTTATTCTCGGTCTTCCACAGGCCGCCGGACGCCGACGCCGCGTAAAAGGTGTTCGGCTGCCCGGGCGGGACGGCGAAGTCGACGAAGCGGCCGCTCTGGCGAGTCGGCCCGATCGAGCGGAAATTCACGCTCTTCAGGACAGCCGCGGGGTCGAGCCCGGGGACGGCCGGCTTGGCTTTCCTGGCCGCCGCGGACTGGGCTTGAAGGCCGGAGGCCGCGAGAACGATCAGGGCCGCAACAGCCAGGACAGGGACCGGGGATTTTATTTTCATGAGACTCCTCCTTTTCGTCGGGGCTAGGATTCTTCGATGTGATAGACGACATCTCGGGCCGCGAGATCGTCCATGACGGCCCGGAAGACGGCTTCGTCGGCGCCCAGTATTTCGGGGGGCGAGACGCCTTTGCGCCGGAACAGGCCCTTCAGGATCTGGCGGGCCGCGGCGGCCGCCGGGAAGCCCGTCGTCCGGGACATCGACGAAAAGCCCGTCCGCTGGTCCCGCCGGTCGAAGAGATCGTATTGGACGCGTTTCGGCCGTCCGTCCGCCCGGCCTTCGACGATGATCCGCATGACCGTGAACTCATCGTCCTCTTCGTGAAGATGCCAGTGCTTGAAGAGCACGGCCGACGTGACGTCGAGCGGACGGACGCGGCGCCCTTTGACGTCGATCTCGTCCGTGTCGAAGAAGCCGCTGTCGCGCAGGGCCCGGATGTGCTCGACGTGGCCGGGATACCGAAGGGTCTTCTCGATCATGTTGGGGACTTTCTTCATCGTCTCGAGCAGGGAGCGAAGGCCGTCGGAATTGAAGGCCTCGAGGGTTCCGATCTCGGGGAAGTCCATGTTCTCGACGTCCGACAACGCCGGCTTGACGACAAGATGGCCGTTCTCGACGTAGCGGGCCGGCCGGGTGTATTCCTCGATAACGTCGGCGGGCGAGAACGGCGCCTTGTACTCGAACGGAAACTCGCGGCGGAACGGAAGGCCGCCCACGTAGCAGGCGAAGCGCTCGACCGTCATCCGGGCGGCATGGAAGCCCAGGATCATGTTGTCCATGCCCGGCGCGACGCCGCAATCGACCACGGCTGTGACCCCGGCCGTCCGGGCGGCCTGGTCGAGGACGAGGGCATCCTCGGGAAAGAACGAGATGTCGACGATGTCCCGGCCGGTCGCGATGACCTCACGGAGGGTCGCAAAGCCCATGGAGCCCGGAACGGCCCCGATGACGAGGTCCGCTGGCCCGACGATCTCCCGGATCGCGGCCGGCGACTGTAGGTCGGCCCGGCGCGGCCTGACGGCCGTCCCCTCGAGCTTTGACAAATTGGCGGGGTCGACGTCGACGGCCGTGACGTCGAATTCCCCGGAGAGGTCGAGGGCGATGATGCGGCCGACCATCCCCGACCCGAGCACGACGATCTTTTTCATGAAGTCTCCTTGAGGAGCGTTGCGATCAGGAGTCACTTATAACCCAGGTCGGGCCCGCTTTCAACTCCGGACCGGCCAAACTCCTCGGCGACATCGGCCAGGAGGGCCACATGACCCCGGGGCGTCAAGGGGGCAACGGAGCAGGCCGTGCTGAGGATGAAGCGGCCGCCGGGCCGGCCCGTCTCGACCCGGCGCCTGGCATCGGCCCGGACCGCCTCCATCTCGCCCGCGAGGAGAACATGGACCGGATCGATGTTGCCCTTGATGAAGAGCCGGTCGCCGACGCGGCGCTTGGCGTCCGCGAGCTCGACTCGGCCGAGGGGCGGCGGGTCCAGGCACTCGATGCCGGACGCCCCCGCGCCGGCCATGAGCTCGAGGCGGTCGTGGATGTCGCCGCAGGTGTGGATGTAGGTCCGGACGTTCCTGGCCTCGATGGCCCGGGCCAGGCGGCTTTCATAAGGGAGGACGAAGGTCCGGTAGAAGGAGGTCGAAAGGAATCCCGCGCCGGCGTACGGCGAGGATATCTTGATCGCGTCGACCCCGGTCGCGGCCAGGCCTTCGCCGAGCGCGACGAGCCCCTCCGTGAGCCGGTCGAGAACGGCCGCGGCGCGGCCCGGATCGTCGACGAAGCCGAGCAGAGCCTGCTCGAAGCCGAAGAGATCGAGGAAATAGTCCAAAGGCGACGTCACTTCGCCGTGAACGGAGAAGTCCCCTCCGGTCCGGTCGACGACCGCCGCGACCGCGTCGAAGAGATGGGCGGGATCGAGCTCGAAGCGGAGCCCCTGGGAAACGGGAATGTATCCCGGGCGGGGCGGCAGGCTCACGGGGTCGAAGCGGGCGAATTCGGGCCTGGCCCGCGGGGCTGCGGGGCGGAAGACCGGCAGATCGTCCACAGGAAAGAAGGTCTCGTCCCCGTTCGTCCAGCGAACCCTCTCCCCTTCCGGACCCCGTGCGACGGAGGCGATCCGGCGCTCCCAATCGGGCGCGTGGCCGTGGAGGCTGACGAGGATGCCGTCGAAGCGGTAAAGCGCCCGGAGCGCGATCAGGCCCTCGACGAAATCACCGGCCGAGTGCCAGAACCGTGAAGGCGGCGTCCCCGTCTGCCGGAGCATATGGCCGATGCTCATCTGACACATGACGGGCACGCGGTCGGGACGCCCTCCCGACATCGCCGCCGCCATGCGGGCCTTGGATGTCACGTCTCGCTCCCCGCCCCGGCCGGATCGTTTTCTCGCCGCCGCCGGGTCAATACGGCCGTTTACAATCGGCCGGCCTGACGTTATGATACTCGAAAAGACGATCGCCCGACATGATCAAGATCAGGACCGCCTGCCTCGCCGCCCTGCTCGCCGCCTCTCTGGCCCGGGGCGGCCCGGCGGCCGGGGCCCAGGAACCCGCCCCGGAGAAGGAGCCGTACAAGGCCAAGCTGATCGGCCTCCCCTTCATCTATTATTCGCCCGAGACGAAGCTCGCCTTCGGCGCCGGTGGCGTCTTCAATTTCCGGACCGGCCTCGACAAGCAAGCGGCCCGCACCTCGAGCGTTTGGGGTTACGCCAGCTACAATCTGGCCAAGCAGTTCAACGTCCTGGTCAAGCCCGAGATCTACCTCAAGGCGAACGGGCTCATCCTCAACGGGACCTTCGGATACGCCCGGGCGCCACAGAGGTTCTATGGCGTGGGGAACGATAGCCGATCGGCCGACGAGGAATCCTATACGCCCCGGATCCTCGAGATCCAGGTCGGCGTGAAGAGGCGCGTCGCGGGCAGCCTCTTCGGGGGCCTGCGCTTCGATTTCGAAGATGTCATGATGGAAAAGGTCGAGCCGGGCGGGCTGCTCGACGCCGGAGACATCATCGGGAGCCGCGGCGGAATGCTCGCCGGTCTCGGCGCCAGCCTGGATTGGGACACCCGGGACTCGGTCCTCTTCCCCCGGCGTGGTGTCCTGCTCCAGCTCCAGGGCGACGCTTACGGCGCCATTGCGGGCAGCGATTACAGCTTCAGCCGTCTCAAGCTCGATCTCCGGAAGTACCTGCCCGTCGGGACAGATCAGGTCCTGGCCGTCCAGGCGTTCCTGCATTCGACCGGCGGGGAAGTCCCCTTCCACCGGCTGGCCCTTCTCGGCGGGGAATCGCTGATGAGGGGCTATTACAAGGGCCGTTTCAGGGACAAGGGCCTCATCGCGATCCAGGCCGAATACAGGGCCCTGCTCACGACAAGGATCGGGGTCGCCGGGTTCGCCGGGTTGGCGGACATCTTCCCCGGATGGGCCGGCCTGAACGACGGGCGGCTTAAGTTCTCCGTCGGCACCGGGCTTCGCTACGTGATCAGCAAGAGCGACGGCGCGACCCTGCGCCTGGACCTGGCCTGGGGCCAGCGGAGCTTCGGCCTCTACGCCACCGCCCAGGAAGCGTTCTAGATCCCGCCGGGGCTACTTGATTTCCGAGGTGCAGTTCGGGCAGCGGACGGCCTTGATCGGGACGGCCGTGGCGCAGAAGGGGCAGTCCTTGGTCGTCGGCGCGGCCGGAGCGGTTTCGGCTTTCTTCTTCATCCGGTTCATGGCCCGGATGACCATATAGAGCGCGAAGGCGACGATGAGGAAGCTGATGATCGCGTTGATAAACTTGCCGTAGCTGATCTTGACCGTGTCGGACAGCGGGATGCCCAGGCTCGAGAAATCGACCTTGCCGAGGAGCATGCCGATCGGGGGCATCAGGACGTCGGCCACGAGCGAGGTCACGATGGCGCCGAAGGCCACGCCGATGACGATGCCGACGGCCATGTCAACGACCGAGCCGCGCATGGCGAATTCCTTGAACTCTTTGAACATCTGGACCTCCTAGGATCTTGTTCCCGGACTTATATATCCAAGATCGAGGCGGGATGTCAATCAGCCTCCCTAAGAGGCGCCCCCGGTCCCGGTCACTGAAGAGGGACTTCAACGACGGGAAAAACGGAGATGCGCAGGCGGGCGCACCCCATGGGGATGAGCTCCACTTCTTCGACCGGGCCCTCCCCGGGGGCGAGGCTGGCCGGCACGGGTCCGGCCATCCGCCCTTCCGCTTTCCAGCCGGGCACTCGCCGGGCCCGGGCTTTGAGGACGATCGGGGCCGCCTCGGGCGCAAAGGGCTGGTAAGGCGGGGCCGTGCGGGAGACAAGCCGGATAAACGGGGCTTCTCCTTCGCGGCCGGGGATCAGGCCGTAATTCCAGGGCGTCGTCGGCAGGACCTCGGTGGCCGGCCAGTCCTCGGTCCCGCCGTACTTCTGCCATTGCTCCCCGATCTTGAGAGAGTACCAGAGGGGTCCGCGGCGCACGGAGACGGCGCCGTGCCGGGACGGCCAGCTCACCAGTTCGATCGGCGGATCGAACTCGAGCCGCACCTGGTCGCCGTGGCACCACGTCCGCCGCAGCATCGCGTAACGCCCTCCGGCGAAGTCCCCCTCGACCGGCTTCCCGTTGAGCAGGATCCGGACGGTCTTCGCCCAGCCCGGCAGGCGCAGATAAAGCGGGAAGGCCACCGGCCGGTCGCACGACAGGCTCAGCCGGACCTGATCCTCAAACGGATAGGACGTCTCTTCGGCAACCGAGATGTCCGCGCCCTCGGCGACCTTGGCCCGGACCTCGGATGGCGCGTAGAGCGTCGCGGCCAGGCCGTTGTCGGCGGTGGCCATCCAGAGATGCTCGGCGAAATAGGGCCAGCCGAAAGCGACGTTGTGCTGGCAGCACCGGTAGCTCCGGGGATCGAATGAGACGAGGGTCCCCGCGTTCTGGAAATCGTGCTCCCCGCTGTTGTCGCAGGAGATCAGGTTGGCCGCGGTGAGGTAGTGGAGGCCTTTGAGGTCGGGGGTCATGGCCGCCGGAAGGGAGTTGAAGGCCACTTCCTCGGCCCGGTCGGCCCAATGGGTCGAGCCGGTGATCCGGAGCAGCGACTCGAAGCTGGCCATGAACTCGACCATGGCGCACGTTTCGGCGCCCTGCCGGGGATCGTCCTTGCCCGGCCGGATGTTCTCGTCGGCCCCGAACATCCCGCCGGGCTGGCGGCCGTAGCGGTCCATGACCTGGCGGTAATTCCTCTCCGCGGCCTCGATGAGGTTGACGTCGCGGACCTGCTGGTAGTAGATCGCGGGCTCGCGGAAGCCCATGGCGATATTGACGCCGTGGTAGAACGCGCTTTCGACCGAGGCCTTGTCCCGGCCGGCGGTCAGGATGGGCGACGTCCAGTCCGAGGTCCGGCTGAAGAGCCTCTTCGCCAGGTCGAGGAGGAAGTTCTCCCCGGTCCGGTTATAGAGCCAGTAGACGCTCTCGAGATTCTCCCCTCCCCTGAGCTTCTGCCAGCTCCCGGGCAGGAGCTCTTCGACCGGCAGATGGAACTCGTATTGGAAATACCGGCTCATGAGGGACAAGACGCGGCGGTCGCCTGAGGCCTCGTAAAAGCTCTGGAGGGCGGCCAGCATGACCATGTTCGGCCAAAGATCGTTGGCCCCGCGATTGTCGGCCGGGCCGAAATAGCCGTCCCGGGCCTGGGACTTGAAGGCCTGCAGGAGCCAGCGCTCGGTCTCCTTTTTCATCGCGGCGTCCTTGAGCAGGTAGCCGAGGTCGCCGTAGCCCTTGAGCCAATAGGGCATCTCTTCCCAGCCCTTTCCCTTGAGGGTCATCCAGCCGCTGTCGTCCCCGAGAAAGGGGCTGAGCTCGCTCAGCCGGCCGGTGAACCCGTCCCTCATGAGCTGCAGCTGGGCCATGAGCCAGCCGCGCGGCTCAATCGCCCCGATGGGCAGCTTGACGAGCGGGCTCACCGCCAGAGGGGACCGGTTCGACGGATAATGCTGATTCGGCGCCAGGGCCGGCGGAACGGAGACCAGGGCGACCTCAGGCGGGACGAGGTTGTCAACGGCCGGCGAGCCGATCCGGGCCTGAAGAAAGACGAGCCCCAGGAAAAGCGCGGGAATGACCAGGTATTTCATGGGGCCCTCCGCCGACCCGGGTTGAGCCCGGCGCCAGGCTAATGGCGCAGGGCCTTGATCGTGTCGTGGGTCGACTTCTCGTAAATATAGGGCTTCGCCGCCTCGTAGTCAATTTTCCCTTCGCGGCAAAGCTTGATGAGAGCCTGGTCCATCGTCTGCATGCCCTCTGCGGACGAGGTTTGAAGCGTCTGGTAGATGGAATCGACCTTCCCCGCCCGGATATTGTTGCGGACGGCGGAGTTGGCCCACAGGATCTCGCAGGCGGCCACACGGCCGGACCCGTCTTTCTTCGGCAGGAGGACCTGGGAGACGATCCCGATCAGCGTCGAGGCCAGCTGGGTGCGGACCTGCGGCTGCTGGTCCGTCGGGAAGACATCGACGACCCGGCTGACCGTCTGGGCGGCGCTGGCCGTGTGGAGCGTCCCGAAGACCAGGTGGCCGGTCTCCGCCGAAGTGATGGCGATGCCGATCGTCTCGTAGTCGCGCATCTCGCCGATGAGGATGACGTCGGGGTCCTGGCGCAGGGCGTACTTGAGGGCGTTCCGGAAGGACAGCGTATCGCCCGAGGCCCCGACTTCCCGCTGCGTGACGTACGAGAGCTGGGAATTGTGGACGTACTCGATCGGGTCTTCGATCGTCAGGATGTGGTCGTGGCGGGTCTTGTTGACCAGGTCGACGAGGGCTGCAAGGGAGGTCGACTTGCCGCTGCCGGTCGGCCCGGTGACCAGGACGAGGCCGCGCTTGGCCCGGGCGAAGTCCTTCGTGCCGTTGGGCAGCCCCAGCTCTTCGAGGCTGGGGATCCGATTGGCCAAGGCCCGGACGGAGGCCCCGATGCTGCCGCGGCTGACGTGGACGTTGACGCGGAACCGCCCGACGCCGGGAATGCCGTAGCCGAAATCGAGCTCGTTGCGCGTAGCGGGGTCGTTCTGGAACATGTTCTGCTGGTGGGTCGTCAGGGCCGCGAAGATGAAGTCCTTGAGGCTCTCGGGGGTGAACCGCTCGATGCCATCGACGGGCACGAGCTCGCCATGGACGCGGAACGCGGGGGGAAGGCCGGCGATAAGGTGGAGGTCGGAGGCGTTCTTCTCGACCATGCGCTTGAGGAGTTCGTTGAAGGTCATGGAGCCTGTCTTTCTCGGTGGGACAAGCATAGACCGGCCCGGCGGGGAGCCGCAACACCGCGCGCGGTGAAATCGGGCTCACCTCGGACGAGGAGACCCCGGCCTACCAGGCGATGCCGTAGTCTTCGCCGTAATTGCTGCTGCCGCCCCAGAACGTGCCGTGGGCGCGGTCGAAGAAGATCGCGTTGATGGGCCCCGACGTGTATTTCTTGACGGAGAGGGCATAGCCCATGGACCGGAGCTTCTCCCGGACCTCCTCCGGCGTCTTCTCGTTGACATCGAGCTTGCCGGGAAAGGCCTTGTGGTCGGCGAAGGAGTCGTGCATCTGATAGCTCGTGATGTTCGGCGCTTCACAGGCCTGCTGGACGCTCATGCCGAACTCGACGACGTCGAGAAAGAATTGGAGCAGGTTCTGGTCCTGCGTGTCGCCGCCCTGAACGGCGAACGACAGATAGGGCCGGCCGTCCTTCAAGGCTAGGCCCGGGGTCAGGGTCGCCCGCGGCCTTTTTCCCGGGGCGATGACATTGAAGGGATTCTGGGCCTCGTCGAGAACGAAGCTCTGGGCACGCTGGCTCATGCCGACGCCGGTCTTTCCGGCGATGACGCAGGGGATCCAGCCGCCGCTCGGGGTTACCGAGACGACCCAACCCTCCTTGTCCGCGGCCTGGATGGAGGTCGTCCCGGTCCGGAAGGACTCCTCGACTTCGGCCGCCTGCTGCGGCTCGAGTCCGGCGGCGTCTCCCCGGCCCCACTCGAGCCAGCGGTCGAGATGGCGAAGATAGGGATTGGCCCGGCCCATGAAAGGATACGGATCCCCCGGTTTGACGCCGGCATCGTTCCGGTCGCTCCGGATGAGCTTGGCCCGCGCCCTCGCGTAGTCTTTCGAGAGAAGTCCGGCGAGCGGCTCCTCGGGCGGGAAATAGGGATCGCCGTAATAGAAGTCCCGGTCGGCGAAGGCCAGGTTCATAACCTGATAGAGCGCATGGATATAGGCGGCGCTGTTGAAGCCCATGGTCTTGAGATCGAGCGTCTCGAGCATGTTCAGGGCCTGGAGCATGACCGGTCCCTGGACCCAGCTCGTCAGCTTGAAGACCTCGATGCCTTTATAAGAGGTCGACACCGGCTCCTCGAGGCGGACCTTCCACCCGGCCAGGTCGTCCATGGTGATAAGCCCGCCCTGCTCGCTCGAGCCGCGGACGAACTCGCGGGCGATGTCGCCTTTGTAGAACCGGTCATAGGCGGCATAGATCGCGTCGCGTCGCGTCCGGCCAGCGGCCAGCGCCTGCTGTTCGGCCTCGACGATCTTGCTCAGCGTCGCCGCGAGGTCCGGCTGGCTGAAGATCTCTCCCGCCCGGGGCGCCTCATAGGCCTCGCCCGCATGGGGAAGAAGGACCGCCCTCGAATAGGGCCAGGCCTTGATCTTCTCCTTGTCCTTTTCGATGCGGTCGCCCGTTTCCTTGTCCATGGGGTAGCCTTGGGCCATGCGGATGGCCGGGGCCAGGACCTCGGCCAGGCTCATGGTGCCGAACTCGGCCAGCATCGTCAGGAGCCCCCCGGGAGTGCCCGGGGTGACGGCCGAAAGGACGCCGTGTTCCGGCGGATAGGCGTAACCTTTTGTCTTGTAGAACTCGGCTGTGGCGCCCGTCGGGGCGACGCCGAGGGCGTTCAATCCGATGACCTTCCCGGTTTTCGGATTGAAGATCAGGGCCTGGGTTTCGCCGCCCCAGCTCAGGACGTCGTACATCGTGCAGACAGCGCCGAGCATGGCGCAGGCCGCATCGACGGCGTTCCCGCCTCGGGCGAAGATCATGGCCCCGGCCGTGGCCGCGAGCGGCTTGCCCGTGATGGCCACCCATTCCCGGCCGTGCAGGACCGGTTTCTCCGTCCGCTGGCCGGACAGGCCGATGGCGGAGAATCCCAGGGCCAGCAGGATGAGGATCGCCATGGAGATCGGTTTCATCGGTCCTCCTGATCGACGGGTTTGATCCCTCACCGGTCCCATCGGCCGGCGGGATCGAGATCGATGAACACGCTGAAAGCGAAGCCGCGCCCCGTCCAGGCGAGCGCAGGAACAACGCGGTGCCGCCGGGCATAGTTCCGGACGACCAGCCGGGCGACGAGGTGTCCGATGACGGCGCCGACGGCCACATCGGAGGCCCAGTGCCGGTCCATGGCCATCCTCGAGAGCCCCACTCCGGCGGCGAGGGTGTACGCCATGACCGGAACCCAACTGTGGCGACCGTACTGAAGCGCGACGACCGTCGCCAGAGTGAACGCCGACGCCGCATGTCCGGACGGAAAGGACACGTAGGCATCGCTCGTCCCGCCCTCAAAACGCTTGAAGAAACCGGCCGGCCCGCTCCAGTGATCCTCGCCGTCGGCAACAGACGGGCGCTGCCGCCCCGCCAAGGCCTTGATGAAGTTGTCCACGAGGAGACACTGGAGGATGGCGCTTGCGGCCATGGCGCCCGTGTCCCTGGCCCTGTCATCCTTGAAGATCAGGCCGGCTCCCAAGAAGGCTCCGGCAGTCCCGAAGCCGGCGAGCCCGCCCATTTGAGTGATGACGGGCGCAACGTCCCCGACCCAGGCGTGCCGGCCGGCGAAATCCTGGAGGGCGTCGCGGACGGGCTCATCGAAGGCGATGAGAAGCGCTGTGGCTGCGGCCACGGCGACGAGCGGGGCGACGTCCCTGCGCCTGATGCGCGCAGGCGATGACCAGATCCCGCCGGCGTCGCCGAGAAAATCCTTCCCGGCCTGCTTCAGGGTCAGAGAGGTCCCGGCAGCGGCGCCTTGGCCGGATGCTGCGGCTCCATCCTGGCTGGCAGGCGCCTCAGCCCCGAGGATTGGGACCGCGTGAGTCAGGACGCAGAACAGGGCCAGCGCGGCGGCTCCGGCACGAAGGGCGGTCCCGCGTTTGGCTGTCATCGGAGCGATTATACATCATCCCGGCGGAATTCGTTTCCGCTTCGCGACTCTGCTATAATACGCCGTCTTTGGCGGGCCGTCCGCCGAAGACGGAGGAGAACGGCTGGCCATGTACCGCATTGAACAACACCCCATCCTGCCCATCCCGCCCCGCCCCCGGGTGCCATTCACGTGGAAGGGGCAACCGCTGGAGGGTCTGGAGGGCGAAACGCTGTCGTCCGCCTTGTTCGCCGCGGGCGTCCGCATCTTCGGCCATCACGCCAAGGACGGCGCCGCCCAAGGCATCTTCTGCGCCAACGGCCAATGCTCCCAGTGTCTGGTCCTGGCCGACGGCATCCCGGTCAAGTCCTGCATGGAGCTCATCCGCCCCGGCGTCCGGGTCGAACCTGTCGAGGGGCTGCCGGAGCTTCCCCGCGTCGACGCCCGTGCCTCCCGCCCCGGGCTCGCGAGGCCCGTCGAGACCATCCGCGTGCCCATTTTGATCATCGGCGGCGGGCCGGCCGGGCTCTCCGCGGCGATCGAGCTCGGCAAGCGAGGCATCGAAACACTCCTCATCGACGACAAGCACCGGCTCGGCGGCAAGCTCGTCCTGCAAACCCACCGCTTCTTCGGCTCCATCGAGGCAGTCTATGCCGGGACGCGGGGCATCGATATTGCAACGCGCCTCGAGAACGAGGTCCGCTCGTTCCCCGCCGTCCGCGTCTGCCTCCAGAGCTCGGCCCTGGCCGTCTACAGCGACCGCAAGGTCGGCGTCCTCGTCGAAGGGCGCCGTTACGTCCTCGTCGAGCCGGAGATCCTTCTCGTCACGGCCGGGGCCAGGGAGAAGAACCTGGCCTTTCCCGGCAACTCGCTGCCCGGCGTCTACGGCGCCGGCGCCTTTCAAACACTGGTCAACCGGGACCTGGTCAAGCCGACGGGGCGGCTGTTCATCGTCGGGGGCGGTAATGTCGGTCTCATCGCCGGCTACCATGCCCTCCAGGCCGGCATCGCCGTCGTCGGCCTCGTCGAGGTCCTTCCCGAGTGCGGCGGCTACAAGGTCCACAGGGATAAGCTCGCGCGCCTGGGCGTCCCCATTCTGACATCGCACACGGTCGTCAGCGCCAACGGCACGGATTCCGTCGAATCGGTCACCATCGCCGGCGTCGACGAGCGTTTCCGCCCGGTCCGCGGGACCGAGCGGTCGTTTGAATGCGACACGCTGCTCATCGCCGTGGGCCTCGACCCGGTCAACGAGTTCTATGAGAAGGCCCGCGAGTTCGGGCTCGCGGCCTTTGCCGCCGGCGACGCCGAGGAGATCGCCGAGGCTTCCGCGGCCATCTTTTCCGGCAAGATCCGCGGTCTCGAGGTGGCCCGGGCGCTCGGCCACGACGTCGGCGAGATCTCGCTGGACTGGTACCGGACCGCGGACATCCTCAAATCGCGCCCCGGCGCGACCACCCCCGAGCGGACGCCGGCCGGGGAGCAGGGCGTTTTTCCGGTCATCCACTGCAACCAGGAGATCCCCTGCGATCCCTGCACGGCCGTCTGCCCCAACGATCTCATCGAGATGGATGAGACCGATATCCGCCTCCTCCCCTCCTTCGTCGGCCAGAAGGGGGGCAAAGGCTGCACCGGCTGCGAGAAGTGCGTGGCCATTTGCCCGGGACTGGCCATCACGCTTGTCGATTATCGCAAGGACGCGGAGTTCCCGACCGTCGCCGTCCCGTTCGAGTTCCTGAAAGACAGGCTCAAGCCGGGGGACCGCGTCATCGTCGAAGATACGGAGGGCTTGCCCCTGGGCCGGGTCGAGGTCGGCGCGGTCAAGGCCATCAAGGCCAACGACCGGACCGTCATCGTCAAGGTCCGGGCGCCCCGCGCCTACGCCAAGCGGATCGCGGGCCTCCGCGTCCAGGCGGCCGAGACATCCGAGCCGCTGGCCCAATACGTCGAGCGGATGTCCGAGGACACCATCATCTGCCGCTGCGAGCGGGTGACCGCGGGCGAGATCCGCAAGCTCATCCGCGACGGCGTACGGGACATCAACGAGATCAAGGCCGTCACGCGGACCAGCATGGGCTCTTGCGGCGCCAAGACCTGCACCCCCCTCATCCACAGGCTCTTCCGCGAGGAGGGCGTCCCTGACGCCGAGGTCGTCGACCAGCCCAAGCGGCCTCTCTTCCTGGAGGTCCCGCTGGGGACCTTTGCCGGGCTGGACGCGAAGGACGAAGGCCATGACCGCGAATAAGAGCTTCGACTGCATCGTTGTCGGCGCCGGAAGCGTGGGCACGCCCGCCGCGCTGGCGCTGGCCGAGGCCGGCCTCAGGGTCCTGGTCGTCGACCGCTTCCCGAGCGTAGGCCAGGGCTCCAACAAGCGGGCCATCGGCGGCCTGAGGGCCACCCATTCCGACCCGGCCAAGATCCGTCTCTGCCTCCGCAGCCTCGAGATCTTCGCGACCTGGCGCGAGCGGTTCGGGGACGATATCGAGTGGAACAAGGGCGGCTATAGCTACGTCGCCTACAGGCCCGAGGAGGAGCGGACGCTCAAAGAACTCCTGGCCGTACAGAAGACCTGCGGTTTGGCCATCGATTGGCTCGACGCCGGCGCGCTCCTCGAAGTCATCCCCGACCTCAATCCGGCGGGTCTCATCGGCGGAACGTTCTCGCCCGATGACGGGAACGCCTCCCCGCTGCTCGCCGTCCATGCCTTCTACAGCAGGGCGAAAAAGCTCGGGGCCGCGTTCCACTTCAATGAACGCCTCACGGGCCTTATCATGGCGGGCGGGCGCGTGGCCGGCGTGCGCACGGACAAGGGCGAGTATGGCGCCCCCGTCGTGATCAACGCGGCCGGCCCATGGGGCGCGGAGGTCGCGGCCTTGGCCGGGATCGACGTGCCGGTCAGCCCGGATTCGCACGAGGGCGCCGTGACCGAGGCCGTGGCCCGTTTCCTGGGCCCTATGGTCGTCGATATCCGCCCCGTGACCGGATCGGCCAACTACTATTTCTATCAGCACGCCACGGGCCAGGTCATCTTCTGCATCACGCCGAGCCCCAGCATCTGGGGGATGGATGTCCGCGAGACGAGCTCGTTCCTGCCAATGGTGGCCGAGCGCATGGTCGATCTGATCCCCAGGCTCAAGAACCTCCGCGTCCGGCGGACCTGGCGCGGCCTCTATCCCATGACCCCCGACGGCTTCCCGATCGTCGGCTGGGCCCGTGAGCTCGAAGGCTATATGCTGGCGGTCGGGATGTGCGGCCAAGGGTTCATGCTCGGGCCCGGCCTGGGCGAGCTCCTCGGCCGCCTGATCACGGGCACGGCCGCCGCGGACGACCGCGAGACGCTGACCTACCTCAGCCCCTATCGGGAGTTCATGGGCCAGGAGAAGCTCAAGTAGGCCTCAGGCCTTCCGCTTCTCCGCGATCCAGGCCGCGAGCCTCAAGACCACGGCCGCGGCGGCGAATAGGGCCGCGGGCAGGCTGAGCGACGGTAGGGGCGGATCGAGGGTCCGGAAAAAGTTCAGCCAGCTTTCCCACTTGAGCAGGGCGGTGTGCCCGACCGCGAAGACGAGCCCGGCGTATCCTCCGAAACGGAGAAGCTTCCTCCACGTCGCTCCGCCGACGATCCCCTTGACAGCGGCGATCGACAGGACGGCCATGGCCCCGAAGATGACCAGCGCGACGAGTCCCGTCGCGTCCGCGGGAAGCATATAGGCCTTTTCTTCGGGATGGAGACCCGTGGCCGGCAGCAGGAAATGATTGACGGCGCCGTGGGCCAGTCCGGCCCAGAAGCCCACGAGTCCGTGGTGCTTGCGATAAACGAGGGGCCGGGCCCCGCGCCGCGAGAAGTAGGAGATCCCCGTCAAAAGCATCGACAGCGCGATGAGGACAAGCGAGGTCGTGCCGAGGGATTTGTTGACAAGCGTCAGGTCGAACCGCCAGATGCCGTCCTTGATATCCTGGCGCACGAAAAAGTAGAGGCAGCCGAAAGCGAAGGCGAAGACCGCCGTCAGAATGGCGCGGAACCAGAGCTGCGAGCCTGGCCGGGTCCCTCTCCGGGGCGCCCCACCCCTCCCGCCCTCTTCACCGGCAGACCTGCTCAATGGATCGCCTCCTGAAATCAAGGTTGGCATTATAGCCGAGACCTCCGGGGATGCCAAACGGCCGGCGTGGACCCAGCCTCGAGCCCTGGGCTTGCCTCGTCCCGGCGCCGGCGCGCTCCGCCGGCCTCAGCCAAAGACGATCTCGCCGAAGAACTCCGGCCGGTGGAAATCGGGCGCGGGCGTTTCCACCCGGCACCAGGCCCCGAAATGGGGCATTTCGGTCGCATCCCCGCACTTGTAGAAATTCGCCCGGGCCCGATGGCCGCTGCGGATCTCCCGGCCATAAGTCTTTGAGAAGAGGGTCAGGGGGATCCGGTAGGCAAGCGTCCAGGGGCCCTCGCCGTACTCCCCGTCGATCGGGCGGCGGATCGAGGGGACGGCCTCGAAACCGGCCATGTCGTCAGCCGAGAAAGGCGTCCGTTGAAACCGGTCCGGGCCGAAGGCGGCGAGGAGGGTCCCGGCGGCATTGGTTTCGAAGTTCATGTAGCCGAGCTGAGTCCCGGGGAATGCGTCGACGAAGAACTCGACGCAGCTGTCCTCATAAACCGGATCCTGGAAATTCGTGTACGTGACCCGGACCCGCTTCTCTGCGACCTCGAAGCGGACGTAGAGGAAACGGGACGACCAGCAGAGGCGGGCCTCGACCGCCGGGCGGTAGCCGTTATCCAGCCAGAGATAATGGTCGAGCTTGAGAGGCGCCACAGCCGCCCAGGGAGCCGCGGGATCGCCCGGTTCGAAATCGGCCGGGATCGGACGGATCATATAGGATGGCCGCGCCTCCCCGCTTGTCATCGGGCCTGTCCGGCGCAGGCCTCGACCAGCCGTCCGATCGCCTTGACGACGGCGAGCTCGGCGTGGGCGGCCGGCTTGGCCGCTTCGTCCAGGATGCCGTTCTTCTCCGTGATCCACGCCGCGGGCCGCGGCTCCCCTTTCGCCAAAGCGTCCAGGGCCTCGAGCCCGATCCCTGAGATCCTGGCGAGGCCGAAGGAAAGCGGCTCGATCTCCCTCAGCGCCGGCGATGACGCCACGAGGGGCAGGACGAGAGCGTGATTGTCCTTCCAGCGGGCGAGAACCCGCCGGAGCCCTTCGGCGATCCGGGGGTCCTTGGCGGCCAGAAAGCGCTCGACTTCGAACCCGAACCTGACCGCCGGAAGGGATTCGGGGGCGCAGGCGTCGACGAACCGGGTGAACGGCGATAGGCTCGTGTAAACGGCCTGCCCGTGCCGGTTGTAGCCCTCGAGCGGCTCGACGGCCTCGGCCAAGACCTTGAGCGGCCTGATCCGGGGCCCTTGAACCAGCCGCCTCAGGAGCATGTCGGGGTTCTTGAGATGGAGAAGCCCGGACTCCTCGAGCGCGAGGCTTATCGGACCGAGGCGGCGGTACATATCTTCAACGCTCCTGACGGAAGCCGGCGACCAGAGCCTTTCGGCGATGGCCGCCGTGCGGGGCCAGATCCTCGAGTCGATCGTCTCCGAGGTCACGAGCTCCGACCACATCGTCGCCTCGCCTCCCAGGACGAGTGATTTCCGCGTCTCGTCGAGTGGCGAATCCGCGGGCAGAGGGTCGTTGAGATAATGGGCCTCGGCCGGCTGGCAGAGGTCGATATAGTAGCCGTTCGACAGGACGCTTTGGTAGCCTTTCCCGGCGGCCTCGATGAGCGACTTGGGACCGCGCCAGGAATGGATGACGATATCGGTCGGCAGGCCCGGCTGGAAGATCTCGTCCCAGCCGACCATCTTCTTTCCATGCTTGGCCAGGATCTTGAGCAGGCGCTGGTTGAAGAAAGCCTGGAGGGCATTGTTGTCGGCGAGACCGTTCTTCTTCTTGAAAGCCTGGATCGCGGGGTTGGCGTCCCACTGGTGCCCCTCGACCTCGTCCCCGCCGATGTGGAGATAGGGGTCGGGGAAGAGCCCGGCCATCTCCTTGAAGAAGGCGTCGAAGAAGGGATAGATCCGTTCGTTGGCCGGGTTGAAGGCCGGGCCGAAGACCCCGAACTTGCGCTCGATCGCGTAGGGCCCCGGCGCGCTCGCGAATTCGGGATAGGCCACGAACCAGCTGGTCGAATGCCCGGGGATGTCGAACTCCGGCATGACCCGGATGCCCCGGTCCGCCGCATAGTCGATGATGTCCCTGATCTGGGCCTGGGTGAAATAGAGGCCGTCGGAGCCGAGCTCGTGGAGTCTGGGGAACACCTTCGATTCGATCCGGAAGCCCTGGTCCTCGGTCAGGTGCAGGTGGAGGACGTTCATCTTGACCGCGGCCATGCCATCGAGGTTCCTCTTGATGACCTCGATGGGATGGAAGTGCCGGCCGACGTCGATGAGCAGACCGCGCCAGGTGAACCGGGGCTTGTCCGAGATGGAGATACACGGGAAATAGTATCCCTTCTCGTCCGCGCTCAGGAGCTGGAGGAGGGTTTCGAGGCCCCTCAGGATCCCGATGTCCGTTTCGGCGTCGAGGAGAACCCCGGACGGATCGACGGTCAGGGTGTAGGATTCATCCTCGTTCGGCAGGAGGCGGCCCGGGCGTTCGAAAACGTAGCGAATGCCGCTTTCGGCGGCCGCCGGTTGCGCAGCCAGGTAATCCTGTTTGAGGAAGAGCCCGGTCCGCCCGGATACGCGTGACATGAAGCGGGCGGCAGCCTTGAAAGCCCGCTCGTCCGTCCCGGCCGGAGGCGGCGCGGCGCCCTCCCGGCCGATCGTCAGGCCCTCGTCGATGCGAAAACGGCCGTCGCGGAGGGTCACGCTCGCCGGGGCAGGCATGAGATCCAGAGCGCCGTCCGGCCGCGGCGGCCCGGCGAGGAGAGGCGCTTCGCCGACGGCTCCGAGCGCCAGGACGGCCAAGGCGAGAATGAGACCGGCGCGGGGCCGGGAGAATTGTTGGGCCATGGAGCCTCCTCAGACTCAGGGATGAGCCCCCTTTATAGCACAGTGAGGAGGCGCGGCAAAGGGCGGAGTCCGCCGGGTCAGTCCTCGACCTTCTCGACGACGATGGTCAGGTTGGAGGCCAGGGCGGCGATCGCCCCCACGGCGGCCAGGATGGGCGCGATGACGGCGCCGACGACGCCGACAGTGAGCGGGATCTCCATGAAGGTCTTGCCCTGGTCGTCCTTGAGGATGATGCGCCGAACGTTGCCCTCGTGGATGATCTCCTTGACCTTGTTGAGAAGCTCGCCGCCGTTCAGGCGGAATTCCTCGAACCTCGACTTGTTGTCCTTCTTTTCTTCCGTCATGGGGAACCTCCCGATCCAAGATTTCTATCGCAGACGCCCCCGAGGCCCGATTACGGCCGGAGGACGGCCTTCATAAGAGGATACGTCAGAATCCGGAAAAGAGTTCTTTCAATATGGCCAGCGATTCAGGAAAGACCTCGGTGAGGCCGACCGGAGACCATTCGGCCCGGGTATAGCGCCATTCGGCCGGGCCGGTCTTCCGGAGATCGATGCGGAAGCGGTAATATTCGCCGGCGAAGCGGATGAGCTTGCGCAGGGCCTCGGCCGCCCCGTGCGACAGGGCGACTTCGCACTCGACGGAGGCCCGGCCGTCGGCGCTCCCCGCGTCGACACGGACCCCGAGGAGGTGGATGACGACTCCGCGGTATCTCCCGAGGTGGCTTTCGACTAGCCGGAGCGTTCCGGCGGTATCCCGCCCTTCAAAATCCTCGTATTCAGACGCAAAAAATGCGTTCAGGCCGGACATGTCCCTTTTTTCGGCCCGGTCCACGGTGTCCGAAAGCAGGCCGCGGATGAGGGCTTCATCGGAAGGCTTGCCGCAAGCCCCCGCGGCGAGCGCGGCCGCGAATAGGGCCGCGGCCGCCGCCCAGACGGACCGACCCGTCGTCACCCCGCTCCTCCCCCGCCGCCGCCTCCCCCTCCCCCCCCGCCGCCGCTGAACCCGCCGCCTCCGCCGGAGGAGTAATGGGCCGCCGACGTGCTGGCTTGGTGAATGGCCGTGGCGGCGTGCTCGATGCCGGCGATCATCTGGGTGAGCCCGCCGCCCGCGAAAGACCCGGACTGGGCCAAGCCGGCGTACCAGACGGGTACGACGGCCCGCTCGTCCTGCAGGATGACGGGCAGCATTTTCAGGATCTTTTTCGCGTTCCCGAAGAGGATACCGAAAACGAGGTAGTACTCCCAGAGCTTGTAGGCCTCGGGGGGGATTTCCTTGAAATCGGAAAAATCGTCGAGGAACCGCTCGAGCCCCTTCCAGTCTTCGTTCTCCCTGGCCCAAGCCATGGTTCTCCGCTTGAGCGTTGGGATGAGGACAAGGGACAGGATGAGAAGAACGGGACTGAGGGTCAGGATGGCTGCGGGGAGCGTGATCGCGTAGAAACGGTTCCGGGCCTTGAGGCTCTCGGGTTCGAGGAGTCCGAGCGGCTTGACCTCGTCTTTGATGGCCTTGGTCCACTTCTGGTACCAGGCCTGGAACTTCTGCGGATGCTTTTTCAGGAAGCCCTGGAGCCCGTCGATCGTGAAGGACGACCCCCGCGTCATCCGTCCGGTTTGCTCTTCATAGAGAAAGACCAGGAGCGCGCGTTCGAACGGCCTCAGCCCGGTTTCCGGCCCGAGGTCCTTGCTGATCGTGACGGTCGTTTCGACGACCTCCTTCGTGCCCAGGAGACGCTTCTTGGAGACGTTCCTGTCTTCGATCTCGAGGAAACCGCGCCGGGCGAGATCGAAGATGGTCGCGGTGAAGACCGCCGGAGTCACCGTCCGCCCTTCGCGCAGCAGCGATTGGACGATGGCCGGGGACCTTTCGGCCGGGAGCTCGCGGACGTAATCCGGCAGGCCCTCGAAGCGGTAGTCTTTGCCCACCGCCGACCACCTCCTCGAGAACAGAAGCAGCCAGAAGAGCGGGCCGGCGGCCTGCCAGATCCCCCAGGCCGCCAGGGCCTTCATGAGCGTCCGCTTTCTCGCCGCGTCCCGCTCACCGCGGCCCGCCTCACCGGCCTGGGCCCGCCGGACGCGGGCGATCGTGTCGGCAACGTATTGCTCTTCCTCGGCCCGGATCGCGGAGAGCGTCAGCCGGTCCGAGGGAACCCCGGACACGAGACCCGGGGGCCAGACCACACGGACCTCGAAGGACTGGCGCGAAGCCAGGTCGGGCGCCGAAAAGCGCGCGGTCCGCTCGTCGACGACCTCGGCCCATCCGGCCAGCGGGCCGTGGCCCCAGACCAGAAGTTCGTCTCTCGTCGGGAGGGCCTCGGGGAGCGTGACGGTCGCCCGGATGTTCCGCGCCGGCTTGTCCCAGCCGTCACCGATGACCTGCCAATAGAGCTCCGTCGCGTCGGGGTAGCTGATGATGCCTCCCGTCACGCGATAATGGATGTGGAACGTCCGGCGTTCGTTGCGGGCCGAGTAGAACCATTTGGCCGTGAGCTCGCCGGCCTTTTCATCGATCTCCGTCCGGAGATCCTGCCCCTGCTCATCTCTCACGGAGAGCTCGGAGATCTCGACGTCCCTCCGGACGCCGAGGCGCTCGATCCTCAGGGGGATGGTGATATAGGCATAGCTGAACTCGCCCTCGAATTCGAACGTCCGGTACTCGTCGACGACGAACGAGCCGTCCCGCTCGATCGCGACCTCGACCCGGACTTCGGGGTAATAGTAATCCTTGCCATCGGCCGTCGCGGCGACGGGCCCGGGCGCGACCGCCAGCCCCAGCAGCCAGATGCCGGCGAGGAGCGCTCTGAGCATGGGACCTCCTTTGCACAGGGATTCGCCCATTTGTAGCCCAGGACAGCGAGAAAAGCAAGAACATGCGGGCCTTCGGGGATTTTGACTTTTGCCCGGCCGGGACGTAGGATTGGACGCAATCGAGCCTGACGAGGAGGAGCGCATGCCGGAACGGACCCTGCCCGGGCTCTTCGAAGAGAGCGTCAAGGCCTTCCCTGCCAACGTCCTGGTCTGGGAGAAGAAGACCGGCGCGAAGTACGAGCCGACGAGCTACGCGGAGATGCGGGAGATCGTCCGCGCGTTCACGGCCGGACTCCTCAGCCTCGGACTGGGCCGCGGCGACCGGGCCGCTCTCATCGCGGAGGGGCGGCGGGATTGGATCACCGCGGAGCTCGGCATCCTGTCGACGGGCGCCATCAATGTCCCCATCTCGGTCAAGGTGAACGAGCTCGGCGACCTCAAGTTCCGTCTGGCCCATTCGGGCTGCCGCATGGCTGTCGTCTCGAGGTCCCAGCTCGGCAAGATGCGTCAAGTCCGCAAGGATCTCCCCGAGCTCGAAACCATTCTGGTCCTCGACGAAGATTGTGCCGAGGGCTCCGAGGAGATCGCCTTTTCGGAGGTCCTTCGACGGGGTCGGGAGCTTCTCGCGTCCCGGCCGTCGGCCGTCGATGAAGCCCTGGCGGCGGTCAGGGAGAGCGATCCGGCCAACATCTGTTACACCTCGGGGACGACGGCCGACCCCAAGGGCATCGTCCTGACCCATCGGAACTACACGGCCAACATCGAGCAATCCCGGAGCCTCGTCGATTGCCCCCCGGACTACGTGCTGCTGATCATCCTGCCCTGGGACCACGCCTTCGCCCACACCTGCGGCATCTACAGTCTGATGGCCGGCGGCGCGGCCATGGCCTCGATCGAGCTGGGCCGCACGCCCATGGAAACGATCCGGAACATCCCCCGGAATATCCAAGAGATCCGGCCGCACATCCTTCTCAGCGTTCCGTCCCTGGCCAAGGGCTTCCGCCGGAATATCGAGAAGGGTGTCCGCGACAAGGGCCCCAAGGTGGAAGCCCTCTTCGCCAAGGCCCTGAGGCTCGCCGTCGACTACAACGCCGAAGGCTGGAACAAGGGGCGCGGGGTGAAGAAGCTCAAGAAGCCGCTGGTCGCCGGCTTCGATAAGATCCTTTTCAGCAAGATCCGGGAGAACTTCGGCGGCCGGCTTAGGTTCTTCGTCGGCGGCGGGGCCCTGCTCGACATCGAGATGCAGCGGTTCTTCTATGCCCTGGGGATGCCCATGTTCCAGGGCTACGGCCTGACCGAAGCCGCACCTGTGATCTCGGCCAACAGTCTCAGGGCCCACAAGCTCGGCTCGTCGGGCCGTGTCGCTCCCGGCATCGAGGTCAAGATCTGCGACGACAAGGGACTGCCGCTGCCCGCCGGCGAGACCGGCGAGATCGTCGTCCGGGGCGAGAACGTCATGGCCGGCTATTGGAAGAACGACAAGGCGACCCGCGAGGCCCTCCGGGACGGCTGGCTCTATACGGGCGACCTCGGTCACTTCGACGCCGACGGCTTCCTCTACGTCCTGGGGCGGATGAAGAGCCTGCTTATCGCAGGCGACGGCGAGAAGTACAGCCCCGAGATGATCGAGGAGGCCCTCACCGACGCCTCGCCCTACATCGAACAGATCATGCTCTACAATGACCAGTCTCCCTGCACGGTGGCCCTGCTCGTGCCGAACCGGGAGGCCCTGCTGCACTGGCTCAAGGGCCAGGGACTCAATGCCACAGAGCCCAGAGGCCAAGAGGCGGCCCTGCGCCTCCTCGAGCGGCAGATCGACGCCTTCCGCGAGGGCGGGCCGCATGCCGGCCAGTTCCCGGCCCGCTGGCTGCCCGCCGCCGTGGCCGTCCTCGGCGAGGGCTTCACCGAGCAGAACCATTTCCTCAATTCATCGCTCAAGATGGTCCGCGGCCGCATCACCGAGTTCTACCGGAACCGCCTCGACCACCTGTTCACGCCCGAGGCCAAGGATATCGCCCATCCCCAGAACCGGACGATCATCAGCCGGCTCGAGGACGAGCCCTGACGCATTGACAACCCCGAAAGGAATAAGGTATGTAGGGTCACCTGAGACGGAGATCCTCTCGAAAGATCTGACCGGGTGATGGTCCTGCGGACCATGTCCCCGATCCTGGAGGTTCATGACATGGCGAAAAAACAGGCAACTCTCGGCGTCGGCATCATCGGCGGCGGGTTTATCGCCCGCTTCCACATCCGTTCCTGGGTGGGCGTCCGCGACGCCGACATCCGGGGCGTCTTCGATCCTGACGCGAAGCGGGCCCGCGAGGCCTGCGCCCTTGTCAAGTCGCTCGGCGTCGGCGACGCCAGACCCTACGCGTCCATCACCGAGATGGCCGCCGATCCGGGCATCGGGGCCCTCTGGATCTGCGCCCCCAACTTCACGCGCGGCGAGGTCATGGAGGAGATCGCCCACGCCGTCATCACGGGCCGGGCGGAGCTCGTCGGCGTCACCTGCGAGAAGCCGCTCGGCCGCAACGTCCGGGAGGCCCGCAAGATGCTCGCGCTCGCCGAGAAAGCGGGGCTCCTCGACGGCTATCTCGAGAACCAGGTCTTCTCGCCGGCCGTCGTCCGGGGCAAGGAGATCGTCTGGGCCCGCGGCGCCGCCCTGTCAGGACCTCCCTACCTCGCCCGGGCCTCCGAAGAGCACAGCGGCCCGCACATGCCCTGGTTCTGGGAAGGTTCGCTCCAGGGCGGCGGGGTCCTCAACGACATGATGTGCCACTCGGTCGAGGAGGCCCGCTTCATGCTGACCCCGCCCGGCGCCCCCCGCGACCTGCTCACCCCCGTAAGCGTCACCGCCTACACCAACTGCCTCAAGTGGCAGGAGCCGAAGTACGCCGCGATTCTGGCGAAGAACAGCGGCGGCAAGACCGATTACCTGAAGCGGCCGTCCGAGGACTTCGCCCGGTCCCTCGTCGAGTACAATGACAAGGCCGGCAGAACCCTGGTCGTCGAAACGACGACGAGCTGGTGCTATGTCGGCGCCGGCCTGCGCCTGAGCATGGAGCTCCTCGGCCCCGAGTACGCGCTCCAGATCAACACGCTCGACGCCAGCCTCAGGGTCTTCTTCAGCCGCGAGGTCCGGGGCAAGGCCGGGGAGGATCTCGTCGAGAAGCAGAACGCGGAGATCGGCCTCATGCCGGTCGTCGCCGACGAGGCCGGCGAATACGGCTATGTCGCCGAGAACCGCCACATGGTCCGGTCCTTCCTCGGGGGCGTCCGGCCCGAGGAGAATTTCTCCGACGGCGTCGCCGTGGCCGAGCTGCTCATGGCCGCCTACCGGAGCGCGGAGCTCGGCAAGACGCTCCCCTTCCCCTTCAGGGGCCTGGAGACCTACGTGCCCCCGGTGGCCCTGGGGAAATGGAATCCGAAGGCCCGGTAAGATCCGAGGAGGTCCCATGAAACGCAGCCTGTCCCTCATCGCCCTGGCGATCGTCGTCGCGGTGGCCGCGGCTCCGGTCTGCGGCGCGCCCCCGCAGATCCGGCACATCTCGCCGGAGCTCCAGAAAGCCGTCGCGGAAACGGACTACGCGGGCGTCCGCATCAAGAGCTTTGCCTTCGCCTCGGAGGCCTGGACGTTCCGCAAGTTCACCTTCATCGAAACGCTGGCCAAGCTCAAGGAGCTCGGCGTCAGCGCGGTCGAAGCCTTCCCCGGACAGGCCCTGGCCGCCGAACACCCCGGCGCCCGTTTCGACGAGACCATGACCGACGAGCAGGTCGCGTTCGTCAAGGACGCCCTCGAGGCCTCCGGCGTCAGGCTCTACGGCTACGGCGTCGTCGACATCGGCACGACCGAAACGAGCATGCGTAAGGTCTTCGACTTCGCCCGCAAGATGGGCATCCGCGTCATCGTCTGCGAGCCGGCCGACGACGACTTCACCCTGCTGGAGAAGCTGGTCCGGGAATACAATATCAAGATCGCCATCCACAACCACCCGGCGCCGTCGAAATACAATTTGCCCGAAACGGTCTTCAGCCATGTCGACGGCCGGGACCCGCGTATCGGTTCCTGCGCCGACAGCGGGCACTGGATGAGAGGCGGGAACGATCCGCGCGAGGCCTTCAAGCTGCTCGCGGGCCGCATCCTCGATGTCCACCTCAAGGACCGGACCGATTTCGGCACGGCCAAGGGTGTGGACGACGTTGCCTGGGGCTCAGGAAAGGGCCATATCCGTGACCTCCTGGCCGAGTTGACCCTGCAGGACTATGACGGCTACCTGACGATGGAGTACGAGAACGAGTCCGAGGCGAGCGACCCGATGCCGGCTTTCCGCAAGAGCCTCGCCTATGTCAAGAGCGTCACCTATTACGACGGCTACACTCAGATCCTGCGGCGCGGCGGGGGCGGCTACGAGAAGCACGGCTGGAACCACTACGGGCCCGGGCATTTCGAGTGCGACCCGAAGACGGGCGTCCTCAAGGGCCAGGGCGGCATGGGCCTCCTCTGGTACGCCCGGAAGGTCAGCGATTTCGTCCTCGAGTGCGAGTTCAAATGCTCGACGCCGACGACGAATTCCGGGATCTTCCTCCGCGTCCCGACGGTCCCCGTGAGCGACGACTACATCTATCACGCGATCGAGATCCAGATCGACGACACCTCCCAGGGCATCCATCACACCGGGGCCGCCTACGATATCGAGGCGCCCAAGGTCCTGGCCTCGGCGCCGACCGGGGAATGGAACCTCCTGCGGATCGAGTTCAAGGGAATGCATCTCAAGGTGGAGATCAACGGAAAGACGGCCCTCGACTGGGATGCCCGTCCCGGGGGAAAGGTCCGGGACCTGTCCCCGGAGGGCTACATCGGCCTCCAAAACCACGACAGCCAGTCACCGCCTTTTTTCCGGAACGTTTATCTCAAAGAGCTCTGATCGGCGGCCGGACGTCCGCGAGAGCGGTGAGATGTAAGGAGAGTCGAGCATGACAGAGGCAACAAGCACCCGCAACAAGCTCTTTTTGATGATGGTCATGGAGTTCTTCATCTGGGGCGCGTGGCTGCCGCTGATCTTCGGCTATCTGCCCAGCCTCGGCTTCACGCCCATCCAGCAGGCCTGGATCCTGAACGCCTTCCCGCTGTCAGCCATCGTCGGCATGTTCTTCAGCAACCAATTCGCGGATCGCCATTTCGCCGCGGAGAAGTTCCTGGGCTTCAGCCACCTCGTCGGCGGCCTGGCCATGCTCGGCCTGGGGTTCACCCGCGAATTCTGGCCCTTTTTCCTCCTGATGCTGGTGCACTGCCTTTTCTATGTCCCGACCATCTCGATCGCCAACTCGATCGCCTTCGCCCATATGAAGGACTCGAAAAAGGAGTTCGGCTTCGTCCGTATGGGCGGGACCCTGGGTTGGATCCTGGCCGCCTGGCCGTTCACGTTCATTTTTGTGGACTGGGCCCGGGTCAAGGCCGCCGCGCCTCAGGGACTGGTCGATTGGATCGGCACGGCCCTCGGCTCGGGGCTCACGGGCCCGGCCTTGAAACAGGCCACGCGCTGGACCTTCATCGTGGCGGGCATCGTCTCGCTCGCCCTGGCCGCCTACAGCCTGCTTCTCCCTCACACCCCGCCGAAGAAAAAGGTCCCGGGCGCTTCGTCCACGGAACGCTTCGCCTGGCTGGAAGCCGTCAAGCTGCTCAAGCGCCCCTTCGTCCTGATCCTGTGGCTCATCACGTTCATCGACGCGTTCGTCCATAACCTGTATTTCAACTGGACCGGGTCGTTCCTGGGCGCCAACCCCGAGGCCGGAGGCGTGGGCATCCCCGGCAACTGGATCATGCCCGTCATGAGCCTGGGCCAGGTCTCCGAGCTCTTGACGATGCTTGTCCTGGGCATGGTGTTGAAAAAGCTGGGCTGGCGGTTCACGATGCTGATCGGCATCCTCGGGCATGCCGCCCGCTTCGCGGTCTATGCCTTCTTCCCCTCCCAGCCCTGGATGATCGTGGCCATCCAGGTCCTGCACGGCGTCTGCTACGCTTTCTTCTTCGCCACGGTCTACATCTTCGTGGACACTTATTTTCCCAAGGACGTCCGTTCGAGCGCCCAGGGCCTGTTCAACGTGATGATCCTGGGCCTGGGCGTTCTGGCCGCCAACACACTGGGCCCGGTGCTGATGCAGTCGGTCTTCACCGCCAACGGCGTGACCGACTTCCGGTCCATGTTCCTGCTGCCGTGTTTGACCGCGCTCGGGGCCGCCGTCCTCCTGGCTGTGGCCTTCCGGCCGCCGGCCAAGCCCGAGACGAACGGAATCCCGTAAGGGCCCGCTCCGCGCCCCTCGGGGGCGGCTCCGCGGGAGCCGTCAGCCAAGAACGCGCCCGGAGCGCGTCAGAAGCCCGGGCTGATGCTCAGCTGGAAGTGCCAGCCGCGCACCGGCCTGTCGATGGGGTACACGTAGTTAAGCCCCAGGATGAGGTAGCCGAACAGGTTCGTCCGGAGCCCGACGCCCCAGCTCCGCAGGGGCTTTCTCTTCCCGCCGCTGACGAACCAGGGCTGCACCAGGTCGGGATTCCCGACGACATGGCCCTCGTCGTCGAGCTCGTAGCCGCCCCACCAATCGCCCGGAGCCGAGGCATAAGCGATGCCCCAGTCATAGAACGCGTAGGCCTCGAGCGGCCAGGCGCCGTAGAAGCCCTTGCCGAGCCCGAGCAGCCCGAGCAGCGGAAAGCGCAGCTCGGCGTTGGCCAGGAGCATTTTGCTGCCGTAGAGCCGGTTGAAGTCGAAAGCCTCGGGATTGCTCTCGTACGCGTTCAGCTCCTCGCTCGTGATCGACTCGTAGCCGCGGACGAGGTCCCAATAGGCGATATAGAGCGGGTAGAAGCGGTTGTCTTCGGAATCCTTGCCGTAGCGGCCGTAGTGCATGGCCCGGAAGGCCAGGGTGAAGGGTTTGATGGGCATGACATACTTGCGGAAGTCCGCCACGAACGTGGTGAATGTGATCCCGCCCAGGGCCGGAGAGACCGAGAGGCCGAGGTTCTGGCCCAGGATCGGGCTCGTGGCGCCGAAAATGCCGGTGTCGTAATAATAGCCGCCCGTCAGATAGCCGTATTTCAGGCTCGCCGGCGTATCGTCCGGGTGGTATTTCTGGTAATCGAGAAGATACCCGTCGGGACTGTAGATCCTCTCGTAGACCGTGTGATTGTAATCCTGGATCCGGAAGCCGCCGCTGAGCTGGAACCGGCTGACCTGGCTCAAGGGGTAGGCCCCGAACAGCGAGATGTCGTAATTGATGAGCCGGTAGATATCCTCGATCTCGTGGTAGAAGCCGTCTTCACCCAAATAGAAGTAATAGTACGGATAGGGGTAAACGAGCCTCTGGGTCGCCGCGCCCCAGTTGAACCGGCCTTTGTTGTTGAGGTAGCCCAGGACGAGGGATGTATCGATGAGCCGGGAGCCCGTGAACGCGGTCGTGACGACCGTGTGGTAGCCCAGCATGTCGCTCCAATAGGCTGCGACGCCCCCCGCCCCATAGGTGCCATAGCGGTCGACGCCGACAGCGACGTTGGGGGGTGAGACATAGTCGAGGCCGAGCTTGGCCTTGTACGGGACGATCGCGAAGTTGGTGTCCTTGGGCAGGCCGAAGAGGGGGTTCTTGAGCAGGCCGAGGAGGGAGCCCTCGGGCTCGGACCTCGGCGGCAGGATGCCCGGATCGCGGTCGAACTGGGCCAGGAAGGGCTGGCCTTCGAGGACGGCCGGGTCTTCGATCGAATAGACCGTGTAATACCCGTCCGTGTAGCCCGAGAAGACCACCCGGCCCGTGGCCGCGGCGACGGAGATGGACGGGCTGAGCTCGGTGATCCCGGCGATCCCCGAGAACAGGTTCGTGATCTGGACGATCTTGGCCGAGGCGACATCGATGCGATAGAGATCGGTCTTGCCGTTCTGGTCGGAGAGGAAATAGAGCGAGGCGGAGTCGGGGGTCCACTGCGGGTTGATGTTCTTGCCCGCCGGGAAGGCCAGGAGCTTCTGGATGCGGCCCGATTCGACGTCGAGCAGGGCGAGCTCGTAGTTCCCGACGTCGACCCATTCGAGGTTGGTCGAATACCTCTCGGTGACGAACGCGATCGTCTTCCCGTCCGGCGACCAGACGGGCTGGAGGTCGGCGTAGGCGTCTCGGGTCATCTGCTTGAGGACCTTGTCCTGGAGGTCGTAGATGAAGAGGTCCGAAACCCCCCCGGCGAGGCCGGCGAACGTGATGTAACGGCCGTCCGGCGACCAGGCCGGGCTGATGATCTCGGCCAGCTCTTTGAAGGGGATCTCCTGTTCGATCTTGTCCCGGTTCATGTCGACGATGGTCAGGACCGGCCGGCCGTTGGCGATGCCGCCGAAGACGAACTTCTCGCCCTTGGCGTCCCACGAGCCGGCGGACTTGATGAACTGGATGCTCTCGAAGTGGGGGTCGACGGCCGTGGAGATGATCTTGCGGCGGATCTTGCCGCTGTCGATGTCGGCCAGGTAGAGGTCGATCGAGAACAGGTCCCGGGTCGACAGGAAGACGAGGGATTTGCCGTCGGGGCTGATGGACGGCGCGACGTTGTAGGGGTTCTTCTCGGTGCCCTTGAACAAGGGCTTGGCGATCTGATCGGCCGTTTGCGTTTTCCCGAGGAGCGGGGCATAAGCGTCTTGCATGGACTTGTGCCAGTCGGCCGAGAGCTGTTTCAGCTTGATGCCCAGGATGCTTTCGAGGATGACCTCGTAATCGCCGCTGCGGCCGACCGACTTCATCATCTTGCCGATGACCTCGTCGCCCCAGCGCCCGGTGATGTAGGCCCAGACGGCCTGGCCCCAACGGTAGGGAAAGAACTTGTAGGAGTTCTCGAGCTTCTGGATCTGGGGCAGCTCTTTGCGGCGGACGGCGTCCCGCATCCACATCGAGGTGTTGGGATCGACCGGACCGATGGACAGGTACTCGGCCATGCCCTCGATGAACCAGAGGGGGATGCGCAGGGCGGAATCGTTGCCGCGGGCCTGATCGGAATGGCCCTGGGCCATGATGTCGTACTGGAAGGCGTGGACGAGCTCGTGCCCGATGACGTGGTCGGTCTCGTAGAGCGAGGCCCCGTAGGGCAGGACGATGCGGCGCTTGAAGGACTCGGTGACGCCGCCCGTCCCCTCGCCGAGGATATCGGGGATGACCGTCGTCTGCTGGAACTCGGGGCTGCTGCCGTAGAGGATGAGAGGCTGCCGGCCCTTGAGCTCGTGGTTGAACATCCGGGCCAGCCGCGAGTACCACCGCTCGGCCATGAGGCCGGCCATTTTGACCGTCTGTTCGTCCTGGAGATAGAAATAGACGTCGAAATGACGGGTCTTCATGATCCTGAAGTCGAACTTCTGGTACTGGACCTTGTTCCGGCCGTACCACTGAGCCTCGAGCGCGGGGGCGGCAACCGCCGCCAGAAAGCCTGCCAGGACCAGGCCGGAGAGGGATCTTGTGATAACGGAAGTCCTCATGGGGGATCTCCTTTGCTGGACATATTCTAGCGGAAGACCGGACGGATGGGAAATGCCCTCCCGGACGGGAGGCCTTGGTGCGCGCATAGGTCGAAACTCCTTTCGACCCCTTTCCGCAAATATCTTAGCAATATTGTAGTCTTTTGTCCATAACGCCCTCCGCGACCTCCGCGTTGCGTCCCGCGGCCGAGGGCCGGAGCGCACCGGTTGACCGCGGCTCCGGGATTCCTGTAAGATGCCGGTCGGGTCATGACGATACAGATACTCGTGATATTGACGGTCATGGTCGCCGCGTACGCCGCGGCCAAGTCGGCCCGGCTCTCGGTCGAGCTGGGGATCTTTGCCTCCGCGGT
>Ga0105106_10000164_pt1 | contig 43573 bp, 37 predicted proteins | sample PPLLaktember2015_5_FD_79109 | JGI IMG/M metagenome (GOLD analysis project Ga0105106, IMG submission 79109) | Freshwater sediment microbial communities from Prairie Pothole Lake near Jamestown, North Dakota, USA - PPLs Lake P8 Core (1) Depth... | ecosystem: Environmental > Aquatic > Freshwater >... | reverse complement strand
GCGGGCCTTGAGGTCGTCCATATCCTGCACGTGGGTTGCACAGAGGGCGGTTCAACCAGGGCAGCGCCGGCGGTGTGCCGCGACCTTGCCCTGCGGCGGGGAGGTGGCGGGATGGCCGAGCGCCTGCGAGTGGCGCAGGTGACCATTTTCGGCGGCACCCTGGCGCGCGCCAGGTGCCCTGGCCATCAGCCTGAGTTCCCGTAAGGGGGGAGGATCGGCTGTTGCCCTGGGGTTCCTGTCGTGGCGGGGGCGTGGCGTGAGCCAGGGATTCGCTCTGCTCGCCGACACGCCCGTTGACGTGCATCCGGGCAGCAGGTAGAATGATCACCCATGCGGGGCTCCACCTGCAGGTCAAGCTGGAGCCCCGCCCTCTTGAGCCGAGGTGCGACTGTGGAGAACCCGGGTGGTTCGAGCGGCGAGCGGGAGTTGCACGCCGACGTTGTAGCAGTGCATGGGCCGGTCAGCCTCATTGAGGCGGACACGGTGAACATGCACCAGGCGGGCGCGAACGAGATCCGGGCGACGCAGGTCGACATGCATCTTTCGGGAGCGGCCACGATCGACGGCGGGGTAGTGCACCTCGATCAAGCCGGGGCGATTGTCGTGCGCGGCGCGAACGTGATGTTGGTGGAGAGCTCGGCGGGGATTGCGATCGGCGACGAGGTGCAGCTTGACGGCGGGCGCGCCGGTGTGGTCGCCGGGGGCACGGTCAACGCCAAAGGCGCCAGCGCCGGGCTGCTGCTCGCTCGCCAGGTCCATGGCGAGGTGAGCACGATCCTGGACGCGCGCGGTGCGCTGCTTGTCGGGATCGGCGGGGGTTTGATGATTGGATTGGTGCTGCTCCTCGGCGGTCGGTTCCTGGGCCGCCATCGGCGCTGAGCGGCCGCCAGGCACGTGCACAGGATCATGAGCGAGGGTAACCCCGTCCGGGGGTGAGAGGCGCTCCGGGAGAAACAGGATGGCAGGTCAGACATTGCAGGCTGTCAGAAGGAAAGTGACCGGTAAGCAGGTGCGAGCCCTGCGCCGGGAAGGGAAGCTGCCGGGTGTGCTGTATGGCGCCGGGATCGAGGCCACTCCGATCGAGATGGATGCGCGCGAGGCGAGCAAAGTGCTCGCACGCACGACTCGGGCGACTCTCGTGGAAGTGGTGCTGGAAGGAGAGTCGCACACCTCGCTGGTGCGTGAGATCCAGCGCGATGCCATCCGGCGAACGATCCGGCACGTCGACCTGCTCAAGGTTGCCATGGATCAGACCATTCGCGCCGAAGTGCCGATCGAGCTGATCGGAGAAGCTCCGGCCGTCAAGACGCGTGGCGGTGTGCTGGTCGCCGGCGTGGCCTCGATCGAGGTCGAAGCCCTGCCGGCCAACCTGCCCGATCGTGTGGTCGTCGACCTCCAGGTCCTGGTCAACATCGATGATGCCATCAGCGTCGGAAGCCTATCGCTCGGCGAAGGCGTTGAAGTGCTGACCGATGCCGATGCGCTCGTGGCCCGCGTGATCTTCCAGGCCGAGGAAATCCTCGAGGAGGCCGTACCTGTTGCGGCTGTGGCGGCGGAGCCGGAAGTGATCAGCAAGCCGAAGAAGGAAGAAGGCGAAGACGAGCAGGAAAAGGAAAGCTGAACGGAAGCTTGCGCAGCAGTAATTGCCGGGCAGGGGTTAACCCTCCTGCCCGGTTTTCATTCCTGGTCCGGTGGCGCCAATCGCAGGAAGTCGAGCACGATGCGGGCAGTCGCGCCCCACACCACTTCGCCGGAGTAAGGCCGGAAGGTGATCACCTCAACTGGCTCCGCATGGCCGGCCAGGTGCAGCTTGCGACGGGTGTGGTTGTCCGGGTCCGCAAGCCATGCCAGCGGAATGCCGAAGAGGTGGGCGACCTCGTGCTCGTTCAAACGGAGCAACGTCGGCCAGCGGATGCAGGCGACGATGGGCGTGACCCAGAAGCCGGTTGTGGTCAGCAGCGGGGGCATCTGCCCGAGCAGCTCCGCTTCATCCGGGTGAAGCCCGATCTCCTCTTCAGCCTCGCGCAGCGCGGTGAAGGCCAGGTCCGGGTCGGAGGCCTCGGCCATCCCGCCGGGGAAGCTGACCTGTCCACGGTGGTGCTCGACACTCTCGGTCCGCCGGGTGAACAGCAGCCACCACTCATCGTCCTGACGATACAGCGGGAGAAGCACTGCTGCTGCCCGTCGGCCCTGGCGCGGGATCGGTTCGCCGGTCGCCTGGAGCGACGCCCGCAGAGCGTGGGGCCATTTTCCCGAGGGACGCGTCATCCGCCCGCTCCTAGCGCCTGCGGCGATCGACTGGGAGGAGCGCTGCCAGGCCCGGGGTTGTGGCGCCCGGCAGAGTGGTGAGCAGCGGCGCGACTGGGCATCAATCGAGGTCGTGGTCGACAACCTGTCCGCCCGGCGGATCGAGCTCGAGACCGATCGAGTCGGATGCCGGGGTGAATCCGCTGATTGGCGCCAGCGCCCGGGCGAAGATCAGGTAGCCGGTATGCGCCACCATGCGGTCGACCGGACGCAGGCGCGCGGGGATTGTCTTGTAGAAGCGCTGCAGGATTTCGCAGACATCGATCTGGGAGAAGCCGTGCCGGTTCAATCCATCCACCAAGTCGGAAACCTGATTGGCTGTGGGAAGGATAGCGCCCAATACGCCACCACCGTGCAGCGCCTGGCGGGACTGAAGCAGGTAGTTGTGCGGGTCGGGAAGGTCGAGGAAGAGCGCATCCAGCCCGTCAATCGGAAATCCATCGACAATGTCCAGCAGATGGAAGACGACGCGCGCCTGCAGGCCGAGGCGAGCGACGTTGGCCTGAGCAAGCTCCTGCATGTCTGCCCGCCGGTCGATCGAATGCACCTCGCCCTGCGGCCCGACCATCCAGGCCAACGCCACGGTCAGGGCGCCGGAGCCCGTGCCGGCTTCCGCCACCCTCATCCCCGGACGGATCGCAAGCCGCAGCAGGATGTAGCCCAGGTCCTTGGGGAAAATGATCTGTGAACGGCGCTTGAGATGCAGCAGGATCTCGTCCAGCGACGGCTGCAGGAGTACATACGGGAGGCCGAGGTGGGAGTGGCAGGTTGTCCCCCATTCGGCGCCGATCATATGATCGTGCGCCAGCACGCCGCGATGCGTCTGCAGCTCGCTGCCCGCCACCAGTCGCAGGATGAATCGCTTCCCGTCCTGGCCGATCACCAGCGCCAGATCGCCCTCGGCCGCTCGCGGCTGTGCCACAGTCCCTCCGTCTCGTTGGACCATTCTACATGTTCTGTTGGTGGCCGTCAGGGCCGGGTGGCCGTCAGCCGGTAGACGTGCGCTCCAGGCGCCTCGACCGTCTCGACCTGCAGCCGAAGACCGTCCACTTCCTGCGGCAAAGCCCAGGTGTCTGGCGAAGGCGGGGTCTCGCCGGTGATGCGATAGAGTTGATCGAGCATGCGCTCGGGCAGGCTGTGGGGGACAATGCGCACGCCGGCGATGACCACCAGCGCTCCCCCTGGACGCAGGACTCGGGCGACTTCCGCCATCGTGCGCCGGTCGAGGATGTACTCGGTCGGGAAGGTGGCCAGCATGCCGTCAAATGCCTCGCCTGCAAAGGGCAGGGCCTGCGCCTCGGCCCGCACCAACTGCGCCTCAAGCTGCGCCATGCGCAGGCGGCGCAAGGCCATCTTCCCCATCTGCCGCGAGCGGTCGAGGCCCACGGTGCTTTGTCCGGCGAGCAGCCGCTGGCGCAGCAGATGACCTGGGCCGTGTCCGAGCTCAAGCACCGGACCGGGCGGAAGCGCCCGAAGGCCGGCCTGCTGCCACTCGCGCCACCGTCCGAAAGAGACCCCCCAGGCGACGGCATCGTAGGCCCAGGCGAAGCGCGTATACAGCAACTCCAGGGCAAAGCGCACCGCGCGGAAGACCGAAGCTTGAAGAAACCGAGGGACGTTCATCGCGATCGCCGGATCACCTCGGTCCGCGGGTCTGGCGCATGGGCAACGACTGCTGCCAGCGATGGGGTCATGACCATCGTCAGGTTGGGGGGACGAGCACATCGAGCCGGGCGGGAAGGACCTGGTACACGACCTCGACCAAGGCCTCCGAGCGGATCTCGCCGTCCAGCTGGATGGGGGTTGCAGGCTCACAGGCGATCTGGAGCCGGGTTGTGTGATGCTGCTGGATGGCGGGGTCGCGCACGAAGCTGCCGTTGATCGTGCGCGGCAGCAGGCTGAGCATCTTGCGCCGCGTCGGCGCGTACCCGAGGACGAAGGTCAGTTTCCCATCGGCCGGATCGGCCGCCGGCGCCATACGGAATAGGCCGCCGGTAAGCGGGCAATTTCCCACCGACACCAGGCTGACCGGGCCGTGATACTCGCCCCCATCCCACACGACGTGCATGTTCCAGCGGGGTTGATCGTTGATCGCCCGCAGCGCAGCCACCAGGTAGCGCAGTACTCCCTGCAGCCGCACCATGCGGATGTTGTACAGCGTGACGACCGGCTCGAGGCCGACGGCGGAGTTGTTGGCAAATACCCACTGGTTGGCCTGGCCCAGGTCAATGCGTCGGGTGCGCCCGGCGGCAATGGCGCGGGCGCTGTCCACCAGGTCCAACGACAGACCCAGGTTGTGCACGAGGTCGTTGGCAGTGCCCAGCGGCAGGATGCCCAGCGGCCCGAGCGGCGCATCCGGCGTGGCCCGGTTCAATCCGTTCACGACTTCGCCGATTGCGCCGTCGCCGCCGGCGACAATGATCGGGGAGAATCCCTGGCGAACAGCCTGCTCGGCAAGGTCGATGCCGTGGCCGGGGTGCTCGGTCTGCACCAGGTCGAAGTCAATCCCGGCCTGGCGCAAGGCAGCCTCCGCTTCCGCGCGGCGCTTGAGGGCCTTCCAGCGGCCGGAATACGGATTGAGGATCACTCTCGCCGGCATGCCTGATCTCCCTACACTTGGGTCAACACGAACCCGGCAACGGACAGGTAGATTAACAGACCGGTTGCGTCCACCAGCGTGGAGATCACCGGCGCCGACATGACCGTCGGGTCGACGCCGATGGCATCCGCCGCGATTGGGACCAAAGAACCGACCAGATTGGCCCAGATGCATACCAGGAGCAGGGTGACGCCCACGACAACGGCCAGGGTGGTTCCCAGTCCCCACAGCAGCACCAGGATGAATCCGGCGACCGCCAGCAGGCTGCCCAAGATCAAGCTGGTCTGCCCTTCGCGCCACGTCACGCGCAGCGCGTCGCGGCGGCTGATCTCTTCGAGGGCAAGGGCGCGGATCACGCCGGCGACGGTCTGTGATCCGGCGTTCCCCCCCGTCCCGACGATGAGGGGAATGAAGAAGGTCAGCGCGACGACCGCCTGCAGCTCGCCTTCGAAATGCCGCAGCACTGTCCCGGTGAGGGTCGAGGCAGCAAATAGGACCAGCAACCAGACAAACCGAGAGCGAGCAACGTCGAAGATGCCGCGTGACCAGTACGGCTTGTCGATGATCGGACCGGGTTCTACGCCGGCGAGCCTGAGCACATCTTCGGTGGTCTCCTCTTCCAACACGTCGAGGATGTCGTCGTGCGTGATCACTCCCTGCAGCACGCCATCGTTGTCCACCACCGGAAGCGCCAGCAGGTTGTAGCGTCCCATGGTCCGGGCGACATCCTCCTGGTCCTCGCCAGTGGTCACAAAGCGAACATCGGGATCCATCAGGGTCTCGACCGTGGTATCGGGGTCTGCCAGGATCAACTGCCGCAGCCCGGCGACACCGACGAGCTTGCCGGCGCGGTCGGTAACATACAGGTAGTAGGGAATGCTCTGTTCGGGATGGACCTGACGCAAGAACTCGATCGCCTGGGCGGCCGTGGTGCGACGGCGCAGCGTGATGAAGTCGGTGGTCATCAGGCCGCCGGCAGATTCATCCGGATGCTTGAGCAGCGGGATCACCTCATCCGCGTCCTGCATGTCGGCCAGCAGCTCGGCGGCATACACCGGATCGAGGTCGCCCAACACATCCGCCGCCAGATCCGGGTCCATCTCGTCGAGCACGTCCGCCAGGAATTCGGCCGACAGCGTCTCGGCGACATCGGCGGCGTCATCATCCTCGAGCTCCTCGAGTAGATCTGCCGTGGCTGAGACGTCGAGCTCGGGGAGCAGCTGCGCCTGTTGCCGATCGTCAAGGTCCGAGAACGCGTCCGCCCGGTCGGCGGGGTGAAGCAGGACCAGGGCCAGCATGGCGTCGTTGACGCGCCCGCTCTCCAAGGCCTGGCGGATGACTGCGAGCGTCTTGTCGATCTGTGCTTCTTCCATGGGCCACTCGGGATTGGGCAGGATAGGGCCGGCATGCCAGCCTGCCCCATTCTGTCCCATTCCTTCGGGGTACGCCAGCCCTGCGCCGATGACGTTCCTGGGGCCTGACGGTGCGCACGCCATAGCGCGGCCGAGCAGATCGTTACTCCCCGGGCTGGAGAGGGACCGGATTGGGGCGCGGCAGGGGAGGCCGCCGCCCGCTAGCGGACCGTGGGGCCGGCCGGGCTCTGGGGTTGCTCCCGGGGCGAACCCCTGGGGCAGGAGGGTACAGCTTGGCGGTTCACCGGCAGAGGGAAGTCAGGCTGCCCGGCGGGCCGAGCTGAGCAGTGCGTGTGACGAGCCAGAGAGGCTTGGCTGACCGCTGTGCCCCATTGCCGGGGTGCAGCGTCGGAGGAGATGGACGTGGGTGGGACGGGTCCACGCCCTCCGCCCGAACCCGGGCGGCGCTAGCCGCCGGCGGGCAGCGTGTTGCGCAAGGCCTCGATGGCGGCTTCCAACTGCAGGTCCCGCTCACCCTGCAACTCGGCTTCCGTCAACTCAACGACAACATCCGGTTCCAGCCCGGCTTCGGCGATCAGTCGGCCCCTCGGGGTGTACCAGCGGGCAACGGTGACCCGCACCGCACCCTGATTGTTCTCCAGCGGGATCCAATTCTGCACCGATCCCTTGCCATACGACGTTGTCCCGACCAGAATGCCGCGCCCGAGATCCTGCACGGCGCCGGCGACAATCTCCGAGGCGGAGGCCGTGCCTCCGTTGATCAGGATCGCCAATGGGATCTCCGTGGCGGTTCCGCCTGAGCGGGCACGGTACACCTGCTCTGTCCCGTCGCCGAAACGCTCGGTCAACACAACGCCTTCCTGGATGAACTCAGACGAGACTTCGACCGCAGTGGACAGGTAGCCTCCGCCGTTGCCGCGTAAATCAAGGATCAAGCCGCGCGGATTCTGGGCGAGCACCTCTTGCAGGGCGCGGCGGAGGTCGTCGGTCGTCTCCTCGCCGAAGGTGTACATCTGGATGTACCCGATCCCTTCCTCCAGCACACGGCCTTCCACGCTGGGCACGTTGATGCTGGCTCTTTGCAGGCTGACCTCGAACGGGTCGGTCTTGCCCTCGCGCAGAATGGTCAGCCGGACCGTCGATCCGGCCGGGCCCATGATCCGACGGATGACCAGGCTGCCGTCCATGCCGGTCATGTCCTCGCCGTCCACCGCAATGACGACGTCGCCGGGGCGCAGGCCGGCCCGCTCAGCCGGCGAACCGGGCATGGGGGACACGATCGCCAGGTACTCGCCATCCGGGTCTACCCAGGCGCCGATGCCTTCGTAACGACCATTCAGCTCGATCGTCGCCTGCTCATACTCGTTCGGGTCCATGTACGTGCTGTGCTGGTCGCCGAGAGCTTCGAGCATCCCGCGGATCGCGCCGCGCATCAGGGAGTCATCGTCGACGGGTTGGTCGACGAACTCGTCGTGGATGATCTGCCGCGCTTCCCAGAACGGGGCAAAGGTCTCGCGCAAAGCCTGCGGGGAGGCGTTGGCGGCGAGGGGTGCCGGCGACGGGGATGCCGCAGGCTGGGGGAGCACGGATTGCACCACAGACTGCAGGGCGGGCACGCTGGCGCCGGTGGCCACGCCACCCGAAAAGAAGATGACCGCGAACAGCAAGGCGATCGACGCGCCTGCTAACAGCCGAAGCACCTTACGCATGGGACCTCTCCAATCCCGTCCAGTATGCCGGGGAGTGGCTGGATTGTAAGCGACTCTGGCTGCAACCAGCTAAGCGGAGGGTTAACGGCGGCGAAGCACTCGGTCAGCCGTCATGAAGCCCGTGTCGGGCGAGCCAGCGGCCGAGCAGCCCGTCGTAGGTCGCATTGCCGACGCTCTCCGTGTACTCAAGCAGCGCCAGGCCGTCGAAGGGGTACAGTGGGTGGCAAGACGTCGGCCAGGCGCCCTGCGGCGCCTCCACCACGGCTGTCACCAGGGGTGCCACGATCTCCGCCTGCTCGAGCGCCGGGACGATCGTCTCGGCGGTCACGATCACGGTTCGGGCGATCAAACAAAGCTCACGGTCGACTCCCTGGTTGCCCCCGATACGCGCGTTGCCGGAGGGGTCCGCCGCCAGGGCGTGGATCACGGCGACATCGCACTCGATCGCCGGGAATGCGATGAGTGCCTCCCCACTGTAAGGATCGATGACCGTGCGGACGTCGGGGCGCAGCCGGGGGAGGTCGGTCCCGATCCAGGCGAGCGAGGGCATGAACCCGACCCCGGCCATAGCCGCCCGCAGGCCGTTAGCCAGGCTGGCCTCGGTCTCCTCCTGGACGCGCAGTGAGCCGTCGCTGGCGGCGCGTGTGAAATGGGGCGCGAGCCCGAAGATCTCCAGGCCGAAGTAGCAGGTGCGCGTCGTGCTGACCATCCCTTCGCCAACGAGCAGATCGCTTTCCAGGGCAGACGTGAAGGAGAGCAGCGTCAAGCCGGAAGGCTCAGCTGTTCTACGGAATCGCTCCAGCAGCGCCAGGGCGAAAGCCATCGGGCGCCGGTACAGCGTCACCCCGCCGAAGGCGATCGAGGCCCCGCGCCCGGGCACCATCTCCGCTGCCGCGCGCAGGCTGATGAGCTTGTCAGCCATCGACCGCCCTCAACCCTGGGATCGCCTGGGGGAGGCGATGGATGCGGTCCAGCCGGTGGTGGATGGCGCCTGGAGGCGATCCGGGTCCGACGTACACCGTCGTCATTCCCAGCCCGGATGCCGGGTACAGGTTGCGCGGCATGTCGTCCACCAGCACGCAGGCCTCAGGGTCGGGCGATCCAACGAGCGCCAGCGCGCGCAGATAAGCGGCAAGCTCAGGCTTGTTGGTGAACTCCAGGGCATAGATGTCAATGATCGATGAGAAGCAATCCGCGAGGTCCAGGGCGCGCAGCACTCGCTCGGCATGCGCCCGGTCGGCATTGGTGAACACCACGCGCTGGACGCGCAATCCGGTCAGCATCTGGCGCAGGGCCGGATCGGGCTGCAGATAGCGCTCTAAGGGTATGGCGTGCACGAACTCCAGATAGTCCGCCGGGTCGATCTGATGGTGAATGCGCAATCCGTTCAGCGTTGTACCGTACTGTTCGAAGTACTGCCGGCGCAGGTCGATGGCATGCGTCTCTGTCAGCCCGAGGCGGTCCATCAGGAATAACGTGATCCGGTCACCAATGGCGTGCCAGACGCCGTTGCCATGCGGATATAACGTGTCGTCCAGGTCAAGGAACAACGTGTGCAGCTCAGTCATCGAACGGCTGATCCTTGGTCCAGACGCGGATGTTGTCGCTGGTGGGGGCGGGAAGGTGCCTGCCGCGCCAGCGCCACCAGATCCACGCCGCCAGCAGTCCCAGGCCAATGCCGAGGATCGGCTCGAGCCACACCTCCCGATAAAGGGACCAACGCCAGAGCAGGAACAGCGCCGGCAAGGGGAGCACGAGCAGCACCTTCCGCCGCTGCCGGCGCTCGACGCGCAGCATTGCGATCACCACCAGCCAGGTGAGCACCCCCAGCACAACGACCGTCCACCCATCCATGCGGGCAGTATATGCACCGCCGGAGGGCGTGTCAATCGAAGCTGGCTGAGGCTATAATCCCTCGGCGGACCCCATGACCATCCATCTGCTGAGTCAGGATGTTGCGTCGGCCATTGCAGCTGGCGAGGTGATTGAGCGCCCGGTCTCGGTCGTCAAGGAGCTGATCGAGAACTCGCTGGATGCGGCGGCGCGGCGCGTCGACATCCGCCTGGAAGCCGGCGGGCTGCGCCTGATCGAGGTCGCCGACGATGGCGTGGGAATTGCGGCCGAGGACATGCGGTTGGCGTTCTCGCGCTTCGCCACCTCGAAGCTGGCGACGCTGGAGGATCTGACTGCGATCCAAACCCTCGGATTCCGCGGCGAGGCCCTGGCGTCGATCGCGGCCGTCTCGCGCGCCTCGCTCTGCAGCCGTCCGCCCCAGGCAGACGCCGGCTGGCGGATGCAGGCCGAAGCCGGCCAGTTGAGCGGTCCCGAGCCCGTGGGCATGCCGGCCGGCACGCTGGCCGAGGTGCGGGATCTGTTCTTCAACGTGCCAGCCCGCCTCAAGTTCATGCGCTCCGAGGACTCGGAGCGGCGGCGCATTCTGTCCCTGATCTCGCGCTATGCGCTGGCCTACCCTCAGATCGCCTTTCGGCTCACGGTCGATGGACGCGAGAGCCTGCACACCGATGGCAGCGGGCAGCCAAAGGATGTCTTGGCAGAGATCTACGGCTGGGAGGTGGCGCGCGACATGCTGCCGCTGGGCACAAGCGGCGAAGGACCCGTGCAGGTGAGCGGGTACGTCAGCCCGCCGACGGTCCATCGCTCCACCCGGCGGGAAGTGACCCTGTTCGTCAATGGGCGATGGGTCCAGGATGCCGGGCTGGCGGCGGCGGTTGTCCAGGCATACCATGGCCTGCTGATGGTCGGCCGCTTCCCCATCGCGGCCGTGTTTGTGCGCCTGCCGCCTGAAAGCGTGGATGTTAATGTCCACCCGGCCAAGGCGGAGATACGCCTGCGCGATGCAAGCCAGGCGTTTGTGGTCGTCCAGCGGGTGGTTCGAGCGACGCTGCTGGGCCATGCCCCCGCAGCCGACCTCGGGCCGGCGCAGCCGCCCCAACCGACGGTGTCGGCGGTTGGGCCCGACTGGATCGCGGCCCAGGCTGCGCTGCACCCGCCAGATCTGGACCGGGCCGGACCCGTGGCGATGGCCGCGTCCTGGCTGCCGCTGCTCCAGCCGGTGGGGCAGGTCGGACGAAGCTACATCGTCGCCGAGGCGCCGGACGGTGTGTACTTGATCGATCAGCACGCCGCGCACGAGCGGGTGCTGTTTGAAGCGTGGATGCGCCAGGAGGCGCACGGCGACGTACCGATGCAGCGCCTGCTCGAAGCGGTCGTGGTCGAACTGACGCCCGCTCAGGCTGATCTGCTGCAGCCGCAGGTCGAGGACCTGCGCCGTCTGGGGTTCGACGTGGAGGCCTTCGGCGGCAACGCTTTCCGACTGAGCGGCATGCCTGAACTGCTCGCCCATCTCGATCCGGCGCAGGCGCTGCGGGTTCTGGTCGAGGACTTCGAGGAGGACGAGCGACCACTGCAGGCAGAGCGTGAGCACCGCATCGCCGGGCGGGTGTGTAAGCGGGCGGCGATCAAGGCGGGCCAGCTCTTGTCGCTGGCCGAGCAGACTGAACTGCTGCGCCAGCTCGAAGCGTGCGGCCAGCCCCGCACCTGTCCGCACGGCCGGCCAACGATGCTGCACATTTCCCTCGATACGCTGGAGCGCCAGTTCGGCCGGCGAGGCTGAACCCCGCTCGGGCCGGGGTCAAGGCGCAAGTCCGCCAGCGACTTTCTGCCGCCCCAAAGCCAGACCAACCGGCATACGGCCACGAATTTCTCGTTGCGCCTCCGCTGAAGCTGCGCTGTGCCGCGCTCGCCCGCAACGGGGGCGCCCACGCGGCGCCGCACGAACCGGCTCCCGAGTGCCTGCAGCGCCCGGCCCGGACACAGCCGGGTCGGTTGAAGGGCTCCATTGCAGGCAGGTGGTCCCGGGTCCACTTCCGAAGGGACTGCCGGGGCGCATTGTCCCGTGGTTGCATACGACCGCGACAGGTAGAACTGCGCCCACAACCAGCCCAGGCTGGAGTCCGTGTGCGCCAAGCTCGCTTGCCAAGAGAGGATTCCGGAACACGCCACACCGGGGGTCTGGCTGTGGAAATCGGCGGGGGGCGGGTGCCGGCCCGTTGACGAACCGTCAGAACCGGCTCCGCTCCTGCCCAGCCCCGAAGTGCCTCCGGCAGATTTTTGGGCGCACCGCCCCCCCCGGCCCGTACGCCTGCTGAGGCGACGACTCCTGTGAGAGCAGCCGAGCAGCCGCCCGGGGCGGGGATCCACGCCGGTGAAGCGCATACCCCGCAGCGCTGCGATCGGCCGGGGAGGTGTGTGACCGCCAGCGCATACCGCTGGAGCGCAGGCGAGGCCGTGGTCAACTGGGGACAGGAATCCACTGTCCTGCCACCCGCCGAGCGGGGTCGTCAAGCCACGCGGCACCTTGGGAAGCGCGGCGAACGCCGAGCGCGCCGGCTCAGGTCGCCGGCGGCGGGAGGGTGGGCGGTGCAAGCGGGTCGCGGGCGCCGACCGGCAGGATCACGCTGAATGTGCTGCCGACGCCGACCTCGCTCTGCAACGTCACGTATCCGCCATGGTTCTCGATGATGCGCTTGGCGATCGTCAGGCCGAGGCCGGTCCCGGCGGTGGTGGACTCCTGCTCGGGGACGCGATAGAAGCGCTCGAAGATATGCGACACGCTCTCAGGCGGGATGCCGCGCCCGGAGTCGCGCACGCTTAGCTCGGCGAGGTCGCCCTTGCGGCAAAGCCCGACGGTCACCACGCCTCCGCGGTGATTGAACTTCATGGCATTGGTGAGCAGGTTGAGCACAACCTGCTTCAGCCGATTGCGGTCGCCGTGCACCGGGGGAACGTCCGGTCGGTGTTGTCCTCCAGTTGGAGTTGCTCGGCCTCGGCCAGCGGTCGGATGATCTCCAGGCACTCGTTGATCAGGCCCCCGAGGTGGACCGGCTCGCGTGTCATGCGAACGCGCCCGGATTCGAGCCGCGAGAGCTCCAGGAAGTCCGTGGACATCTCGTTCAGGCGGCGTACCTCGGACTGCATCGTCGCGCCCAGCTTGGCGCGCTGGTCCTCCGGCAGATCGGGGCGTTGCAGCAAATAGGTGGCTGCGGTCAGCGAGGCCAGCGGAGTCCGCAACTCGTGCACCATTACGGCGATCAGGTCGCTCTGCTGGAACAGGCGGCTGTTCTCGATGGCGACCGCGGCCTGCGCGGCCAGGGTCTGCAGCAGGCGCACATCGTCCTGATCGAACATCCCGTGCCGCTTGTTCACCACTTCGATGACGCCGATGGTCTTGTCCTTGGTGCGCAGGGGAGCGCCCAGGACGTTGCGTGTCTGGAAGCGCGTGAGCACATCGACCTCGCGGAAGAAGCGCGAGTCGCGCAGCACATCGTCCACCAGGATTGGCTTGCCCTCGGTGAAGACCCATCCGGCGATGCTGTTGGTCACGGGAATCGGGGTCTTGCCCATCGTCGCATCGATACCCGCGGTGGCGGCTTCGAAGTAAAGGTGCTGGGTTTCGACGTCATACAGGAGCAGCGAGGCCGCTTCGGCCTCCGTCAGCTCGGCTGCCACCTGGACGATGCGGGCGAGCAACGAGTCCAGGTCAAGCGTCGAAGCCAGGTCGGATGATGTTTCGAGTAGTCGCTCGTAACGCTGGTAGATGCGGGGGTAGTTGCGGATGGCGGCCGTGTCGGAGGCGGCATCATGCGGGAGCTCGGTCACAGAGCACCTCGGCTGCAAGGGCGGCCAGCACTTCGGCCGCTTCCTGATGGAAGACCAGCGCGGCGCGGCAATCCAGGTAGGTGGGTTGACGGTTAACAATGATCAACTCGGCTCCGGAGCCGCGCGCCTGATACGGCAAGCTGGCAGCCGGATTCACCTCGAGCGATGAACCGACCACCAGGAACAGATCGCACGCCTGCACCCACTCGCAGGCGCGCTGCATGGCGGCGTGAGGCAGTTGCTCTCCGAACAGGATCACGTTCGGTTTGACGACACAGCCGCACTGAGCACAGCGCGGCATACCCCCGGAGGCAAGCCAGTGTTCGAGCAGTTGCTCCGTCGGGACGACGGCGAAGCAGCCTGTGCAGGTCGCCTGGCGGAAGCTGCCGTGCAGTTCGATCACCTCCTGCGAGCCGGCCTGAAGGTGCAGGCCGTCGACGTTCTGCGTGATGACCGCCCGCAGCCGGCCGGCGTGTTCCAGGGCCGCCAACGCCCGGTGAGCCGCGTTGGGGCGCGCCTGCAGCATGCGGGCCGCCAATGGTCGGACCCACTCGAAGAAGCGCTCTGGATTGTGGCGGAAGGAGGTGAGCGAGGCGGCCGTCATGGCCTCGCAGTCTTCCCACAGCCCCGAGCCTGCGGAGCGGAAGTCCGGAATCCCGGAAAGGGTGGAGATGCCCGCCCCGGTGAGCGCCACGAGGCAGCGGGCGTCGCGCATCATTCTGGCAGCACGTTGAGTTTCCGTCGGATGGGGTGTGGGCCCCACCACGCGCTAGCTCTCCTTGAGCTGGAGCAGCATGGCCAGGCGGGATCCCAGCTTGCGCAGCTGATCCCCGACCAGGGCGTCGGAATGCAGCAGGACCAGCGGTGTGCCGCTCTGGTCGGCCTGGTGGGCCTGCTCCGGCGCCGGGGAGACCAGCCCAGCCAGCTCGATCCCCAGGTCGGATTCCACCTGCTGCCAGGGAAGCTGCAGGCTGGTGCGCTCCCGAGTCATCAGGGCCAGGCTGATCTTGTGCCGACTGATGCCGCTGTGCTGCAAGTCGTCGAGCAGGTTGCGTGCAAGCGAGGCGGAGGGGAAGATCGGCTCCACCACCAGCAAGGCCCGATCGCTCATGTTGAGCAGGGGTACGACGTGGGGGCGCATCCCGCTGCCGAGGTCGAGCACCAGCAAGTTGCACATCGTCGACAGGTTTCGGACGACGGCCTCCATCTGTGGAATAGCCTGCTCGAGTTCAGTCTCGCGCGGGCGGGCCGAGGTCAGCAGCACACGGATCCCCGTGTTGTGATCCCCGAGTTCCGATTCGACCGAACGCAGATGGATGTCCTTGAGCGAGCGAGTGAGCAGGTTGGACAGGCCGGGCGTCTCGGTCAGGCCCAGGCTGAGAGCCATCGACCCGCCGCCGGGGTTCATTTCGGCCAGCACGACTTCCTGCGCGTGGTCTTTGAGCAGCACGGCGATGTTGATCGCCAGGGTGGTGGCGCCCATGCCTCCCCGGGCGCCAAGCACAGCCAGCACCTTGGCTTTCTCGGCTGGCGAGGTGCGCGTCTGGGCCGCGCGGGTCAGCACCGCCTTGACGTGGGCGGTCAGCTCAGCCGGGTGGGTGGGTTTGGTCAGGTAATCGTCGACCCCGGCCTCGAAGCCGGCGACCTTGTCGTCGACCATCGTCTTGGCGGTGAACATGATGATCGGGATGTGGGCCAGTGCGGGGTCCGAGCGCAGGCGACGGGTGACCTCGTACCCGTCCATGTCCGGCATCATGACGTCCAGCAGGATCAGGTCCGGGCGTTCGGCGGCTGCCTTGTTCAATCCCAGTGCGCCGTTGCTGGCAACCGCAATGGAATACCCCTGCCGCTCGAGCATCAGGCCGACCAGCTTCAGCGTGTCGATGTCGTCGTCGACGATCAGTATCTTCTCGGCCATGTAGGGGGAGCCTGGGAGGCGTCGATTTCAGGCAGTCTAACATAAAGAACATAGCGCGGCAAGCAGGCCGGCGTTGGGATGGCGCGAAGTGGAATGCTATAATCGCCGCTACCCAGAGGATGCCGCTGCCGGTGACATGACCGTTGATCTGTGGGGTTTTGACGGCGAGATTGCGTTCGGGCTGCCCCTTCGGCCGCTCGGGCATGCCCTACTCCTGCTCTACGGCCTGGTGCTGCTGGTTCTCTGTCTCAACAACCTGAAGAAGCGCCGACGTGAACGTCGGCGGGGCCTGAGCCAGGCGGATGCCATCTGGCTGGCGTTGCTCATCGCCGGAGGGGTCGTCGCCTCCGGCGTGTTCCTGTTCTACCTCCCGGCGGCGGGCCTGCCGGTGGCGCCGGGAGTCCCGCGCCAGGCCTCGCCGCCCTACTTCGCCGCCTTCGCCGCGCTCCCCTGGATGCTGGCCGCCGGTACGCTCGGCCTGTGGCCGGCGGTCACAGTGGCGCTGGTGACCGGTTTATCGGCGGCAGCGGTCGAGACCGCCAGCCTGATGACCCCGCTGATCTATGGCCTGGTGGCCGGCTTGTGCAGCCTGTGCCTGCGCAATCCGTATGCAGAATGGCCGGGCCGCGCCTTGCGCCACCCGGCAGTGACCGGGGTGATCGGCGGCCTGGCACTCGGGTTTCTCACCGGGATCGAAGTGATGGTGTTCACCGGCGGGCCCCTGGTGGACGGCCTCGGCTTCATGGCCTCCCAACTCAATGGCTTGCTGATCGCCGGCCTGATGCAGGTCGGCATCGCCGGCGTGATCGCCGAGGCGTTCCGGCTGACGATCCCCGAGCTCTGGTTTCACCCTCGGGCGCTTCAGGCCGGGCCCTACAGCCGCTCGTTGGCGGCGAAGACCGTCTCGGTCTTTGGCGTGGCCGGCGTGGTCTTTGCCGCCGCCATGCTGTACGGGGACTGGCTGCTGGCGCGTTCGGCCGCCCGGCAGTTGATCGGCGCACAGCTCACCCAGACGGCTGAACTCGCGGCAGACAGCATTCCCTACGCGGTGCAGGCAGGACGTTCCTATGCTGCTCAGATCAGCCGTGAGGTCGGCGATCCGGTGGTCGAGGGGAACCTGACGGCCGAGGACCTCGAGCGTTGGATCACCCTGTTGCCCTACTTTAACGCGCTGGCGGTGCTAGACAGCCGGGGCGAAGTGCTGGTGCACACGCCCGGACCCGATCCGGATGCAGCCCTGCTGAGCGCCATCCGGCCGGCGCTCCAGGTTGCCCGACTCGGGGTCTCGGAGGAGGTCGTTGTACGCCCGGGGCAGGGGAGTCGTGGCGCACGCCTGGTGTTCGTCGCCCCGATTGAAACCGACACGCTGGAGGCGCCCGTAGGAAGCCTGGTGGCGTGGACCGACCTGTCGCGCAATCCGCTGCTGCTGCCCGTGCTCGGCCGCCTGGCGGAGGTGGAACCCGGGGAGGCCTACGTAACCGATGACGGCGGGACGATCATCCTGCATCCAATCCCAGGCCGGGTGATGGATGAGGTGCCGATTGACGTCGACAGCGCCGGGGAAGTGCGAGCCCAGACCGCGCCGGACGGCACGCGTCAACTGCGCTACCTGAGCGAGGTGCGCGGCTACCCGTGGTGGGTCGTGGTGGCCTCACCCCAAGGCGCGGTCGATCTGCTTGCGGCGCGCATTGCGGCGCAGCTCACCGCGGTCATTGTTGCCGTCGGCATCCTGGCTCTGCTGGTGGTGTACCTGATCAGTCGGCGCATCACGCGCCCGCTGCGGGAAATGACCGGCGCCGCCGATACGATCGCCAGCGGCGACCTCTCGCGGCCGGTCCCGATATCCGGGCAGGATGAAACCGGACGGCTGGCGGCATCGTTCGAGCGAATGCGCCGCGGGCTGGAAAGCCGCATGGGTGAAATGGACGGCCTGCTGCGCATCAGCCAGCAGTTGTCCACCACCTTCGAGCTCTCGGTCGTCCTGCCGCGCGTGCTCGCCGCCACCCGCGATCTTACCCAGTCGGATATCGTACGCCTCGTGCTGCTGGGCGAGGGCAAAGGCAAGCCAGGCATCACCCCCGAGGCCTATCAGGCCGGGAGCGATCCCGGTGGATGGGCGGGGCTGGATCCACCCATCCTCGACATCGCCCGGCAGCGCGGGGCGTTTGTGCTCGACAACCCGACACGCGCCCGGGGGCTGCTCAATCTGCAATCGCTGCGCGCGCCGATCCTGGGGCTGGCCGGTGCGCCGATCCGCAACGAGGGCCGGTTCATCGGAGTGCTCTGGCTCGGCTACCGAGAGCCGCACACCTTCTCCTCGGAGGAAGCCGGGTTGCTCTCGATCATCGCCTCGCAGCTGGCGGTGTCGGTGGCCAATGCCCGCCTGTTCCAGCAGGCCGAACAGGAACGACTGCGCCTGGGCGCCGTGCTCGAAGCAACCCCCGATGCCGTGCTGGTGACCGATCGCGCCGGGCGGATCCTGCTTGCCAACTCGGCGGCCGAAATCGTTCTGCGAGGACCGGCCGACGCTTGCATCGGCCTCCCGGCGACGGAATGGGTGGACTCCCCGGAGTTGCTGGCGCTGTTGCTGGACGACACCACCGAGCCGCGTTCCCTGGAGCTCAAGGTCGAAGGGGGCAAGGTGCTGTTCGGCACGGCCATGACCGTCGAAGACCCGAGCGATGCACAGTTCTACGGCCGGGTGTGTGTCTTGTGGGATGTAAGCCAGTTCAAGAAGCTGGATATGCTCAAGTCCGAGTTCGTGGCGACGGTCAGCCATGACCTGCGGGCGCCGCTGACGCTGATGAGCGGCTATACGACCATGCTGCCGATGGTCGGGGCACTCAACGATCAGCAGAAGGAGTTCATTCGCAAGATCTCCCTCAGCGTTGAGCAGATGACGCAGCTGGTCGACAACCTGCTCGATTTGGGCCGGATCGAAGCCGGGATCGGTTTGAGCTTGGAGAGCGTGGCGCCGGAGAGCCTGGTGGCGGATGTCGTGCAGGTGTACCAGCCGCAGGCGGCAGCCAAGCGGATCAGCCTCAGCCCGGAGGTGGCCTCGCAGTTGCGCCCGATCGAGGCAGACCGGACCCTGCTGCGCCAGGCGTTGGCCAATCTGGTGGACAATGCCGTCAAGTACACCCAGCCCGGGGGGAAGGTGGTCATCCGCGCCCGCCAGGTCGGAAGCCGCCAGCTGTTCACCGTCGAGGACACCGGGGTCGGCATCGCGCCGACCGATCAGGCGCGTTTGTTCGAGAAGTTCTACCGGGCGCGCCGCAAGGAGAACCTGCGCGAGCGCGGCTCGGGGCTGGGGCTGGCGATCGTCAAGTCCATCGCCGAGCAGCATGCTGGGCGGGTGACCGTGGAGAGCCAGCTGGGCGCAGGCAGCGTGTTCATCATCGATGTCCCGGTGCGCCTGACCGAAGATGAAAGTCGGCCTTGACTTCCTAGGGGACTGACATAAAATAACTGTTCGTGCATCAGGCGCTTGAAGCTCAGCCAGGGCTTTCAGGCGCTGGTTTTGCTTTGCCCCGCAACTAGCACGTTTGTTCGCATGAGTGGCACTCGCTGGAGGGATCCGCGTGGAAGCAAAGTCGTTCAAGGCACTGCGTGTCAGTTTGGCTTCACCCGAGGACATCCTCAGCTGGTCGTATGGCGAGGTGCAGAAGCCGGAGACGATCAACTATCGCCGCTTGAGGCCTGAGAAGGACGGCCTGTTCTGTGAGGCCATCTTCGGGCCGACGAAGGACTGGCAGTGCTACTGCGGCAAGTACAAGAACATCCGCTTCAAGGGGATCACCTGCGAGAAGTGCGGCGTCGAGGTGACGCGCTCGGCGGTTCGGCGCGAGCGGATGGGTCACATCACCCTGGCGGCACCGGTGGCGCACGTCTGGTATACCCGGCGTGTCCCCTCCTACCTCGGTCTGCTGCTGGACATCTCGCGGCGCAACCTGGACCGGGTGCTGTACTTCGCCCAATACGTTGTCACTCACGTCGATGAAGAGGCGCGCCGCAAGGCGGTCAAGCGGATCGAAGACGAGATCCTGGCCCTCGAGCGGGAGCAAGCCGATTCGCTCAACCAGCGGATCGCTCAGCTCAAGGCCAATCGCAAGAAGCGGCTTGAGGAGCTGGAGGACCGCAAGAAGAAGGTCGATGAGACCTACGCCGATGAGGTCGCCAACAAGATCGATCCGGTCATCCGGGAAGGCCAGAAGCTCGAGCGCAGCCTGACCGAGCGCATGGGAAAGACCCTGCGCCAGCCGGTCATCCTGGAAGCGACCGACACGCTGATCGCCGACAAGGACGAGACGGTCACCAATGCCCACCTGACCGGTGTTCAGAAGGCCGTCGCCCAACGCCTGGAAGAGATCGAAGCCTTGCTCAAGGAACGGCGCGATCGTGATCTTGAGCGCATCAAGGCGCAGGTGGATAAGGTCAAGGGCGAGTCCGATGCCGGGATGGCCGAACTGCGCGCGGCGACCGATGACGGGTCCCCCGGGCCGCGCGACCAGTTGGCGGAGGACCGCGAGGAACTGATGGGCATCCGCCCGATGATGTTCCTGGGCGAGAGCCGCTACCGCGAGCTCAAGGTCAAGTGGGGCCAGGTCTTTCGCGCCGACATGGGCGCCGAGGCATTCTATGAAATCCTGCAGCGGCTCGATCTGGACAAGATGGCCGAGGAGCTGTGGGAGGAAGCGCGCACCACGCGCAGCAAGCAGCGCAAGAAGAAGGCCACCAAGCGGCTGAAGGTGGTCGAGGCCTTCCGCCGCTCGGGCAATCGCCCGGAGTGGATGGTGCTGACGGTGCTGCCGGTGATCCCGCCCGACCTGCGGCCGATGGTGCAGCTGGACGGCGGGCGTTTTGCCACCTCGGACCTCAATGACCTGTATCGGCGGGTGATCAATCGCAACAACCGCTTGAAGCGTCTCGTCGAACTCGGCGCGCCGGACGTAATCGTGCGCAACGAGAAGCGCATGCTGCAGGAAGCGGTCGACTCGCTGATCGACAATGCCCAGCGCGGCAAGGCGCTCTCGCGCCGGGGCCGGCGCGAATTGAAATCGCTGAGCGACATGCTCAAGGGCAAGAAGGGACGCTTCCGCCGCAACCTGCTCGGCAAGCGCGTCGACTATTCGGGGCGGTCGGTGATCGTCATTGGCCCCCACCTCAAGCTGTTCCAGTGCGGTCTGCCCAAGGCGATGGCCCTCGAGCTGTACCGTCCGTTCGTGATTTCCAAGCTGGTGTCCTACAACTACGCCGCCAACGTCAAGGGGGCCAAGCGCATCATCGAGCGCGAGCGGCCCGAAGTGTGGGAGGTTCTGGAAGAGGTCATCCAGGATCGTCCGGTGCTGCTCAACCGGGCGCCGACGCTGCACCGGCTGGGCATCCAGGCCTTCGAACCGGTGCTGGTGGAAGGCAAGGCTGTCCAGCTTCACCCGCTGGTCTGTGCCGCCTTCAACGCCGATTTCGATGGTGACCAGATGTCGGTTCATGTACCGCTGTCGCAAAGGGCGGTCGAAGAAGCCCGCGAGTTGATGCTGTCGAGCAAGAACCTGCTCAAGCCGGCGGATGGGGAGCCGATCGTCGGGCCATCCAAGGACATGGTGCTGGGGGTGTACTACCTGACCATGTCCATCCAGGGGCGCGAGCAGCGCGGGGCCGGGCGGGCATTCTCCAACATGGATGAGGTCGAGATGGCATATGGTCTCGGCCAACTCGATATCCATGCGCCAATCCGGGTCAAGACCGAGACCTGGTTCGCCGAGGATGGCACGCGCCTGGAGGATCCCGAGACGCGGTTGATCGAAACGACAGTCGGGCGCGTGATCTTCAATCGTGTGATGCCTGACGGATTGCGCTTTGTCAATCATGTGCTGGATAAGGGCTCGATGCAGAAGCTGGTGGCGGACGTCTACCACCTGCTGCGCGAGGAGGGCACCCCGGCGGTAGTCGATGCCATCAAGGACATCGGCTTCGCTTATGCCACTCGGTCCGGCACAACCATCGCTGTTTCCGACATCACCGTCCCGAAGGAAAAGGAAGAGATCATCGCCAAGACGCTGGAAGAGGCCGAGGCGGTGCGGCGAAACTACCTGCGCGGCCTGCTGACCGAGCAGGAGATGAATGAGCGAATCATCGAGCTGTGGCAGGAGACGACGGCCCAGGTGGCCCAGGCGGTTCGGCGTGGGATGGATCCGGCCGGCAATCTGAGCACGATGGCGATCTCAGGCGCGACCAAGGGCGGCTTTGGCCCGATCTCGCAGCTGGCCGGGATGCGCGGCCTGATGGCCGACCCGGCCGGGCGCATCATCCCGCTGCCGATCCGCTCCAATTTCCGCGATGGGCTGAACACGCTGGAGTACTTCATCTCGACGCATGGCGCCCGAAAGGGTCTGACCGATACCGCCCTGCGCACGGCCGACGCCGGCTACCTGACCCGGCGCCTGGTGGATGTGGCCCAGGACGTGATCATCAACGCCAATGACTGCGGCACGGAGCAGGGGGTCGTGATCCGGCGGGCGGATGATGTCGCCGGCCAGGATTTCGCCTCGCGCATCGTCGGGCGCATGCTGGCCGGTCGCCTGGCCGATCCGGTGAGCGGCGAAGTCTTGCTCGACAAGGGCGATCTGATCGGCATCGAGCAGTCGCGCCAGGTGGCGGCTTCAGGCGTGACCGAGGTCTTCGTCCGATCGCCGCTTACCTGTGAGCTGCAGTTCGGCATGTGCGCCACCTGTTACGGCATGGACCTCGGGCGCGGCAAGATGGTCAACCTGGGCACCGCGGTTGGCATTGTTGCTGCTCAGTCGATCGGCGAGCCGGGCACCCAGCTCACCCTGCGCACATTCCACACCGGCGGCGTCGCTGCCGGGGGCGACATCACGACCGGCCTGCCGCGCGTTGAGGAGCTGTTCGAAGCGCGCAAGAAGCCGAAGGGCGAGGCGATCACCGCCGAGATCGGCGGCACAGTTCAGATCGTGCAGTCCGACATGGCGGAGGGCCCGCGACTGTTGCGCGTCATCGACAGCCAGCTGCTGCAGGACGAGTACTCTGTCCCGGGTAACTGGTCGCTGCGCATTGAGGACGGGACGCAGGTATCGGCGGGCGAGGTGATTGCCACGCGGGGCGAAGCCCAGATTGTGGCCACGCATGCAGGTCGGGCGCGCCTGGAAGAGCGGACGGTGATCATCGCCTATGACCACACCGACGAGCGCGAGTATGAGATCCCGCCCAGCGGACGCATCCTGGTGCGCGAAGGCGACAAGGTCGAAGCGGGTCATCAGCTCACCGAGGGCTCACTCAACCCGCACGCCCAGCTGCGCATCCTCGGGCGTGAGGCCGCCGAACTGTACCTGTTGACCGAGGTCCAGAAGGTCTACCGCTCGCAGGGCCAGAACATCAACGACAAGCACTTCGAGGTCATCATCCGCAAGATGCTCTCCAAGGTGCAGCTGACCTTCCCCGGCGATAGCTTGCTGCTGCCGGGCGACCTGGCCGACCGGCTCTACCTGCAGCGGATGAATGAGCAGCTGCTGCGCGAGGGCAAGCAACCGGCACGCGCCGTGCAGGTGTTGCTGGGGGTGACCAAGGCCTCGCTCAACACCGAGTCCTTCCTTTCGGCCTCTTCCTTCCAACACACCATCAAGGTGCTGGCAGGTGCCGCCATCGAGGCCCGCGTCGACTACCTGCGCGGTCTGAAGGAGAACGTGATCATCGGCAAGCTGATCCCGGCTGGCACGGCCTTCCCGGGGGAGGAAGTCGTCCTGCGCGATGAGCGCCTGGAGGCGATTGAGCCGGTGCCGATCGCAACCGGCGAGGGTGCGGAGCCGGTGGCCGCCGACTGAAGGCGGCGGCCGACAAGTCAGGATTGACCGCCGGGCGCAGGCGCAGGTAAAATTGCCCCTTGCGCCCAAGGGCGGATCACCCAACTTCCCCGACGTCGGGCAGCCGGAGCTGCGTGGCGAGCGGTGAAGCGAAGCTGGAGAGCATGGGATGAAATACGCAGTTGTGGAGTCGGGCGGCAAGCAGTACGTCGCCCGTGAAGGGCAGTCGATCGAAGTCGACCTGCTGCCGGTTGCGGTCGGCTCGACCGTCACGCTGGACTCGGTGCTGCTGGCGGTCGATGGCCCGGCCGTGGCGGTCGGCAAGCCGGCGGTCGAGGGCGCTACGGTGACCACCCGCGTCGAGGGCCACATCCAGGGGCCCAAGATCGTCGTCTACCGCTACATCCCCAAGGAACGCTTCCGCCGCAAGAAGGGGCATCGTCAGCAGTACACCCGGCTGGCGATCGAGCAGGTGAGCTTCCCCGGCTTGGCCAGCGGCCAGGCCGACGAAGCGCAGGCCGTGGCAGCGAAGCCGGCCCGGCCCAAGACGGGCGGCGCAGCGGCGAAGCCGGCGGGGCGCAAGAGCGGGGAGGCGGCGGGCAAGACCGCCAAACCGGCGGCAAAGGGTCGCAAGAAGGCGTCGGCGTAATCGCCGGGCAGCGAGGAGTTCGCAATGGCACACAAGAAGGGCGGCGGCTCGAGCCGCAACGGTCGGGATAGCCAGTCCAAACGGCTGGGAGTCAAGCGCTTTGAGGGCGAGTTGGTGCGTTCGGGCGCCATCCTGGTCCGCCAGCGGGGCACGCATATTCACCCGGGCACAAATGTGGACAAGGGCGGCGACGACACCCTGTTCGCCATCGCCGATGGCCGCGTCAAGTTCGGGTTCGGCCGCGGCGGGCGCCGGCACGTCAGCGTGATTTGCGAGTGATCGCAGGTCCCCGTCCGCCGTTTCGGACTGCCTGAATCGCACCCTGGCGATCAGGCGGCGCTGGCGGCGGACGGTCACCCAGGGAAAGGGCAACCTCGATGAGAGATGGAATCCACCCGAAGTACAACCCGCAGGCAACGGTGATCTGTTCCTGCGGCAACACCTGGCACACCGGCTCGACGATTGACGTCATCCGCACCGACGTGTGTTCCAAGTGCCATCCGTTCTACACCGGCGAGCAGCGCATCGTCGATACCGAGGGTCAGGTCGACCGCTTCTACAAGAAGCTTCAAGCGCGCCAGGACTACCTGGGCGATGTGGTGGCGCGCGAGGCCTCCCGCACTTCGCCCGAATTGCCGATCGGCGAGCTTGAGCTGGGCAGCCGTGCGGAGAACTCACTCAAGGCGGCCGGGATCGAGAACGTCGGCCAGGCAATCGCCCGACTGGAACAAGCCGGCGACGATGGACTGCTGCAGATCGACGGCTTCGGGCGCAAGAGCCTGGCGGATCTCAAGCGCCGCCTGCGGGCGCGCGGCTTCACCCTGCCCGAGGAAAGCCCGGCCGGGGAGCTGGCTTCGTAGGCCGCTTGCCGCTGTCGGCCAAGCGAGTACACTCTGGGCAGGTGGGATTTCCACCTGCCCGTTTCTGTTCCACCGCACAGGGTACGCCTGGATGAGACATACCGTCGGCAGTGTTGAGGTCATCACCGGATCGATGTTCAGCGGCAAGACCGACGAACTGATCCGCCGCCTGCGCAGGGCGCGCATCGCGCGTCAGACCATTCAGGTGTTCAAGCCAAGCCTCGACACTCGCTTCGAGCTGGAGAAGGTGACCTCGCACGCCGGAACCGAGTTCGAGGCAACGCCGGTGCGGTCGGCGGCGGAGATCCTACAGCTGCTGCAGCCCGCTTCGACCGTGGTGGCCATCGACGAGGCGCAGTTCTTCGACGGCCGCCTGCGCCAGGTCGTGCAAGACCTGGCCAGCCGCGGCGTGCGCGTGTTGGTGGCAGGCCTCGACACCGACTTCCGCGGCGATCCATTCGGCCCGATGCCTGAGCTGATGGCCCTGGCCGAGCAGGTCGACAAGCTGCATGCCATCTGCATGGTGTGCGGGGACGAGGCCTCTCGCACGCAGCGGCTGATCGACGGCCGCCCGGCGCGCTACGACGACCCGCTGGTCGTTGTCGGCGCCAGCGAGATGTACGAAGCCCGCTGCCGCCTGCATCACGAGGTTCCGAGAGACTGAGCATGCGTGACTACCGCGAATTCCTGGCAGAGATCCTGATCCCGGAAGACAGGCTGCAGGCGCGTGTTCAGGAGCTGGGCGCGGCGATCAGCCGCGATTTTGCCGGCAAGGATCTGATGCTGGTCTGCATCCTGCGGGGCGGGGTGATGTTCCTGGCCGACCTGATGCGCGTGTTGAGTGTGCCGCACACGGTTGACTTCATGGCGGTGTCTTCCTACGGCGCCGGCGTACGCTCCACGACCGGCCAGGTCCGCATCTCGCTGGACCTGACCACCTCGATCGAAGGCCGCAACGTGCTGATCGTGGAGGACATCATCGACAGCGGCTTCACGCTGGCCTCGGTGCTCGAGCTGCTCAGCGCTCGCCGCCCGCACAGCCTGCAGGTGTGCACGCTGCTGGACAAGGCCGAGCGACGCGAGACTGAAGTTCCCATCGCCTACTGCGGCTTCGTCATCCCGAACAAGTTCGTCTTCGGCTATGGCCTCGACCTGGACGAGTACTACCGTAACCTGCCGTTCGTCGGCGTCGTCCAGCCGGAGAAGTTCTTCGCTCCCTGAGCGCCGGCATGTCCCCATCTTTCCCGCCAGCCTGGGTCGTCGAGCTGCAGCCCGTCTTCGGTTCGGCGCGCGGCGTGTGGCTCGTTGGCGGAGCCGTCCGCGACCATCTGCTCGGCCGCTTTTCGCATGACCTGGACTTCGCCGTCGACGGCGAGGCGCGTCAACTTGCCCGCCGCGTGGCGGATCGCTTGGGAGCGGACTACTTCGACCTGGATCCGGCACGTGACGCCGGACGAGTGCTCTACCGCGCGCCCGACCGCACCGGCTGGGTGCTCGACTTCAGCCGCCTGCGGGCATCCCGCCTGGCGGAGGATCTCACCGGGCGCGATTTCACCATCAACGCCCTGGCGATCGATCTGCACCAGCCCGAGGTCTCGATCGATCCGACCGGCGGCGCGGCGGACCTGCGAGCCGGCCGCCTGCGGGCTTGCAGCCCGCAAGCGATCAACGATGACCCGGTCAGGGCGCTGCGCGGCGTTCGGCTGGCTCTTGGCCTCTCGCTGAAGATCGAGCCATCGACCCTCGGCCAGCTGCGTGCCGCCAGAGGCACCCTCGGCCTCGTCTCTGCCGAGCGCTTGCGCGACGAGGTGATGCGCACGCTCGAGCTGCCACGCCCGGCTGCAGCTGTGCGACTGATCGATCAGCTGGGCCTGCTGAGCGATACGTTTCCCGAGCTGGAGGCGCTGCGCGGACTGCAGCAGCCGCCGCAGCACGCCTACGACGCCCTGCGGCATACCCTGGCCGTGTGCGACCACCTCGCCGATCTACTGGCCGTGCTCGGCCTGCACCCGGACGAGGAGATTTCGGCCGACCTGACGCTGGGCCTGGCGTCGGTACAGCTGGGGCGCTTCCGGCAGGGGCTGCAGGAGGTGCTCAACCAGCCGCTTGCAGGTGGACGCTCGCTCCGCTCTCTGTGGATGCTGGCCGCGCTGTATCATGATGCTGGCAAGTGCGTCACGGGCTCCCGCGACCCAGCCGGCCAGCTCCGCTTCCTCGAGCATGAGGCGCGCAGCGCCGAAATGGCCGCCGCCTGGGCGGAGCGGATGCGGCTCAGCCGGGTGGAGATCGACCGCCTGAGCCGGGTCGTGGCAAATCACATGCGCCCCGGACAGTTGGAGAAGTCGCCGCCGATCACGTCGCGCGCCATCTATCGCTACTACCGCCAGCTGGGGGAAGGCGGCGTCGACGTGGTACTGCTCTCCCTGGCGGACTTCCTGGGCAAGCACACTCCCCCACCGCCACAACTGGCGTGGGCCGGTCGGTTGGCTAGTGGGCGCATGTTGCTGGAGGCTTACTTCGAACGCGCGACGGAGGTCATCCGTCCGCCAGCTCTGATCGATGGCGTGGTGCTGATGCGCGCCCTGGGGCTCACCCCTGGCCGATTGGTGGGGGACTTGCTGGAGGCCGTGCGCGAGGCGCAGGCCGAGGGGCAGGTGACGACGCCGGACCAGGCGATCGAGTTCGCCCGCACGGCGCTGCACTCCGGCGATTACGGGGAAGCCGGGACGGCCGAGGCAGGCTAGGGAAAGATCTCGGAAAGCGCCGGCTCGTAGAAGCAGCGGCAGCCCAACGGGTGCGAGCAGCCATGAATCGGAACAATGGGGACGTCGGCCTTGGCGGTTTCGCCCTCGGCAGCGCAGCAGGCAGGGCAGGCGTCCTCATGAACCACCAGGCGGATGCGGTAGACGCGCGGATTCGCCTGGAGACGGGAGCGGGCCAGCGCGCTTTCGGATTCGCGGCTGAGGTCGGCGCCGCACTTTGCGCACCGAGCGGCTGTGTCGGAGGAACCAGTGTGGCAGCGGCTACAGGTTTGCACTTGCGACTCCTCCCCGAACGGGATGGCATTGTAGCGGGGAATTGACTGCTGTCAACCTGAGGCGATGCGGCGAACCATCCTGCACGTTGACCTGGATGCATTCTTCTGCTCGGTGGAGGCGCTGCGTGACCCGAGCCTGGCCTCTCGCCCGTTTGCCGTCGGGGGTCGGCCCGACCAGCGTGGCGTGATCAGTTCCGCCTCCTACGCCGCTCGGGCCAGGGGCGTACGCTCGGCCATGCCCACCGCCCAGGCGTTGCGCCTGTGCCCGGAGCTGATTCTGGTTCCCCCGCGGCATGGCGTGTACGGAGAGTACTCCGAGCGGGTCATGGACGTGCTGCGGGCGGCGGCTCCGCTGGTGGAGCAGCTGTCGATCGATGAGGCGTTCCTGGATGCCAGCGATGACCCGTGCCCAGGGGCTGAGATTGCCGCCAGGCTGAAGGCGGAGATCCGCCAGCGCCATGCGCTGGCGACGTCGTGGGGAGTTGCCAGCAACAAGCTGGTGGCCAAGATCGCCACCGAAGTGGGGAAGCCAGATGGGCTGATCGCCGTGCCTGAGGGGGAGGAAGCGGGTTTCCTGGCGCCGCTGCCCGTACAGATGCTTTGGGGCGTGGGCCCCAAGACACACCAGGTCCTGGCGGCGGAAGGGATCAGGACCATTGGGGATCTCGCCCACTGGCCAGCGGACAGGCTGTGGGCGGTGTTCGGCGAGCGTGGCCCTGAACTTGCATCCAGTGCGCTGGGCGTAGATAGCCGGCCGGTAGTGGCCGAGCACCAGCTCAAATCGCTATCCGCTGAACGCACCTTTCCCCGGGATCTCAGTTCCCGCCAGGCGCTCGAAGAGGTCCTGGTCGAACTGGTCGAAGAGGTGGCTCAGCGGCTGCGGGAACACGACCTGGCGGGGACAACCGTTCGGCTGAAGCTGCGATGGTCCGACTTCACAACGATCCTCAGGCAGGCCAGCCTGCCACAACCTTCAAGTATCGACCCGGAGATCCTGGCCGTGGCACGCACGCTGCTGCGCGCCAACCTGCAGTCCGGCAGGGCGGTGCGCCTGCTGGGGGTGGGCGTCTCCGGCTTGCAGACTCCCATGCGCCAGCTCGACCTGTTCGATCGCAGCTGGGAACGGGAGGAGCGGCTGCTGCGCGCCGTCGACCAGATCCGTCAGCGCTATGGGGACGCCTCGGTTCATCGCGCCAGCAGCTTGCGACGCCGCCCGCCGCAGAACGGGGAAGCCCAGGAGACCTGAGGCGTCCGGCTCCTCCACCCTCAAGGCAGCTCACTCAATGAAGCTGCGCGGCAAGGGATACTTCATCTGGCAGCTGCAGAACTGCGAGGGCGGCAGCGCCAAGGCGATCGCCTCCAAGGCCAAGCAGGCAGGCCTGACTCATGTTCTGATCAAGATCGCCGATGGCGCGAACTGGGCCTACAACATCGACCGCACCCGCGATGTGGACCTTGTGCCTCCGGTCTTGACGGCGCTCAAGTCCGCCGGCATTCAGGTCTGGGGCTGGCACTACGTGCGTGGAGACAATCCGCTGGGAGAGGCCCGCCTGGGTGCAAACCGGGCGCGTGCCCTCGGGGTTGACGGCTACGTCATCGACGCCGAGCGCGAGTACAAGCAGTCTGGTAGGAAGGTGGCCGCCCAGCGCTATGCTCAGGAGCTCCGCCGGTTGCTCGGCAACATGCCGATCGCTCTGAGCTCGTACCGCTATCCACGAGTCCATTACCAACTCCCCTACGCCGAGTTCCTCGCCGTATGCGACTTTGCCATGCCGCAGGTGTACTTCGAGCAGGCACACGATCCCGATGTGCAGCTGCGCACCACGCTCGACCAATACATGAGCCTGCCCAACGCCCGACCGGTTGTCCCGACCTTCCCGACGTACTCGGTCGCTGGCTGGCGGCCGACGCCTGCCGAAGTGCGCCTGGCGTTCTCGACGGCCCGGAAGCTGGGACTGCAGGCCGCCAATGCCTGGAGCTGGGACTTCGCCTCCCGCGCCGCGCATCAGGACCTGTGGCAGGCGGTGGCGGGGTTCGATTGGGATCCGCCAGCATCCGAGCCTGCCCCAGAGCCGAAGCCCGACATCGTGGATAAACTGGTCCAGCGGCTCAATACGCGCAAGACCGCTTCGATTGTCGAGTTGTACCGCAAGAATGCCGCCCACGTTACCGGTGATCGGACCGTGATCGGGCGGGAGGCCATCGAAGCCTGGTATCGCCGCTTGTTCAAGGACGTGATGCCGGATGGAAAACTCGAGCTTACCAGCAGAACAGGGAGCGGAACCTTCCGCCAGTTCACCTGGCACAGCAAGACCCAGGCTGCGCAGGTGATTGTCGGCAGCGACACGCTCGGCGTGCTCGACGGGAAGATCCAGTACCATTACACGCACTTTGGGTCGCCGCCCTAACCGTTGGGGTTGGTGGCGGTGCCTGGGCTGCCTTGCTTCTGCGCCCTCTCCGCAACTCCGATTCGCTTACCCACCATCGCTCCGGCACCGCCGTGCTTGTCTCGCGGTCAAGGCCCCAACGCCTCCTGCCGAAGCGGGAGCAGCCCGGACGCTATAATTGCGCCGGTTGCGGCCTCGCTTCGGTGATTCCGCGCTGCACCCTGGGCGTGCATGCAGCTTGAACTCGGCAACGATCATCTGGCCTGGCATTTGCGGATGCCATCGGGACGGTGGGACGTCCGGTCCCTGCACGGTCCGACGGTGGAGGTTGCCGCAGCCCGGCTCGGCCTGAGCGGTGCCTGGCGCGACGGCGGTTTCACCTGGGACGGGTCGCTGGCCGACGCCGAGATTGTGGGCCCGTGCCCGCTGCCCTCTCCGCTGGGGGACGCCCCAGGGGTCCGCCTGAGGCTGGCACCCGAAGAGCTGCCGGTGCAGTTGTCGGTCGATTTCGCGCTGCCGGTGCATGCCCCGCTCGTGCTCTGGCAGCTGCGGGTGGTCAATAGCTCCGAACAGGACGTGCGCCTGGATCGGTTGGATCTGCTTCGGGGTGGCGCCGCAGGCTCCCAAGGGGTCAGCCTGGCCGCCCAGGCTCCGCAGGCCTTCTACGTCAACGGCTGGCAGAGCTGGAGCTACTCCGGGACGCTACAGGCGGGGCAACGTCAGCCGCGCAGCTCGCTCGGGCCGTTGTTCCGTGCACGGCATGAGATCCCGGGCGTCCGCATGCAGGGACGGCGGGGGGAGTTCATCTCGGACCTGTATGGCGTCCTGCTCCACCCAGAGCGGAAGGTCGGTTTGCTGGCGGGGTTTCTGGGGCAGCGCCAGATGTTTGGCCAGGTGCACGCACGGCTTCGCTCGGAGGCATCGTCGCTCGAGCTGGTTTCTCCGGCGGACGGTATTGTTCTCGGTCCGTCCGCCAGCCTGGCCAGCGATTGGGCGTGCCTGCAGTTGGTCGATCTGCAGAAGCCACTGGCGCTCGATCCCTACCTGTGCGCAGTAGCCAAGGAGAACGGCGCCCGAAAGGGCGCGGTGTCACCGACGGGATGGTGCTCGTGGTACCAGTTCTTTGCCAAGGTGAGGGGTGACCGTTTGGCGCAGAACGTGGATTGGGTTGCGCAGAATCACGTGCGTTACCCGCTGGAGATTGTCCAGCTCGATGATGGATATGAGTCGCATGTCGGCGACTGGGAGCACACCCACTCGGATTTCGACATTCCGCTCGAAGTGGTCAGCCGAGGGATTGCGCAGTCCGGCGGCACGCCAGGCCTGTGGATTGCGCCGTTCGTTGCTGCCCACGACTCGCGCCTTGCCCGCGACCACCCGCACTGGATCCTGCGCAAGCACAGCGGCGCCCCTGTGGGCATTGGGTACACCTGGGGCCTCCGCACCCGAGCGCTCGATGTCAGCCACCCCGAGGTCAGGGAGTTCATCCGCCATACGGTTCAGACTGCCGCCCAGGCGTGGGGCTTCCGCTACCTGAAGCTCGACTTCCTGTATGCGGGGGCGTTGATCGGGGAGCGGCAGGATCGTTCCCGAACGCGTGCGCAAGCGTACTCGCAAGTGATGCAAGACATCCGGCTTGCGGCTGGCCCGGCCACGCACCTGCTCGGCTGCGGGGGGCCGCTCGGGCCGGGGATCGGGGTGTTCGACAGCATGCGCATCGGCCCCGATGTAGCGATTGGTTGGAACCCGAGCTATCCCGGCGTTCCGGCACTGCCCCGGCGAGACCCCGAGTTTCCCGCTGTGCGTAACGCGCTGCGCAATGCATTGAGCCGAGCTCATCTCCACCGGCGCTGGTGGGTGAACGATGCCGACTGCGTCCTGCTCCGGCCAGCCGGCAGAGCGGGCTTGCACGGCACGCCCGGCGTGGCATCGCGCCTGACGGAAGCGGAGGCGCAGACCATGCTCACGGTCAATTCGATGTTGGCCGGATCGATGATCGTGTCCGATCACCTGCCATCGCTGCCTGAGTCGCGCCTGGCGTGGCTCAGCCGGCTGCTGCCACTGTTGCCCGATGGCGCTCAAGTGCGGGATTGGGCAATTACCGACCATCCGACGACGGTCGTCCTCGAGCTCACTGGGGCGGTGGGCGCGTGGACGCTCGTCGCCCGCGTGAATTGGGATCGCTGGGATGCCGATGCAGACCTGGCCTGGGAGGACATTGGGCTCGAGCCCTTGCCCGCCGGACGGCATGTGGTGGACTTCTGGCGCTCGGCCTACTGCGGCGTACAGCGGGACCGGCTGGCGCTTGGCCGGATCCCAGCGCACGGAACGGCTTGGGTCGCCGTGCGCCCTGTGCTGCCGGGGCCCTCCTGGTTAGGCGACACGCTGCACGCCTCGCAGGGAAGGATCGTCGCCAGGTGGTCGGCGGATGCCACCTCCTTCAAAGCGGAGCTTGCACCGACCCACCCGGCAGCCGGAAGGGTCTGGCTGGCGCTTCCTGGAGGCGGGGCTGAGATCGCACTCGACGGAGCGCCAATCCCGGCGCGGCCGGTAGGCCCCGGGGTATACTGCCTCGACCTGGCCGTGACCGGCCGCTGTCAACTCGAAGGACAGGCCAGGCTGGTCGAAGGAGCCCCCTGGGCCGATGCGCGGGCAGGGGCGGAGGGTGAGCGGCGCAAGACATGAACGTTGACCGCCTCGTACCGATCGTCAGTCTGGCCCTGGTCCTCACCGGCGCTGGAGCCGCCCTGCTCGGCTGGCGCTTCCTCAGCGGCTCGCGGGGGCTGCAGTTCCACAACCTGCGGCGGGATCGGCTGCGCCGGGGCTGGCGCTGGATCGCTGCCGGTGCTGCCCTGCTGCTGGCCGGCGTAATCTCGGGCACGTTTGGCCGCCAGGTGGGCCACCGGGTGTACCCGCCGACGCCGACGGTCACTCTCAGTCCCACCGTCACGCTGACTTCGACCCAAACGCAGACACCGACGATCACGCTGACCCCACGCGAAACCTACACAACTACCCCGACGCCTCGACCGATGCTTCCGCCGCCGATTGCCGTGCTCGTGCGCGAGACCGTCACCCCCCCGGCGGCCGCGGCCTTCAGCCCGATCGTGGTCGCCAGCCGGCTGAATGAGTACCAGCCACTGGATGGCAGCCTGACCTGGTCCAACCCGCCTCCCAGATTGTTGGGGGTCTTCACCTATGACCAACTGCTGAATGGGCTTCGCTGGACAGCCTTGTGGCTGCGCGGTGGGCAGGTGGTATGCGTCGAGACCCAGATCTGGGATGGCGGGACGGGAGGGTACGGCTACACCGAGTGTGAACCTCCAGATGGCTGGAAGCCAGGGACCTACGTCATCCAGTTGTTCCTCGGCGAGCAGTGGCGGGCATCCTCGGCGTTTGAGATTCTCGAGGTTGCCACGCCCACCCCGACAGCGATTGCGGTCAGCACACCTGCAGCTGCGCCATGATGCGCCCGAGCTCCATCCGATCCCTTTACAGTGGGGGAGGCATGCGCTACGGCGCACGTTCAATCCTCTGATCCTGGTCCCGTTGACTGTGCTGGCCTGAGTCCTGCTGCCGAGGAGCCCGTTCAACCGCGAGAGCGTGGTGGTCGAGGTTGAAGCAGCACGCGGCTGGCAGGGGACAGGGGTGCACCTCGCCGCAGGCGAGGTTGTGACGATCACCCAGATCGGAGGAGCATGGTCGCCCTGGCCCGGGGGAGCGTTCGATGCGATCGGTTCCGGCGGGGACCCGCGCTGCCGCTGCAACGTGATCCAGGCGGTCTCTCACGCCGCCCTGATCGGGCGCGTCAGCGCCTCAAATCCCTTCCTGGTTGGCGGTGAGTTTCAGCACAGGATCGGCGAGTCCGCGACGCTCGAACTGCACATCCATGACGCCGATCTTCATGACAACTCGGGCCAACTCAAGGTGCTGGTCGAGGTGGGTTGAGGTCGGGGGCGCCAGCCGGCCCTCCCCAATCGTAGCCCCGGGGCAAAGCCAGCCCCAACTGCAACGTGAGAAAAGCACGGTCGCTCTAAAGCTGCGCCGCCTGGATGGCGCGCCGAATGCCAACCAGATCGCTTCGGGATTCTGCAAGCGGACGGAGCGGGGGGCGCGCCCGGCGAACCGAAGCTTCACGCCCGGATCGTGGAAAGCTCGCGCACCAGGCGGAGCAAGCTGGCATAGCCGCACGTCAGCGGCTGCAGATCGATGCTCTCCATCAGGGTGTGCGCATTGCGGCCGGTCGTGACCCCGACGCAGATTGCAGGGTAGCCCAGACTGAGTGGCAGGCTGGCATCGGTCGATCCCCCGGTGAGCTGCGCCGGGCGACCGCAGACTTCCTGGTGCACCCGGCAGGCTGTCTGCACCAGCGGATGATCTTCGGGGATCGCCCCGTGCGGGCGGACGCCGATCACCTCCACCTCGACTTCCACCTGCTCTGGCCAAGGACCCTTCAGCTCGCCTTCCACGCTGGCGGAGAACTCAGCCAGCTGACCGCCATCCTCCGAGCGGATCTCCAACTCCATCCAGGCCTGGCGGGCGATGGCGTTGACTCCCGTCCCGCCGGCGAGCTGGCCGATGTTCAGCGAGGTCTTGGGATCCGATGGCAAGGGCAGATCGAGCAGCCGACCTCCAAGCCGAAGCAGTTGGTTGATGGCCGAAGCCCTGCCGGCGTGAATCCACGCGTGTCCCCCAGGCCCCTCGACCTGAACTCGGTACCGGCGGATAGGATATGCCCGAGTGTAGATGTGGCCGAGGGACATGCCTTCGAGGGCGATGTAGGCCGCAGGCGCCGCGCCAAATCGCTCGACGACGCGCGCCATGCCGCGCAGATTGCCCAGGCCCTCCTCTCCCACCGTACAGACCAGCCACACTGCCCGTTCTGGTTCCGGATGCGTGAGATCCATGGCCAGCTCGACCAGTGCTGCAAGGCCCAAGGCATTGTCACCCACGCCGGGGCCGACCCAGCGCTGGCGGCTTCGGGTCAGGCGCAGGTCGGTTGCCGCAGGGAAGACGGTGTCCAAGTGGGCCACGAGCACAATGGGGGAAGGCCCGGCCCCGCGCCGGCCATACACGTTGCCAACGGAGTCGATCTCGACCTCACTCAGGCCCGAGTGGTGGAAGAGCGCCTGCATCGCCGACGCCCGCTCCGCCTCAGCGAAGGTGGGTGAAGGGATCGACTGGATGGCAGCACATCGATCGAGCAGGCGGGATAGTTCCATGCGCTAGACCCTGCGCGCCTGGTCGCTCAGAGCGTCCAGGCGGGCCTCGGCCAGGCCCAACGCGGCGCCGAGCGGATACATTGCGCCGAAGCCTTCAATCGCCAGCGCGGCCGAGATCGCCCCGCGCAAGGCGGCCTGGAGAGGATCATCGGTCAGCGCCAGGCCAGCGATGAATCCGCCGCAGAAGGCATCGCCTGCACCGAATCGATCCCGCTCGGCGGCCGCGTAGGCCGGCACGTTCCAGCGAGTTCGGGAAATCGCGTCCCAGACCCATGCGCCGAGCGGTCCACGCCTGATCACCACGATCCACGGTCCCAGGCTTGACAGCTCCTCGGCACATTCCCACAGGTCCGGCTGGCGAGGCCGGTACAGCGATAGGACCTCCTCCTCGCGGGCGAGGAAGGCGTGCAGAGAGCGCAGCACGGTGGCCAGCTCCCCCCGCCGGGCGGGGTCCATCAGGCCGGGGTTTGGATCGAGGCTGATACGCCGGACACCCAGCTCCTGCAGCCTGGCGGGCAGGGTGGCCTGGGAGAAGTACTCCATCGCGGTCAGATGGGCCGCCTGCCAGTCGTGCGTCCCAGAGGGAAGGTCAGCCTCTCGAATCGCCAACTCGCCCGGGGGCGCATCCAGGGGCACGGAGCGATCCGGCTGGCGGAAGCTCAGTAGTTCCTTGGGGAGCGGGCGCCCCACCCGCAGGAAGTGGGACGATGGGTTGGTTGCCTCGGCGTCACCGGATGAGCGCGTAGCGTGGAACTCCAACTCCTTCTCATCCCCTGGGATGAGGCGTATCTGCGAGGGGTCAATCCCGTTTGCGGTGAGAATCGGCGAGAGTTCTGATCGAGTGGCCTGGCTGGCTCTGGACACCACGGTCACACGGTCTGCCCAGACCTTGGCGCCCCCTGCGGCGTACAGGGCGCTCCCTCCAGGTTGCGCCAGATGGACGCCTCCGTCCGGAGTGATGCCATAGGCGACCCGCACCGGGCCGATCACGCCGAGGACGGGTGCGGGAGTGGATGGGGGCATCGTGCTGCAACCTCACGCAAGGCGCGGTTTCGCTGCAGCAATTCTACGGCAGCGTGGACAGATACCAAAGTCCCGTTCACCTGGAACGGGGTGGGCATTATAATCACGGTGCATCTCAGGCAGCCGATCGTTCAGCAAGCTGCGACAGATTCTGCGGGGGTTCCACTTGCCCGGTAGCCACATCCTGCTGATCGAGAGTCAGCGTGCGAGCGCTGCATCCTTCGCCCGTGCACTGGAGAAGAAGGGATTCCTGGTCACTCGCCACACCCAGGTGCTGTCAGCGCTGGCGGAGAGCCTGCAGAAGGCGCCAGATCTGATCGTCCTTGACGCGGCCTCGATGAACACGAGTGGGGGTCGGATGTGCCGCACCGTCCGCTCCCAGTTGAACGGAGTGCCGATCATCCTGGTAGTGCCGTACGGGACGGCGGCAGACCCCGGGAGCGGAGCCAGCGTCACCCTCGCGCATCCGCTGACACCGCGCAAGCTGATCAACCGCGTGGCGCGTGTCATTCCGGCCAAGGGCAACTACACGCTGCAGGTTGGGCCCATCGCACTGGACCTGGCGCAGCGTACGGTTCGTTGCCGCGGCAAAGAATCGCGGCTAACCCCCAAGCAGACCAAGCTCCTGGAGATCTTCCTGCACAACCCGGGCCGGCTGATGACCCGGCCGGTGCTGATTCGCCAGGTTTGGCACACCGACTACACCGGAGACACCCGCACCTTGGACGTTCACATGAGCTGGCTACGTCAGGCCATCGAGCCAGACCCGCGCCAGCCGATCTACCTCAAGACGGTGCGCGGAATGGGATATCGGCTCGATCTGGCAGAGCCGAAGCACGCCTAGCGGCGGCGCTCAACCAGCGCAGACGCCTCCCCGCTTTCTCCCCGCAAGGTGACGATCCGCACCTCGACGTGCTGCGTTCCCGCAGGAATGCCTGCAATGCGCAGCGGCAGGTCGGGCGAACGCCAGCGGCGGGAGTGGGCGAACCGACTCGGAACCGCCGACCCCGCCGGCTGCCAGGATGCCTCCCAGAGCACGACATCGTCGGGAAAGGCGTGTCGACCGCCGCCGCGCAGGCCCAGCAGGTCGACATGTCCGCCTTGCGGTGATTCTCCCAAGCTGGCGATGGGACGTGGCCCCTGCGGCAGCGGCTGGTCCTGCCATAAGGAGAGGGCGGGAGGCTCCGGAAGAAGCAGCAGTCGGCGGTAGCTCGTCCAGAAGGCGAGGGGGGAACGATCGATGCCGATCGCCTGCCGTCCCGCGCCGCAGGCGACGGCCAGTGAGGTGCCCGAGCCGCAGAATGGATCGAGCACGATCCCCCCTGGTGGACAGGAGGCGAGCACGACGCGTTTGAGCAGCGCCTCCGGCTTCTGAGTTGGATACCCCGTCCGCTCGTTGTGCAATCTGGCGACGACTGGGAAGTACCACCAATCCTCCGGCACCTTCCCGCGCTCGAGATCGGGCACCTTGCCGAAGCCGGCCTTGGGGGAGTTGCGGAAGGTTCGGACAGTCGCCGGGTCGTAAGGCACCCGCACCGCATCCGGATCGAAGTAGTACTGCGGACTCTTGGCATAGACGAGCAGGGTATCGTGCTTTCGATTGAAGGCGCGTCGGATTGGCGATGGGCCGTGGTAGGCCCAGATCACTTCATTGACCAGCGACTGTCGGCCGAAAATCTGATCGAGCAGCAGCCTGGCATATGGGGCCGCGTGCCAGTCCAGGTGAAGGTACAGCGTGCCGGTTGGAGCGAGCAGGTGATACATGGCCAGCAGGCGCGGCTCGAGCATCGAGAGATAGCCCGGAAGCCCTGCCCAGCGGTCGGCGAAGCCATGCTCGGTCCTCCAGGTAGCGGGTCGGCGCGAGTCTTCGCCGGCACCGACACGCACGGGGTAGGTGCGCTCGGTGAGGAAGGGCGGGTCGGCGTAGATCAGGTCGATCCGGCCCGCGTGGCTGCCCAGCAGAGCCAGCATGGCGCCCAAGTTGTCAGCAAAGAGCAGGCGATTGTCGGGGGGGAGGCTGGGGCAGGCGGCGGCCGGCGAGCGGGAGAAGCAGGTCAGATCCGCCGGCGCGCCCGGCTCGCCCTCCCAGCGGCCAGGCCAATCCAACGTCAGCGCAGGCGGCCGGTAGCGGCGTGCAGGCATAGCCTTCCTGGCTCCGTCGGCCCAGGCGTACGAGCGGTCGTCTCCGTCGCGCCCCGGGCCGGCGCGGGCTGGGCGGCGACTAGGCGCCGCCGAAGTGACGGCGAAGCACGTCCTCCAGCGTCGGGGTGCCGATCTCCTGCAGATCGTAGCTCACCCGCTGGGCAGGCTTGTTGATCTTCATCAGCCGGCCCAGATCGATCGGCGTGCCGATCAGGACCAGATCCGCGTCCGAGCGGTTGATCGTGTCCTGCAGTTCTTTCATCTGCTTCTTGCCGTAGCCCATGGCAGGGAGAACACGCCCCAGGGTTGGGTACTTCTGGTAGACGCCGGCGATGCTGCCGCGGGCGAAGGGGCGCGGGTCGATCACTTCCGCCGCTCCGAGGCGCTGGGCGGCCACCCAGGCGGCGCCGTAGCCCATCTCGCCATGGGTGACCGTTGGGCCATCCTCGATGACCAAGACCCGCTTGCCGCGCACTTGCTCTGGGTGATCGACGAAGATCGGTGAGGCAGCTTCGATCACCGTGGCGCCGGGATTCACTGCGGCGATGTTGCGGCGCACCTGCAGGACCGCCTCTGCGTCGGCCGAGTCGACCTTGTTGATCACCACCACATCGGCCGCCACCAGATTCGTCTCCCCCGGGTGATAGGTGCGCTCGTGGCCGGGTCGATGGGGATCGACGACCACGATCTGCAGGTCGCTCTTGAAGAACGGAAGGTCGTTGTTGCCGCCGTCCCATAGGATGACATCCACTTCCTGCTCCGCCGCGCGTAGGATGCGCTCGTAGTCGACGCCAGCATACACAATCACGCCCATCGCGAGGTGCGGCTCATATTCCTCGCGCTCCTCGATGGTGCAGTTGTGGGCGGCCAGGTCCTTGTAGTCGGCGAAGCGTTGAACCGCCTGAGCCGCCAGGTCGCCGTACGGCATGGGGTGGCGCACGGCGGCAACCCGCAGCCCCATCGCCCGCAAGATCGTCGCCACGCGGCGGGTGGTCTGGCTCTTGCCGCTGCCCGTGCGCACAGCGCAGATCGAGATTACGGGCTTGCTCGAAGGAATCTGGGTCGAAGCCGTGCCCATCAATCGAAAGTCCGCCCCGGCCGCCAGCACCTGCGACGCCCGATGCATGACAAACTCGTGCGACACGTCGCTGTAGGCGAACACCACCTGGTCGATGCGGTGCTTGTGGACGAGGGGCACCAGTTCACTCTCGGAATGGATCGGGATGCCGCGCGGGTACAGCGGTCCGGCCAGGCTGGCGGGATAGAGCCGTCCCTCGATGTTCGGGATCTGGGTGGCGGTGAAGGCCACCACCTCGTACTCCTGGCGATCGCGGAAGTACACGTTGAAGTTGTGGAAGTCCCGCCCGGCTGCACCCATGATGATCACGCGGGTCCGATTCATCGTCGAGTCTCCTTGGTGGTGTTGGCGTGAGGCACGCCGCAGCAATGCCTCACGCCCGGATCAGGGTCACATGCTCTCTGGCGCCTGGATGTCCAGCAGGCGCAGGCTGTTGGCGATCGTCTGGCGCGCGGCGGCGGTCAGGCGTAGCCGGGCGTCGATGGTCTCCGGAGCGCCGGCCTGCAGCACTGGCACGGCGTGATAGAAGGCATGGAAGGTGCGGGCCAATTCGTAGGCGTAGTTCGCCATGTGCAGCGGCTTGTAGTCCAGGGCCGCCTGCTGCACCGCCGACGGGAAGCGCGCCATCAGGTCGATCAGCTCGGTCTCGAGCGGCTCGAGCGGATAAGCGAAGTCGGCGGCCATCGGAACTCGGCCAGCCTTCTTGAGGATACTACAGGCCCGGACGTGGGCGTTTTGGATATAGGGGGCGGATTGGCCGTCGAAGCTCAGGGCGGTGTCCAGGTCAAAGACGATGTCCCGGGTGTTATCGACCGAGAGCATGGCGTAGGCCAGCGCCCCCAAACCGACCTGGGTGGCAACCTCCGACCGCACGGCGGCGGGCAGATCCGGGTTCTTCTCTTCGATGACCTCCAGCACCCGTCGGACGGCCTCGTCGGCCACGTCTTTGAAGAACACGACGTTCCCTTTGCGGGAGGACATCGCACCTGCTGGCAGGGAGACGAAACCAAATGCGAGGTGGTAGCACTTGGCCGCCTCGGGGAAACCCCACAGCTCCAGGATCTTGAATACCTGCTGGAAGTGCAGGCTCTGGCGCACATCGACCACGTAGATCGAGCGGTCGACGTGGTAGTCCTCGAACTTGCGCCTGGCCAGGGCCAGGTCGTTGGTCAGGTAGAGCGTCGTGCCATCGCTGCGCAGGATGACCGCCGTGCGGTACTTCTCCTTCTTCAGGCCCAGTTTGTCGTCGATCTTGACGATGACTGGGCCGCCGGAAGAGCGCTCATCCTGGGCGATTCCTAGGCGGATCAGCTCGTCGACGATTTCCTTTCCCTCGGCGGCGGCGTCGCTCTCGAAGAAGAAGACGTCCATCTGGATGTCGAGCATGCGCAAGACGTCATTCAGCTCGTCCAGGCTCCACTGGCGGGTCTTCAGCCAGAGCTGGCGAACTTCCGGGTCGCCGGCGTCCCAGCGGCGGTAGAGCTCGCGCCGCTCGGCGTCGTAGGCCTCGCGCTGTGCACGTTCGGCGTCGGTCTCGTCGTCGCTTGGGGTGATGAGCTGGGTCGCCTCGGCGTAGAGGCTGGCCAGCCAGCGCCCGCGCTCGTGGATGCCCTCGGGTTCTTGCCCCTGATAGAAGCGCAGATAGGCCCACATGCAGGTGATGACGCCCAGCCCCATGTCTCCCGGGTACGAGGCGCGGATCGTATCGAAGCCGGCAAACTGGACCAAACGGGCGAGCGATTCGCCGAGCAAGGCGGCACGCGCGTGGCCGATGTGGATCGAATGATGGGTGTTCGGCTGGAAGTACTCGACCATCACCCGTTCGCCCTTGGGCTGGCCGCGCCCAAACTCGTCTGCCTGGTCGATGACCCGGTCGACAACGCGCCGGGCAAAGACCGCCGGATCCAGGTAGGCATTGATGTAGGCCTTCTCGGCGGCGAGGCGGGCCACTCCCGCCGGCAAGTGGATACCGACTACGGCCTCCCGGGCAAGCTCCTGGGCGCGGCGTCCGACCTCTGAGTTGGGCTGGCGCGCTTCCGCCGCTGCGGCCTGAAAACAGGCTGTTGTGCCGAAGCCCCACTGCCCGGCAAACGGGATGGGGATCCACTGGATTCGCTCTGGGGGGACGGAACCCAGCCGGCGCAGGCTAGCGCAAACCTGTTCGCCGACTTGGTCGAGTTCGGCTTCGAACATGCGGGGCGATTATAGCATGCGGGCTGGGACGCCCCGCCGTCGGGAACAGCAGGGCGGCACCCTGAGGAGGTGCCGCCGCGCGAGAATTGCCGCTTCCAGCCAGGCGAGAGACCTAGCGCGGGTTCTTGGCCTGGTTGAGCGCCTTCAGCAGCCGGCTCTTGCGCCGGGCGGCGTTATTGCGGTGAATGACACCCCGCGAAACCGCCTTGTCCAGCTCGCGCAACGCGGACACCGCTGCGGCGTCGGCGCTTTGCGGGTCGCTCTCGATGGCCTCCCGGGCGTTCTTGACGAACGTTCGCGCACGGGTTCGGATTCGTTTGTTGCGCATCTGGCGCTTGGGATTCTGGCGCATGCGCTTCTTCGCCGATTGGGTGTTCGCCAACGTGGCCTCCAGGCTGAGTGCAGATTGCAGGGGGTCATTTTACCTGCATCCCCAATATCTGTCCAGCCGCTGCCGAAGGGCTGGGATCGGCGCTCCCGAAAGGGCAGATCAGCCTGGCAAGGGAGACGGAGGCTGAGTCCATCGAGCGGGTCGCCTGGCTGCATTGCGCATAGGCTACCCGAGTTGCTGCGAAACCCGGTTGGGCCGCGCGTCAAGCTGTGGGTTTCTCCGGGGAGGCGGATGCGGGGAGCATGATCTCGAAGCGGGCGCCGCCTTCGGCGCCGTCCCCGACGCGGAGCGAGCCGCCATGGGCTTCGACCGCCAGCCGGGCGAATGGCAGGCCGAGCCCGGTTCCCCGGCGGCGGCCGGCCGCGCCCGGGATCTGGCCGAAGCGCTCAAAAATCCGCTCGCGGTACTCGGGTGGCACGCCCGGACCAGTGTCCTCGACCGCCACCACCTGCTGGTCCTGCCGCTGCTCAACACTCAACGTGACCCGGCCGCCCTGCGGGGTGAACTTCAGCGCATTGTCCAGCAGGTTCGATAGGCAGCGGCGGACCATGCCGCCGTCGGCGCGGATCGCTGGCAGGTCAGTCTGCACCTCGAGTGCCAGGATGATCCCAAGGGCGTTGGCTTCCGGGATGTGCAGCGCGATCAGGTCCTGGCACAGGTTGTCCAGCGCGACCTGCTCCCAGCGCAATCGGAACTCACCGCTCTCCAGCTTGGCCAGGTCGAGCAGGGAACTGACCATTTCCATCATCTGCTGGCAGCTTCGCTGCGACACGGCGAGAGCCTGGTCGGTGAGTGCCGTCCGCTCGTCCGGCCGCAGACTGGCCTGGAGCAGCTTGAGGCTGCCTAGTACCGCCGTCAACGGACTGCGCAGGTCATGGACGATCATCTCGGTCAACTGCTCGCGTGCCCGATCCAGCGCCTGCTGCTCGGAGTTGTCGCGCAGAACGACCAGCCAGCCGATCAGGAGATCCTGGGCGTCACGCACCGCCGCTTCCGAGCGCTCGAGCGAGCGCGGCCGGTCGAGCTGGCTATCGAACTCATGGCTGGGACCCGGCTTTGCCGCGCCCTGGCGAAGGTCAGCCAACAGGCTGTCGACCTCGGCCTGCGAGTAGCCCAGGCGCTGCGCCAGTGCCAGCTCAGAGTCGGAGAGCGACCTGCCGATGAGCTCGGGCGCAGGCAGGCCGGTCAG